>Ga0310811_10005985_pt1 | contig 15487 bp, 15 predicted proteins | sample YCmetagenome_FD_207642 | JGI IMG/M metagenome (GOLD analysis project Ga0310811, IMG submission 207642) | Soil microbial communities from experimental microcosm in Duke University, North Carolina, United States - YC | ecosystem: Engineered > Artificial ecosystem > Soil microcosm > Unclassified ...
TGGCGTTATGATCCAGGATCGCCCGGGAGACCGCTGGCGTGGGCGTGTACCCGCCGCGGGAGTCCACCAGCACCCGCACGCCGTTGGCGGCGAGCACCTCAAGCGCGCTGGCCTGCGCGGGCTCGGCGAGCGCGTGCGTGTCGATCCCCAGGAAGAGCGGCCCGTTGATGCCGTTGGCGGCCCGGTAGTCGCAGATCGCCTGGGTGGTCGCGAGGATGTGGTCCTCGTTGAAGGTGGCGTTGAGCGCGGAGCCCCGGTGCCCCGACGTCCCGAACGACACGCGCTGCGTGACGTCGGCGGGATCAGGGTGCACCGTGTAGTAAGCGGTCACCAGCTTGGCGACGTTCACGAGGTCACTCGGGGCAGCGGGTTGCCCCGCACGCGGATCGGCCATACCGCAATCCTGGCATACGGCCGCACCACCCGTTGACTGGTGCCCGTCATGGCTGGCGCCCGCCCTCAGCCGTCCGCTCCGCCGTGGGCGGCTGGGAGCAGGATCTTGCCGAGCAGCCAGGCGCAGGCGGCGGTGAGCAGCGCGGCGTCGAGGTAGTGGCAGGCCATCGCGCCAAGGTAGGTCGGGCCGCCCCAGGCGTTGACCGTGAAGTTCGGGTCGAGCCCGGCGGTCACCTGCTCCCCGACCCGCCACAGGTTGTAGGCGATCAGCCCCACCAGCGGCAGCGCTGCGGCGGTCCGCCACGACACCTGCCGCAGCGTCGCGATCAGGCGAGCGGCCGCCGTCCCGCCCAGCGGCGCCAGCAGTAGCGGCCGCCCGACGCGCTGTCCGGTCCGCCGGCGCCGCCACACGGCGCACCCGTAGGCGGCACAGCCGGCCGCGGCCAGGATGAGGTGCTGCGTCCAGGCGGCGGTGCCCGCGACGTGCGCGTCCCGGACAGGGGACTGGTTCAAGGCCCGGTCAAGGCCGGAGGCGACGCCGACAGCAAAGATGCCGGCGGCGGAAGCGGACAGCAGCGGAGAGAAGCGCCGAGCAGGGCGGGAGGGCTCGGCGCCGCCGAAGGCCGTGGCGGTGTCGCGGTGCGTGGCGCTGGAGGCGTTGTTTGTCGTCATGCCTTCATGCTGTAAGCCAGGGCCCGCAGCCCGCGTCGGCCTGGCGTCTGGTCTATGCCCCTGCCGTGCGGCGGAAGCCCGCGGCTGCCGTAGCCGCGAGGATGATGCCAGGATCATCCTCGCGACCGACCTGCACCGGCGATTGCCCCGGTTAGGGTCACAGGCATGGTGATGACCGACCCAGCCGCGCCGCCCCGGCCGCCGCTGGCTACCGACTTCTGGCCCAGGCTGGCCAATTGGCTCGCCACCAGGGACGACGGACCTGATCTGCTTGACGGGGCGATAGCGGCGGCCTGCTTCATTACCCTCACGGTGCCTGTCCTGCTCGGCGCCGGGTCGGCGCACCGGCTCGGCCTTGTGGCGGCTTTCGGCGTCATGGCCGCGGCGCCGCTGGTCGTCCGGCGCAGATGGCCGGTCCCGACGGTGCTCGTAGTCGCCGCTGTCTACGTGACCGCGGCGCTGGCCGACGTAGCGTTCACCCCGTTCGTCAGCAACGCCGGCCCCAATCTGGCGATCGCGGTCTTCACCGCAGCGGACCGTTCCTCTCGACGGTGGTCGCTGTCGGCCGCCGTCTTGGCCGGCGTCGCGACCTGGGCCTCGCTCCCCGTCGCCATCCACCTCCACCCGGCGCACGACCAGGACGCGGTCCAGCTCGTCGCCGTGCTGCTGGCATGGCCAGCCGGTGACATGGTCCGTGCCCTGCGCGAGTACCGGCGGCAGTTGCAGTCGCTTGAGCACAGCCGGGCCGTGGAGGAACTCCGGCTAGCCCGGGCCGAGGAACGGCTGCGGCTGTCCCGGGAGGTGCACGACGTGGTGTCGCACAGCCTGAGCGCCATCGCGGTCCAGGCCGGCGTAGCCCGGGTGGTGCTCGCCCAGCAGCCAGGTCAGGCCGGCGCCGCCCTCTCGGCCATCGAAACGGCCAGCCGGTCCGCGCTCGACGAGCTCCGTAAGCTGCTGCGGCAGCTCCACGACCCTGAAGACACCGATGAGACGGCGACGCCCACGCTCACCGACCTGCCCGCGCTGATCGACAAGTTGCGCCGGGCCGGCCTGCGGGTCACATACCACAGCACCGGGCGGCCGCGGCCGTACCGCACCGCCGTGGAGTTCTCCGCGTACCGGATCACGCAGGAGGCCTTGACCAACGTGACCAAGCACGCGCGCGGGGCGCAGGCCCGGGTCGAGATCGACCACGGCACCGACGCGCTCACCGTCACAGTGGCCGATGACGGCCGCCGGGACCAGGGGCCGTCCGCCGCCAAGGGCGGCGGGATGGGCATCCCCGGCATGCGCGAGCGCGCCGAGCTGCTCGGCGGCACGCTGCACGCCGCGGCGGGCCCCAATGGCGGCTTCACCGTCACCGCGCGGCTGCCGGCCCGCCCAGCGGAGACAGCCAGCCTAGGGGAGACAGCCAGGGCCGGCCAGCCGAGCGATGAGGACTGACGCGCCCCATGATGAGCGACGTGACGAGCGGCGACGACGCGGCCAGCCGCGCGCCCAGCGACATCCGGGTCCTGATCGCCGATGACGAGGCGCTGATCAGGGCAGGGTTCACGGTCCTGGTGAACTCCGCCCCGGGCATCACCGTGGTCGGTGAGGCGAGCGACGGCGTCCAGGCGGTCCGCCAGGCTCGCGCACTGCGGCCGGACGTGGTGCTGATGGACATCCGCATGCCGGTGATGGGCGGCCTTGAGGCCACGAAGGTCATTCTCGACGACAGCGCGCAGGACCCGCCGCCCCGCATTCTCGTCGTGACCACCTTCGACGAGGACGAGCACGTCTTCGCCGCGCTGCGTGGCGGCGCGAGCGGGTTCGTGCTGAAAGACACCCCGCCGGAGAAGCTGCTCGACGCCATCCGGGTGGTGGCCGAGGGGGAGGCCCTGCTTGCCCCGACGGTCACGCGCCGGCTGATCGCCGCGTTCGCCCGGCAGCCGCACCCGGCCGCCCAGCCGGCGCAAGACGCGCTCGCACAGCTCACCGAACGGGAGCTCGATGTTCTCAGGCAGGTGGCGGCAGGGAAGTCCAACCCCGAGATCGCGGATGCCCTCTACCTGTCAGTTGCCACGGTTAAGACCCACATCAGCCGGCTGCTCGACAAACTGGGCTGCCGCGACCGCGCTCAGCTCGTCGTGGTCGCCTACGAGACCGGCGCCGTCATCCCCGGCCAGCGGTGATCACTCGGTCGGTGGGTGGGTGCCCGGCTAGCGGCCAGATGGTTCTGGCCGCTAGCCGGGCACCGTTCAGGCGTTCGGTTGGTTTTGCACGCCTAGGGTGAAGCGCACCTTGCCTTCCGCGTCGACCTCCGCGTCGAGCACCTTGTCGTCAAGGTAGGCGGCGGCTGGCGGGTCAAGGAACACCCGCGCGCCGGCGGTCTCTAGTACCTGATCGTTTTCGCCAGGTGTCGCGGCGGTGGCGAGCTCAAGTGCGCTCGCGCTGCCCTGCTCCGGGATGGGCTGCGTGATGCGCAGCCCGGTGCCCGTCGGAGCTTGGGGCGTGTCGGTCACGGACTTGACGACCTCAGCGGCCGCCTCAGTCAGGACGAGCATGATTGGAATCCCTTTCGTTGTCGTCCAGTTGACCGTCCCGAGGCTAGCCGGCGATATAACGAAACGGCCACGTGACTGCTCAGCCTGCCCGCGTTGGCACGCGGACGCGGCTGGCGTCCAGATTGCCGAGGATGGTCTCCACGGTCTCCTCCGCCCCCTGCCGCGTCGTATCCAGCCACAGGCCGATCCGGTCGGTCTCCTCCCGCAATATGGCCTGCAGCCCGCCCACAGACCAGCGCCCCGGCCCGTAGGCGAGCTGGTTCCGTTCCCGCTCCCGCCGTTCGATGGCCACCGCGTCCGGGTCAAGGAACACCAGGTGGAACTCTGGCACCGGGACCAGGGCGAGGAAGTCCGCCAGCACGTCGCCGATGATCACGTCCTCGACCACCACGTCGAAGCCGTCCTTGAGGAACACGTCCGCCACCGCCAGCGCCCCGGCGTACCGCAGCGTCAGCTGCCGCAGCGCTTCCTGGCCGGGGTCCGGCCGCATGTCAACGCGCCCGCTGACCACCATCGCCCGGATCTCATCCCCGTGCACGCAGACGCCGCGCGCAAACCGCTGCGCAAGAAGCCGCGCGACCGTCGATTTCCCCGCCGCTGACACCCCGGAGATCACAAACAACGCCACGCCACCGATCCTGCCACCGGCTCCCACCCTGGTCGCCTGAATTTCCGGGGCCGAGTTGGCGCTGGTTGCGGGGCGCTGACCTGCGGAAAGACTATGCGGATGCATCTAACAAGTAGGCGGACCGGCAGCGCGTGCCGGACTGTCAGCGGGCGGCAGTCAGCGCCAGGCCCAGACGGGCTGCTCGTAGTGGGCGACGCGGTGGACCTCGGCGCGGCAGGCGATACGGCAGAACTGGTGGACGATCGCGGCCGTGGGCGCGTGCAAGTAGCCGCCGAGCAGCGGGAGCTGGATGACCGGCGCGTCAGACTCGGGGATGGAGACGAGCCTCGGCTCCACGTCGAAGTCGGCGAGTGGCACCTGGTGCACCGACGCGACCTCGGCCTCGCTGCCGGTCAGGCGGCCGGTCGGCCCGGCCCAGCAGACCACGGGCGTGATGACGTAGCCGGAACGCGTCGGGTAGTCGTCGAGCACCCCGAGCACCGCATCAGGCCCGAGCTCGAGTCCGACCTCCTCGGCCAGTTCGCGCAGCGCTCCGGCGGCCGCCGTCTCGTCGGCTTCCCTGCGCCCGCCGGGCAGCGCCCATTGCCCGGCGTGGGCGCGTAGCCGGGGCGCACGCCGGGTGATCAGCAGGCAGGGACGCTCGTCCCGCATGGTGACGCAGACGGCGACGGCGGCCTGCTTCAGCTCCGGCCTGTCCACGGCCAGGCGCGGGAACCCCGCCACCCGCGCCGCGACGACATCTCTGTCCATCGGCGTACTGGCGGTTCCCATCGCTAGAGCATAAGTCCTACTGACGCTGCGCTAGTCTGCGTGCCGACCTCACCTCCTGCGGGGAGGCGGTCGTTTCCCTGGTCACGCACACGAACGCACGGTCCGCGTCCTGCCACTGGTCCACCACGTGCAAGTTAGCGGCGGCGGCAGCGCGCAGCACGGCGGCCGTGCCCAGGCGGGCCCAGGGGAAGATGGGGCCGCGCCGGCCGTCCGGGTGCTCCAGCCAGGCGGTGACGCGCTCGTCGATGTCGCCGGGTTCCGCCTCGATCAGGATCTGGCCGCCCGGTGCCAGCAGTTCGGCGCACCGGCGCAAGAGCTTGGCGGGCCGGCCGCCGATGCCGATGTTGCCGTCCGCGAGCAGCACGGTGCCCCACCGGCCGAGGCCGGGCAGCGGGGCGAAAACCGAGCGGTGCAGGGCGGGTGCGCCGGCCTGGCGCACCCGGTCCACGGCCGTCCGCGAGATGTCCACGCCAAGGGCCTGCACTCCGCGTTCGGTGAGTGCGATGGTCAGCCGGCCGGGGCCGCAGCCGACATCGAGGACCGGCCCCTGACAGCACTGGAGGAGTGCCTCATCAACGGCATCGGGGGGCTCGCACCACCGGGGGATCTGGAGCGGCAGCCCGCGGCCGTCAGAGGTCCGCATGACCAGTGCGGGCGCCTGCTCGTGCAGCGCCTCCTCGTACAGGGCGATCGCCCCCGCTATCATGCGGTTTCCTCCAAGAGGTGGTCGGTCCGGCTGAGCACCGTCGCGAGTTCTCGCGCTCGGGCGGCGAAACGGCTGTGCGGGGCCTCGTGCGCCACGGCCACGGCATCCGCCGCGGTGTCCACGTCGCGGAGCTGCGGCAGGTCGACAACGCGGAGCCCGGCGGCGAGCAGCCTGGCCCGCTGGATCGCACCGGTGCGCGCGGTTGACATGGGAACGCCGCGCAGCAGGCCGGGATCAGGTGCGCGCAGGCCGAGGGCCCAGAATCCGCCGTCGGCGGCCGGGCCGAACGCGGCGTCGGCGGCATGCCAGTCCACGGCGAGCAAGTCCGGGGTCACCTGCGGCGTGTCCATGCCGACCAGCAGGGCCGGGCCGGGAACAGCGGCGAAGGCGCAGGCGAGGCGCTCATCGAGCGGCCCGCGGGCCTGGGGCACGATCTCGAAACCCGGCGGCAGCCACGGGCCGGGCTGGCCGTCGAGGACCAGGATCCGGCGCCGGGCCGGCACCAGCAGCAGGGTGTGCAGCGTGTCGGTGAGCGCGGCCTCGGCGAGGGCGGCGGCCTGCTCGTACGTGCACGGTGGCACCAGGCGCGTCTTAACCTTTCCCGGTACCGGCTGCTTCGCGATGATGAGCAGGGTGGTATCCGGCTCCGGTGTCCGGGCGGTCACCGGGCGAGCACCTCGCTCATGTCCTTAACGGTGCGCACGCAGCCGCGCACGGTTCCTGTCACCTTGGACTTGCCGATGCGGGGCAGGTAGGCCACGTCGACTTCGGCCACCCGCCAGTCGGCGGCGGCCGCGTTCATGACCATCTCAAGCGGGTACCCGAAGCGCCGGTCAGCGAGGTTCAGGCTGAGCAGTGCCTTCCTGCCTGCCGCGCGCATGGGGCCCAGGTCATGGATCTTCAGCCCGGTACGGCGGCGGACCCGGCGTGCGAGTTCCCAGTTGGCCACCCGGGCCGGCAGCGGCCACGCGTCCCGCCCCACCGCGGCGCGGCGGCCGAGGACCAGGTCGGCGTCTCCTGTTTCCAGCGGCGCGGTCACGAGGGGAAGCTGCCGAGGGTCGAGGCTCCCGTCGCAGTCGCAGAAGCACACCAGGTCACTGGTGGCCGCGACCAGGCCCGCGTGGGCAGCCGCCCCGAACCCCCGGGCCGACTCGGACACCACCGTCGCGCCAAGGGATCTCGCAACCTCGGCCGATCCGTCGGTGGAGCCGTTGTCGACGACGATCGGCCGGAAGTCGGTGGGCATCCTTTCAAGCATCCATGGCAATGCCCCTACCTCGTTCAGGCAGGGCAGGATCACGTCAACTGTCACGGCTGTGACGTTATTACCTATGCCGGTCCCGTATTGGCTAACAAGCCTTACGAAATGAGGAAAAGGCGCGCGGGGCGGGACGCGTGATTTCGCCTGCGGCCCGGACACGCGGACATCTTTTGTAGATATAACAATTCTCGGATGCCGGGAAACGCGTCCCTAGCCCGGGCTGGTTCGCCAGTAGACGGTGAAGGGCTCGTGCTGGGCGCGGGCCACGGGAACCAGGGTGACCCGGTGGCCGTCGGCGGTCGCGGCGAACGCCATCGGCTGCGCAGCGGTACGGCGGACGGAGGCGGTGTCGAGCAGTGGCAGCGGCGGCGATTGCGGCGCCGCGGCGTCCACTGCGGGGTGCTTGACGATGTCGAGGAGGGCGGCGTCGTTGCCGGTGTCGACTGCGGCATCGGGGGCCGCGTAGGCGGCGCCGACGCCGCCGCCTGCGAGGACGACCGGTCCGTAGGTGGCCGCCTGCACGGCCGGAGCGTCTGGCGCTGGGTGGAACGCCAGCCGCATCGGCAGCGTGACCTCAAGCTTGTCGCCCTGCGCCCAGCGTCGCAGGATGGTAATCCAGCCGCCCGTGACGGTGTTCCGCAACGGGGTGCCGTTCAGGACGACCCCAGGCGGCCCGGCGACCCAGGATGGCACCCGGACCCGGAGCACCATCGGGGCGAAACCGCTGGTCACGGTGAGGCGCACCACGGGGTCGTCGGGGAAGTTTGTCTCCTGGCGGATCGTCACGCCGTGGTCAGCGCACCGGACCTCAGACGGGATGAACAGGTTGACGTACACCCCGCGGGAGTCGCGTGAGTAGATCGTGTCGGCGAACTTGGCCTGGGTCTCAAGCCCGGTCCCGGTGTCGCAGGTGAACGTGTCGTAGTCGGTCGCGTAAACGTCCGGGTCGCCGCTGGGGAAGTAGTTCAGCGGCTGCTGCTTGACCGCGCCCGCAGCAAGCCCCGTGTAGTAGATGGTGAAGCCGTGCGCGGCATCCGGGTCCTGAGCGCCGAGCATGTGGTTGAACAGGCCGCGCTCGTAGTAGTCGAGCACGTCGGTCCTGGTCAGGTCGTGAAAATGCAGCAGCCTAGTGAGCTTGAGCATGTTGTAGGTGACGCAGCCCTCGCACGTGTAGTTGGACAGCGCGGCGGCGATCACGCCAGGCGGTTCCCAGTGCTCGTGGTTGCCCTGGCCGCCGATGACGTAGCTATGCTGTCCCGCGGCGAACTGCCAGAAATTTTCCGCAATGTCATGATATTTCGTGTCACCGGTCGCCTCCCACATCCGGAGGGCGGAGGTGACCTTCGGCGTGTTCACATTGCACTGTTCCCCGGCCAGGTCATCCCTCCCCGCGCCGAGCGGGTCCAGGAACCACGCGTGGTGGAAGCGCTGCGCGGCGTCCAGGTACCGCGCGGTCCCGGTGATGGCGTACAGGTTCACCAGCGACTCCGGCAGCCCGCCGAACTCCACCGCGAGGACCTGCTGCATGTGCGCGTACGACAGCGGGGCAGTCCGCCGGTCCACCCAGTCGGCCAGCCGCGTCGCGACGTCGAGGGCCTGGTCGCTCCCGGCGAGCTGGTACTGGTCGATCATGCCCGCCAGGTACTTGTGGATCATGTAGTACGGCGACCACACCCTGCTGGTCTGGCCGGCTTCCAGCCAGTCGAAGAACTGCTCAGGGAACGCGGACAGGTAGCCGGGGGAGTATCCCGCCAGCGGGGCTGCCTGCTGCAAGCTCGCGAGCTCGCCAACGAGATACTGTCCAGCGGACTTGGCCGCCGGGTCGCCGGTGTTCGCGTAGCTGATGGCAAGGCCGGACAGCAGGTGGCCGACGGTGTGGCCGCGCACCAGTGAGTCGGGGCTCTCCCAGCCGCCGCAGGGGCGGGCGTCCGACGGCCGCCCGTAGTTGCGGCGGAACGTGTGCAGCATCCGGTCCGGGTCGAGGAACAGCAGGTAGCTCAGGTTACGCCGCTGGTTGTCCAGAAAAGGGGAGTCGAGCAGCCGCACCGCGGACAGCGGGTACGCGGCGGTGCGCCCAGCGGTACCATCCGGCGCATAGCCGCAGTCGCCGAGCCGGTACGCCGGGCCCGCGCTGCTATCGCCCCACCACGCGGAGGAAAGCCCGCCCCCGAGGTACGCGGCGTCGGCGGCGAGCACGCTGCCGCCGCCCAGCAAGGCAATCGCCTGCCGCCTGCTGATCTCCCGCACGAACTTGCCGCCCTCACCCGCCGCCGCACTGTCCGGGCGCACCCGCCTGTTAAGGCGACCGGCATACGTTCACACGTTCTCACGTGTTACTTCACTTTCCGTGAAAACTCTCCCTCCCGTCAAGCTCTGACCCGAAGGGCTGCACCGGCTCCCCGCCGCCGCTAACGGCCGGCTGGCACCCGCCCGGCAGGCACCGCGGCGAACTCCGCGACCCCCTCGGCGAACGGCACCGCCGGCCGCCATCCCAGTTCCCGCTGGATACGCTCGCTGGACGCGGTGATGTGGCGGACGTCGCCGAGCCGGTACTCGCCGGTGATGACAGGATCGGGGCCCCCGTGGGCGTCGGCAAGCGCCGCCGCCAGCTGGCCCACGGTACGCGGCGTACCGCTGCCCACGTTGTAGGCGCGCAGCGCGCCTGGCCCGCCGGGGACGCCCGGGCCGGCGACCGCCTCAAGCGCCGCCGCGGTGGCGGCGGCGATGTCGCGCACGTGCACGAAGTCCCGTCGCTGCGCGCCGTCCTCGAAGACCCGCGGCGCGCGGCCGGCTTCCAGCGCGGAACGGAAGAACGACGCCACGCCGGCGTACGGCGTATCCCGGGGCATCCCCGGGCCGTACACGTTGTGATACCGCAGCGCCGCGGCGTGCCCGCCCGTCGTCCTCGCCCAGGAGCTCACGAGGTGCTCCTGCGCGACCTTCGTGTCGGCGTAGACGTTGCGCGGCGCGAGCGGCGCCTCCTCGGGCACCAGTTCCGCTGACAGCGGCGCGCCGCAGCGGTCGCAGCGCGGCTCGAAGAGGCCCGCGTCGAGATCGGCGGCCTGCCGCGGCGGCGGCGTCGCGGCCAGCCCGTGCTCGGCGCACGAGTAGGCCCCCTCGCCGTAGACGACCATGGACGATGCCAGCACGACCCGGCTGACACCCGCCCGGGCCATCGCGGCGAGCAGGACCGCGGTCCCCAGGTCATTGCAGCCGGCGTACAGCGGCGCGTCGTCGAAGTTGACGCCGAGCCCGACCATCGCCGCGAGGTGGCAGACCGCGTCGATGCCGCGGAGCGCCTCGTCGACCGTCTCCGCGTCGCGGACGTCGCCGTGTGTGAACTCGAAGCCGGGGTCGCCGGAGAAAGGCGGGACGCCGCCGGGGTGGACGAACGGCAGCAGCGCGTCGAGCACCCGCACCTCGTGGCCGGCGCCAGCGAGCGCCTCGACAACGTGGGATCCGATAAAGCCGGCGCCGCCGGTCACCAGGACTCGCATGCCCCGAGGGTACGTGCGGCGCACGCAGGATTCCGTCAGTAATTACATCCGTAATGAATTCGCAAGATCTAACGTTGTCCTCAGTCTGTAAGATCGCTCGTGCTCATCACTTTGTAAGGAGGAATTCCTTGCCGCAGGGTGCGGCGACTGAATGTAATACACCTCGTGACGCTTAGCCTTAGCCCCGATGTCCGGTCACGCCCGCGAGCGGCGGGCACGCACGCCGTAACGAAGCCGCCCTGGCGGCAGCGCGTGCCGCAGACCGCGCGGCTGGCCGCGGCGTTTGCCGGACTTGTCGCCATCGTCGCGTACCTGGTTGTCGCGGTCAGCCGGCTGAACTACCCGTTCGCCCTGGAACCGCTGGAAGGCAACTCGCTCATCGAGGTGCACCGCCTGCTGGCCGGGCAGCCGCTGTACCCGGCGCCGACCGCCGCTTACGTGCCCGACGGCTACCCGCCGCTGTACTTCGCGGTGTCGGCGGCCGTGGCCAAGGTGCTCGGCGTCTCCTACCTGCCGCTGCGGCTGGTTTCACTCGTGTCCTCGCTCGTCTGCTTCGCCCTGCTCGGCCGCCTGGTGCAGAAGGAGACGGGGAGCCCGGCGGCGGGAGTCGGCGCCGCGGGCCTGTTCGCGGCGACCTACTTCGCCACCGGCACGTGGTTCGACGTCGGCCGGGTTGACTCGTTCTTCCTCGCGCTCAGCATCGCGGGACTGTACGCCGCCCGGCACATGAGCACCACGCGCGGTGCCGTCGCCGCAGGCGTGCTGCTCGCCGCCGCGACCCTGACCAAGCAGACCGCGCTCGCGGAAGTCGCCGCGGTACTCGGCGTGCTGCTGCTGACGCCCCGGCGCAGGCTCGCCTACACCGCCGCGCTGGCGTGGGCCGTGATCTACGGCGCCGCCACGCTCGCGATCTGGCAGACCGACGGCCGCTGGTACCTCTTCTACGTCTTCGAGCTGATGCGCGAGCAGGCGCTGACCTACGGCAACTTCAGCTGGTTCTGGACCCTGCTGCTGACCGCGCTCGGCCTGGCCGCCTGCGCCGCCCTGATCGGCGCGCGACGGGTGCCCCGCGAGCTGCTGGCCGGCTGCGCCGCGCTGGCCGTCGGGGGTTACGCCACCCTGGTGCACAGCGGCGGCGCGGTGAACGACGTGCTGCCCGCCTACCTCGCCGTGGCGCTGCTCGCGGGCCTGGCGCTCGGCAGCCCCGTCCGCTGGCTCATCCCGGCGACGGGCCTGCTCGTCCTCGCGCAGTCCGTGCTGCTGCTGACCGGCTTCCACCTGTCCCAGGCGATCCCCTCCTCCGCCGACCGCGCCGCCGGCGAGCGGCTGGCCGCGGGCATGCGCGCGCTCGGCGGGAACGTCTACGTTCCCGCCGAGCCCTCCCTCAGCCTGCTGGCCGGGATGACGCCGTCCGCGCACCCGGGAGCGGTGTTCGACATCATGCGGGCCACGGACCCGCCAGGGATTGAGAGCTACCGGAGCAGCGCCGAGAAAGCGGTCACCGCCCGCCAGTACAGCGCGATCATCAGCAACGGCCCCGGCCGGCCGCTCTTCAACCCGCTCAACCTCACCAAGAACTACCAGGAGTGCCTGCAGCCGCTGCCCGCAGGCCCGGGCACGCTCCTTATCCCGGTAGCGGGGAGCGCCGCCCGCCCGGCCGTGGTCTGGATTCCCCGGGGCAGCGGCACCTGCCAGTCCGTCATCAGCGTGCTCAACGGCGGCAAGGGGGGCCGCTCGTGAGGCAGAAGTCGCGCGCAGACGGCCCGCTTCCGGGGCCGTTCCGCGAGTCGTTCTGGCGCAGCCCGATCCGCGGCCCGTGGCTGACCTCCGTGTTCGGGCTGGTGCTGCTGATAGGCATCCCCGTGATGTTCGCGACCGGCCTGTTCTCGTACGCCGCCTACAACCCGAACCTCGCCTCGGTCAACGACGAGACGCCGGGCAAGGGGCTGCTCGGGTTCTACCTGTTCTCCTGGCCCACCCACCCGATCTGGCTCTACCGGCTCAACCAGGGCACGCATGTCACCCTGGGGCTGGTGCTGGTGCCGATCGTGCTGTTCAAGCTGTGGTCGGTGCTGCCGAAGCTGTTCGAATGGCCGCCGCTGCACTCGCTTGCGCACCTGCTGGAACGGATCTCGCTGGTCGCGGTCGTCGGCGGGATCATCTTCGAGCTCGCCACCGGCATCTTGAACATCCAGACGTACTACAAGTTCCCTCAGGGGGGCAATTTCTACGCGCTGCACTTCTACGGCGCCTGGGTGTTCATCGGCGGCTTCGTCATGCACGTGGCGATCAAGTTCCCGGCCATGGTCCGGGCGCTGCGCGGTCACAGCACGTGGGACGTGCTGCGGACCGACCTCGCCAGGACGCGCCCCGAGCCGCTAGACGCCGGCGGCCTGGTCGCGCTGCAGCCCGACCCGCCGACCATCTCCCGCCGCGGCATGCTGGCGTTCGCCGGCGGGGCCTCGGCGCTGGTCGGCCTCCTCGTCGTGGGTCAGTCGCTGGGCGGGCCGTTCCGGAAGACCGCGCTGCTCGCGCCGCACGGCCAGGAGATGACCGGGGTCAACGGCGCCAGCCCCGACTTCCAGGTCAACATGACCGCGGAGGGCGCCGGGGTGACAGCGGCGGACGCCCACGCGTCCATCTGGACGCTTACGCTGAACTCCGAGGTCATAACGGGTACCGGCATGCCGCCGGAGGGCACCGACACGGTCACCAAGGTCACCACGCTGACCCGCGCGGACCTGCTCAAGCTGGAGCAGCACACCGTCAGCCTGCCCATCGCCTGCGTCGAGGGCTGGTCAACAGAAAACCAGACCTGGACCGGCGTCCGGCTGGCCGACCTCGCGAAGATGGCCGGCGTCCCCGAGCCGTCGAGCATGCTGACACGGTCGATGCAGAAAGGCGGGGCATTCAGCCGGGCGGTGATGTCCCAGGCGCAGACCATTGATCCGGACTCGCTGCTCGCACTGCGCGTTAACGGCGCGGACCTTACGCTGGACCACGGCTACCCAGCCCGGGTGATCGTGCCCGACGCCCCAGGCGTGCACAACACCAAGTGGGTCTCCAGCTTGACGTTCCGGAGGTAAGCATGCGCTGGTTCAGCCGCCTGTACGGATCCAACCCACTGCACCTCCTCGTAACGATCGCGTGCTTCGCGATTGCCGGATACGCCGCGAACAAGCTGGCGGCCGGCGGCGACGTCAAGGGCATCCTCATCTGGCTTGTCGGCGCCGTCGTCGGCCACGACCTGATCCTGTTCCCGCTGTACGCGATCGCCGACCGCTCGATCATGGCGGTGTTCAAGCGCCGCCCGCCGGCCCTGCCCGCCGTGCCGTGGATCAACTACCTGCGCGTCCCCGTAGTGTTCTCCGCCATCCTGCTGCTGATCTGGTTTCCGCTGATTTTCCAGCTACCAAAGCAGTTCCAGGCGGACCACACGACCCTGCCGACCAGCGTGTACATGGGCCGCTGGCTCGCCGTGACCGGGGCGCTCTTCCTGTTGTCCGCGCTCGCGTTCGCCGTGCGGCTCGCCGTGGGCGGCGGCCGCCGCAGCCAGGACCGCGCGTCGTCTCTGATGCGCTCAGATCAGTACGAGCGCTCAGATAAGTACGAGCGCTCAGATCGGTACGAGGGTCACTACGAGGATGCGGCCACCCGCACCAGTCTTACCAGCGACGTTCCCGCGGCGGACCCGCGTGACTGGCCCCGAGGATGAGCCACTTGCGCTAGCCGGGGCTGCCCCGTCCTTGTCACGCCCTAAACCGCCGCACCGGGTAATTAGAAGGCTAGGTTTGCAAATCTAGACTTGGAATACTAGCCTTCTAATAGTGGGCGAGATCGAGGAGTCCAAAGGCACTGACACGCCGGTCCGTGCGACGGCCGCTCGGCTGCGGGTCGCCATCGGGGCATTCACCCGGCGGGCCCAGGAACGAGCCAGCGAGGGCGAGCTGAGCTCGCCGCAGCTGATCGCCCTGTCCCGGCTTGACCGGCTCGGGCCGATGACCACGGCGGAGCTCGCCCGCCGCGAGCAGATCACGCCGCAGGCCATGGGGGCCACGATCGCCAGCCTGGAGCAGCGCGGCCTGGTGACGCGCAGCCCCGACCCTGCCGACGCACGCCGGTCCATCCTGACGCTCACGCCCGACGGCCGGACGGTGATCGAGTCGGGGCGCAGCGCTGTGGCGGACCGGGTCGCCGCCGTCCTCGAGGCGTCCTTCACCAACGACGAGATCGCGGTCCTGCGCGCCGCGACGCCCCTGATCGAGCGGCTCACCGACCTGCTGTGACCACCGCTGGAGACAAGCACCTGGAGTCTGTTATGCCAGCCTCGCCCCCCGAGGCAAGCCCGTCGAGCACGGCCGCCGGCCAGGCATCCTGGCAGGGCAAGCCATTCTCCTGGCAGTTCACCGTCCCGCTGTTCCTCGGCTCGGCACTCAACCCCGTCAACAGCTCGCTGATCGCGACAGCGCTGCTGCCGATCGCCCACGCGCTCGGCGTGCCGCTCGGCCAGACCGCGGCCCTGGTAACCGCGCTCTACCTGGCCAGCGCGATCGCGCAGCCGACCGCGGGCAAGGCCGCCGAGGTATTCGGGCCGCGGCGGGTGTTCCTCGTCGGCATCGCGCTCGTGGCCATCGGCGGGCTCGTCGGCGGGTTCGCCCAGGACCTGATCACGCTCCTGGTCAGCCGGGTCCTGATCGGCCTCGGGACCTCCTGCGCCTACCCGACCGCGATGCTGCTGATCCGCCGCCGCGCCCGGGACGCCGGCCTGGACAAACCGCCGGGCGGGGTGCTCGGCGGCCTGCAGATCGCCGGCAGCGCCACCGCCTCGCTTGGGCTCCCCGTCGGCGGCGCCCTGGTCGGGGCACTGGGCTGGCGGTCGGTGTTCTTCGTCAACGTCCCGGTCACGCTGATCGCCCTGGCCGCGACGCTGGCCTGGGTCCCGCCGGACGGGCCGCTCAGCCGCCCGCTGCGCACCCGCGACATCGCCGCGCGCCTTGACCTGGTCGGCATCGC
>Ga0310811_10005986_pt1 | contig 15486 bp, 16 predicted proteins | sample YCmetagenome_FD_207642 | JGI IMG/M metagenome (GOLD analysis project Ga0310811, IMG submission 207642) | Soil microbial communities from experimental microcosm in Duke University, North Carolina, United States - YC | ecosystem: Engineered > Artificial ecosystem > Soil microcosm > Unclassified ...
GCATTCTTGATCGTGAACATCTTGCGGAAGATGTAGGTCCAGCTCATTGCCGACACAAGAAGCAGCAAGGCCATGACGAACTGGGCAAGCAGCGAAGCGTTGGTAATCAGATGAAAAAAGGAGAGGTCTTGGGTGACGGTCATGGGATCGGGCGCTTAATCGATGAACTCAGGATTGTTACCTGCCGCCGCGCTTGCGTTGCAGGGAAATACGAATTTCGCTGTATTGTATGTGATGACGCACCGTGCGCGGCTTCTGCGCACGTGGTGACTATTCTTCCATCGCGTTGATTAGTTGCAGTACATGCTGCGGTATCTGGCTCGGACGAAATTGCAGCGTATCGACACAGCCGATCTTGATGTGGCCGGTCGCCAGCAATTCACGCCGCTCGCCATCCTCATCCGCAGTTACGCGCCAGGCTTGCTGAATGAATTGCACCGAGGCGCGGCCCATCTTTTCGACTGATACGGTCAATTTCAGTTCATTATCCAGTCGCGCCGGCGCGTGATAGTCGACCGCCGTGCTTTTGACGACGAACATCACACCATGTTCCTGCGTCATCGACTGCTGGCTGACACCGGCCGAACGCAACCACTCGGTACGCGCACGCTCGAAGAATTTCAGGTAATTGGCGTAGAACACCACGCCGCCTGCATCGGTGTCCTCGTAGTAAACGCGCACCGTCCAGGTAAACGCAGGTGCTGCGGACTGAGTTGACATCACGGACGGCGTCCCTTTATTTGTGGGCCTACGGTGCGCGCGCAGCGTTTGGAAAATATCATTGGTTGCATATATTGTTCGCCTTAGCCGCGCTTGACGAACAGCGGACCGAAGCCCTGGCACTGCGGCATCAATTCGATGCGGTTAACACACACGTGCGACGGTAATGTCGCGATCCAGTATGCGGTTTCTGCGATATCGACAGGGCTGAGCGGCGTGGCGTTCTCATAGACTTTTGCCGCTGCCGCATCGTCCTTCAATCGTACGTTCGAGAACTCGGTGCCGCCGGACAGGCCCGGCGACAGATTGGTGGCGCGCACGCCGGTGCCAACCAGATCGGCCCGCAGATTGAGCGTGAACTGCTCGACAAAGGCCTTGCTCGCGCCATATACGTTCGCACCGGGATACGCGTAGGAACCGGCGTTGGAACCGATGTTGATGATGGTGCCGCGACCGCGCGCGATCATGTCCGGCAGCAGCATGTGCGTGATTGTGACCAGGCCGGTGCAGTTGGTCGCGATCATGGTTTCCCAATCGGTCAGCGATGCCTTTTGCGCGGGCAGGATGCCGAGCGCCAGGCCGGCGTTGTTGATCAGGACCTCGATCTCTTTCCAGTCGGATGGCAGTCCGGCGAGCATGGCGGCGATCGACGTCTTGTCGGTCACATCCATCACGACCGGCAGCAGTGCATCGCCAATCTCGGACGCCAGTGCGTCCAGCCGCTCCTTACGGCGCGCTGCGGCAATGACTTTATGCCCGTTGCGGGCAAATGTGCGCGCCATCTCGGCGCCGAAACCGGAACTCGCGCCGGTCACCAGCACGATCATGAGTGCTCCTTCATGCTGAAATACATACGAAAGCTGGAATGGGAAAAATGGCGAAGCGCGACATTGGCGAACTGGTTTTGCGAGACGCCGGCATAGCCGGCGTCATGTGTGGTTACTTTGCCGCTTGTGCGCGCTTGATCAGAAAGGTTGTCAGCAGGGGTACCGGCCGGCCGGTCGAACCCTTCGCCGGGCCGCTTTTCCATGCAGTACCAGCGATGTCCAGATGCGCCCATGTGTATTTCTTCGTGTAGCGCTCGAGGAAACAGGCCGCGGTGACGGCGCCGGCGGCGGGACCGCCGATGTTCGCCATGTCCGCGAAATTCGATTTCAGCTGTTCCTGGTAGCTGTCTTCGATCGGCATGCGCCACGCGGTGTCGCCCGCTTCGCGGCCCGCCGCCAGCAACTCGTTGGCGAGCGCGTCGTGCGCCGCGTCATTGCGCGTGAACAGACCGGAATTATGATGCCCGAGCGCCGTGATGCAGGCGCCGGTCAGGGTTGCGGCATCGACCACTACTGCGGGCTTGAAGCGTTCGACATAGGTCAATGCATCGCACAGCACAAGCCGGCCTTCGGCATCGGTGTTCAGGATTTCGATCGTCTGGCCGGACATCGAGGTGACGATGTCGCCTGGCTTGGTGGCGCTGCCGGAAGGCATGTTCTCGCAGCTCGGAATCACCATGATGACGTTCAGTTTTAGCTTCATCTCGGCGATCGCGCGCATGGTGCCGAGTACGGAAGCGGCGCCGCCCATGTCGTATTTCATCTCGTCCATCGCGGCGCCGGGTTTCAGCGAAATGCCGCCCGAGTCAAAGGTGATGCCTTTGCCGACCAGTACCACCGGCGCATCTTTGCTCTTGCCGCCCAGGTGCTTCAGCACGATAAATTTCGGCGGCTGCACGGTGCCGTTGGTCACGGACAGAAAGCTGTACATCTTCAGTGCTTCGAGCTGTTTACGATCGAGAATCTCGACTTCGAGCTTGAAATCCTTGGCCATCTTTTTGGCGGTGTTCGCCAAATAGGTCGGCGTGCAGATGTTGGCCGGCAAATTGCCGAGATCCTTGGTCAGGTCCATGCCGTTGGCGACCGCAACTGCCTGCGTAACCGCCTCCTTCGCGACATTGGCATTTGCGGTGGGAACGGCAAATGCAATCTTGCCGACACCGGTAGCTGGCGCTTCCTTCTTGCTCTTCATCACATCAAAGCGATACGCGGCTTCGCGCGCGGTTAGCACGGCGCCACGAATGCCCCAGACGGCGTCGCGCTGGTTCACAATGTCGAAAGGCAGGGCGACGACCGCTTCCTTCGTGCCGAGCGAACCGAAGGCGCGCACGATTGCCTGCAATGCCGAGGTGAAATCTTTTTCGCTGACTGCTTCTTCCTTGCCCAAGCCAACTAGCAACACGCGTTCCGCGGCAACACCTGTGATACCGCGCAATAGCAGCGTCGTGCCCGGTTTGCCACTGATGTCGCCGGACTGCAATGCGCCGTCGATCGCACCTTTCGCATTTAATGCCTTGGCCGCTGCGGAAAGCTTCTTGTTTTCGAACACCGCGACTGCGATGCAGCCCGTCTTGATGCCGGCGATTGTGCTTTTTGCGTCGAGTGGTTTTATGCTAAAGTCCATGCGGATATCCCCTTGTTGATCCCCACGATTATAGCCTTGCAATGATTTTTCAGCGCGCGCTCCGACGCGACTTGCTCAACACCGCGGGCGCCGTCTTCACCACCCTGTTCACGATCACGATCACGATCATGCTGATCCGCATCCTGGGTCAGGCCGCGGGCGGCAAGGTGGCGTCGGCGGACGTGCTGGCGCTGATCGGATTTTCCGCACTGAACTACCTGCCGGTCATCCTTAACCTCACCGGCTTCATCTCGGTATTGCTGGTTGTCACGCGCAGCTATCAGGATTCCGAAATGGTGGTGTGGTTCGCATCGGGACTGAGCCTGTCGAAATGGATACGACCGGTACTCGTTTTCAGTCTGCCGATTGTGGTCGCGACGGCGATTCTCAGTTTCTATCTCACGCCGTGGTCCAATCAGCAAAGCGCAGAATACAAGGAACGCTATGCAAACCGCCAGGACATCGCGCGCGTATCGCCGGGCCGCTTCCAGGAGTCGTCGTCCGCCAACCGCGTGTTCTTCGTTGAAGGCATCTCAGGCGACACCACCAAGGTCAAGAACGTGTTTGTCAGCAGCCAGGTCAAGGGTAAGACCAGCGTGGTGGTGGCGAAGGAGGGCACGGTCGAGTTCGATCACAATGGCGACAAATTTCTCGTGCTGCACCAAGGCCGGCGCTATGACGGTGTGCCGACGCAGCCCGACTTCCAGTTGATGGAATTCGATCGCTACGGCTTGCTGGTGTCCAGCAAATCGGAAGCGACAGTCGGCGATACGTCGTCGCGCGCATTGACCACACGCCAGCTGATCGAGAACCGCAGCAATTTCAACGATGCCGAATTGCTGTGGCGGATTGCCCTACCTTTGATGGGCGTGCTGCTGATGTTGCTGGCGATTCCGCTTGGCTTCGTCAATCCGCGTGGCGGACGTTCAGCCAACTTGCTGATCGCCCTGTTCCTGTTTGTGTTCTACAGCAATATGATGAGCGTCGCGCAATCTTCAGTGGTACAGAACAAGATGTCGTTGATGATGGCGTGGTGGCCGATCCATGCGATTGCCTTGCTGATCGTGATTGGGTTCTTCCTGTGGCGCCTGAAAGTGAACAGCCGTTACCATCCACTGGCAATCTGGTCGGCAAGCAAGCGCGCGTTATTCGGACAGCGGGCGGCGGCATGAAGATCCTGCAGAAATATTTCGCAGTCGAGATCGGACGCTCAGTCCTGTTCGTGTTGATCGCGTTTCTCGCGCTGTTTGCGTTCTTCGACCTGATCGGCGAGCTGAAGTCAGTCGGTCACGGCGGTTACCAGATTCAACAGGCCTTTTTCTATGTCGTCCTCGGCATGCCGGCTTATGCCTATGAATTGATGCCGATCGCAGCCCTGATTGGCACGATCTGGGCGCTGGCACAATTCGCGGCGCGCTCGGAATTCACCATCATGCGCGCTTCCAGCATGTCGACCGCCGAGGCGGCGACGATCCTGGCGAAAATCGGTGTACTGTTTGCATTGATCACCTTCGTGCTCGGCGAGTTCATCGCGCCGGTGACGTCCGACATGGCGGACCGCATGCAGAGCGCGGCCAAGGGCAGCTCGCAGTCACAGCAGTTCCGTTCCGGCCTGTGGACTAAGGATGTGATCCGCAGCGAGGGCACTACTGGCGAGGCGATCGGCACGCGCTTTTTAAATGTGCGCAATGTGCGACCGGACGGCCAACTCGTCGGGCTGAAAATTTACGAATTCAATCGCGACTTTCACCTGATCCACCTGCTCACTGCGAGCAAGGCTGACTACAAGGGCAACAATACCTGGATCATGAGCGATGTGGCCGAAGCGACATTTGCGGACAAGGTCCTGCAAAGCGGCGGCGATGGTGAACAAAGCGGCGCGATCGCGACGAAGAAATATCCGACGCTGGAGCTGGTATCGGAAGTGACGCCGGAGATCCTCTCGGTCGGCTTCTCGGATCCCGAAAGCATGTCCGCCTACGACCTGGTCAAGTACACTCAGTATCTTGAGGAAAACAACCGCGATACCGCACGCTACAAAATCGCTTTCTGGAAGAAGGTGGTGTATCCATTTGCCGTATTCGTGATGATGGCGCTGGCGCTGCCGTTCGCCTACCTGCATTTCCGCTCGGGGGGCGTGAGCCTGAAGATCTTTACCGGCATCATGATCGGCGTCAGTTTCCAGCTGAGCAACAGCCTGTTCTCGCATCTTGGCTTGCTCAATACCTGGCCGGCATTTGCGACGGCGGTTCTGCCGAGCACGCTCTTCATGCTGGCGGCGATCGGCGCGCTGCTGTGGGTGGAAAGGCACTGATATGAAACGCGCGATGATCCTGTTCGCACATGGTGCGCGCGATCCGAAATGGGCAGCGCCGTTCCAGCGATTGCAGGAAATGGTGCGCGCCCGGGCACCCGGCGTAGCGGTATCGCTTGCTTTCCTTGAACTGATGTCGCCGCGTTTGCCGGAAGCAGCGTCCGCGCTGGCTGCAGACGGCGTGGAAGAAGTAACGATCGTGCCGGTTTTCCTTGGGCAAGGCGGCCACGTGCTGCGCGATTTGCCGATATTGATCAATGAACTGAAGAGTGCGCATCCGCATATGCGGATCAAGGTCGTCGATGCGGTCGGTGAAGATGCAGACGTACTGAATGCGCTGGCGAGCTACTGCCTGACAGCGATACGTTAGCGGCTTGCTGGGGGATTAGCGCGACGTCGGACGTTGCGCCATCGCGTTGCCGATCATGACCAGCACTGGTCCCTGTCGTTCTCCCAAGCCTTGTTCCAGGTCACGCAAGCTCATTCGCGAAATGCGCTCGTTGGCGAGGCTGCAGTTTTCCACGACGACGACTGGCAGATCCGGCGAACGCCCCTGTTCCAGTAATTTTTTGGCTGTGACGATCGCTTCGCGGCCGCCCATGTACTGGATCAGCGTGTCGCTGTTTGGCAGTGTCAGGAGGTCGGGTTCGCCGGGTGCCGTTGCCGAGGTAAAGAAGGCGATGCTGCGTGCGACGCCACGCTTGGTCAGCGGCTGCAGCGTCGATGCGGCAGCGGCGAAGGCTGTGGTAATGCCTGGCACAACTTCGACTGCGATGCCATGCGATTCCAGCGCAGTCAATTCCTCGTCGGCACGGCCGAACAGCATCGGGTCACCGCCTTTTAAGCGAACGACACAATGATATTTGCGGGCGCAATCGATCAGCAGTTCATTGATTGCGACCTGTGCCGTCGAGCGCTGTCCACTGCGCTTGCCGACGGAGATTTTCTCCGCCTGCGGGCTCAGTGCAAGAATATCGGGAGTGATCAGCGCGTCGTACAGCACGACGTCTGCATGCGTCAATATGCGCGTGGCGCGGACCGTCAAAAGATCAACGGCGCCGGGACCTGCACCGATCAAGTAGACCTTGCCTGTCCCGTGCGCCGTCTGCTGCGTCATGAGCTTTTGCTGAACGGAATCAGAGACGGATCATACCGGCCGCAACCGTTTGATGCGTGACCTCGTCGATCAGGATGAAAGCGCCTGTGGAACGGCTTGCATCGTAGGCATCAGCCGCGAGCGGCTGCTGGACACTGATCGTCACATTCGCAATACCGTTCAGTTTGACTTCATCCGCTGCCCGTTTTTCCTGCGTGTTGATGTCGAGCAGCGTGTCAATCTTCGTCACGCGTGCTGCAACCTGGCGCGTCGTGTGTTTGAGCCAGTATCTGCGGCGCAGGTCCAGCGGTTCTTCGGACAGCCAGCAGATGTCGGCGTTGATGGTCTTCAGCAAGGTGGCAGGGCGAGCGGCTTCAGACAGCATGTCGCCGCGCGAGACGTCGACGTATTCGTCCAGCAGCAGCGTGATCGATTGGCCCGCAGTCGCTTGATCAAGTGAACCGTCCAGCGTCTGGATGTCCTTGATGGTTGCAGTCTGACCACCCGGTTGCACGATGATCTTGTCGCCCTTTGCAACCTTGCCCGCCTCGATACGGCCCATGTAGCCACGGAAGTCGTTCGCTTCATGGCCATTGTGACGCGCGACCAGTTGCACCGGGAAGCGGAACGGCTCGCCGCATGCTTCGTCATAGACGGAGAGCGATTCGAGCAATTCAATCAGCGTTGGACCTTTGTACCAAGGCATGTTGTCGCCGCTGACAACGACATTGTCGCCGGCCAGTGCCGACAAAGGAATCGGGCGAATGTCTTTCAGGCCCAGCGTCTTTGCAAATTCGGCATAGGCAGCGACGATGCGGTTGTAGACCGTTTCATCATAGTCGGCCAGATCCATCTTGTTGACGGCAACGATCACGTGCTCGATCTGCAGAAGATGCGCGATGGTGGAGTGGCGCTTGGTCTGGATCAGCAGCTCGACGCTGCCATCGTCGCCCAACTTAACCTTGGAAACGTCGATCAGGATGATGACCGCGTCCGCGGTCGAGGCGCCGGTCACCATGTTGCGAGTGTACTGCTCGTGGCCAGGCGTGTCGGCGATGATGAACTTGCGCTTCGGCGTGGCGAAATAACGATACGCGACGTCGATTGTGATGCCTTGCTCGCGTTCGGCTTCCAGGCCATCGGTCAGCAGCGACAGATCGATGGTGTCACCGACGGTGCGCTTGTGCTTGGAGCGCGAAACAGCCGCCAGCTGGTCGGCAAAGATGCCCTTGCTGTCAAACAGCAGGCGGCCGATCAATGTGCTCTTGCCGTCGTCGACAGAACCGGCGGTGATGAAGCGCAGCAGGCCGCGCTCAGCCGATTGGTGTTCCGCCACGGCAGTGTTCAATTGGGCGCTCATCAGAAATATCCTTCTTTTTTACGTTTTTCCATCGATGCTTCGGAAGTCTGATCGTCCATGCGGGTTGCGCCACGCTCGGTGATCTGGGTAACGGCGGTTTCGGCGATGATCGCCTCCACCGTTGCTGCGTCCGATGAGACCGGGCAGGTGCAGGAGATGTCGCCGACCGTGCGGAAGCGGACGGTTTGCGTTTCGACATGTTCGCCTTCCTTCGCGGGGGTCAACGGCGTCAGCGGTACTAGTAGGCCATTGCGCGGGATCACCTGACGCTGGTGCGCGAAGTAGATCGACGGCAGTTCCAGTTTCTCGCGTGCGATGTATTGCCATACGTCGAGTTCGGTCCAGTTTGAGATCGGGAACACACGCATGTTTTCGCCGGGATGCACGCGAGTGTTGTACAGATCCCAGAGTTCAGGGCGCTGTGCCTTCGGGTTCCATTGGCCGAATTCGTCGCGGAACGAGAAGATGCGTTCCTTCGCACGGGCTTTTTCTTCATCGCGGCGCGCACCGCCAATGCAGGCGTCAAACTTGTGTTCGGCGATGGTCTCCAGTAGCGTCACCGCCTGCGCAGCATTGCGCGAATCGGTCTGCGGATTGCGCAGGCGCACGGTACCGCGCTTCATCGAATCCTCGACATGGCCGACGATCAGGCGCTCGCCGAGTTCGGCCACGCGCTTGTCGCGGAACTGGATCACTTCGTCGAAGTTGTGACCGGTATCGATATGCACCAGCGGGAACGGAAATTTACCCGGACGGAAGGCTTTCTCGGCCAGACGCAGCAGCACGACGGAATCCTTGCCGCCGGAGAAGAGCAGCGCGGGATTCGTGCACTCGGCCGCGACCTCGCGCATGATGTGGATCGCTTCCGATTCCAGCCAGTCCAGGTGCTTGTTGCTGGCGGCGTCGATGAACAGTTTGTCGACTGCAGTATTCATATAAGTCTCGATTGATTAAGCCGATGTTGCCGATTTGATGCGGACCAGCTTGCCGTCCACGACGTGCAAGCCGCATTCCTTGGATTCCGGGTTTTCCCACCACCAGCGGCCCGCGCGGACGTCTTCGCCCGGCTGGATTGCGCGCGTGCAGGGTTCGCAACCGATGGACGGATAACCGCGATCGTGCAGCGCGTTGTATGGCACGTTATTGCTGCGAATGTAGTGCCATACGTCATCTTCCGACCAGTCGACTAGCGGGTTGAACTTGATCATGTCGTGCGCGTCGTCACGCTCCTGCAGCAGCAGTTCAGCGCGCGTGCTTGATTGCGCGCGGCGCTGACCGGTGATCCACGCGCGCTTGCCTTGCAGCGCACGGTTCAGCGGCTCGACCTTGCGGATGCGGCAGCATTCCTTGCGCAGGTCCACACTGTCGTAAAAGGCATTTAAACCATGCTGGTTGACGTAGGCGTTCACAGCCTGCTCTTCGGGACGATATAGCGCGAGCTCGTAAGCGTAGGTTTCCTTGATGCGATCCAGCACGGCCAGCGTTTCTGCGTGCAGGCGGCCGGTTTCCAGCGTGAAGATGGCGATGCGGTCCTGCAGCTTGGCGCGCAGGATCATGTCGGTCAGTACCATGTCTTCGGCAGCCAGGCTGGATGCGAGCGCGGCAGGGCTGAACTCGTTTGCCACGCGCTGTAAGGTAGCGCGCGTGCCGGCAACCAGCAGTTCGAAGTTTTCGCTGATCATTTTGCAGCGACCGCCTGGCGATCGACACGGCGGAACAGCGGTGATTTGCGGTCCCACGAGACTTGGTAAGCCTCGGAAAAATCGCTCAAACCTTTTAAGGCATCGTTCGCATCGCGATCTTGGCGGATCGCGAACGAATCGAAGCCGACGCGCTGCATATAGAACAACTGGTCGCGCAGCACATCGCCGACCGCGCGCAGTTCGCCAGTGTAATTATGGCGCGCGCGCAGGTTGTAGGCGATCGAATAGCCGCGGCCATCCGCGAATTTCGGGAAATCGACTGCGATGATGGGCAGCGAAGCAACGTCATCCTTCAATGCTTCTGGACGCTCGTCGCTGGCCAGCCAGACGCCAACATCGCTGCGTGCCTGCAGCGACGCTTTCTGCGCCTGCCATACGGCGAGCGGCACGATGACCTTGCCAGCCGGGACGGAAAACGCCTCTGCCGCTTCGCCTTCCGCCAGGCGGATCAGGTTCCAGTCGTCTTCGCCGAGGACGGCGCGGTTCTTGATGATGTTATGCATATGCATCTTCTCCTGCGTTATGCGGTACCTTGATCGGTGTCGCATACACGTGTTCCTTGAATGGCGTGATGCCGACGCGTTGCACCGTATCGATGAAACGTTCGTCTTCGACGCGATCGCGTACGTACACTTCCAGAATGCGTTCGATCACGGTCGGCATCTGGTGCGCCGAGAATGACGGGCCGATGATCTTGCCGACTGCGGCGTTATTGCCCTGTGCGCCGCCCAGCGACACCTGGTACCACTCCGCACCGTCCTTGTCGACCCCGAGCACACCGATGTTGCCGATGTGATGGTGGCCGCAAGCGTTGATACAGCCGGAGATGTTCAGGTCGATCTCGCCGATGTCGTGCTGGAAGTCGAGATTGTCGAAGCGTTCCGCGATCGCTTCCGCGATCGGGATCGATTTCGCATTCGCCAGCGCGCAGAAGTCGCCGCCGGGGCAGCAGATCATGTCGGTCAGCAGACCGATATTCGGCGTCGCCAGGCCTTGTGCCTTGGCGGCTTCCCACACGGTATAGAGATCGGCGATCTTTACATCGGACAGCACCAGGTTCTGCTCATGCGTCACGCGCAGTTCGCCGAAGCTGTACTGGTCGGCCAGATCGGCGGCGAAGTCCAATTGCGCGGCGGTCGCATCGCCCGGCGGCGTGCCGGTCTTCTTGAACGACAGCGTGACGGCGGCGTAGCCCGGCACCTTGTGTTGCCGTACATTGCGCATCAGCCAGTTGGCAAATGCCTTGTTTTCTGCCTTGTGCTGTTCGAATGCCACATCGGTGGCCGGCAGCGTTTCGTAAGCCGGTGCCGTGAAATAGGCGGACACGCGATTCAGTTCTTCCGCGGTCAGTGTGCCTGGACCGTCTTTCAGGTTTGCCCATTCTTCGTTTACCTGGCGGCGGAATTCCTCGATGCCGATCGCCTTGACCAGGATCTTGATGCGAGCCTTGTAGATGTTGTCGCGACGGCCGTACTGGTTGTACACGCGCAGGATCGCTTCGATGTAGGTCAGCAGGTGCGGCCACGGCAGGAAGTCATGAATTTCGCTGCCCAGGATAGGCGTGCGGCCGAGCCCGCCGCCAACGAGCACTCGGAAGCCGACTTCGCCCTGTTCATTTTTTAGCACGGACAGGCCGATGTCATGCATTGCAATCGCGGCGCGGTCTTCCAGAGCGCCGTTGATCGCGATCTTGAACTTGCGCGGCAGGTAGGCGAATTCCGGATGGAAGGTGCTCCATTCGCGGATGATTTCCGCATACGGACGCGGATCGACTATTTCATCGTGCGCAATGCCGGCGAATTGATCCGAGGTGGTATTGCGCACGCAGTTACCGGAAGTCTGGATTGCGTGCATCTCGACTGAAGCCAGCTCGGCCAGAATGTCCGGTGTCTGCTCCAGATTGATCCAGTTGAACTGGATATTCTGGCGCGTCGTGAAGTGGCCATAGCCGCGGTCATAGGTGCGAGCGATATGCGCGAACTTGCGCACCTGGGTCGACGACAGCAGGCCGTACGGCACCGCAATGCGCAGCATGTAGGCATGGCGCTGCAGATACAGGCCGTTCTGCAGACGCAGGATACGGAATTCGTCTTCGGTCAATTCGCCGGACAGGCGGCGACGCACCTGGTCGCGGTATTGTGCGACGCGTTCCTTGACGATTTGATGGTCGTATTGATCGTAGCGATACATCTTGAAGTCCTTAAAAAACGAGCTTGACCGCGACGGTGGTCAGCATGGTCGCCAACAGCACGCGCAGAACTTTTTCCGGTATGGCACGCGCTGCCAGCGAACCCAGCGTGATGCCGGGCACGGAACCCAGCAGCAAGGTCGCCAGCAATACCCAATCGATGGAACCGAGCCACCAGTGACCGAGCGCCGCAATGAATGTCAGCGGCACGGCGTAGGCGATATCGGTGCCGGCAATTTCAGCCGGCGTCAGGCGGGGATAGAGCAGAACCAGTATCGTGGCACCGATAGCACCGGCGCCGATGGACGAGATTGTAACCAAAGTACCGAGGATTGCGCCGGAAACCACCGTTGTCACGGCCAGTTTTTTGCCCTGCAACTGGCGATTGGGATGCGCGGCCATCCAGTTTTGCAGGCGGGTGCGAAACATCAGCGCGATCACGGTCAGGAATACCGAGCCGGCGATCGAATAACGGATGATGTGCGCAGCTTCCGGCCCAAGTCCACCAAAGTGCTTGAGCGCGAGCGTCGTCAGCAGTGCCGCCGGCAAGGCGCCGATGCACAGCAGGCGCACGATATTCCAGTGCACATTGCCTTTCGAGCGGTGTGCGGCGGTGCCGGCGATCTTGGTGATCGATGCAAAGGCGAGATCGGTGCCGACCGCAACGGTCGGTGAAATGCCGAACAGCAGTGTCAGCAGCGGCGTCATCAAAGAGCCACCCCCAACACCGGTCAGACCGACCAGCACACCGACCGCAAAGCCGGCAACCATATAAGAAACAGACATAAACCCTCGCGCAAAGTAGGACGAATGGTAATAAACTTATGTCTTATTCCAAACAACTTAGTAATTATTTGCTTATATGCCTTTTTGGTATAAGAAATGATGAAAAATAATTAACGAGCAAGCCGGGGAGGGGAAGCATGAATCTTCATCAACTTCGCTTCGTACGCGAAGCAGTCCGCCAGAATTTCAATCTGACCGAAGCCGCCAAGGCGCTGTTCACCTCGCAGCCTGGCGTGTCCAAGGCGATCATCGAACTGGAAGAAGAACTGGGTGTCGACATCTTCACGCGCCACGGCAAACGCATACGCGGGCTGACCGAGCCGGGCCGCGCGGTGCTGAAGTCGGTCGAACTGATCATGCAGGAAATCGACGGCCTGAAGCGCATCGGCAATGAATTCGCGGCGCACGACAGCGGCAGCTTCACGATCGCCACCACGCACACCCAGGCGCGTTACTCGTTACCGAAGGTGGTGCAGGCTTTTACACAGAAGTTTCCAAAGGTCCGGTTGTCGCTGTTGCAGGGCAATCCTAAGCAAGTGGCCGACATGGTGCTGATGGACCAAGCCGATCTGGCAATTGCGACCGAATCGATTGCGGATATCGATGGCCTGATTTCGCTACCTTGCTATCAATGGGAGCACCAGATCGTGGTGCCGCCCGAGCACCCGCTGCTGAAACTGACAAAACCGATCGCCCTGGAAGATATTGCGGCCTTTCCGCTGATTACCTACGACAGCGCATTTACCGGCCGCAACAAGGTCGATCACGCATTCCAGTTGCGCAACCTGAAACCGGACATCCTGCTGGAAGCGATCGATGCCGATGTGATCAAGACCTATGTGGAACTCGGACTGGGCGTCGGCATCATCGCTGGCATGGCTTTCGATCCCGAGCGTGACAAGAACCTGCGGGCGATCCCGGTCGGCCACTTGTTCGGCACCAACGTCTCGCGCGTGGCGCTGAAACAGGGCGCTTATCTGCGCAGTTATGTATTTACTTTTATCGAACTTCTCGCCCCGACACTGAATCGCAAGCTGGTAGAGCAGGTGTTGAGCGGTGAAAAGGACATGTACGAGCTGTAAGGCCGTACACAGGTTTAGAAAGACAGCATGAGCAATCCGGTGAATACCGATATGGCGGCGTACTACGCGCGGCGCGACAATTTCGATGAAGAAGACGTCGACAACCCGGACGCGATGGATGCGCTCGATGAAATCATGGAGCGCCTGCGCGAGCTGATGAGCGGCCAACGCGTGCTGGAACTCGCCTGCGGCGACGGCTACTGGACCGATGAGCTGGCGGAGTACGCGGAGTCGGTGCTGGCGACCGACATCAACCCGAACCTGATCGAGCTCGCCAAGACGCGCGAGCTGCCGGAAGACGTCGTGCAATTCGCGGTCGCAGATGCGCTTGATCCGCGGGTGCAGGGCGATTTCACCGCATGCTTCGCGGGTTTCTGGTGGTCGCACGTCCGCCGCGAGGATCAGCCCGCCGTGATCGCTCGCTTGCGCGAATGCGTGGGCAAGGATGGCTTGCTGGTGCTGGTCGATAATTCCTTCATCGAGGGGGAAACGGCGATCGCACGTACCGACGCCGAAGGTAACACCTACCAGATTCATGCATTGCCGGACGGCGAGCGTTACGAGATTCTAAAGAATTATCATAGCGACAGCGCGCTGCGCAAAAGGCTGGGGCCCTTGTTGCGTGACATGCGCGTTTATCGTTACGACCATTACTGGATGCTGACCGCGCGCCTGAAATAGGCGGCGCAAGGAGCGCAATATGAGATCGACCAGAGCCACCGCCGCTATCGAGCGTTTGAAGGAACGTAGCGGCAACGAGCACTATGCGATGGTACGAACCGGTGACGAGCTGTTCTACCTGATCGACCGTTCAGCGGAAGGCGAACCGGCAGTGCTCAGCGAGCGGCTGCCGCTGGACGAATTCGTCGCCTTCGTCAAAGCCTTCGGCCCGCAAAAGCCGCGGAAGGCGACCAAATCTGATCTCGCTTTTGAAAAGCAATTGATCAAGCGCTGACCGCGTCGTGCATCTCTTCTGTCCGCCAATACAGCGGCGGGCAGCGCTCTCGCAGCTCAGGTATTCTTGCTATCGGGCGCATCGACGCCGAGCCGTCGTCAGCACGACGCCGGCGTCCGGAAAAATCAAACCACAAGGAGACGACATGAGAGCAGACAAGACATTGCGCATGACAGCCGCCTCGATTTTGCGCGGCAGCATTCTTCTATTTGCGATGGCGGCGGCCAGCTTTTGTACGAGCGCGTTGGCGCAGAACTGGCCGAACGGCACCGTGACGGTGGTCGTGCCTTGGCCGCCAGGTGGGCCTTCCGACATTGCCGCGCGCCCGGTCGCCAAGCGCCTGACCGAAACCTTCGGCCATTCCTTCGTCGTCGACAATCGCGGCGGTGGCGGCGGCAATATCGGCACGGCGGCGGTAGCGCGTGCGGCGGCGGATGGCAATACCTTGCTGATCACGTCCAGCGCGCCGATCGTGATCAATCCAAGCCTGTATAAAAAGATGGCCTTCGATCCCGCGAAGGATCTGGCGCCGATCACCAATCTGCTGCGCGTGCCGTTGGTGCTCGTTGCCAATCCTTCGGTGCCGGCAAACAATCTGAAAGAACTGGTGGCCTACATCCAGTCGAAGAAAGGCGATTTCTCGTATGCGTCTGCCGGCTCGGGTACACCGCAGCACATGACGGGCGAGTTGTTCCGCAGCGTGACGCATCTCGACATGACGCACGTGCCCTACAAGGGCTCGGCACCGGCGATTTCCGATCTGCTCGGCGGTCACGTCCCGATCATGTTCGACAGCATGATCGCAATCATGCCGCATATTAAAAGCGGCAA
>Ga0310811_10005992_pt1 | contig 15480 bp, 16 predicted proteins | sample YCmetagenome_FD_207642 | JGI IMG/M metagenome (GOLD analysis project Ga0310811, IMG submission 207642) | Soil microbial communities from experimental microcosm in Duke University, North Carolina, United States - YC | ecosystem: Engineered > Artificial ecosystem > Soil microcosm > Unclassified ...
ACGATCGAAGTGTCCTGCGCGGACGGAAGCCACGAGAGCTACACGGCAAACCACGTGATCTCGTCGGCGCCGGTGCGCGAGCTTGTTGAAAAGCTCACGCCGACGCCGATCTCGCGGCTGCACGCGCGCGAGCTCAAGTACCGCGATTTCCTCACCGTCGCGCTGATGGTGAAGAAGCCGGACTTGTTCCCCGACAACTGGATCTACATCCACGACCCCTCGGTAAAGGTCGGGCGAGTGCAGAACTTCCGCTCGTGGTCGCCCGAGATGGTGCAGCCCGGAATGAGCTGCCTCGGGCTCGAATATTTCTGTTTCGAAGGCGATGGGCTGTGGCGCGCGCCCGACGCCGAGCTGATCGCGCTCGCCAAGCGCGAGATCGCCAAGATCGGGCTGATCGCCGAGAGTGACGTCACCAATGCGTGCGTCGTGCGCCAGCCGAAGGCCTATCCGGTCTATGACGAGAGCTATCGCGAGAACGTCGCGACCATCCGCCACGATCTCGAAGAGCTTTACCCGACGCTGCACATGGTCGGGCGAAACGGCATGCACAAGTACAATAACCAGGACCACGCCATGATGACCGCCATGCTGACGGCGAAGAACATCTTGGGCGGAGAGCGTGTCTACGACATCTGGAACGTGAACGAGGACGCCGAGTATCACGAGGCCGGCGGCTCGGGCGTGAAGGAAGCGCTCGCGAGCGAGCGGCTGGTGCCCCAGAAGGCGAAAGCCACCGAGACCGCGGCAGCGTAAAACGGGTCGCGCTCGCGATGCGGGCGGCCTATCTGATCCGCCATGACGATAACGATCGCGCCCGGCGTCACGCTCACGCCCGGTTATCTCGACCGCTTCGCGCAGGATGAGATGCTCGCCGCCGTGCGCGCTGTCATCGCGGCCGCGCCCCTGTACGTTCCGCGCATGCCGCGCTCCGGCAAGCCGATGTCGGTAAGGATGACGAACTGCGGCGCACTCGGCTGGGTCACCGACGAGGCGCGCGGCTACCGGTATCAGGCGACGCACCCAGAGACCGGCAAGCCCTGGCCGCCGATTCCCGATATCATCCTGCGCGCCTGGCATGAGCTTGCCGGCTACCCGCATATGCCCGAGGCGTGCCTCGTCAACTACTACGCGCCCGACGCGCGCATGGGCCTGCACCAGGACAAGGACGAAGAGGATTTCGCCGCGCCCGTTGTGTCGCTGTCGCTCGGCGACACGGGTCTGTTCCGTGCCGGCGGATCAAAGCGCAGCGATCCAACGACCTCGGTCCGGCTCGCCTCGGGTGATGCCGTGGTGCTCGGCGACGAAGGCCGGCTCGCGTTTCACGGCGTCGACCGCATCCTGCCCGGCACCTCGACGCTCTTGCCGGAAGGCGGGCGGATCAATCTCACGCTGCGGCGGGTGTCAAAGCTTTAGATGGCCTGCACTTTATTCTTTTGCGAATGATCTGATCCGAAAACCGGTTCCCACTTTTCGGGATCATTCGCTCGGCGTCATCCAGCCCATCGTGTTGCCGGCATTGTCGTTGACGATCGCGATGCGTCCGACACCCGGCACGTCCCATGGCTCGCGGATGACTTCCCCGCCTCCCATGGCGGCGCGCGCGAGCGCCCCCGGAAGATCGGTTACCGCCACATAGGCAAACCAGCCCTCTCCGGTGTCCTGATCATCCGGCGCGATGGTGTAAATGCCGGCAATCGATTCATCGCCGGCCTTGGCGATCCAGTAGGTCGCCCCCTCGCCCTGATCCATCGCTTCGAAAGTCCAGCCGAGCGTCTCGCCATAGAATTTCTTCGCGGCTTCCGCGTCGCGCGTCATCAATTCATTCCAGTAGAAGCTGCCGTTGGTCGCCATGTCGCCCTCCCGGGATACGCCCCCCACGCTAGAGCATGGCGATGACGATCTGAAGGCCGGCCGCATTGTCGCCCATGTTGCGGCGATGTATGCCGTGCGCCGCCGGGCCCCGGCGCTGCGGGGCGAATGCTTTCCAAGGGATATTTCATGCGCGCGCGACGATCTTTGCGACATGCACTGGTGCTGCTCGCCCTCACCCTGGCGGCGCCCGCCTATGCGGCCGATCCGGTGTTTCCGACCGCCTCGCGGATCGGGCTGGTTGCTCCCGCCGGCTTCAAACCGAGCAACCGGTTTGCGGGCTTCGAGAACCCGGAGGCGAGCGCCGTGATCCTGCTCACGGAGCTTCCCGCCACGACCTACCCGGATGTCGAGAAGGGTTTCACCGACGAGGCGCTGAAGGCACGCGGCCTGACCGTGCAGGTTCGCGAGGAGCTGACGCTGAAGGACGGCAAAGGATTTTTCATCGCGGGTCCGCAGCAGTCCGGCGACCAGAAGAGATACGAGTCCGCGATGGTCGCCAACACGGGCGGCATTACCTCGATCGTATCGGTGCAGATGGTCGAGACGAGCCACGCGACGATCACCGATGCGGTCGTGCGCGACATGTTCAAGACCGTCACGATCCGCCCGACGATACCGGAGAATGAACGGCTTGCGGTGCTGCCCTACAAGATCGGCGATCTCGCGAAATTCCGCATCGTGCGCTCCGGACGCGAGGGCGTCGCGATCCTGACCGATGGGCCGAAGGATGAAGTCGTCGCGGTCGAGCAGCCGTTCGTGCTGATCGGCATCGCGCCCGGCGCCGCGCCGAAGCCGGAAGAACGCGACGCATTCGCCAAGCGTGTGTTCTCGACCGCGCCGGGCCTCAAGGACATCAAGATCACCCGCGCCGAGCCGCTGCGCATCGGCCAGGCGCAGGGTTACGAGATCGTCGCGGACGCCAAGGATGCAGGCTCCGGCACCGACGTCACCACCGTGCAGTGGCTGCGCTTCGGCCAGACCGCCTATCTACAGATGTTCGCGATCGTGCGGAAAACGGGCTGGAACGGTGTGTTCCCGCGCCTGCGCCAGATTCGCGACAGCATCGAGCCGCGCTGATTACTTCCCGCCGTTGTCGTTCGCGGCGGCTTCGGCCGGCGCCTGCGCCTTCGGTCCGCCCTTCGACACGCCGACCAGCGCAGGCCGGAGCACGCGCTCGCCGATGGTGTAGCCGGGCTGCATGACCTGAACCACGGTACCGGCCGGCACCTTCTCGTCGGGTATCTCGAACATCGCCTGATGCAGGTTCGGATCGAACTTCTGACCCTGCGGCTCGAGCTTTTTCACCCCGTGCTTCTCCATCGCCGTGATGAGCGCGCGCTCGGTGAGCTCGACGCCATCAAGCAATCCCTTCACGCCGGCGTCCGCCTTCTCGCGGATTTCGTCGTCAAGCGCCTTGAGCGCCCGTTCCATGTTGTCGCCGACCGCGAGAATGTCACGCGCGAAATTGCTGATGCCGTAGGTGCGCGCATCCGCCACCTCGCGCTCGGTGCGGCGGCGCAAATTCTCCATTTCGGCAAGCGTGCGCAGCAGCCGGTCCTTCAGGTCGGCGACCTCCTTGGTGAGGGTCGCAACCGGCTCGGTCGCTGTTTCCGCCTGGGTAGTCTCGGGCGCGCCGGCCTCGGTCCCGTTCGCGCTGTTGTCGGTCATCACTCAACCCATCAAGGAATGCGTTAAATTCGCCCCGGATATCAGGGTTGACCTGGCAAAAATCAAGTCTTGGTGATCAGCCGGCGAGCACCTTGCTGACCACCTTGGCGGTGTAATCGACCATCGGAATGATGCGCGCGTAATTGAGCCGCGTCGGCCCGATGACGCCGAGCACCCCCACAATGCGCCCCTGCGCGTCGCGGTATGGCGACACGATGGTGGAGGAGCCCGATAGCGAAAACAGCTTGTTCTCCGAACCGATGAAGATACGCATGCCGTCGGCCTGCTCGGCGCGGCCCAGGAGATCGGCGACACCGCGCTTGGTTTCGAGATCGTCGAACAGCAGTCGCACCCGCTCCAGGTCTTCGAGCGCGTGCAGGTCATCGAGCAGGTTCGCCTGCCCACGCACGATCAGCTTGCGCTCCTCGCTCTCGCCGCCCGACCAGCTCGCGAGTCCGGCCGACACGATGCGCTGGGTAAGCTGATCGAGTTCCGCCCGCCCGGCCTCGAGCGCCTTGTCGAGCTCGGTACGCGCCTCGGCGAGCGTCTTGCCGCGAGTGCGGGCGTTGAGGAAGTTGGTGGCCTCGGTGAGGGCGGAGGTCGGCAGTCCGGGCGGGAGCGTGACGACGCGGTTTTCCACCTGCCCGTCCTCCGCAACCAGCACGACCAGCGCGCGCTCCGGCTCGAGCCGCACGAACTCGACATGCTTGAGCCGTGTGTTCGACTTCACGGCGAGCACCACGCCGGCGGCGCGCGTCAATCCCGACAGCATGCCGGAAGCCTCGGTCAGCACCGCATCGACCGACTTCGACGTGCCAGCGGCTGCGACCTGTGCCTCGATCGCCTGGCGATCCTGATCTGTGATATCGCCGACCTGCATCAGCGCATCGACGAAGAAGCGCAGCCCCCGCTCGGTCGGCAACCGCCCTGCCGAGGTGTGCGGCGCATAGACAAGGCCAAGCTGCTCCAGATCCGCCATGACGTTGCGTACCGAGGCCGGCGAGAGCGTCATCGGGATGATGCGGGCGAGATTGCGCGAGCCGACCGGCTCGCCGGTCGCGAGGTAGCTTTCCACGATCTGGCGGAAGATTTCGCGCGAGCGATCGTTGAGCTGCGCGAGGCCCGCCTGGCTCGGTCCGAGGGGAAGGTCTTGGGACACCAGCCCTTGTCTCCGTCCTGAGCCGTGAGAATTGTCCATCAGGGCGGCTCAACACAAGCCTTGTCGTTGTGGGCGGGCCCACCTAAAAGCAACGCGCCATCAGCTATCGAGGAACCCGAATGCGGCCGAGCCGCCGACAAGTAGACGAGCTGCGCGTGGTCTCGCTCGACCGCGGCGTGGTGAAGTACGCCGAGGGCTCGTGTTTCGTGAAGTTCGGCGACACGCATGTGCTCGTCACCGCGACGCTGGAAGACCGCTTGCCGCCCTGGCTCAAGGGGCAGGGCCGCGGCTGGGTGACCGCCGAATATGGCATGCTGCCGCGCGCCACCAACGAGCGTACGCGGCGCGAGGCGTCCGCGGGAAAGCAGGGCGGCCGCACGCTGGAGATCCAGCGCCTGATCGGGCGCTCGCTGCGCGCGGTGGTCGATCTGCCGACGCTCGGCGAGCGGCAGATCACGGTCGACTGCGATGTGATCCAGGCCGACGGCGGCACGCGCACCGCAGCCATCACCGGCGCGTGGGTCGCGCTCTCCGACTGTCTCAACTGGATGAAGTCCCGCGACATGCTGCGCGCCAATCCGCTGCGCGATCACATCGCGGCCGTGTCGTGCGGAGTGCACAACGGCGTCGCAGTGCTCGATCTCGATTATGCGGAGGATTCGGAAGCCGATACGGACGCCAACTTCGTCATGACCGGCGCCGGCAATCTGGTCGAGATTCAGGCGACCGCCGAGAAGATCGCTTTCAGCGAGGAGCAGTTTCTGGCGCTGCTCGGTCTTGCCCGCAAGGGCATTGCCAAGCTCGTCGACCTGCAGAAGCTCGCCGTGATGTGATGCACCGGCAGATCACCGGACGCCTCGTCATCGCCACGCACAACAAGGGCAAGCTCGTCGAGATGCGCGAGCTGCTCGGACTCTACGGTGTCGAGGCCGTGGCGGCGAGTGATCTTCACCTGCCGGAGCCGGAAGAAACCGGAACCACGTTCGCCGCCAATGCGCGGCTCAAGGCGGAGGCCGCCGCGCGAACTTCCGCGCTTCCCGCCTTCGCGGACGATTCCGGACTGGTGGTCGACGCTCTCGACGGCGCGCCCGGCATCTACTCGGCGCGGTGGGCCGGTGCGACGAAGGACTTTCGCCACGCGATGGAGAAGGTCGAAGGCATGTTGCGCGAGCGCGATGCCTTCAGGCCCGAACAGCGCAAGGCGCATTTCGTCTCGGTGCTGGCGGTCGCGTGGCCGTCCGGCCATGTGGAGGAATTCGAGGGACACGTCGACGGCACGCTGGTCTGGCCGCCGCGCGGCGAAAAGGGATTCGGCTACGATCCGATGTTCCTCCCCGACGGATTTGATCTTACGTTTGGCGAGATGAGTCGCGACCAGAAACATGGATTGCCGCCCCACGGTGAAGGGCTTTCGCACCGTGCGCGCGCATTCATGAAGCTCGCGGAGGCCTGCCTTGCGCGACGCTGACGAAGGTTTCGGCGTCTACGTGCACTGGCCGTTCTGCCTGTCGAAGTGTCCCTATTGCGACTTCAACAGTCACGTGCGGCACTCAGAAATAGACGAGGCGCGCTATGTGCGCGCCTTCACGCGCGAAATCGCCACAACGGCCGAGCGCGCTCCCGGCCGCACCGTCACGACCATTTTCATGGGCGGCGGCACGCCCTCGCTGATGCAGCCCGCAACAGTCGGCGCGATCCTCGATGCGATCGGCAAGCATTGGGCGGTCGCGCCCGACGTCGAGGTGACGCTGGAAGCCAATCCGACCAGCGTGGAAGCCACGCGCTTTGCCGGCTATCGGACGGCCGGCGTCAACCGCGTGTCGCTTGGAGTGCAGGCGCTCGACGATGCCGCGCTGAAAGAGCTTGGCCGCCTGCACACCGCGCAGGAGGCCCTCGATGCGGTCGCAATCGCGCGCAAGTCCTTCGACCGCTATTCGTTTGACCTGATTTACGCGCGGCCCGGTCAGACCACCGGCGCGTGGCGCGCCGAACTCACGCGCGCGATCGACGAGGCCGCCGAGCATCTCTCGCTTTATCAGCTCACCATCGAACCCGACACACCGTTCGCGGCCTTGCACGCGAGCGGCAGGCTCGTCACGCCGGATGACGAGCAGGCGCGCGCACTGTTCGATGTCACGCAGGAGCTCGCCGCAGCGCGCGGATTGCCCGCCTACGAGATCTCAAATCATGCGCGCGCAGGCGCCGAATGCCGGCACAATCTCGTCTACTGGCGCTATCACGAATATGCCGGCATCGGGCCCGGCGCACACGGGCGCCTTGTCATCGACGGCACACGTCACGCGACCTCGACCGAGAAGCGCCCCGAATCCTGGCTGATGCGCGTCGAGGCAAGCGGCCACGGTCTCGTCACGGACGAAACGCTGACGCGCACCGAGCAGGCCGACGAATACCTGCTGATGGGCCTGCGTCTTGCCGAGGGCATCGATCCGCAGCGCTATGCGGCTTTCTCCGGTCATCCCCTCGACGAGGCGCGCATCGCGGCGCTCGGCGCAGAGGGCATGGTCGAACGCACCGAAGACGGCCGCCTGCGCGTCACGCGCGCGGGATTTCCGGTGCTTGATGCGGTGGTGGCAGACTTGGCGGCGTAGGGACTAAGTTCCGCTCCCGAACGACTTCGGCGCCGGGCTGATCACCTGCGGTCCGGACGTCGTCACGCGCATTACCGCAAGACCGCGCTGATTGGTGCCGTCGGGACGGAAGCGGAATACGCCGTCGATACCCGCGAAGCCCGACGCGTTGGTCAGCACTTCCTCGGAGAAGCGCGCCGCGCCTTGCGTCTTCACCAATGCGGCAACGAGCGACACGGCATCATAGGCGAGCGTTGCGGGACGCAGCGGGTCCTGCCCGTAACGAGAGCGGTAACGGCTGGAGAATGCGCGGAAGCCGGAGGGGTCCGGCGCAGCAAACCATCCGCCCTGTGCGCCGGCCTCCGCGAAGATGCGTGGATCGTCCCACAAGCCCGTGCCGATCAACTGGGTGCGCCGTGTGTTCACGCCGTTGGCGGCAAGGATTTGCACCGCCGCAATCACCGAGTCGGCGCCATCCGGAATGAAGATCGAGTCCACCTGCCGGATGGCAGCGGCAACGCGCTTCACCGGCTCTTCCATCTGCGCGCGGTCAAGTGGATAGCGTTCCATCGTGACGACGCGACCGCCGCCGGCCGCCACGGCCTGCTGAAACGCCGCCTGCACGACGCTGCCGTAGGCGTTGTCCGGAATGAGTGCCGCATATGAGCGCTTGCCCTGGTGGACCGCGTAGCGGATCACGCGATCGACGTCGGACTCGGGCAGGAAGCTCAAGAGATGCACGCCCGATCCCGCGACCGTCGAGTCCGTCGAGAACGCGATCACCGGCACGCCGCGGGCGCGTGCAACTTGCGCGGCGGCGCTCACCGAGACGGCGAACAAGGGCCCGAGGATGATTTCGGCACCTTCGGCGAGCGCCTGGCTCGCAGCCTGCTGCGCGCCGCCGGCGGTCCCGCCGTCATCCTTCACCAGGAGCTGGATGTCGGGGTTGGAGAATTCCGCAAGCGCCATTTCGGCGGCGTTGCGCATCGAGGTCGCGACAGCGGCGCCGTTGCCGGTAGCAGACAATGGCAGGATCAGTGCCACCTTCACCTGTCCGGCGCCAACCTGGGCCGGTTGCGCCGGCGGCGGCGGAGGCTGCGACCGAAGTAGTCGCCGCCTGGAATCCCCGAGCAGGACGCCACGAGCACCGACAGCGCCGCAACCACCGCGACACGCGCGCCGCGCGCCCGCCGCATCAGGCTCTCGTACCAATTGCGGGGCAAGGGCTGCCCTCCCTCTCCGGCGTCATTATGCGGGTCGAAAGCTAATGGAGTCAAAAGCTTGGGCGAGACCGGGACGAATTGTTGCGAGCCGGGTATTCTCGGCCACATGGGTCAGAAGCCGTCACGAACGCCGGAAATCGATCGCGCCCGCCGTTTTTCAGTCGCCGGACACGCATTTGAGGCGCCGCGATTGGCCGCCGGGCTCGCCCTCGTGGCCACGCCCATCGGGAACTTGCGCGACATCACCTTGCGGGCGCTGGAAATTCTCGCGGGTGCGAACCTTGTCGCCTGCGAGGACACACGGGTCACCCGCAAGCTCTTCGATCACTATGGGATTTCGACGCCGCTCATCGCTTACCATGACCATAACGCCGAAAGCGTGCGGCCAAAAATCCTGGGGCGGCTGGTGGCCGGCGAGACCGTAGCGCTCGTTTCGGATGCCGGGACGCCACTGATCTCCGATCCGGGCTATCAGCTCGTGAAGGAGGCGATTGCGGCGGGTGTGGCGGTGACCGCAGCGCCTGGCGCATCGTCGGCGCTGATGGCGCTGACCGTGGCGGGGCTGCCGACCGACCGCTTCTTCTTCGAGGGATTTCTGCCCGCCAGGGACGCGGCGCGGCGCACGCGCATCGGCGAGCTTGCGCGTATCCCCGCAACGCTCGTGCTGTTCGAAAGCGGGCCGCGGCTTGCCGACACGCTCGCTGACCTCGCGGCGGGGCTCGGCGCGCGTGAAGCGGCGGTTGGCCGCGAACTGACGAAGCTCCACGAAGAGGTCCGGCGCGGCAGCCTCTCGTCGCTCGCCGCGGATTACGCCGGCGGCGCGGAAACCCGCGGCGAGATGGTCATCATCGTCGCGCCGCCCGCGGCCGAACAGACGAGCGTCGCCGACATCGATGCGCTGCTCGCGACTGCGCTCGCGCGCACATCCGTGAAGGAGGCGGTGGCCGAAGTCGCGTCCGCAACCGGCGCGCCGCGCCGCGCGGTCTACAGCCGGGCACTCGAGATTGCGAAGGGCGGAAAGCATGCGCCGTCCGACTAGCGGGCCGCCCGGGCTTGAGCCCATCGCGCCACGTCCGGAACGGCGCGTCGCGTTCCAGCTCGGGCTCTCGGCCGAGAGCCGCGCCGCCGCATTCCTGATCGCAAAGGGCTACCGCATCGTGGCGCGGCGGTGGCGCAGTCCCGTGGGCGAGATCGACATCGTGGCGCGCCGGCGCAAAACGCTTGTGTTCGTCGAGGTGAAGGCGCGCGAGAAGCTCGACGATGCAGCCGAAGCCGTGATCTTCCGTCAGCAGCGCCGCATCATCGCGGCCGCGGAAGCCTGGCTTGCAAGCCATCCCGACGATGTCATGTCCGACATCCGGTTCGATGTCGTGCTCGTCGCGCCGAAGAGCCTGCCGCGGCACATCATGGCGGCATTCGACGCGAGCAATTGAGCATGATCCCGAAAAGTGGTTGCCGGTTTTCGGAAAAGATCATGCTCCAGTAAAGGAGCTACGCAGCCCTCGCCCTGCGATCCTTCCGCCGCTCGGGCCCGCTGAAATCCGGATTATCCGTCTCGCGGCGTTCCATCGGCCCGGTCTGCAGTGTGGTAAAGAAGCTCTGCACCTCGGAGGTCAGGCGGTTCGCTTCCTCCGACAACGACAGCGACGCGTCGAGCACCGCGCCGGCCGAGCGCGTCGTCTCGCCAATCGCACCGTTCACGGTCGAAATGCTGCCGGCCAGCAGCTTCGTGCCTTGCGCGGCGAGCGTTGCGTTGCGCGAAATTTCCTGCGTGGCGGCGCCCTGCTCTTCCACCGCGCTGGCGATGGCGGTCGTCACCTTCTCGATTTCGCTCATCGAGGCCGCCACGTGCCGCACCGCCTCGACGGCGCTCTTGGTCGAGGTCTGGATGCCCGCGACCTGCTGGGCGATTTCCTCGGTCGCCTTCGCGGTCTGGTTGGCGAGCGACTTCACCTCCTGCGCGACGACCGCGAAGCCCTTGCCGGCGTCACCGGCACGCGCCGCCTCGATGGTGGCATTGAGCGCGAGCAGATTGGTCTGCGCCGCGATCGCCTGAATGAGATCGATCACCGCTCCGATACGCTGTCCGGCAGCCGCGAGGCCCTCGATCTCGGCGGCCGACGTTTCGGTCGTCGCACCGGCCTCCCGCACCACGTTCGTCGCCTGGGTGACGTGGCGCGCGATTTCCTGGATCGAGGCGGTCAGCTCTTCGGAGGCCGACGCCACGGTGTTGACGTTGGTCGCCGTATCGTCCGAGGCGGCCGCCGCCGATCCCGAATGATCCTTCGCATCGGAGGCGACATCGGTTAGCGTCTGCGCGGTGGTGCGCATCGTTTCGGCATTGCGCGCGACCGCGGCCAGCGCCTGCTCGACCGAGCTGCGGAAGGAGTCGACGGCGCTGCGGATATGCGCGTTGCGCTCCTCGCGCGCCTTGACGTCTTCCGCAATGGTGCGGTTGAGCTCGGCGTTGCGCTCGATCGCCTGCTGGAAGATCATGATCGAGCGCGCGAGCGCGCCGACTTCATCCTGGCGGTTGGCATGCGGGATGACGACGCCGGTCGCGCCGCCCGCCACCTCCTCGGTGACACGCGTGATGTTGCGCAGCGGACGCGCCACGGCGCGTCCGATGATCGCGATGCCCATGACGGCGAGGAACACGCACACGACCGACAAGACGCCGAGCAGCCAGGCACTGCGCGCGACGCCGGCTTCGAGCTCGGCATAGATCTGCTTGCCGCGCGTGTCGTAGATCTGGGCGAGCTTGTCGAGATCCTTGTTCAGCGCGGTACGTACGCTGCGGTTCGCTTCGTTGTCGCCCCACTCCCGGCCCTTGGCCGGCGCGACTTCGGTGCCGAGCCGTACCAGCTCCTTGCGGAAGTCCATGAACTGCTGGATGCGCTTGTCGAACTCGGCGAACTGCGCGGCGTCGGCGCCGCCGACATGCTTGCGCCAGTCCGCAACGACGTTTGCGATTCGCTCGTTGAATTGCAGCAGCAGGGTGCCGTAGCGCTTGGCGGCCGGAATGTCCGGCGACATGTAGATGCCGCGCGATTCCATCACCACCGCATAGATCAGCCCATTCACGCGCTCGACGTTCTGCGTTCCGAGGAAGGCGCGCTCAAATTCCCTGGTGAGTGCCGTATTGTTGTATGCGTTGAGGACCGCCAGGAGGGACAAGCCCACGGTTGCGGTCGCGAGCAAGGCAAAGATCGTATAAAGCTTTGCCGCAATCGAAAGGCTGGGCAATTTCATGGATTTGGCACCCCCGCAGACCTCAGGCGCGTCAATTTGGCGGTAATCCGTTAACCTTCCGTTTGCGCTTTTGCGCGCCCTCCGAAATCAGGTGGACCCGATGCTGAATGTTGCGGTGCAAATGGACCCGATCGAGCGAATCAATGTTCGCGGCGATTCGACCTTCGCGCTGCTGCTGGAAGCCCAGGCACGCGGGCACGCGCTGACCTACTACACCCCCGACCGGCTGGCACAGATCGGGGGTCGCGTGTTCGCCTCGGTGCAGCCGGTGACTGTGCGCGACGAGGTCGGCAATCATTTTACGCTGGGTGAGTCCCGCCGGATCGAGCTCTCCACGCTCGACGTGATCCTGCTGCGCCAGGACCCGCCGTTCGATCTCGCCTACATTACCACCACGCACCTGCTCGAACGCATTCATCCGAAGACCCTGGTGGTCAACGACCCGGCGCATGTGCGCAACGCGCCCGAGAAGGTGTTCGTCACCGAGTTTCCCGACCTGATGCCGCCGACGCTGATCACGCGCGACCTCGCGGAGATCAAGGCATTCCGCGCCGAGCACGGCGACATCGTGATGAAGCCGCTCTACGGCCACGGCGGCGGCGCGGTGTTCCGGGTCACGCGCGACGACCTTAATTTCGGCTCGCTCTACGACATGTTCGCCGTGACCTTCCGCGAGCAGTGGGTGGTGCAGGCGTGGCTGCCGGCCGTGAAACACGGCGACAAGCGCATCATCCTAGTCGAAGGCGAATACGCGGGCGCGGTCAACCGCGTGCCCGCCGATGATGACCTGCGCTCCAACATGGTGCGCGGCGGCTCGCCGAAGAAAACCGAGTTGACGAAGCGCGAGCAGGAAATCTGCGAGCGGCTTGGGCCCCATCTGCGCGAGCGCGGGCTCCTGCTCGTCGGCATCGACGTGATCGGCGACTACCTGACCGAGATCAACGTGACCTCGCCGACCGGCATCCGCGCGGTGCGCAACGTCGGCGGCCCGGACATCGCGAAGCTGGTGTGGGACAAGATCGAGGCGAAGCGGCGGGGCTGACTACGATTGCCGCTCCAGCGCCCCGCGCTCCCACTTTCCGCAATCCGCCGCTGCCTCATACGTGCTTTGCATGAAATCGAGCAGCGCGGTATCCGGTGATGCCGCGGTACGCACCGCGTCGTAATCGAGCAGGAACTGCCCCACATCCGCGTTGTAGGCGGCGCCCTTTGGCCGGACCGGCGCAGCCGCGAAACCGTCGGGCTCGGGATACGCATAGGCATAGAACGCCGCCTTGCCGTAGCCGCCGTTGCCAGGCCAGAAGCCGACGCTCGCGCATTCGTGTGAATACGCCTCGTTCATCACCCAGTCGGCGACGTTCGGCGTCTTGCCTCCCTTGAGCGGCGGCGCGGTGCGGCCGGAGAAGCGCGTGACCGCAAGATCGAACGAGCCCCAGAAGAAATGCGAGGGGCTGGTCTTGCCGAGGTAGCGGGCGCGGAAAATGTTGAACACGCGATCGGCCTGCACGAGCTGGCGCCAGAACGTTTGCACTGCGGCAGGGTCGTAGCTCGCATGCATGCGATCCTGCTCGAACGGGATCGCGTCCTCGATTTCGGAGGGCATGGTCCAGATGTGCACGTCGATATCGAGCGCGCGAAGCGCGCGCATCACGGCGGCATAGAAGTCCGCAGTCGGCATCGGCACAAGCGCAAAGCGCTCCTCGCGCGCATCGCTCGTGTGAAGGACCAACTCGTGCGCACAGAAATCGAAGTCGATCTGCAGCGCGCGATCGCGGTAAGGCATCGGTCCGGTCGAGAGCCCCCGCGCTGTGACGAACAGCGTGATGCTCCACCAGTGGTTCGACAGGGGGCTAAGTGCCAGCTTCAGCTTGCCGACGACCTGCGTCCAGAGATGCAGCGTGTTGCAGGTGTCGGCCCAATCCTCGTAGGCAAGCGCCGGCCAGTTCGGATTGTCAGGCGATGTCATCCGGCGAACCTAGCGCCGGCCGAGGCACGAGTCAGGCGCCCTCTAGAGCCCTATCGTTTGTGGTTGAATCAGAGTTGGGCTCCAGCTTCTTGTTTGCGCATGATCTTGTCCGAAAACCGGCGCCAACTTTTCGGGATCATGCTCTAATGCGCGCGCTTGAACAGATGCGGGTCGTAAGTCTCGTCTGCGAGCGCATCGACCAGCGCGAGGCGGCGCCATTCGGAATTCTGCATGTCGAGGACGAGGGCCTCGATCTCGTGCTCCGCCGTCTCCACGGCAAGACGGGCGCGGCGGGCGCCGTCCAGCTCCATCTGCACCTGTTGAAGATCGACCATGCCGGGCTCCCGGAAAGGGTTGACGAAAGCCTAACGGAACGACCCTAGCGCGGTTCCGTTTGTTCTGCAAATGTTCTCCGAGCGTCCGCTACAGACCGAGCGCCGCAGCCATACTTCCGCAGCTACAGAATAAACCGGCTCAGGTCCGCGTTCTTCGCAAGATCGCCGATGTGCTCGCGCACGTAAGCCGCATCGATGCGCACGGTCTCGCCCGAGCGGTCCGGGGCCGCGAACGAAATCTCGTCGAGCACGCGCTCGATCACGGTCTGCAGCCGCCGCGCGCCGATGTTCTCGACGTTGGCGTTCACCTCGACCGCGATGTCGGCGATGGCGTCGATTGCGTCGTCGGTGAATTCGAGCGTCACCCCTTCGGTATTCATCAGCGCGACCGTCTGCTTGATCAGCGAGGCTTCGGTCTCGGTGAGGATGCGGCGGAAGTCGTCGCGCGTGAGCGGCCGCAGCTCGACGCGGATCGGCAGCCGGCCCTGCAGCTCAGGCAGGAGGTCCGAGGGCTTCGAGACATGGAACGCGCCCGACGCGATGAACAGGATGTGGTCGGTCTTCACACTGCCGTGCTTGGTCGAAACGGTGGTGCCCTCGATCAGCGGCAGCAGATCGCGCTGCACGCCCTCGCGCGACACATCGGCGCCGGTGCGGCCCTCGCGCCCGGCGATCTTGTCGAGCTCATCGAGAAACACGATGCCGTTCTGCTCGACGGCCTTGAGCGACTCCTGCACGAGCTGCTCCTGGTCGAGCAGCTTGTCGGATTCCTCGGAGATCAGCGGCTCGTAGGCTTCCTTCACGGTGAGGCGGCGCGTCTTGGTGCGTCCGCCGCCCATCTTGCCGAAGATGTCGCCGATCGAGATCGCGCCCATCTGCGCACCCGGCATGCCGGGAATCTCGAACATCGGCATCCCGCCGCCGGAGGCCTGCACCTCGATCTCGATCTCCTTGTCGTCCATCTCGCCGCTGCGCAGCTTGCGGCGGAACGATTCCTTGGTGGCGGGGCTCGCCGCAGGCCCGGTCAGCGCGTCGACGACGCGGTCCTCGGCGGCGAGATGCGCCTTCGCCTCCACATCCTTGCGACGGCGCTCGCGCGTCTGGTTGATGGCGATCTCGACCAGGTCGCGCACGATCTGCTCGACGTCACGGCCGACGTAGCCGACCTCGGTGAATTTCGTCGCCTCGACCTTGAGGAACGGCGCGCCCGCAAGCCGCGCCAGCCGGCGCGAAATCTCGGTCTTGCCGACGCCGGTCGGCCCGATCATCAGGATGTTCTTCGGCAGCACTTCCTCGCGCATCCGCTCGTCGAGCTGCATGCGCCGCCAGCGATTGCGCAGCGCGATCGCGACCGCGCGCTTGGCGTCGCCCTGCCCGATGATGAAACGGTCAAGCTCGGAAACGATCTCACGGGGAG
>Ga0310811_10005993_pt1 | contig 15478 bp, 12 predicted proteins | sample YCmetagenome_FD_207642 | JGI IMG/M metagenome (GOLD analysis project Ga0310811, IMG submission 207642) | Soil microbial communities from experimental microcosm in Duke University, North Carolina, United States - YC | ecosystem: Engineered > Artificial ecosystem > Soil microcosm > Unclassified ...
CGTGTGGTGGTCTACCAAGCACTGTATGGACAGCACATGTGGTGGTGCCGACCCTACCACATGTTTCACACGGCTAACCGGTTCATCCCAGTGCATGGACAGTTTCATGACCATAAAATCCAGTTGAGAGAGGATGGCATTGTGGCGCGCGTGCACCACACCGAGATGCCGAGTCTGTCCTATGATTTGACTGTGTTTTCACCCTTGTTTCAACCCGAGCTAATGCTCAGACTTCATAAATGAGTCACCCTCCTGTATGTATGACCGGTGTGTGTGCACGATGGCGAACAACACCAGCATCCAACAGGGTCGATCTCCCACATGTGATGGGTCGTTCGAATCACTATGCTCTATTCCATGGAATCACCTTGACACTTACAGACAATGCGTTTCATCCTCAGAACAAGGCCGATATTGCGAACAAGATGTTTGCTGACCCGTCGTTCGAAGGGGATTATCGTACTAGTATGATATTTCGAGATTTCTGGGTGACACTGGAGAACGACAAGATCTACCTGCACAATCAGTATGACATTCGGGATGGCATCATCCTCGACAGCCGTCTCAAGGACACCTTGAAGTTCGCCTTCTTGTTCAGGCTATCCAGACAGAATCATAGGTGGTTGTTCGAGTACCAGATCATTATGGGTTGAGGTTCATCGGGTACTACTGGCGATTGAACCAGAACGATCCATCCATCTCACTCGCGAAGATCGAGCACTCGTGGATTATCTCGGAGCTTCAGAATCGATACACGGGGTCGGTGATCGAGAATGTCCAGCTCGACTCGTTTCGATTGACCATGATGGATCAGATCGAGACATGGCGATCCGAACAACACCACAGGTTAACCCGAGTGTCAGAGGAACGGGTTCGAGAGTTCACCAGCGACTTCCCAGACAATGTACGAACCGAATGCCAAGCTATGGCTCAGTACATGTTGCAGGACGTGGGTGAAGTGGAAGGAACGACCTCACACCCCTTCCACGTGCAAACTACCATCAAGAGAAGAGTGATAGTTCACTCTGATACAGTGGACGATCACTTTTGGTTCAGTACCCCTCTCGCGCGATTGTAGCACAGGTTCAGCACCTCTGTCCGTGGTCGCTCCAGTTTCATGTCGAAGTACTGCTTGGACAGGTACGGATCCTCGGCAAAGAAGGTGTCACATATGTCATCGTAAGGTACTCGAGCGTCCTTGGAACGGATGATCTCGCGCGCCAACACATCAGGTCGAAACATCTTACGTTGACGTGCCAATCTCCTGGGTTGGAACACGTTCTTATACAGGTACCAGGCCACGATGGCAAAACCAATCACAAATCCTACAGCCAGCAGTGACCATAGAACGATAGAGAGGGTAGAGTTCATGGTGCTTTTTGAGTAGATTCCACTCCCATTCTCTCGTGTACCAGGGTACAGATGAAACAATCACAGGGTGAAGGGAGTGGAGTGAGAGTGTCCATAGTGGTGACAGTGGTATGGGTGGTATCTCGATCCATGCTCAATTCACATCGACATTTCGTACAGGTACAATAGACACAATGACCGAGTTTGATTTGTATGGTGGAGTAGTCATTGATATCCCGTAACCCCTTCGGATAGCACACTGAACATGCGCACCGTTCCAAATCACGGTTAATCCAGCACTGGCGTTCCATCAAGTACACCCAATCCAGTGGGTTCTGAGCGAGCGCTCTCTCTTCATTACACAGTGGGAAGAAGCAACCTCCTCCTCCTTCCTTGTTCTGATTCCTGCTCCTCTGAATGATACCCAGCAGATCGATGCTGTTGTGCTCCATCAATAAGTCCTGCCATCCACGAGCAGACACCATGTTCCTCACTTCCACAGGTAAACCCTGCAGGGTCTGAGGGAACGCATGCAACCCAGGACGTACCCAGCCTACGAACGCCCAGTTCTTGACATCAAAGATCAGGATATCCTCGACCAGGAAAAATCTGGTCACTCCGCTACCTCCTGCTCCACCACCGTTCCACGTTTGGGAGAGATGGATAGGAACAACACCGTGCTTGTGAGCGTACTCCTCGAGCAGGGCTCGGAAGTCTGATTCCATTAGTCTAGTCTTGTGCGTCTCCTTTTCCTTGATGGTTTGGATGGAGGCGATTCCGTGTCGGAGTGCTCATCCATACATACTATGTTCAGTTCATCCTCATCTGACATTGACGTGGTGGTATGGTTGTGGTTACCCTTACCCAGTGTATTCCATTCCTTCAGGCTTGCTGTACCCATCGACGAATTGCACTCGGCACACATGGGTACGAGGTTGCTCAGCTCGTTCGTTCCGCCCAGTGAACGAGCAACGACATGCGCCGAGTGGAAGTTCCACACGTTGATGTCGGCACTACACCACTCGACCACGCATTTGCCCGAGTAGTGCTTTCCAAACTGCTGTTCCCACACAGCTCGTCTTAATGACTTGAGGTTGATGAGCGCGTTGGGTGTTTTGGATGACTGGAATGGGTTGTGGTTCTGCCTATGCTTAAGACGCCTCGGGATATGGAACGGTTCTGGAACATACCGTTCTAAGGGTTTCACGTTTCGTGGTCGACAAAACACCGAGCTGACGGCCATGGGCGCCAGTTTTTTGATCAGGAAGGGCATGGAGTGACAGACATGGATCAAGTAGGTGAAGGGGGTGCATGTTCTTGAGTTTCTACTCGATATTATACCTGGATCAAACAGAAAAACCAACCTCGTATGACCAGCATCTTCGAGGAGTCCATCAGCCGACTGGGACAACTGGAAACGGTTGCCCTTTCGGACAGATGGATTCATTTCTTTCGGAGTTGGCGACTCGTACGCACCTTACAAACCCAGGGAGTGTCTGGCACGTTACTGCTGTGCGAACCGGTCGATCAGAAGGATGCAACAGACACCTTGTTGGTCAAGATGGCTCGCGAGCCGAAACCGGAGCTCTTGTCTGAAGCGCTGGTCAGTGACGACCTCAAATCACTGGTTGTTCCGTGCTGTCCAAACTTTATGCATGTAGATTACCATTGCTACATGCCGTGGTCGTATGACTTGTCGGATCATGGACGGCCGTGCTTGCCAAGGTATACCCTGTTCTTCCGTTCGGCTCGGTCAAGACTGGCTATGAAGACCTTGGTGTCTCGATTCTGGTACGACACGGCGCTGGTGATGAGCCAGATGTCATTGATGCTTGTCGCACTGCAATTGGCTCAACAGCTAGCCGAGTTTACTCATTATGACGCGCATCTGGGTAACATTCTTATCCAGCGCACCCCATGCAAGTGGATGCTGTACAGGGTGAAGGTGGGTTGGCGAGCCGAGCCAGTGTGTATCTTGCTTCCTACATATGGACATTACCCGTTCCTAATTGACTATGGGAGAAGCCATTCTGTCTCGATCAGCACTCAACCCAGCGCCATCCACTACTCACTCCAACACCAGGAGTGCGGGATTCAGAGCGCAGTATTTGATGTGGGGTATGACACGCATCACATCCTGTTCAACATGACACATGCGATGCAGGTGGACGATAGTGATGAGGAGGAGGATGAGGAGGAAGGAGATGATGAACAGACAGAGAACATTCAGGATGAACAGGTGAAGGTGGATGATCCGAACGACTCCGAGGAACATGATTCTGAGGAACACACAGACAGCTCTTCAGACTCAAGCGCACACAGTGACACAAGTTCGGTATCGTCCTCATGTAGTTCTGACTCGGAGGATGAACCTGATCAACCTAATTATCGTTCACACACTTCGGAAGAGTTGCTCGATCTAACTATTCGTATGTACAAATCACTCCCCATCAACTCCGGTTCGGGTCGACGTATGTACTCATGCGACATATGTGAAGAGTTGTTTCACACACTGAAGAAGCGAATGCCTCAGGCCGAGTTGGAATCGTTCTGGTTGTGGGACATGTGGGGACCACTGATTTTTGACCAGCTCGGTGCATTGATGAAGCCATTGACTGCATGGGGAACCCATACTCCTCTACCCAAGCGTATGTTGACAGAGGAAGGCCTGCAGAGCGTGCTTGAGGGCATTCCTGTACAGAAGCCATTCAAAATCATGATGACGTTCTTGTGCACCTTACTTCCTAAGGGAGAGAGGAGTGGATCGAAGAGTTCGGGAACATCCACCACCACCATTCCTACTGACCAACCCGTTCCGCTCATCACACGCCGAAGCCATTGGTACGGTGCGGTGTTCAACCAATGGGCACAACTCTGTCTAGAAACCGGCACGACTCCGAACGTGACAGCAACCCAGCTCGCCGACAACTTGAAAGCCAGGTTGTCGGCGGTCGGTCTGGACGACTGCCCGCCATCGTGCACAGTCCAATGGACTGCTTCCAAGCTAGACTGGGTGGCTGGTGCTCATCACACCCGCAAGTTTGCCGAGTTGGTTCAGCGGATGGCTGACGTTCTGCTCCGTGTGAACGTTGAGGAGGTGGAGGCGTCATGGAAAGACAATACAGCGGGCAAGGTGGAACCTGTCGATGTCGTTCTACAATTCACACCTACATGGATTGATAGTGATGACGTGCCCAGACCAGGAGATCTTGTTCATGTATGTGATGCGATGGAAAAGACGTCGTTCCAGATCGAGCTCAGCGAGAGTCAGGTGGAGGAGTCCAGACGTGGTGTAGTCGCTTGGCTGGATTGGGGAGACGAGCTGTCAAAAAGACTACTCGATCCTTCTTCCAACTAGAGCACAATGCCCTCCACGTTCAGCCGATGCTCCAAGCTCTACTCCAAGAAGCTGTTGCGCAACAAAGCCGACCTCTCTAAGCTGTCTCCCCAAGTTCGCAAGACCGTGCGTGTGTGTCGTTCAGCATCCAAGTATGCCAGGAGGCAAGCACGTTCGACTTCAGTTCAGTACAGAACGACCAGGAACAGCGGAACGCGCTCTAGTTCGAGGAGATCTTCACGAACGAGATCACATCGTTCGTCTTCCAAGCCCAAGAGACGTTCGTCTACCAAGAAATCCAAGAGAACCAAGCAGTCCAAAATTGGCAATGCCATAGCCAAGATCGTGAGCCAATCGACCCCTGCACCACAATTTGCACGTATCCCACGTGCCTCCTCTCGTTCACCCACAGGTTTGGGATTGACTGGGTTCCGAGCACCCTCTCAGATCCCTACTGTTCACGAAGGTGGAATGAACCTAGACTCGTTCCGACCGGCGTCTCAGATACCCAACCGACCAGCGACCTTGGCTTCCTTCATGCCTCCTTCCCCTATTCCTTCTGGTAGCAACCGCTTCTCGTCTGCCATTGGTTCGCCTGAAGACAACGGCGGGTTGATAAACGGCATCCGCACATTCTTTGGCTTGGCTCCCGTGCCTGCACAGGCGAACAATAGACAGCGATCCATTTAAGGTCAGCAAACCCTGAGTTCCAGTCCACTCTATCCCATTTTGTAATGACATTTGAACAATGTGTTGTTCAAACCTCTTTCCAGTGTGAGCATAGAAAGGATATCACTGATCTCATTCCTCAAATCACTATGATCACATTGACAGCATTGGTGTTGTCGTTCCTACACTCTGTCACCCTGGTACTGGTGGGGTTTGGACTGCATGCATGGATTGCTTCTCGGGGACAAGAGACAGAGAGATATCCAACCAGGGGTTAGGGATGGTGTAAGGAGGGACAGGATGAACTCGGAATAGAACCATGACATTCACAGACGAATCTATGCATGTCTCAACCACTCAAATAACAGAGATGAGGTGTTCTAGCTCCTCGCTCTTACATCACCCATGTACTCTGAATGAACAACCTAACCTATCCTCTACTTATCATTCATACTGATCAAGTACTGAAGCACGTGATTTACATCCGTGTACAACACGTGTGTCAAGTTCGTTGAACGACTCAACATGCATGCTCGACCAACCAGAGAATTGCGGTACGACGAGATCGGACTGCAAATATCATGTAAGAACCCTAGACGTTCAGGATAAATGAACTGACCTGCAGGTAGCTCCTTGGTCATGATCACAAACGTGTGTTTGTGAGCAGGGATGATGTTCCTTGTCCATTCGTACACATCCTTGATGTCCAGCTTATCCAGCTCCAGGACTTCGATCCTGACCTTGAACTCGTGTGCAACACGTTCGAGGTTGAGTCTTGTCGGGTACGCTTGTCCTGTTCCACACCGAATAAAGTGGATCTTGGCAGGTCGAACAGAATTCGAAACTGAAGCTATGTTCACTATCTGCTCTCGAAACAGGGTACGGACATTGGACAAGTCATGGAATGTCGTTCCCAAGGAAACACGTCCTTCAATGTACAGCTGTTGCAGTCCAACATAGTACGAAGAGGGGTGGAGAGTAGTGATCGCACACTTGTCCTGGGAGACGGGAACATCCAGTGGTGGGTCAGTGGTGGTCAGCACCACTACCTGACGATTGGCACCCTCTAACAAATGGAGATAAGCGCGCCATATCTCCGTCCTGTTGACATGTTCACCAGACATGTAATCTTGAATCACCACGAGTGTTGGGGTGGTAGATGACTCGTTACCTAATTGGAGCGGAGCCAGAACATCACCATTCGTGGCCGAGCTCAACACCCACTTTTGACACACATCCTTGTTCTCAAGGTACTTGGTGAGCTCATCCTGCAACCACGTGTTCTGAGCTTCACATGGATGAATGATATGAACGCGATAATCGGACATTGACTTTGCCCACTGGTATCCCAGATCAATGACAAGCGACTCATGGGTGGAACGAGGTTGGCACCGAACGATCACACACTTCTTTTGTTCAGTATTCAGCTGTTTCATGATGGTGTCTACGTGTGGCTGGTTCTCACTGGACAATAGTGGTTTGGGAGGGGGCGGTGGTGTAACATTGGTCACCTCTGGAGTTGCATTCTGTACTGCACGGTGTACAAACGGTGCATACACATCCATTACACCGGCCACTGGTATATCATCAGGAGCTACATCAGGATACCAACGCTGTACATCGAACTTTAGCTGTGAACTTGTTCCATCCACTTGACGAGGTAAATTACCTCTGAACGATGGTTTGCCCACTTTGTGTTGACTGCACTGGATCAGGTGGTACTTATGAGAACGATCCACCAGGAGAATATCGATATCTTCGCATGTGACATACCGGATCAACCCTGCCTTGGTCATCACTCGAGTGATGGAAGACGCGTAAAAGTACACCAAAGAGTCCGGATACTGTTTCTGGAGTGCCGGCTTGACAATGTTATGAAGGTAGACTTGGAACTCGTCGTCCGTGAACGGAACGGGTGGAGTGGATTGTGGTACTGGTACTGGTATGGGTTCAATAGATGGAGTAGAAGGCTGTTTCTGATCAGCACTGTCCTTCTCAGTAACTGGTATGGGGAACCTCCGGAACAATGTCTCCCATCCAACCAGTTTCTTCATGTTCTCACCTAAAACTCCAGTATGCCAGTAACGCAGGCGAACCACACCACCACTGCTTCTTAATAAGGAGCGTACATCGTGAGCAATACCTTTGACATCGTCCTCAAACGTGCTCTTGAACGATACAGGAACGTTTGGATATGGACTAACACTGCACATGACCAGTGTACACACGTTCTCTACATGATCCATCTGAATAATATCCACTGTGTCGAGGTTTACCTTCACGGGTGTCCGAAGACACCGCTTTAACCACAATATAGGTGCATCCTGACAGATGTGAGCGGTACAGCTAGGATTCTCCTCACGGATCTTGGAGAGGACAGACTGAACGTACTCCATTCTTGGGGACAGAGTAGTGGGTGTGTGTTCATCCAATGGATAAGGTACTTCAGTGACATATACATCGTCAATCCATCCTGATTTCTGTAGTGATGTGGATATTCCAGATTCGTACGGGAACCACCGCTCGATCTCGATACAACCACGTCGCACCTTCTGTGCCTGTTCTAACCGCTTGATCTGTGGAATCAGCACACCCTCACCGCTGTAGCATGATGACGCACCACGAGTCATACTGCATTGAATCACGCGGATTTTGTCCAGAGACTTAACGTCACATCCTGTCATGAGAATATCAATATGACAAGCAGATAAATCAGATACTGGATTCCAACCCATTTGGTTCATCACACTGTCTATCGCACGTCCATACCAAATCATGTACGTCGCTCCATATATACATCGGAGCTTCTGTGACACCTTGTTGACATAGGCAGTATACTGCTTCTGAGTGAGAGCAATTGACATACGTCCATTAATGTGTGCATAGCTCTCCTCCTTGTGAGTGAGTGGAACGTCAGGGATGACAGGTTCGATTTGCTTCTGCTCATCCACCTGGAGATGCACCGGTACTGGTTCACCCTTCACGACAAGAGGCGTATCCAATGGACGAGAGGTACTATCATTGTCCTCCTCCTCGGTACATGCAGACTTAGCATCAGATTCCTGGACAGGTGAAGTCTCTACATCCAATGACTCGGGTTCTATTGGACAGTGTATGTCCACAATCGTGACGCCATCGATGGTCATAGGGAGAATACAATCAGGATACCACCGTTGCACAACCACGGTGGATAAGGGTGGATTGGGGGATTTCAGTAGATCCCGAACCTGCATACACAGATAATAATTGTCGTTCGAGAACAACCCTGAACGTGTCGTCCAACTGCACTGAACCAACACCCATAGAGACGGGTTATTACGACTGATGAGGAGGAAATCCACCTTGGAGAGGTCAATGGGTTGTTGGGTAGCCAGTGGTTTGAACGGAGTAGGCGCGTTCATGGCTTCCTGAATCGAATAGATGCTCCATTCGTCCTCCCGGTAGAGCTTCTTCAGCTTGGTGTGAACGAGATTGAGGTACGATTGACGTGCACCCAGTGTGGGGAACAGCTCTGACTTGACTTCCTCAGAATAAGCAGGTCTATCCACAATCGACCAGTCGGCATCTGACTTGGGGGTAGAGGGAGTGGATGGTTCGACCACTTCAGGTGTCAGTTGGGCAAGTCGTTCCTTGAGACGAGCAATCTCTTGTTCGAGGCGTTGTTGTTCATCAGTGAGAGGAGACATCTTGGGAACGTGGAAGAGATAGGGTCAGTGGATAAGGTGGTGATGAATGGAGAATGAGAGGGATGAATTATTGACAGGGGTGAATCGAAGCTGAGACGTATGCTTCGATTCTAGTCATACATGGAGAGGAGAGAGTGAAATGATCTTCTCACTGATATACGGACATTGGTGTGGGCTGAGGGAAGTACTCAAATCGAGGAGCAGGAGGTTGTGCTATGGGGACAGGCTGTGCTGGTGGTGCAGGTGCACTGGTCGAAGAGGGAGTCTTCTTCGAACCACTACTCATGGCAACAGCGATGGCAATTAACAGGATGAGGAACACGACCACTCCAACCACAATTCCAATAATGGCGTTCGTCGACAATCCACTGGATGTGGATGATGAAGGACTGGATGTGGGACTAGGTGTGGAGGATGGTGATGAAGGTGTAGGGGATGGACTAGGTGATGAAGGTGAAGAAGACGGAGACGAAGGCGAGGGTGTTGGACTGGGACTGGGAGATGGCGTTCCTGAATTGTTGGTCGTTTGAGACGAGACCTCCTGCTGACAGCTCGTGGACGGGTTAACAGAGATCTGTGAGCTTACCGTGCTTCCTGAAGTGATATTGGTCTCGGTCAAACAACTCACGATATTCAGTGTGCATGACTCCCGTGCTGTCGAGTTCTTGTAGCCCTTCTGAGAGCACGTAGGGTTCGCACACTGGGGTTGCGACTGCAATACTGACTGCAGACTGGCCGGTATAGTACTGTCAAAAGTGATGGGGGTGGAACAAGAGCAGAACGCCGAGCTGGATGGGTTGCTCTGGTTGGCACTCTGTCCACAAGCGTTGTTCACCAGAGAATCCCATTGAGAGCCCTGGTTGTCAATTAGAAAGTTCTGACAGTTCGTATCGCTGATGTTCGATCCACAGTACGTGTTCACAGAAGCGGTGCATCCACTAGACAATGTTCCATTGGAGTTGGTAAGGTTCAACAGATTGCACGCTGTGGTGTACAGGTCGTCATTGGCATACAACCCTAGACAGCACCCGGCCTGCAATTGTGAACCAGATGTACTGTAGATCATATTGAGGAATGGCGTGATATCCAAGTAGGTGACCGAGTTGATGGCTTTCAATCCACACTGGTAACAGAACGAGTTGTCGGGGTACCAGCACAGCGTGAAGTTGCTAAGAAACTTGGTGGACATGCTCTGTGATGGAGCCGTTACGGTTGGAACAGTCGAGTTGCAACATTGCACCTGTGATCCACCTTTCACATCTGCAGATGTCAGCGAACCCGTTCCATTCCATGTACCACATTGTCCGTTACAGGTGTCCCACAAGTACTGGATCTGATCGGGTTGGCGCGTGGCCACTCCTGGTGTATAGATGTGCGAGTATTTGAGCACAGCTCCCAGGATACCTGCAGGATTACCGGTTGACCACCCCAGTCCCGAAACGGCGTACCCAAGTGGTGCCATCATCGTGATCGTCCACCCACCCCCACCCACTCCCCACTGAGCCGTGGCAGAGTATTGCTTGGGGTTTGTTCCAACCGACTGAATCGTGCAGAAATATACGCAGTAGATCCCGCCTATTCCATTCTGACTACCCGAAGGAGCGAACTCAATTCCTGTCACCACACACGTATACTGGTTCCAATTGGGATTACCTGATAAGATCGCTGCAGTCTGTGTACCCGATCCACCCAGAGTTGCACATGAAGACGTGCTTACAGTGGTGACCGATGGAACAGCCTGGGATGCATTGGCTCTGAACTTGCTCTTACTCGATTTCAAGCGACCCTTCCCACCAGAACTGAACAACCCGGCCAGTTGACTCAATAGTTGACTCATCTATTTGCTTTTGTTAAACACAGACTCACACATCATCACCACACGTTGCTCACAATCAGCTCATTCGCAGTGGCAGACGGGTCATCCGAACGAATCGAGCGTCGGCAGTTCACCGTTCGTATACGCACCTCTCCACGTTCAATCAATTCTCGAAACGCGTCCTTGACCAACTGAGTATCCGAGTTGGACAGGATCCATCGGTATCCCTTGTCGTGTAGTGATTTGCACAGATCCAGGACGCTCTGATGCGCCTCGTCTCCAAACTCAGTCGAGCTGTAATCGGTGAACGATGTGTCGTTGATAGGGACATAGGGTGGATCCAGGTAGACCAGAGACTGTCCTTTGAGTAACAGTGGTCGTACTGTCTCGATCTTCTCTTCCTCACTATCATGAACGGATAGACTCTGCATCTGAGCCTCCAGTGGTAGTTGTTCTCTATCTATGTTCACGTGTGGCAAGTCCATCAGACTGACAAACGACTGGCACGTGAACGTCACCTTGTATTTCTGGAGCAATTTGGACACCTCCTTGATATTGTCCTGATCGAGCACCACCTGCCTGTAGTTCCCGAATGGAACGTTGAACTCACCGGATCGATTCTCTCGGTAGACGCCACGCCAGCCCATCTTGTTCAAACAGAGGAACAAGGCTGACTTGTAGATCTGTTCATTCTCGTTCAGACTGGCACGATCTCGCTTCTTCAGTCGGTTGTACTCGGAACGGTAATAGTAGTAGACGTAATCTTTGCCCTCGTTCACACTGAGTTCCAGGGTGGATTTGGGTACGATCTTTTCTCGCTTGACCCTTACGTAGTTAGATGTGCTGTCATTGTATGTCTTGAACAAGCGGATCAGCTCCTTGAGGAGTGGATGAACACGATCTCGAACGTTGACATACATGTCTATGAGGTGAGGATTGAGGTCAGACACTGTGAACTGAGACTGCTCGCTATTCTCTCGTGGGAGCAGAGTGATACGAGACGCCTCGATCTCACTGAGGATGTGAAACAGTACGGTGGCTCCACCCAGGAAGCATTCGTGATAGCCGAGTAGTTGGGAAGGGATCAACTCGTTCAGTGTGCCTATCAACTGTGTCTTACCACCTACCCACTTCAGGATGGGCTTGATAGACATGACGGTGTGTGTGACAGAGATTCGATTGGTCTGCTTTCGATTACCGAATGTGTATTTCCTTGTAAGTCAGGATTCCACTGAATGACAAGTAGCACTGTAGTATATTCTACCACACTTCCATGCGTTCACTGTGGTTCTGGATATTCAGAAAGGAGATGTACGAGTTGTCCTGCATAGGAGTTGTGATTGGTGTTCTTCTATGTGTGCTCATCACTCTACTCTTGTGGGTACGTTACAGGCGGTCGACCAACAACATTTCTACGTTCACACGTACTGTCGTTCTGACCCCACCCCTACCGTTCGGCCAACTCATAGATGAACGCATTGACCTCCGTTACATCCCTGATTTCCTAACCACTGACCAGTGCAATCAACTGATCGATCGTTCCAAGGATAAGTTTACTCGTTCCAAGGTGATCGAGGGTGCCGATCACAAGTATGTCACCGATGCGCGCACCTCTCACTCCTATTCGTTCACAAGCGCACACGAGCTAACTGACCCGACCATCCTGTCCATCACCCAGCGTGTGTCTGAACTCGTTCAGTTAACTCCCGCCCATGTGGAAGGATTGCAGGTTGTTCGTTACCAACCAGGTGACTATTTCAAGCCTCACCATGACTGGTTCAAGGATGACTACAGCCAGAGTGTGAACAACCAGAGACAATACACGTTCTTCGTGTACCTGAATGATGTGCGTGGTGAGGGTGGAGAGACGGACTTTCCTGAATTGGGACGTTCGTTCCGTCCGAAACAGGGAGATGCGTTGTTCTGGAGAAACTGTGCACACCCGTCCAGTTGCCTGAAGGACAGTCTACACCAGGGCAAACCACCTGTCAGTGATGTGAAATATGGCTTGAATATCTGGATTCGATTCTATGAGAACTGACCAACCAGACCATTATATACACACTCACATAGCAGGTTGAATTTGACTGACATAACAAATGTCTCTTATACCAAGCGCACAGAGTTACCTGTGAAAATACAAAGCGTGTAACACGCATCTCATATTGCAATGGAACCAATCGTCCAGGAACCAATCGTCCAGGAACCAATCGTCCAGGAACCAATCGTCCAGGAACCAATCGTCCAGGAACCAATCGTCCAGGAACCAATCGTCCAGGAACCAATCGTCCAGGAACCTAAACGCAAGCGTATACGCTGGAATATAGCATTGATCGAAGTGCAATTCAAACAACGAGGGTTTACCTTGACATCTACTAAGTACCACTGGCGAACCAAACTGAATTACACCTGTCGCTGTGGCAATACTGGATGTGCTATTCGTCTGACCGATCTGCTACAAGAGACGAACGCATGCAGACAATGTTTTAATCAGCAACGCAATAAGACCAATCAACAGCGCTATGGTAGTAACGGACCGATGCATGACCCTCGAGTGCAGGAGAAGAGCAAGGCGTCGATGAACGCACGATACGGTAAGGAGCACGCACTACAGGTTCAACAATTCAGGACACAGTTCACACAGACGATGATGACGCGGTATGGACATTCAGCTATGATGCAAGTACCTGAATTGAAAGCACAAGTTCAGGCCACTGTACGATCCAGGTACAACGTAGACAATGTCGGCCAAGCACCTGAAATCAAGGCGAAAATAGAGGCAACGTTCATGGCAAAGTATGGTGTCAGACACAGCATGCACAACAGACAGGTGTATGAGAAGCAACAGAACTCAGCGTTCTCCACCAAGACATACACATTGCCGAGTGGCAAGACTCTCACATACCAGGGATACGAACATTTTGCCTATAACGAGTTGCTAACGAACCACCAGATAGAGGAAGACGAATTGATTCGAGGACAGCAGATGCTCAAGAACGAGATCGAGATTTGGTATGAATACATGGACAAAACTCATCGGTATTATCCGGACATCTACCTTCCAGACCACAACAAGATCATCGAGGTCAAATCAAGGTTCACTTACTCGGATGGGAAGACGCCAGTTGAGCAGAACGATGCTAAGATGAAATCCACCAGGCATGCGGGGTTTGAGTGTGAAATCTGGATCATCTCGAGCAAAGGGGAGATCCTGGAAATCAAGAAGTTCTAGAGTCTGATCTAGGCAAACCAGTAATAAAAACGCAGGTGCTCAATCTTGTTCGAAATGTCCGACTACGCAACCATTGGTGAGATAGAGCTCAAGGCCAAGCTGTTTGAACCCGCCGTTCTGGATGCGTTCCGCCGTGGTGACCTGGAGTACACTGATATGTACCGGTTGGGTAGTCCTCTGAATGAAATATACAGGAATACCTATCGCTACATCCAGACGCCCGATTACCCGTCACCAGAGGCTCTTCAACTCGTGTCCGCCGCACTCTTGAAGCCCATCCCTACTCAGCAGGTTACCGCAATGGCCTATCCACAGCGTCGTTCGGTTCTTCTTGACCTGTTACGCACAGGTGGAAGTCCGGACAGTAGCTTGACGGCACGTCCCTTCCCTCTCCAGATTGGTCGACCCAATTGAGCAGTGGAGTAGTGTGTGATTCAGATGAGTCATCCTCCCACTCACACCGCTGTTCTCCTCACATTACACTGTTCATTCTTCAAAGCACCTCTCTCATACCTTTCCCTTCCCTCTCACCATGTCTGCCGTTCTCTCTCCCGTTCGCAGTCCTCCATCCAATCGATTGGTACGTGAATCTGTCCTGAATCAAGATGTTCTCGAACCGATCTTCTCAGATCTCCCGTCGGCCATCCCCATCACCCGTATGGACGCCATCCACCCCAAGAGCATGCTTGAAATGTTTGTCGAGCAATTCAAGCAGTATATGAAATACTATATTGGAACGAAGGAGGAACGGGCTGATCTCATCCAGACATTGGAGATGCCATGTCGTATGCACAGTGACATTCGGTTCACACTGGATCCGGCTGGATACGACGGTACATTGGATGACAATACCCTGCGATTGACTGATGAGGACACCATGCAACATTCGGACATTGTACACAGGTATAGTGAGGAGTTCACCACTGCGCAACTCGTTCCGAGGCTCCATAAGTTCGTTCAGCATTTGGTGCGCCACTGTGCACGGGGGATGCGTAAGCACCAGCCCCACGGTCTATTGCCTGACAATGTCAAGTTCAACTGGTTCGTAGAACGGAGGGATTGGCTCCAATGCCTGTGTGTCTCGGCTATTCACAGGTACATGGCTCTGCGTGGAGATATTGAGGATCGTGAACAACTCCACACCTACTTTCGAACGATTATGGAGAGCTTCAATGGTGAATGGGGTGGTGAACGGCATTGCTATGAACGTGAGTTGTGTCTCAATCCAGAGGAGAGTGAACGCATGAGGAGACACAATGACCGGCTGATGCTCAAGGCCGAGGAGAAGCAGGACAAGACAGATGAACGTGAACGTGAGATCAAGGAGCGGATCGTGAAGAGTGTGTCGACACAAAAGATCAAGAAGAACATCAAGAAGAACTCGGTCA
>Ga0310811_10005994_pt1 | contig 15475 bp, 13 predicted proteins | sample YCmetagenome_FD_207642 | JGI IMG/M metagenome (GOLD analysis project Ga0310811, IMG submission 207642) | Soil microbial communities from experimental microcosm in Duke University, North Carolina, United States - YC | ecosystem: Engineered > Artificial ecosystem > Soil microcosm > Unclassified ...
GTCATTCGAGGGCTGCCGGCACACGACCCGCAGGGGTGGCGGTTCAGCTTTGATGTCGAGTCCACCGAGCCGGCGATTGCGGGTTTTCCGCGTACCGTACAGCTGGCGTGGCGGCAAAGCGCACGCGAGTACCGGTCGCGGCAGCGCAGCCGTGCCGCCGCAAATGCCGGAAATGGGGGCGACGCGGACAACGCCGCCAGCCTTTCCATTCCTGCCAGGAACCTCGCTGCACGAATTTCCGGCATTGCGCCAGGCGAGCGCTGGACATTCGCGGTGCGATTGAAGCGTCCGCACGCCAATGCCAACTTCAATATGCCTGACGCCGAAGCGGCGCTGCTGGAACGCGGTGTCCGCGCGACCGGCTACGTGCGTCCGCTGCCCGTGCCGGTGCGCGCCGCCGAGCGCGCGCACGGTGTGCTGATCGAAGTGGATCGGCTGCGCGCCGCGATTCGCGAGCGCATCGGCGCGGCCCTGCGGCGCGACGGTGCCGATGCGCCGCAACACATCGGTATCGTGGTCGCGCTGGCGGTCGGCGCGCAGGATGGAATCAGCGATGCCGATTGGCTTCAGCTCAGGCGCAACGGCATTAATCATCTGGTTGCCATTTCGGGGCTGCACATTGGCGCGGTGGCTGGGTGGGTCGCGCTGCTGACGGGCGCGCTGTGGCGGCGCTCGTTGTTTGTCGGGCGCGACTTCGCCTTGTGCGTGCCGGTGCCGCTGGTCACGGCCGTTAGCGGCGTGCTGGCGGCGCTACTGTATGCAGCGCTTGCCGGACTCGGCATTCCGGCGCAGCGCACGCTGATCATGCTGGTCGTCGCGGCCGCCGCGTTCGTCACGGGTCGGCTGGTGGACGTCGTGCTGGTGTTGGCGTGGGCGCTCGCGATCGTGGTCGTCGTCGATCCGTGGGCGACGCTCTCGGCCAGCACGACGCTGTCGTTCGGCGCGGTCGCTGTCATCGTGTTCGCGATGAAGAGCCGCGGCACAGTCGTGCGGCATCGTGACGGGTCGCCGCGCGACTGGCCGTCTCTCGATCCGTCTGAAAGTCCGTGCGGATTGGTCACGCCCAACACGCCCCCAGCACGTTGGGCGCCAGGCTGGCTGGCCGCGCACGCCGCGCGATGGGCCCGCGACGCGCGTGCCAGGCTCGCCGACAAGCTGGCGACGGCAATTCATGCGCAGTGGGCGGTGACCGTTGGGCTCGCGCCGCTAACGGTTCTGTGGTTCTCGCAGATTCCGCTATCCGGCCCCCTCGCCAATGCGCTGGCGATCCCGTGGGTCAGCTTCTTGGTGACCCCTGCGGTACTGGCCGGTGTCGCCTTGCCCGCGCCCCTCGACGCGTACGCCTATCGCTTGGCACACGATCTGCTGGCTTCGATGCTGGCGCTGCTTGCGCCGCTGGCGCACCAGCCGTGGGCGTTATGGCGCCTGCCCGCGCCGACGCCCTTGGCGCTGGCATTGGCGATGGGCGGCGTCGCCTGGATGCTGGCGCCGCGCGGCTGGCCGTTGCGCTTGGCGGCACCGCTGCTGTGGCTGCCATTGCTGTGGCCAGCGCCGCGCGGACCGCGCGACGGCGAATTCCGCATCACCGCGATCGATGTCGGGCAAGGCGGTGCGGCATTGGTCGAAACCGCGCGGCATCGACTGCTGTTCGATGCCGGTCCCGGGCCTGAGGCCGGCGATACGGGCCGGCGCATCGTCGTGCCGTTCCTGGTGGCGCAAGGTGCGTGGCCGCTCGACGAGGTGGTCATCAGTCACGCCGATGCCGATCACGCCGGCGGCGCCCCCGCGCTGCTCGCGGAGATTGAGGTGGCGCGGCTGCGCGCGTCGTTGCCGGCCGCGCATCCGCTCTGGCGTGCCGCGCGGCAGGTCGGCGCACAAACGCTGCCGTGCCGCGCGGGCGACCAGTGGCGCTGGGACGGCGTCAGGTTCGAAATGCTGTGGCCGGACCGGGCTGCCGATCCCGCTAAGCCGAACCAGACATCGTGCGTGCTGCGCGTCTCGAACGAGCGCCATGCGGTGCTGTTTGCCGCGGACATCGAAGCCGCCGCCGAACGGCGGCTGCTCGCCCTCCATGCGCAGTCCGTGCAAGCGCTGCGCGCCGAGCTGTTGCTGGCGCCGCACCACGGCAGCCGCACGTCGTCCACCGAAGCTTTCCTGGACGCCGTGCGGCCGCTTATCTCGATTTTCCAGATGGGTTACCGCAACCGCTTCAATCATCCGCATCCGCTGATCGTGGCGCGCTATCGCGTGCGCGCGATCGACATGCTGCGCAGCGACGACGATGGCGCGGTCCGCATCGAAACCGATGCGGACCTATTGAGCGTGGACGCCTTGCGTCGCTCGCATCGTCGCTATTGGATGGGGCGGTGAGCGCAGTCGCCGCATCCGGACGAAATGACGCATCATGGAGGCATCACGCGTCGCTGACGTATCGAGCGTATCGCGCGAATCGCGCGGCGCCTCGCGCAGGCCGTGCGCGCCGCGCTGGACGCCCATCCGGCGGGTGTCGGCGGCGTGCATTGCGGCGCGTCCGTGCTTCGGAATCGATGGCTATTCGGGTATAATCCGGCTTTCCCGCGAGCATCCAGCGATGACCAAATATGTTTTCGTCACCGGCGGCGTAGTATCTTCCCTCGGCAAGGGTATTGCCGCCGCTTCTCTCGCCGCGATCCTCGAGTCGCGCGGTCTAAAGGTCACCCTACTCAAGCTCGATCCCTACATCAACGTCGATCCCGGCACGATGAGCCCGTTTCAACACGGCGAAGTATTCGTGACCGAAGACGGCGCTGAAACGGATCTCGATCTCGGCCACTATGAGCGCTTCATTAGCACGAAGATGCGCAAGGCCAACAACTTTACGACCGGTCAGATCTATGAGTCGGTGATTCGCAAGGAACGCCGTGGCGAGTATCTCGGCAAGACCGTGCAGGTCATTCCGCACATCACCAACGAAATCCAGGCCTTTATCGAACGGGGCGCCGCGTCGGCGACCTGCGTAGAACCCGATGTGGCGATCGTCGAAGTCGGCGGCACGGTCGGCGATATCGAGTCGCTGCCGTTCCTCGAGGCGGCGCGGCAAATGAGCCTGCGCCTGGGCCGCAACAGCGCATGCTTCGTGCATCTGACGCTGGTGCCGTTCATTGCGACCGCAGGCGAGTTGAAGACCAAGCCGACCCAGCACAGCGTGCAGAAGCTGCGCGAGATCGGCATCTCGCCGCACGTGCTGCTATGCCGCGCCGACCGTCCGATTCCGGATGACGAGCGGGCGAAAATCTCGCTGTTCTCGAACGTGCAGCAGGACGCCGTGATCTCGGTGTGGGACGCCGACAGCATCTACAAGATTCCGCAGATGCTGCACGAGCAGGGCCTCGACGAGATTATCTGCGAGCAATTGAAGCTGGAGCCGAAGCCGGCCGACCTGTCGATGTGGTCGGATCTGGTGGAGAAGCTCCAGAACCCGCGGCACGAAGTGACGATCGGCATGGTCGGCAAGTATGTGGAGTTGACCGAGTCGTACAAGTCCCTGATCGAGGCTTTGCGCCATGCGTCGATACACACGTCGACGCAGGTGAACATCGAGTACCTCGATTCCGAGCAGATCGAGGCCGAAGGCGTCGGCGGCCTTGCGCACCTCGACGCGATCCTGGTGCCCGGCGGATTCGGGCGGCGCGGCACCGAAGGCAAGATCAAGGCGATCCAGTACGCGCGCGAAGCGAAGGTGCCGTATCTTGGCATCTGCCTCGGCATGCAACTGGCGGTGATCGAGTTCGCGCGTCATGTCGCCAACCTGAAGGCGGCGAACAGCACCGAATTCGACGCATCGACGTCCAGTCCGGTGGTGGCGTTGATCACCGAGTGGTATGACCGCGAAGGCAAGGTCGAAAAGCGCACCGAGCATTCGGATCTTGGCGGTACGATGCGCCTGGGTGCGCAGCGTTGTCCGGTCAAGCCGGCCACCAAGGCGGCGAAGATCTACGGCACGGATGTCAACGAGCGCCATCGTCACCGCTACGAAGTGAACAACCGCTTCGTGCCGCAGCTCGAAGCCGGCGGCATGATCATCAGCGCGCGCACGCCGACCGAAGACTTGCCCGAAATGATGGAACTGCGCGAGGACCTGCATCCATGGTTCGTCGGCTGCCAGTTCCACCCGGAATTCACCTCGACGCCGCGCGATGGCCATCCGCTATTCAAAGCGTTCGTCGAGGCGGCGCTCGCCAAACAGCAAAGGCGCGACAACGCGGCCGCGCTGACCGCGCGATCGGAGCAGGCCGTCAAGCTAGCTTAGCCAGCCCGAGCGGAGGGCGTCGTCGCGGCGAGCCCTACCGACCAAGCGGGTCTGGCAAGCTCGCGCGTCGGCGGATGACAGCGGGCCGTACAATAAGCCGACTAACAAGCCGACTAACAAGCCGAATAGCGGACCGAACGGCAGCGGGTCGTCCACCGGACGACCAAAGGATGGACATGAAACTGTGCGATTTTGAAGTAGGCCTCGAGCAGCGGTTTTTCCTTATCGCGGGCACGTGTGTCATCGAGTCCGAGCAGATGGCGCTCGATACCGCGGGCACGCTCAAGGAGATTTGCGCCGCGCTGAAGATTCCGTTCATCTACAAGTCGTCTTACGACAAGGCCAATCGTAGCTCGGGCACATCCTTCCGTGGTCTCGGCATGGACGAAGGGCTGCGGATTCTCGGTGAGGTGAAAAAGCAGATCGGCGTGCCGGTGCTCACCGACGTGCATGCCGAACACGAGATCGAGGCGGTTGCGTCGGTGGTCGACGTGTTGCAGACGCCGGCCTTCCTGTGCCGGCAGACCGACTTCATCCACGCGTGCGCGCGTTCGGGCAAACCGGTCAACATCAAGAAAGGCCAGTTTCTCGCGCCGCACGACATGGTCAATGTGATCGACAAGGCACGGGCCGCCGCGAAGGAGGCGGGTCTGTCCGAAGACCGCTTCATGACGTGCGAGCGGGGCGTGTCGTTCGGTTACAACAATCTTGTTTCGGACATGCGTTCGCTCGCTATCATGCGCGAGACGGGCGCGCCGGTGGTGTTCGACGCGACGCACTCGGTGCAGTTGCCGGGCGGGCAGGGCACCAGTTCCGGTGGCCAGCGCGAGTTCGTGCCGGTGCTCGCGCGTGCCGCGGTCGCGGCCGGCATCGCGGGTCTTTTCATGGAGACGCATCCGAATCCGGCTGACGCCAAGTCCGACGGTCCGAACGCCGTGCCGCTCAAGCACATGCGCGCGCTGTTGGAGACGCTGGTCACGCTGGATCAGGCCGTCAAGAAGACGCCCTTGCTCGAAAACGACTTTAGTTGATGCGCCCGGGGCGGCGCGCGGGCTGCGTTGCCGAGCGCCGCATTCGGAACAATGGAAGGTGACCAGGTGTCATTCTAGAGGACAACATGAGTGCAATCGTAGACATCATAGGCCGGGAGATCTTGGACTCGCGCGGCAACCCCACCGTCGAGTGCGACGTACTGCTCGAATCCGGCACGATGGGCCGTGCAGCCGTGCCGTCGGGCGCATCGACCGGTTCCCGGGAAGCCATCGAGTTGCGTGACGGCGAAGCCGGGCGCTACAACGGCAAGGGCGTGTTGAAAGCGGTCGAACACGTCAACACGGAAATTTCCGAGGCCATCATGGGTCTCGACGCGTCCGAGCAAGCGTTCCTCGACAAGACGTTGCTCGAACTCGACGGCACGGACAACAAGTCTCGGCTCGGCGCGAATGCGCTGCTGGCGGTGTCGATGGCGGTGGCGAAGGCCGCCGCGGAAGAGGCGGGTCTGCCGCTGTACCGCTATTTCGGCGGCTCGGGCGCGATGCAGTTGCCGGTGCCGATGATGAATATCGTCAATGGCGGCGCGCACGCGAACAACAGCCTCGACATCCAGGAATTCATGATCGTTCCGGTCAGCCAGCCGACCTTCCGGGAAGCGCTGCGCTGCGGCGCCGAAGTGTTCCAGTCGCTGAAGAAGATCCTCTCGGACCGCGGGATGAGCACCGCCGTCGGTGACGAAGGCGGTTTCGCGCCGAATTTCGTCAGCAACGACGAGTGCCTGTCCACCGTGCTGCAGGCGATCGAAAAGGCGGGCTACCGCGCCGGTGAAGACGTGCTGCTGGCGCTCGATTGCGCCTCCACCGAGTTCTATCGCGACGGCAAGTACCACCTGGCCGGCGAAGGCCTGCAATTGTCGTCGAGCGAGTTCACCGATTACCTGGAGACGCTGGCCGACAAGTTCCCGATCGTGTCGATCGAGGACGGCATGGCCGAGAACGACTGGGACGGCTGGAAGACGCTGACCGACCGGCTCGGCAAGAAAATTCAGCTGGTTGGCGACGATTTGTTCGTGACCAACACGCGAATCCTCAAAGAAGGCATCGACAAGGGTATTGCCAACTCGATTCTGATCAAGATCAATCAGATCGGCACCCTGACCGAGACCTTCGCGGCGATCGAGATGGCCAAGCGCGCGGGCTACACGGCCGTCGTATCGCACCGTTCCGGCGAAACCGAGGACTCGACGATCGCTGATATCGCGGTCGGCTTGAACGCGGGTCAGATCAAGACAGGTTCGTTGTCGCGTAGCGATCGGATCGCCAAGTACAATCAGATTCTGCGCATCGAAGAAGATCTGGGCGATATCGCAAGCTACCCAGGCCGTTCGGCGTTCTACAACCTGCGTTGAACTGAGTTTCGCGAGGGTGCATGCCGCATTTCGCCGAGATTGCCCCAGTAGCATTGGGTCGTCCCCGGCTTGGCGGACTGCGCGCCTGAAAACCCGTCGAGCCGCCGTGCCTTTCGATGGCATGGCGGCTTTCGATTAGATAAAGAATGCGGCTTGTCACAGTTGTCCTGATTGCTTTGCTCGCGCTGATCCAGTATCCGCTGTGGTGGGGCCACGGCGGATGGCTGCACGTCCACGAGCTGGAACAGCAACTCGCATCGCAGCAGAAAAAGAACGCGGACCTGAGGCTGCGCAATGAGCGCATCGAAGGGGAAGTGCAGGACTTGCAGACGGGTACTGCGGCGGTCGAAGAGCGCGCCCGCTACGAGATGGGCATGATCATGGAGAGCGAGGCGTTCGTCCAGTTCGTGCCGCCTGACGCGCCGCCGCCGGTGGATACAAACCCCGGCGGGCCGAACACGTCGACACGCGGACAGGTATCGGGCACGCCGTTCAGCGTGCTACCCAACCCCGAACCCCGGCCGCCGAAAAGCAAACGAACGAAGAATCACACGCAGGCGGACAGCGCCAAACAAAAAACGACGCTCAAGAAAGGCACATCGGGCAACGCGGCATCGCCTCACCACCAATAGCCGGGGTAACCCCAACCGGTGCCGATCCCCCATCCATGTCCCCAGCCGCCGCTGTAGTAACTGCCGTACACGTTGACCGGCCGTGCGTAGCTGTAGGCACGTGACCACGCGCGTACCGCGGCTTCGTTGCGCATCGCTTGCTCTTGTTCGCGCAACACTTCCTGGTCGATCTCGTTATAGCGGCGCAATTGCTCCGGCGTGAGGTTCGGCCGCGCCGCCGCGGGCGCGGCGGATGGCGCATGCGACGGCTGCTGCGCATAGTCATATGGCTGCTGCGCATATGGCTGCTGCGCATAGGGTTGTTGCGTATATGGCTGCTGCGCACCGGCATGCTGCGCACCCGCCTGCTGCGCACCGCCACCGGCACCCGCCTGTGGCGGCAACCGGCTGAGAATCGGCCCTTGCGGAGGCGACGGGTAAGCGACGCAACCACCGAGGGCGATGCCAGCCGCGACGACCCATGCGCCGAGAAGCGCAGGGCGGGCCGCCGTATGCTTCGGGTGGGCGTTGATTTGACGACAGTTGCTCATTCCGACCTCCCTCAGCCTCCTTAGCAGCGAACTCCGTTGATTCAATGCCGCTGGCTCGGACCCGCATGCACACTGGGTGAGAGCTCGCCACCGTAGAAAAGTTGCGCGACATCGACCGCATCGAATTCGTATCGCTGGTTACAGAACTCGCAATGCACCTCGACATGACCGCGTTCGGCAAGGATGTCCTCGCTTTCGTCGCGACCGAGCATTTGCAGCATACCGCCGACTTTTTCGCGCGAGCAACTGCATGAGAACCGGGTGTGTGACGGCTCGAAGCGGCGCACATTTTCCTGCCAGAACAGCCTTCGCATCAGCGTTTCCGGCGTGGCGGACAGCATTTCGCCGCGGTTCAGCGTCGAACCCAGATGGCACACGCGCAGCCATGTGTCGGCGTCCGATTCGGTCGCGCGCGGGATGATGCCGCCGTCGCCGGGCAGCTTCTGCAGCAGCACACCGACCGCGCGCTTTTCGTCGGCAGCCAGCCACAGCCGGGTCTCGAGCTGCTCCGAGTGGCGCATATAGTGCTCGAGCACTTCGGCGATCGTTGCCAACGGACCGTCCGTGCCCGATAGTGGCACGATACCCTGGTAAGGCTGCTGGCCGGGCTGTTTGTCCGCCGGGTCCAGGGTGATCACGCAGCGGCCGCGGCCGGCCGCATTGACGAGCTGGCTGAGGGTTGCGCCGGCGTCGATTGCATGGCCGTGCTCGCCCGTGCGCGGCGCGAGTTTCGCGGTCGCGCGCATCGTCAGGTCCGAATTGCACTGGACCACCAGCATCTTGACCGGACCGTCGCCCAGAATCTGCATGACCAAGGTGCCGTCGAACTTGATGTTCGCCGACAGCAGCGCCGCGGCGGCCATCATCTCGCCGAGCAGCGCACGGATCGGCGCCGGATAGTCGCGTCGCGCCAGGACCTCCTGCCAGGTGTTCTCCAACGAGACGATTTCGCCGCGCACGGGCGCGGCATCGAACATAAACTTTTGCAACTGGTCGATCACAACATCTTCCTTTGACTGCTGCGCCCGTGCGCCGGCGATTAGCCGATGCGCACGAGCCTTTCCTTAAAGAACTGGCGGCGCTCGACATAGCTCTGCGTCGCGCGCTGAATCCGCGCGAGGTCCTCGTCGGTCAGCGTGCGCGCCACGCGCGCCGGTGCGCCGATGATCACGGAGTTGTCGGGGAACCCCTTGCCTTCGGTCACCACCGAGCCGGCCCCGACCAGGCAGTTGCGGCCGATGACCGCGCCATTCAAGATCACCGCCTGAATGCCGATCAGGGAATTTTCGCCGATCGTGCAACCGTGCAACATCACTTGGTGGCCGACCGTCACATTCGGCCCGATTTCCAGCGGGAAGCCGGGATCGGTATGCAGCATGGCGCTGTCCTGGACGTTGCTGTGCGCGCCCACGCGGATCGCGTCATTGTCGCCCCGCAGCGTCGCGCCGAACCAGACGCTAGCGTTGCGTTCGAGCACCACCTTGCCGATGATGGTGGCGTTTTCCGCCACAAAGGCGGTTTCATGAATGTTCGGTGCGTCGTCGCCGAGTTTGTAGATCGCCACAATGTCTCCTTGGGACGGCCGCGCTGCGTGTTGCCAGCGCCGCGCAGCGGGCCGGGGGGTAAAATCCGCATGACTTGTGCTGCGCGCGGCGCCGTGCGCGGCCCGATCGGGTCCAGTTGGCGGCCCCGCGTAGCGCCGCGCACGGCGGCTTCACGGCGACCGCGCTGCTGCGCCGCGCCCGTATTGTAGCCGCTCGCGCGCCGGAGGCTGGGCGGGCGACTCGGTGGCGCACAGCCTGCACACAGTCTGCCACCACGCCATTTTCCCCCATTGGGCTTTTCGCCTCGAATCATGTCGACGCATACTTTGAACCCGGAGCGCCAGTGCGCACGTAGGCGCGCGCTGGCTGCGCTGATCGCGCCGCAACCCGCCGCGAAAGCGGCCGCCGCGTGCGCGCTGCACGACGACCTCGTGCAAGGACGCGCGACACTCGACGCGGCTGCGCGGATTGCGTCGAGTGCGGGCATACCCGGACGCCCAGCGCGTCCCGAACTGGTGTCGCCGCGCCGGCTCGAGCGCCGCAGCATGCATACCCCGGAGGGGCGTGCGGTGCTGCTGCATGCGCTCGCGCATATCGAATTCAACGCGATCAATCTGGCGCTGGATGCAGTGTGGCGCTTCGCCGGGATGCCCGACGCCTTTTACCGCGATTGGCTGAGCGTCGCCGCCGAAGAGGCGCGTCATTTCTCGTTGCTCGAGGCGCGCCTGCTCGAACTCGGCTGTGCATACGGTGATTTTCCCGCGCACGACGGCCTCTGGGAGATGGCCGAGAAGACCTCCGCGAGCGTGCTCGCCCGAATCGCGCTGGTGCCGCGCACGCTTGAGGCGCGCGGTCTCGATGCGTCGCCGCCGATTCGCGCAAAGCTCGCGCAGGCCGGCGACCACGCCTCCGCCGCCATCCTCGACGTGATCCTGCGCGACGAGATCGGCCATGTGCAAATCGGCAATCGCTGGTTCCGCTGGCTCTGCGAGCGTGACGGCGTCGATCCGATCGCCACTTATGCGCAATTGGCGCGCGATTATCACGCGCCACGCCTGCGGGGACCGTTCAATTGGGACGCGCGCCGTGCCGCCGGTTTCGATGCTGCGGAACTGGCCGCGCTGCAGGCGCTGGACGAATAAAAAAGTTGCGTTCTGCGTCCCCGCGTCCCTGAGTCCCGGCATTTAAGCATTCCAATGTTCCGGCATCGCGACGCGATGCAAGGTTTTCGCGCAAGGGCAGCGTACGCAGTAGAATGGGCGATGCCCGTTGACCCTACCATGAACGCTGATCTTCATTGCCATTCGAACGTTTCCGACGGCTTGCTGCCGCCTGCCGACGTCGCCCGCCGCGCGGCGCACGGCGGCGTCACGCTGTGGGCACTGACCGATCACGACGAAGTCAGCGGCCAGGCTGAAGCCCGGGCGAACGCCGAGGCGCTCGGTATGCGGTACGTGACGGGTGTCGAGATATCGGTCACGTGGGCCGAGCGGACCGTGCATATCGTCGGCCTGAACTTCGACGCAACCAACCGCACCCTGATCGACGGACTCCATGCGACGTGCCACGGCCGCGCCGCGCGTGCCCGCGAGATGGGTGTCCAACTCGAGCGCATTGGCATTGCGGGCGTGTTCGAAGGCGCGCTCCAGTACGTTTCGAACCCGGATATGATTTCGCGCACACACTTCGCGCGCTACCTGGTCGATCACGGCTATGCCCGCTCGGTGTCCGAGGTGTTCGAGCGCTATCTCGCCGAGGGCAAGCCCGGGTTCGTGCCGCATCGCTGGTCCAAGCTCGACGACGCGCTGGCGTGGATTCGCGGCGCCGGGGGAGAAGCGGTCATTGCCCATCCGGGCCGCTATCGCTACACGCCGGTGGAATTCGGGGCCTTGTTCGGCCAGTTCAAGGATCTCGGCGGCGTGGCGATCGAAGTCGTCACCGGCAGCCATACGCCGGACCAATACGGGGAGTACGCGCGGGTCGCGCAGCGCTACGGCTTTGAAGCGTCACGCGGCTCGGACTTTCATGCGCCCGGTGAAGCGCGTGAGCTTGGCGGTCTGCCGCCGTTGCCGGCTAACCTGACACCGGTGTGGTCGCGCTGGCTTTGATGTCTGGGACCCTCCCGCACCGCATTGTTCGAGGCCCGGCCCCGCCATGTCCCAGTTCTTCCGGATTCACCCCGATAGTCCCCAGCCGCGCCTGATCAACCAGGCGGCCCAGATCATCGACCAGGGCGGGATCGTGGCGCTGCCCACCGATTCGAGCTACGCGCTCGCGTGTCATCTCGACGACAAAAACGCGGTCGAGCGGCTGCGCCGCATCCGCGGCCTCGATGAGCGCCAACACCTGTCGTTGATGGTGCGGGACCTGTCGGAGTTGGCTGGCTTCGCGATGGTCGACAACCGCCAATACCGGCTGATCAAGGCCGTCACGCCGGGACCTTACGTATTCGTGCTGCAGGCGACCAAGGAAGTGCCGCGCCGCCTGTCGCACCCGTCGCGCAAAACGATTGGACTGCGCGTCCCGGACCACGCTATCACGCTCGCACTGCTAACTGCGCTCGGCCAGCCGATGATCGCATCGACGCTGATCCTGCCCGGCGACGACCAGCCGCTCAACGACCCGGACGAGATTCGCGACCGCCTCGAAAAGCAGATCGATCTTGTCATCGATGGCGGGGCGTGTCCGCGCGAACCCTCGACCGTGATCGACCTGAGTGGCGAGGAGCCCCAGCTGGTGCGAGTCGGGCGCGGTGCGTTGGAACCTTTCGGGCTGTCCGTCTGAGCGCCTGCTTGCACTTGTTACAATAGCGCGATGGATACCCTCGTACAGACCATTGTCGTCAACGCCTTGCCGTTGCTGTTTGCTATCACGCTGCACGAGGCCGCGCATGGTTTCGTCGCCAAACGCTTCGGCGACAATACCGCGTACATGATGGGTCGCGTGTCGTTGAACCCGGTCCGGCACATCGATCCGATGGGTACGATCGCGATTCCGCTGATCATGCTGTTCGCAACCGGCGGTTCTTTCGCGTTCGGCTATGCCAAGCCTGTGCCGGTCAATTTCAGCCAATTGCGCAACCCGCGCTGGGACAGCCTGTGGGTCGCCGCGGCGGGACCCCTGTGCAACATCGTACAGGCGCTGGTATGGGGCGTGATCGGCATTCTGTTGCAGGTCGGCGGCATCGACGAGCCGTTTTTTCTGCGCATGGCGCAGGCCGGCATCCTGGTGAACCTGGTGCTCGCAGCGCTGAACCTGTTCCCGTTGCCGCCGCTCGATGGCGGCCGGGTGGTCGCGTCGCTGCTGCCCCCGCGCCTGTCATACCGCTATTCGCGCATCGAGCCCTGGGGCTTCTTCATCGTGATGGCGCTGGTGCTCACGCACGTGCTTGACACATTCTGGCTCAGACCGCTGGTCGGCGCCGGCTTCGAACTGGTGTCAAGCATCCTGGGTCTGTTCGTCGGCCTTTTTCGCTAATTTCGTCAATCGAAAGTTATTTAAATCATGTTCCCCGATCGCATCTTTTCCGGCATGCGTCCGACCGGCTCACTGCACCTGGGTCACTATCACGGTGTCTTGAAGAACTGGGTCCGGCTTCAGTCCGAATATCCATGCTTTTTCTGCGTGGTGGATTGGCACGCGCTGACGACGCACTACGAGACGCCCGAGGTGATCGAGGGCAACGTCTGGGAAGTGTTGATCGACTGGCTAGCCGCCGGCATCGACCCCGCACAGGCGACCCTGTTCATCCAGAGCAAGGTGCCCGAGCATGCCGAGCTTGCGTTGCTGCTGGGCATGAGCACGCCGCTGGGCTGGCTGGAGCGGGTGCCGACCTATAAGGAGCAGATCGAAAAGCTCCGGGATAAGGATCTCGGCACTTACGGTTTCCTGGGCTATCCGGTGCTGATGGCGGCGGACATCCTCTTGTATCGCGCCTCGCAGGTGCCGGTCGGCGAGGACCAGGTGCCTCACGTCGAGATGACGCGCGAGATCGCGCGCCGCTTCAACTACCTGTACGGCCGCGAGCCCGGTTTCGACGAGAAGGCGATCGAGGCGGCCAAGAAGCTCGGCGGCAAACGCTCGAAACTGTACTTCGAGTTGCGCAACGCGCATCAGCAGGAAGGCGACGAGGAAGCGCTCGAACAGGCGCGGGCGCTGCTGCAGGAGTCGCAGAGCCTGTCCTTGGCGGACCGCGAACGGCTCTTCGGCTACCTCGAAGGTTCACGCAAGATCATCCTGGCAGAACCGCAAGTGCTGCTGACCGAAGCGTCACGGATGCCCGGTCTGGACGGCCAGAAGATGTCGAAGTCGTACGGCAACACGATCGGCCTGCGTGAGGACCGCGTATCGATCGAGAAGAAGGTCCGCACCATGCCGACCGATCCGGCGCGGGTGCGCCGTACCGATCCGGGCGACCCGGACAAATGCCCGGTCTGGCAGCTTCATCAGGCCTACACCGACGAAACGGTGCATGCATGGGTGCAATCGGGATGCCGCAGCGCCGGCATCGGTTGCCTCGATTGCAAGCAGCCGGTGATTGAAGCCATCCTGCGCGAACAGCAGCCGATGCTCGAGCGGGCGCAGAAGTACATGGACGATCCATCGCTGCTGCGGGCGATCGTGGCCGACGGCTGCGACAAGGCGCGCAAGCACGCGCACGAGACGATGCGCGAGGTGCGCGAAGCAATGGGACTGTCGTACACCTGATGCCAGCTCACCCGGATGCGGGGCCAACGGGCGCGGGCGGCGCCGAGCCGTCCCCGTGGATCGTTCGCTGGGCCCACTTGCTCGCGCCGCGCGCACGGGTCCTCGACGTCGCCTGCGGCAGCGGCCGCCACGCGCGCTGGCTGGCCGAGCGCGAGGTTGCGACGTCACCGCCTTGGACCGCGATGCGACCGCGCTGGCGACCCTGCGCGGCGTGCCGAACCTGCGCACCGTGCTGGCCGACCTGGAGCCCGCCGCCGACGCTGCCGCATGGCCGTTCGCCGAGGCGCAACGCTTCGACGCCATCGTCGTGACCCATTATTTGCATCGGCCGCTGTTGCCATGGCTGATGGACGCGCTGGCGCCCGGCGGTCTGATGCTTTACGAAACCTTTGCGGCCGGCAACGATACGGTGGGACGGCCCGCCAACCCCGCATTCCTGCTGCGACCCGGCGAGTTGCTGTGTACGGCACAGGCCGCGGGCCTGCGCGTGATCGCCTACGAAGACGGCTTCCTGGCGGGGCCGCGCGCCGCGTTTATGCAACGCATCTGTGCGGTGCGCGAAGCCGGCGGTGATGCGTTCGGTAATGTGGGGCTGCCGCCACGGTATGAACTGCGGTACTAAATTGGGCGACTAATCCGCTACAATTGCCCTTTAACGATTGATTTTTCTCAGAGTTTCATGAGCCAAGCAACGCAAGCAACCCTTATTCGCGGCAGCATCCCGGCGATCGTCACGCCGATGCACGAAGACGGCGGCCTGGACCTGGCGGCTCTGCGCGCGCTGATCGACTGGCACATCGAAGAGGGGACAGATGCCCTCGTGGTGGTCGGCACCAGTGGCGAGTCGGCGACGGTCACGGTGGAAGAGCATGTGTTGCTGGTCAAAACGGCAGTCGAGCACGCGCGCAAGCGGATTCCGATCATCGCCGGCGCGGGCGGCAATTCGACTGTGGAGGCGATCGCTTTAACGCGGGCGGCCAAGGAAGTCGGCGCGGATGCTTCGCTGCAGGTCGTGCCGTATTACAATAAGCCGACACAGGAAGGGATGTTCCGCCACTTCAAGGCGATCGCCGAAGCGGTCGACCTGCCGGTGATCCTATACAACGTGCCGGGCCGCACTGTCGCCGACATCCAGCACGACACGGTGCTGCGCCTGGCGCAGGTGCCGGGTATCGTCGGCATCAAGGAAGCCACCGGCAACATCGATCGCGCCGCGCATCTGATCAAGGCGGCGCCGGACGGTTTCGCGATTTATAGTGGCGACGATCCGACCGCGATCGCGCTGATGCTGCTGGGCGGGCATGGCAACATTTCCGTGACCGCGAACGTCGCGCCGCGCGCGATGGCCGACCTGTGCCGGGCCGCCCTCGCCG
>Ga0310811_10005995_pt1 | contig 15473 bp, 14 predicted proteins | sample YCmetagenome_FD_207642 | JGI IMG/M metagenome (GOLD analysis project Ga0310811, IMG submission 207642) | Soil microbial communities from experimental microcosm in Duke University, North Carolina, United States - YC | ecosystem: Engineered > Artificial ecosystem > Soil microcosm > Unclassified ...
TCGCGTGCTGGCGGGCGCAATAGTCGGCGACCGGCAGGCCGGCCGCCTGCGCCGCCAGCTCGGCCGGCGTGCCGTGCTCGTCGGTGCCGCACAGGAACAGCACCTCGTGCCCGGTCTGCCGGCGATAGCGCGCGTGGATGTCGGCCGGCAGGAGCGAGCCCGCGAGGTTGCCGAGGTGCTTTACGCCGTTGACGTAGGGCAGGGCGCTGGTGATCAGAAACTTGGCCATGGAGCTCTCCTTCGTGTCGCAGCCGGACATGAAAAAGCCCTTCGCAAGGAAGGGCCGGAGAGCTCGATCGATCGGGCGTCAGCGTCCGAGCGTCATCCTTCCGTCCCGTCCCGAGGAAGGGCCGAGCGCATTCGCGAAGGGCGGGCGCAGGTGACGATGATCATGGCGGCTATATCGTACGTTGGTTGCCAATCGTCAACGGCGGGCGATCGGGAATCAGATAAGAGAACGCGCTTTCAGATGATGAAACGTCCGCACTCTTGCCGATGGCTGAGGCGAGTCCCGCTTCGCTAGGTTGGTTGCCATGCCGCGACGCAGGGTTGGCGGCCTGGTAACTGCCTACGGGAGTGAAACATGATCTCGGCTCAGGACAACGAGTTGCTGATGCACGTTGGCCCCGGCACGCCAATGGGAAAGTTGATGCGCGAGTTCCGGGTGCCGGCATGCCTGTCGGAGGCCGGCATTCCGGGACTGATCGGCGGGGCTTATGACATCATCTACGGCAACGTCGTCTCGAACCTGTTGGCGCGTCAGCAGGGCCTCGACGTCATGGTCGTTTCCGGGGCGTCGAAGGGCGGCTTCGGCGCGATCCTGGCACGCAAGGATTCAGGCGTGAAGAGCGGCGCCGACCTGCATGGCAAGGCACTGGCCGTGAATACCCGCAACAACGTGATCTGGCTCTATGCACGGGCGTGGGTCAAGGTCACTGGGCCGACGTCGATCTGTCGACGGTGCTCTACAAGCCCAGCACATGAGACCTTGCCGGACCGCGCAGGGTGACAGCCCCTTGGTCGCAAGACGTTTTTGGCCCTCAGACTGACTTGAGGGGGCCGTCCACGTACGCGGTCTGGAAGAAGACGACGCCTTGCGGCATCGCCTGTGGGTCGAATCAGTAGATCGTTTCCTTGAGACGCTGCGGGTAGTTACGGTCATAGGATTCGCCATCGAAGCCCTTCTGCAGGGCCTTCATGATCGTGCCGCTGCTGGGCAGGCTGGTGCTTTCGTCGACATGGAGACTGGCGTCCCACAGCCGGGAGCGGACGAGTGCCTTGGGGCACTGCGTGTAGACGCTCTCTGCGGTGACGACGATGACGCTGCGCGGCACCTTGCCTTCCATAGTAAACGATGCGCAGAGGTCCGGGTCGATGCTGATCGCGGCGCGGCCATTGATGCGCAGCGTTCTACCCACGCCGGGAATCAGGAACAGGAGGGCGATCCGCGGGTCGCGGACGATGTTGCGCAACGTGTCGATGCGGTTGTTTCCGCGCCGATCCGGCAGCATGACGGTCCGGCTATCGACCACGCGGACGAAGCCGGCCGGATCGCCGCGCGGGGTGCAATCCAGGCCCTCCGGACCTGACGTGGCGAGAACGACGAAGGGCGAGATCTCGATGAAGCGGCGATAATGCTCGGAGATGTGGTCGATCTCCTTAATCACGGCCGGGCCGGCCGGCAGGCCATAGATCGCCTCGAGTTCAACTTCAGAAGTGACGAGATTCGGCACGGTTTCCTCTCTCGAGCTGGTGCCCGGTTTTGCAGGCATGATGGTAGCTCACATTCGATTCCGAGGCCAAGCACGGGGCCCGGACGTGGGACCTCTCTTGTCATCCTGAGCGCAGCGAAGGATCTCATCGCCAGAAGTTCAAGGCGTGCTTGTGGCAAGCGGCAATGAGATCCTTCGCTGCGCTCAGGATGACGGGAAAACTGCGCAGTTGCGCCTACGGCTTCGCCGGCGCCGGTGACAGGCTGATGCGGCCGACAGCGGTGTGGCCGACCTCGGCGCGGGTGCCGGCGATCTCGATGTAGGACAAGCTCTGCCAGCGGCTGACGAAGTTGCGCGCCCAGGGCGAGAGCATGTTGCCTGACTGGCCGAGCGGCATGGCGAAGCGGCTGTTGTCGAGGTCGCTGAAATCGTAGACGCCGCGGTAGCCGGCGCCGTGCACCGAGTCGAACGGCCGGGCGCCGCGGAAGGACGGCTGGGCTCGGTTCAGGGTCTGCGGGCCGCCATCGGAGGGAAAGCGTACCGAGGCGATGTCGCGCAGCAGGGGGACGCCATCGAACAGGGGATGGCGGTGGACGGCGAGATGCGCCTCGCCCCATTGCCACTTGGTCATGTCCGGACCCTGGCGCTGCGTAATCCAGTCCAGTGCGCGCTCGAGCGCCAGGGCGATTGCGTCCTCGCAGGTCTCGGTCTGGCGGGTACCGCCATCGTCGCACCAGCCGGGCTTGTCGCGCAGGATGCGCATCATCAGGCCGACATTGGGTGTGGCGAGAGCCGAAAACAGCTCGTCGCCCAGCTCGTCGGCCAGCAGACCGCGCTGCAGCTCCCACAGCCATGCCGTGTAGATCAGCGGCTCGGGCCGGCTGGCGAGCATGAAATGGTTCCAGCGGCCCAGCATCTCGTGCACGCGGGCAGCGCGCGGATTGCGCGGCGCGCCCTTGAGCAGCAGCGGCAGGATGTCGACCGCCTCGCCCGTGAGATTGTCGGCCTGCATGACGATCATGCCGTAGACAGGATGGCGCTCGACCTCGCGCAGCAGCTGATAGGCCCGACGTTGGCGATACGGTTCGCCCCAGTCGCGGGTTATGAAGTGACGGTAGTCGTCCGGCACCAGCCGCGCATTGGCATTGACAATGATGCCGCCCGACGGGTTGTAGACCTTCGGTAGCTCGTCGAACGGCACGAAGCCTGCCCAATCGTACTCGGAAGTCCAACCCGGAACCGGCATCGAGCCGTCGCCCTTGCGCCGGATCGGCACCCGCGCCGGCGCGACCAGGCCGATGTTCCCCGCGGTGTCGGCGTAGACGATGTTCTGCATCGGCGAGACGATCCGGCGGGTCGCCGCCAGGAACTCCTCCCAGTTGTGCGCCAGCCCGATGCGGCCAAAACCCTCGGCCGACGTGTCGGCGCCGTCGAGCGCCGTGGCCTGGAGGGCGAGCACGTGGCCCTGCGGCGAGATTTGGCTGTCGCGGCGAATGAAGTCGTCGATGACGGGGCCGTGCCGCGTTTCGCGAACCCGCAAGGTCACCGGCTCGCCCCAGGCGACCTTTATCGTTTCTTCGCGAACCGCGAACGGCCGTGGCCCGTCGGGCGTGATGTAGCGGTTGGGGTCGGTTGGATCGATGCGCTCGACGAAGATGTCCTGACTGTCGAGGTTGGTCGTCGTGAAGCCCCAGCCGATCGTTCCGTTGTGGCCCAGCACGACGGCCGGCGAGCCGGGCGAGGTGGCGCCGCGGATATCGAAGCCTGGACCGAGGAGCCGTGCCAGGTACCAGGTACCGGGAAACGTCAGGCCGAGATGCGGGTCGTTGGCGAGCAGCGGCTTGCCCGATACCGAATGTGCCCCCGACAGCACCCATTCGTTGGACGCCATCCGCTTGCGCGTGGCGACATTGTCTGTCTCGCGGTAGAGCCGGTCGAGGTCGAGCGACTTCACGGCCTGGCTCACCATGGAGAGCGTGGCGTCGCGATTGTCGCCGGGCGCCTCGATCAGGAATTTGACGCCGTCCTCGCCGATCCGCTGGGCCAGGCGCAGGCGCAGGAGTTCGGCGCGCCAGTTGCCGTCCAGCCCGAGCGCCATCAGCTTCGCCCACACGAGGGAGTCGGCCGGCTGCCAGGGTTCGGGTCGGTAGCTGCCGCCCGACAGCAGCTTGAGCAGGGTGAGCTCCAACCCGAACTGCTGGTCGTCGTCGGCCAGCCAGGCATTCACGCCCGCGGCGTAGGCCTCGATGATGCCGCGCATGGCGGGCGACAGGGCGTTCAGGCTTTCCGAAGCTTTGCGGTAGATCCCCAGGCCGCGCATCGTGCTGTCGGTCTCGATCAGGGCCGATCCGACCAGCTGGGCGGGCACGATCTCGGACAGGCGGCCCTGCCCGAGCCGCCGCATCAGCTCCATCTGCCAGAAGCGATCCTGAGCATGGGCGTAGCCCAGGCCGAAGGCTGCATCCTCGATCGAGCCGGCGATGATGTGCGGCACGGCGTTCTTGTCGCGCAGGATCTCGACCGGCGCCTTCAGGCCACGCACCTCGACATTCCCGTCATACGCCGGCAGGGCGCCGCGCACCTGGAAATAGGCGCCGACCAGGAAGACCAGGATCACCAACAGGCTGCCGGCCAGCCCTTTGGCCAGGCCGATGCCCAGGCGGGCAAGCACCGAGGCTCTCCCTAGCTGCCGATGAAGGCGAGGATCGCCGCCCGGTCGTGATCGAGGTCGGGTGCGGGCCGCCGCGTCTTGGGATCTTCGAAGGCCGACATCTTGAGCGGGTTGCCGGCGAGCGTCAGGGTGCCGCCGCTGCCGTCCGGCACCTCGACCAGCATGTTGCGGGCGGCAACCTGCGGATGCTCGATCGCCTGCTTGATGTTGTTGATCGGCCCGCACGGCACGCCGGCCTTGGACACCACGGCGATCCAATGCGCGGTCGTGTGGTGCTTGAGCACCGCTTCGATCTCGCGTTCGAGCTTGCCGTGATGCTTCTGGCGGAGCGCGTTCGACTTGTAGTTGGGATCCGTCGCCATGTCGGGCCGGCCGAGCGCCTCGCAGGTCTTGATGAACAGGCCATCGTTGCCCGCGGCGATGATGATGGCGCCGTCGGAGGTGCGGAACGCCTGGAACGGCGTGATCGTCGGATGGCGTGCGCCCAGCGGGCCGGGGATCTCGCCCTCGACCGTGTAGCGCATGATGGCGTTCTCGAGCAGGGCGAGCTGGCAGTCGAACATGCCGATGTCGATCTTGGTCGATTCACCGGTCTTGAGGCGGTGGACAAGGGCGGCATTGACCGCGACGGCGGTGTACAGGCCGGCGCCGATATCGCCTATCGACATTCCGACCCGCGACGGCGGCTGGCCCTCGTTGCCGGTAATGCTCATGATGCCGCCCATCCCCTGCATGACCATGTCGTAGGCGGGATCCTTCGAGTTGGGCCCGGTGTGGCCGAAGCCGGACGCCGATGCATAGATCAGCTGGGGATACTTCTTGTGCAAGGTCTCCCAGCCATAGCCCAGCTTCTCCATCGTCCCGGGGCGGAAATTCTCGACGACGACGTCGGCCTTCGCCAGGAGCTTCTCGAAGACCTCCCGGTCGGCGTCAGCCTTGAGGTCGAGGGCGATGCTCTCCTTGCCGCGATTGACCGAGGCGAAATAGGTCGACCTGCCGTTGACGAACGGGCCATAGGCGCGGGCGTCGTCGCCGCCTTTGGGCGGCTCCACCTTGATCACCCGGGCGCCCATCTCGGCCATCAGCAGAGTGCAATAGGGGCCGGCCAGGATGCGGGACAGGTCGATGACGGTGATGCCGGCGAGCGGTCCGGCGGCGTGGGCGGTTTGGGTCATGGGTGAATTTCTTATCGAGTGGGTCGCCGCGAATCCAGCCAGACATTCGCCGCAGCCGCCCCGATCACGATGATGCCACCCAGCAATGTGAGATCGTCCGGCTTTTCGCCATCGAACAGCCACACCCAGATCGGCCCCAGCACCAGCTCGAGCAGGCCGAGCAGGGCGGCCCGCCCGGCCGGGATGCGTTTCAGGCTGGCCATGTAGAGCAGCAGGCCGCCGACCAGCTGGCCGGGGCTCAGCATCAGGAGCCACGGCACTTGTGTCCAGGCGACGTTGCCCGGCTGGGCGAACGGCAGCGCCACCAGGCCGGAGATCACGCCGGCCAGCCAGATCGCCGGCGCCATGCCGACGTCGCGGCGATGGCGGACGACGACGTAGTTGCCGCTCATGCACAAGACGACGATGAAGGCCACCGCCATGCCGGCCAGCGAGCCGGCCTGGAGGGAGCCAGCGACGCTGATCGCCAGACCCAGGGTCGCCATCGCCATGGTGGCGATCGTATGGCGATGCACCGGCTCGCCGAGAGCCGCGCGCGCGAGCAGCGCCGTGATAAAGGGCGTGGCCCCGAACATCAGCAGGACGTTGGCAACTGGCGCCAGGCCGAGGGCGAGGATGAAGGACACGAAGGCGCCGGCCAACAGAGCGGCACTCAACACCAACGCCGCCCCCGCATTGCGAACGTCGATCAGGATGCCGCGGCGCTGCCAGAGGAGCAGGGGCAGCATGGATGCCACCAGAAACGCCGATCGCCAGAACGACACGTCCCACGCCGGCAGATCGATGTGCCGCACGATGACGCCGGCCGTGCTGAAGATGGTCGCCGCGACGACGGCGAAGGCGACGCCGATCAGGGAGCTCGTTGGTTGCTTCATCCCGGGCTCTTCATGTCCTGCCCGTACGCGGGCCGCGCCCCGTCCCATGGGCAGGGATGCGGAAGCAACGGGGATGCGCCCGAGAATTTCTTATGCTCCCGTTTCTCCTACGAAAGTGGGCCTGGAGCGCGCCGGAGCGGCGCGCTCCAGGCCATGAGCTTTCTTGCGCAACGGATCACGTTGGATCACCGGATTCGGTCCTTTGATCAGGCCGGAGATAGCTCGACGCATGCTGTCGAACCATCTTTCGCCACGTTCCGATCAATCGTTCGAATTCGGCGCTGTCGTCCACGATCATTCGCCGAATGGCGAATCCTCGCACAATGCTGAAGGTGAGTGCCACGACATCATTCGCGGCGCGGGCCGGCAAACCTGTCGTCTTCATCCGTTCAATCCAACTCTTCTCGATCGCGAGCCGACTGTCTCGCCGGATGGCACGCGTGCCAACGTGCAGATCACTGTTGCGCTCGTCGCTCATACTGATCGCGAGGTTGATAAAGAAATAGTCACCAAAGAAGAAATCAAACGCATCCTCGATCAAGAGTTCAAGCACATCGCCTCCGCCCTTGGCTCGTTCAACGCGGCTCCAGGACTTGCCGATCATCTCTTCGTTCAGGAAGCGCAGGGTCGAAACCATCAAGTCGTTCCTGGTCGGAAAATGATGCCGCAGGGCGCCGCGCGAGACGCCCGCCAGACGTGAGACTTCTTCTGTGCTGAGCCCGTCGTAGCCGCGCATACGAACAACGCGGGCGGCGGATACTAATATTTGCTTTCGCGTCGTTTCGCGACGCTCCGCCTGCGTGCGTCTAGCCCGCCTCACACTAGGGTTCGGCGAAACCGCGCCGACAGCGTCGCCGGTCTGGTCATTCGCAGAGCTCTGGTTTTTCGCGAGAGGCGCCTTGGACATTTGAGACTTCGCTGCGCGTGATGGCGGGACCGCATTTCTCATGTGCCAGTCGGAGACTGCAAGGAGAAGCGCGGCGACTTGTCGGGATTAAGTTGCCCGGTCTCCGGTCGCCGTATCGGCCTGGAATTGACATCCAGCCAAGGCTGGTTGTAAGTTGGTACACAGAAGTGCGGGAGTCGAACTCGGTCGAGGGAAGTTCGCCGCCAATTGATTCTCCCGGGAGGAGAGGATGGGTTCGAGCGCGAACGTCACGGCGCTGACGTCGGATACCGGCGCCAAGCCTACGCCGCTTGGTATGCGCGAACGGATGCCGGAGGTCGGGTTACGCGAGTACTGGTATCCCGCTCTCCTGGCCAGGAAAGTCGGAAACAAGCGTCCGCTGGAAGCGAAGATCGTAGGGCAGCATCTCGTCTTCTTTCGTGATGCCGCTAACGAAGTCGTCGCGCTTGCACGCGAATGTCCGCACCGGGGCGCCTACCTGTCTCACGGGCTATCGCATTTCAAGGGGACGCTGAGTTGCCCCTATCATGGCTGGACGTTTGACGGGAAGGGCAATTGCTTGGCCGTCCTGGGAGAAGGCCCCGAGTCGCAGGTTCCCGGCTCTCGGGGCACCCAGGTCCGCTGTTATCCGACGAGGACGCTCAAGGGCGTTGTATTCGTCTGGATGGGGACGGGAAAGCCGGCGCCTATCGAAGAGGATGTTCCGCCGGAATTCTTCAGCGACGCGTACGTCGTCGTGACAGCCGAGCAGATGTGGAACTCGAACTGGCGTCCGTCGATCGAGAACTTTTCCGATGCGCATGTCTTTTACGTGCACCGCAACTCGATCGAAATGCTGACGCGGCCGGCGGGTCCGCTCGCGGCGCTTGTCCATTCGGGGCCAGTGCGCCCCGCGGTGATGCGCGTGAACGATCGGTCGCTGGTTTATGATCCCAACACCAGCACCGGCCTGAACTACATGGGGCCCAAAGGCGCGAGCCAGGTCAAGAAGCAGGTTGAGCGACTGCAACAGCGTCCGTTCCAGGATACATACCCAGCGCTTGGTGGGCAGAAGTGGCCGCCGACGCGGACGCGGCTCTATCTGAGCTGGATCTGCGGGTTCTTTCGCGGATTGCTTCCGCCCTCGCCGCCGATGACCGAGTCTGGAACCGAATGGAGCACGGGCGTGCATCTTCCCTGCACCGTCCGCGTCGACTATCGCCGTCTCATCTTCACGCGTTTCGAGGTCCCGGTCGACGAAGGGCACACCAACAACTTCTACTTTATTACCGTGCGCCGCCTGAGCCTGATGAATGAGCTGTTCTGGAGGGGCTATATCGCCCTCTACTACCGTTGGAAGATGGTCAGCAATTTCTCCAGCCAGGACGGCCGGATGGCCGAGATCACCGACTATACGACCCCGGAACGGCTTACGCCGTCGGACAAGTTTCCACACGAATGGCGTCGCCTGGTCGTCGAGTGCGCACGTACCCCGGCGAGTCACTAAGGCTCATTGCGCGCCAGCAGCACGAGCATCCTTCTCGTCGGGCGGATTGATGATGGGGCGCGAGCGAATGCGCCATGTCGGCGCGAAGCCAAGTTCTTGGTGCATGCAAGCGGAAGCGGAAGGGAGGGCGCCTGTGTTGAACCGGCTGAAGGACAAGGTCTGCATCATTACGGGAGCCGGTCAGGGAATCGGTCGCGCAGCCGCACGGCGATTCACGCAGGAAGGGGCGATCGTCGTCATCGCCGATGCTTCGGCACAGGCGGCTGAGCGGACCTTTGACGACCTGCGGCAAATGGGTTCCCAGGGCGAGAAGTTCGTGGGCGACCTGATGAATTGGGACGGTGCGCAGGCCTTGACCGGCTTCGTCCTGGAGCGGTTGGGCCGCATCGACGTGCTGGTCAACAACATCGGCGGAGCGACGGATCTCAAATCCTTCCACCTGTGGGAGCCGGCCGCGATCATCGAGGAGATGAACCGCAGCATCCTGCCGACGCTCTACTGCAGCCGTGCGGTGCTGCCGCATATGGTCGAGCGCCGCTTTGGGCGCATCGTTAATGTCGGCGCGGAATCCGTGCGCAATGGCCTGTGGGACCGTGCGCCCTACAATGCAGGCAAGGGCGCGGTGCTGGGGCTCACGACCAGTATTGCGCGCGAGTATGCGCAACATGGAATCGTCTGCAATTGCTTCTCGCCAGGCCCGACAGATACGCGGGCCGATCGGATCGTCGCGCGCGGCATTCGCGTCCGGCAGGGCCAGGAATCCGAGCATCTTCGGGAAATGGGCAGGCGCACCCTCGATATCGTTCCCATGAGCCGTCAAGCGACGGCCGACGAGCAGGCGGCGGGGATTGCGTTTCTCGCCTCCGACGATGTCGGAGTCATTACCGGCCAGACGGTCAGCGCTGGCGGCGGCATGAACATGCTTTAGCGGACTGAGAACGGGCGGCGAAAATTGGCGTCGGAGCAAGCGATGATTCGCTACAAGAAACTTGGCTACGTCGAATTGACCGTCACCGATCTTGACCGTTCGGTCGCGTTTTATCGGGACATTGTCGGCCTCGAGCCGGCCGGCCGTGGTCCGGAAGGCGAATGTCGCCTCCGCTGCTCCGAAGATCCCTATGCAATCGCGCTGCATCGCGCGGACCAACCGGGCTTCAAGCGCGGCGGCTGGATGCTGGAGGATGAAGGACAGTTCGCAGTGCTGCACAAGCGGCTCCGCGACAACGGCGTGCCGTACGAGGAAATCACCGCCACCGAGTGCCAGGCGCGCGGCTTTGGGCGTGGAACGCGAATGGTGGAGCCGAACACCGGTGTCACCATGGAGTTCTATCGCCTGCCGGCCGAGGTCAAGGCCAAACCGTTCGTGCCCACCGTCGCCAAGATCCAGCGGCTCGGGCACGTCGTGTGGTCGACGCCACGCTACGAGGAGGCGGTCACTTTTTTTGGCGATGTACTCAACTTCGCAAAGTCCGACAGCATCGGCGAAGGCGTCACCTTCTTTCGGGCCTTTCCCAATCCCTATCATCACGGCATCGGCATCGCCCGTGGCCCGCGCAACAAGTTCCATCACCTCAACTTCATGGTGACGGAAATCGATGATGTCGGGCGTGGCCTGGCGCGGTTTAGGACGAGGGACGTGCCCGTCGTCTTCGGCCCGGGCCGTCATCCGGCGTCGACCAGCGTCTTCCTTTATTTTCTCGATCCCGACGGCCTGACGCTCGAATACAGCTTCGGCATGGAGGAGTTCCCCGAGACCAATCCGCGAGCTCCGCGTCGGCTAGAGCCAATTCCCCTCAGTGTGGATTCCTGGGGATCGTTCCGCGATCCGCGCATGACGGCGGTGGGCGAGATCGCGCCCTACGAGATCGTGAGCGCCGCCAAGTCGCACGAAGAACGTCGACCGTCGTGATCGACGAACGGGAGGAAATCATGAAGCGCTTCTGTCGCCGCGGCGTTCTTGCCTCCACGGCCGCCCTGCTGGCGATTCCGGCAGCCGCCACTCGAGCCCAGAACGCGTTCCCGCGCGGGCCGATCCGCTTGTTCGTAGGCCTCTCCGCGGGCGGAAGTGCCGACTTCGTCGCGCGCCTCCTGGCTGAAAAGCTGCGCGAGCGCACAGGGGTCACTGTCATTGTTGAAAACAAGCCCGGTTCAGGAGGCGTGATCGCGACGGAGGCTGTCACGAAGATGCCCCCGGACGGCAACGCCATCGTGCTGGCGGGCATGGTGGCGACGGTGATGGCGAAGCTTACCTACGCCAAGCTGCCGTACGATCCCCTGACGGATCTCGCCCCCATCAGCCTCGTGAGCACCTTTCAGCTGGCGATGGCCATCACGCCTTCGCTGTCGGTCGACAGCATGACGACGTTCGTCGCCTGGGCGAAGGCGAATCCCGCGTTGACAAGCTATGGCATTCCGGGTCCCGGCGGTCACTCGCACTTCTTCGGCCTGATGCTCGGCAAGGCCATCGGCGTCGATATGCAAGCAGTGCCTTACAAGGGAGCGGCGCCCATGATTGCCGACTTGAGCGCCGACCAACTCAAGGTCGGCCTATCGGCGCTCGCCGACTTCTACCCTTCTTACAAGGCGGGCAAGGTTCGCCTTCTCGCCACCTCTGGCAAGGAGCGATCGCTCTCGGCGCCGGAATTGCCGACGTTCGTTGAATCGGGCTACGCCGACCTGGTGGGGGAAGGGTGGTTGGGGCTGTACGCCCCGCCGAATACACCCTTGTCGATCACGTCGGCACTGAGTGCGGAGGTTTCCGCCGTTCTGGCGCTTCCCGACGTACGCGACCGCATCGTCGCGATTGGAATGGAGCCCCATGGCACCACGCCGGCAGGGCTGGCGGCGTTCGACCAGGCCGAATTCAACAAGTGGCAGCCGATCGTCGCCGCTTCGGGTTTCAAGGTCGAATAGGCATGTCGAACCATCGTGGGGGCGCCCTGCAGGATCGCGACCGCCGGCAATCGGCGTGAAGTGAGGCAGCCGGTGCCATCCGACGAATACGAGGAGATCATGAAACGCTTCAGCCGACGGGGAGCCCTCGCGTCGACCGCCGCTGTGCTGGGGATATCGGCTGCTCCCATCCGGGCGCAAAACATGTTCCCGCGCGGGCCGATTCGCATGCTCGTAGGCTTTCCTGCGGGCGGCACTGCCGATGTCACCGCGCGCCTGCTGGCTGACAAGCTGCGCGAGCGAACGGGGCTCACGGTCATCGTCGAAAACCGGCCCGGCGCGGGAGGCGTCATTGCGACCGAGGCGGTCACCAAGTTGCCGCCGGACGGCAACGCAATGGTGCTGGCAGCCATGTCGTCGACAGTCTTGGGAAAGCTTACTTTCGCCAAGCTGCCGTACGATCCCATGACGGACCTCGCGCCCGTCAGCCTCGTGAGCACCTTTCCGCTGGTGCTGGCCATCACGCCTTCGCTGCCGGTCGACAACATTGCGACATTTGTCACTTGGGCGAAGGCGAATCCCGCTTTGGCGAGCTATGGCGTACCGGCGCTCGGCGCTCATTCCCACTTCTTCGGGCTGATGCTCAGCAAGGCCATCGGTGTCGATATGCAAGTGGTGCCGTATAAGGGATCGGCACCCATGGTCGCCGACTTGAGTTCTGGCCAGATCAACGTCGGCATCACCGGGCTTTTCGACTTCTACCCCTTGTACAAGGCGGGCAAGGTTCGCCTTCTCGCAACCTCGGGCAGGGAGCGATCGCTTTCCGCGCCGGAACTGCAGACGTTCGCCGAGTCGGGCTACCCCGACCTCGTGGGTGAAGGGTGGATGGGGTTCTACGCCCCGCCTCAGACGCCCTTGCCGATCACGTCCGCGCTGAGTGCGGAGATTTCCGCCATTCTGGCGCTTCCCGATGTGCGCGCCCGCATCATCACAACGGGACAGGAGCCTCGCGCCAGTACGCCGGCCGGGCTGGCCGCGTTCGACCAGGCCGAATTCAGGAAGTGGCAGCCGGTCGTCGTCGCCTCGGGATTCAAGGTCGAGTAGGCAGGTCGGGCACCATAGACGTGATCGACGAAGAAGGAGGGGACTGAAGGCGATTCGTCCAGGGTGCAGCCGCTCTCGATCGCAGCAGCCTCAGCATCCTGACGCTCGCGCAGCCCTTGCGGCCGATCACCATGGAATCAACAAGGCCTGTCCGGGTCCCGTTGCGAGCTCATTTCCGACGGTAGAAGAGCACCCGTCCCGAAGGGATGAGTTGAGGAGGATATCGTAGTCGCTGACATTCGCAGTCAGAACGACCAAGCCGAGCTTCTGTCCCTGAACAGGTCCGCAAAGTTGTCTTCGAGGGCAACCGTCGCCAGCGCGAACGCGATCAGGTCCGTGTCGGTTTGGATGCCCGTCTGCCGTTTGGCTTGCCTGATCAATGCCGGGCTCACCCTGCCGCCGATACGGCCACTCTTCTCCGCCAGAAGGCCTGACTGTTCTGCTGCCCTCATGACCGGTTCAAATCGAGCTTTGCTGACGACAAATCGGTCGCCCGCAATATCGCGGCGGACCGTCAGGGTCCGGCCAGCCCTGCCCTCCGCCGTGCCTTCCGCCTGCTTTGTACCGGGTACCGCTGGCCTGCCTGCCGCCGCTCTTGTCATGGGCGGCCGAACGGATTTCAAGATTCAAACTGACGAGGCCCGGCAAGGCACGCCCGGGCTGTCGGGTTGGCGCTTGTCATGCCGTGACCCGTGAGGGACCTTGGCTGCCGCTTGTCCATGCTGGCCGCAACGTGACCCTCGACCTGCCGCCCTTTCGGCCGCGCTTTCCCTGGTGGGGCGGCGATCTGCAGACCCTCGCCAATCGGCTGCGCCGTGTGCCGACGTCGCTGGCGCCGCACATCAGCGAGCGGCGGGGCTTCCCGATGCCCGACGGTACCGGTGACACGCTTCTCACCAGCCTCGACCGGCCGGCCATGCCAAAACCCGGAAAACCGCTCGTCATCCTGGTCCACGGCCTGACCGGCGCCGAGGACAGTCTCTATCTCCTGACGTTGTCGCGCCTGCTGCTCGACCGCGGACTTCGCGTGCTGCGACTCAATCTGCGCGGCGCGGGGCCATCGCGAGCGCTGTGCAGCCAGCACTACTACGCCGGTCGCAGCCAAGATTTTCGCACCCTGCTGTCGGTATTGCCCGACGACCTCGCACGCGACGGCTTGATGGCCGTCGGTTACTCCCTGGGCGGGGCAATGCTGCTCAAATATCTCGGCGAGGAGGGGAGTGCCACGCCATTGCGGGCGGCCGCCACCATTTGTGCGCCGATCGATCTCGCCGCTACGTGCCGGAACATGCTGCGAGCGCGCAATCGCATCTATCACCGGCACATCCTCGATACGATGAAGGTCGAGGCGACGGGCGAGGGCGCTGTCGTGTCAGCTGCCGAAAGGAGCGCGATCTTCGGCGCGCGCACGGTCTGGGACTACGACCACGTTTTCATTGCGCCGCGCTATGGCTTTGCCAGCGCCGAGGATTACTACGAGCGGTGCCGGCCGACGCGTTTCATGGCTGACATAAAGATTCCCACTCTCGTCCTCGCCGCGCTCGACGATCCGTGGATTCCCGGCGCGCTCTATCGGGAGTATGATTGGGCGTGCAATCGGTCGCTCGTGCCGCTGCTGCCCGGCCGAGGTGGCCATGTCGGCTTCCACGGCAGGGACAGTCGGCAGCCCTGGAGCGACCTGGCCGTGGCGAGGTTCTTTGACCATGTCTGAACTTCCGTCGCTCGTGCAAATCCTCGGCGTAGCCTCGGCGCTGGTTGCCCTGGTGCTGGCGTGGCGCGCCTATCGCAGTGCCTCGGCCGAGCACGAAGAGCGCAAGCGCGAACGGGAAAAGCGCGACGGGCGTTGACGTACCGTCATTCGATCACGTCATCGGCGCGGGCGAGCAGCGTCGGCGGAATCGACAGGCCGAGCATCTTGGCGGTCTTGAGATTGATGACGAGCTCGATCTTGGTCGTCTGATAGATCGGGATGGCACTCGGCGATGTTCCGCCGAGGATCAGGCGGACATTATCCGCCAGGCGCTCCGCGAGCTCGCCAAGGTCGGGCGAATAGGCCATCAATCCGCCGAGGTCGGCATATTCGCGATAGGGATACATCGCCGGCAGCCGGTATTCTTTGGCCAGTTCGATGAGCAAGCCGCGGTGCGCCAGGAAGTTCCCTTCAGGGCTCACCAGGATCGCCTCCAGATTCTGCCGTGCCATGTCCTGGAAGGCGCGCCGAAGTGTCGGTTCGCTCACATCCGACGGGTTGATCACGCCGAGCGTGACGCCCAACCGGGGTGCGGCGTCCCGCAGGACCTGCTCGAGCACCTCGCCCATCTGGCTGGCTGATGCCAGGTAGGCGACTTTGGTCACCGAGGGTATTGCCTCCTTCAGCGTCTGCATGGCTTTGGCAAAGACGTCGACGCCGACGTCGCTGCTGACACCGGTAAGATTGCCGCCGGGTCGCGCCAGGCTTTGGACGAGCCGGCTGCGGATCGGATCTCCGACGATCGCGACGATCGGTATGGTGGTTGTCGCGGCTCGGAACGCCTGGACCAGGCCATTGAGGTTCGTGACGATGACATCCGGGTTGCGCTTTACGACGGCCTGGGCGACCGCAGCAAAACGATCGGCGCTACCGTCGGCGGAAAAGCGCTCGACGATCAGGT
>Ga0310811_10005996_pt1 | contig 15473 bp, 15 predicted proteins | sample YCmetagenome_FD_207642 | JGI IMG/M metagenome (GOLD analysis project Ga0310811, IMG submission 207642) | Soil microbial communities from experimental microcosm in Duke University, North Carolina, United States - YC | ecosystem: Engineered > Artificial ecosystem > Soil microcosm > Unclassified ...
GCCGTTGATCGTCAGGGTCTTGCCGCTCGCCAGCGTGACGACCGCCTTCGGGAACAGCGGGCTGCCCAGGGCGAGGGTCGAGGTGCCCGGGGTCTCCGGGTACATGCCGAGCGCGGACCAGACGTACCAGGAGCTCATCTCGCCGAGGTCGTCGTTGCCGGCCAGGCCGGAGGGCGAGTCGGTCCAGATCTGGTCCTGGACCTGCCGCACGTCCTTCTGGGTCTTGTACGGCTGGCCGGTGTAGTCGTACTCCCAGGGCAGTTCGAGGCTGGGCTCGTTGCTGAAGTCGGCCTTGTTGCCGCTGCCGCCGTCGATGCCCGAGAGCACCTGGTCGAGGTACGTGCTCGAGTAGGCGGCCGCGCCGCCGTCGGCCGCCGCGAGCCCGGCGATGTTGAAGGGCACCATGCCCGTGTACTGCCAGGAGCTGCCCTCGACGAAGTCGGTGCCGCTGGACGGGTTGAAGCCCGCGAGCCAGGAGCCGTTCGCCAGGCGCGGCTGCATGAAGCCGGAGGCCGGGTTGTAGACGTTGGTCCAGTTGTTCGCACGGGTCGCGAACGTCGTGTAGTCGGCCTTGTCGCCGGTCGCCTTGGCGAGCGAGGCGATGGCGTAGTCGGCCGAGTCGTACTCCAGCTGCGTCGAGACCGGTCCGTAGAAGTTGCAGCAGCCGTACGTCCCGTCGGCCGGCAGGTAGCCGATCGCGCCGGAACCGCTGACGTAGTTCAGTCCGGGCCGGTCGTTGTTGGTGGTCGTCGCCTCGGCGACCATGTCCTTGAGCGCGGTGGACGTGTCCCAGTCGCGCGCGCCGAAGGAGTAGTAGTCGGCCAGGATCGCGTCCGACGGATCACCGACCATGACGTAGGTCTCACCGTTGTTGTTGGACCACTTGGGGAATTCGCCGGTCTGCGCGTAATCGTCGAGCATGGACTCGGCCGTGTCAGAGGCGATCTGAGGATCTATCAACGCCTCGAGTTGGGCCTGTGATCGGTATATGTCCCAGCCCGAGTAGTTGCCGTATACGGCGGCGTGGCCCGAGTCGACCGTGTGCACCTTGCCGTCGAAGCCGGGGTACTGCCCGTTGACGTCGCTGACCACGTTCGGGTGCAGCGAGGCGTGGTAGAGCGCGGTGTAGAACACCGTGTCCTGGTCGACAGTGCCGCCCTCGATCCGGATCTGGTCGAGCTGCTTGTTCCAGGCGCTCGCCGCCGCGGCCTTCGTGGAGTTGAAGTTCCAGCCCGGGTTCTCCGCCTTGAGGTTGGCGACCGCGTTCGCGCCGGAGACGTACGAGATGCCGACCTTGGCCTGGACGACCTGGCTGTTCGAGGTGTCGAAGGTGACGTAGCCGTCGTTGACGCTCGAGGCGGCCGAATTCTTTGACAGCGTTGTCTTCGGCTCCGCGCCGTGGATCGCCGGCTTGTTGTTCGGCTCGGCCGAGTTCTTCGACGCGTCGGTCGCGGCCTTCTTCAGCGTCGCGGCGACGGCGTCGGTCCCGTCCGTGGTGAACGGGTGGTCGAAGACCATGTCGAAGTACACGGTGTACGTGTTCGTCGCGCCGCAGAAGTAGCCGCTGGTCACCGAGCCGCGGACCTCGGTGTCGCTGACCACGTCGAACTGCGTGGCTGAGTCGCCGTTGGCGCTGTCGTTGAGCTTGAAGATCAGGTTGGCCTGCGTGGTGGCCGGGAAGGTGAAGCGGGCCATGCCGGTCCGCGTCGTCGTGGTCAGCTCGGTGGTGACGCCGTTCGAGGTCTGCACCGAGTAGTAGCCGGGCGAGGCGCTCTCGCCCGTGTGCGAGAACGAGTCGTTCGCGCCGGTGTCGACGGCGCCGACGGTCGGCAGCACCGGCACGTCGCCCTCGGCCGGGCAGCCCGGTCCGGACATGTGGGTGAGGCTGAAGCCGGTGATCGACGAGTCCGTGTACTCGTAGCCGCCGCCCTCCGGGCGGCTCGGGGTGTCCGGGCTCCACTGGACCATGCCGTAGGGCACGTCGGCGCCGGGGAAGTCGTCCGCCGAGTTGGTCGTCCCGATGAGGGGGTTGACGTAGGAGCCGGGGTCGGTGACGAGGGCGTTGCTGGAGATCGCGACGCGGGTCGCGGCCGAGGCGCCCGGCGCGAGGGCGCCGAGGCCGAGGGTGACGGCGGCCACGACGGGCACCGCCGCCCGCATCCGGGTTCTGCGACTGAGGGTGGGCAGGGAAGGCATGAGGGTGGTCTCCGAGGGGTCTGACAACGTTGTCATGCTCGCGTGTGACGATCCCGCAGATCTGAGGCCGTGTCAAGGGATCCGGTTCCGGAACCTGCCGCACTAGTTGACTAGACCAATTTTGCGGCGCACGATGCGCCGTAAACGCTTACGGCGCTTCGGAACGCGCGCCGTGCGCGTCACCCACACCTCCTTCGAGAAGGCGGGCAAGTCCGCATGCGCATATCCCGTGAAAGAACGACCCGAGCACCCCTCCTCCGCCGCCTCTTGGTCTGGCTCGCCGCCCCGGCCATGGTGGTCGCGCTGACCGATGTCGTCGCGGTCTCCTCCGCCTCCGCGACGACCGTGCCCGGGGCCCCCTCCGGCTGGTCCACCGTGTTCAGCGACAACTTCGCCGGCTCGTCCGGCAGCGGCATCGACTCGCAGTGGATGTACGACACCGGCCAGGGGGTGTTCGGCACCGGCGAGGTCGAGACGATGACGAACTCGACCTCGAACGTGCACCTCGACGGCAACGGCCACCTCGACATCACCGCGCTCGGCGGCGGCAGCAGCTGGACCTCCGGCCGCGTCCAGACCACCACCGCGAACGTCGGCGCGCCGGCCGGCGGCGAACTCGAGGTCACCGCGTCCATCGAGCAGCCCACCGGCGGCGTCGGCTACTGGCCGGCCTTCTGGATGCTCGGCCCGGGCCAGTGGCCGGAGAACGGCGAGATCGACATCATGGAGGACGTCAACTCCCTGTCCGAGCTCTCCGGCACCGTGCACTGCGGCACGGACCCCGGCGGCCCCTGCAACGAGACGAACGGCATCGGCAGCGGCCTCGTCGGCTGCGGCGGCTGCCAGTCGGGCTACCACACGTACACGATGATCCTGAACCGGACGAACACCTCCGCCGAGTCGATCACCTTCTACCTCGACGGCAACGCGTACTTCACCGTCAACGAGTCGCAGATCGGCACCAGCACCTGGCAGGCGGCGTTCGACCACAACATGTCGATCATCCTCGACCTGGCGATGGGCGGCGGCTACCCGAACGGCGTGTGCGGCTGTACCTCGCCGACGAGCGGCACGGCGTCCGGCGGCACGATGAGCGTGGCGTACGTCGCGGCGTACTCCACCTCGGGCTCGTCTTCGGGCGGCGGCGGTGGCGGCACGGCCGGGCAGTGGACCGGCCAGATCACCGGTTACGCCGGCCTGTGCCTGGACGACCGCAGCGCGAGCACCGCGCTGTTCAACCCGGTCCAGGTCTACACGTGCAACAACACCGGCGCCCAGCAGTGGACGGTGGTCGAGGCGGGCAGCCTGATCAAGGACTACGGCATGTGCCTCGACATCAACGGAGGCGGCACGGCCGACGGTACGGCCGTGGATCTCTACACCTGCAACGGTACCGGAGCACAGGTTTGGATACCGCAGTCGAACGGGCAGCTCTACAACCCACAATCGAATAAGTGCCTTGACGATACGAACTACGGCGGGTCCGGCACCCAGCTGCAGATCTGGGACTGCACGGCCAACGACGCGGCACAGGTCTGGAAGCTCCCGGCGGGCGCGATCTAGTCCGTGAGCGAACCGTCCCCGTGTCCCGGCCCCGCGGCCGGGACACGGGGACGGCGCACGAGACACGTGATTGACTGGACCCATGTCCAACTCCTCCGCGGCCGCCCGCGTCGGCCTGATCGGCTACGGCGCAGCGGGCCGCTTCTTCCACGCCCCGCTGCTCGCCACCACCCCCGGCCTCGAGCTCGCCGCCGTCGTCACCTCGGACGCGGCGCGACGGGCCGACGTCCACACGGCGTACCCGGGCACGCAGGTCGTCGCCTCGGCCGAGCAGCTGTGGCCGCTGGGGCTGGACCTGGTCGTCGTCGCCTCCCCCAACAAGTCGCACGTCCCGCTCGCCGAGGCCGCCCTCGCGGCGGGCTCCGCGGTCGTCGTCGACAAGCCGATGGCGATCACGTCGGCGGACGGACAGGCGCTGGTCGAGTCGGCGAAGGCGCGCGGCCTGCTGCTGAGCGTGTTCCAGAACCGCCGGTGGGACGGGGATTTCCGCACGGTCGCGCAGCTCGTCGCGGAGGGCCGGCTCGGCGGTGTCCAGCGCTTCGAGTCGCGGTTCGAGCGCTGGCGGCCGAAGCTCAAGGGCGGCTGGCGGGAGACCGGCGGCCGAGACGAGGGCAGCGGCCTGCTCTACGACCTCGGCAGCCACCTCGTCGACCAGGCGCTTCACCTCTTCGGCCCCGCCGCCAGCGTGTACGCGCAGGCCGACGTGCGCCGCGAGGGCGCGACGGCGGACGACGACACCTTCATCGCCCTCACCCACGTGTCGGGCGTCCGCTCCCACTTGTGGGCCAGTGCCACGACCGCCGCGCTCGGCCCGCGCTTCCGCGTGCTGGGATCGCAGAGCTCGTACGTCACGTACGGCCTCGACGGCCAGGAGGACGAGCTGCGCGCCGGCCGCACGCCGCACGACGCGGGCTTCGGCGTGACTCCGCGCGAGCGGTACGGCACGGTCGGCGCGGAGGGCGAGTTCGAGACGTGGCCGACGCTGGACGGCCGGTACACGGACTACTACGCGAGGATCGAGCGTGCGCTGCGCGGCGAGGGCCCGGTGCCGGTAGACCCGAGCGACGCCGTCGCCGCGCTCCAGGTGATCGAGGCCGCGCGGATCTCGGCGGACGAGAATCGCGTCGTAGCGCTCTGACGCGCCGACGGAATCGCGAAGGCCCGTCGTTCTAAGGCCGCAGTCCTCTGACCAGGTGATCGAGTGCGTCGCCGAGCGCCTGGTCGATGTCGACCTGCGGGATCACGCCGATCGAGGCGAGGTTCGCGACTCCGTGCACGGTGAAGAACACCGCCGCTCGGACGCCGCCGCGAGCACGGAGAGCGCCGCGCGGCTGTGGTCGCTGTCCGAGGAGATGACCGGGGTGAAGTTCCCGTTCTGAGAGGGCGTCGGAGCGGGGTCGTCGAAGCGGCGTGGATCGGTCGGCGGCGGGCATGCGTCACAAGGGCGGGATGCGCCAGCGGGGCGGATTCGGCAGCGGCGCGGATGCGCGCCGGCCGGGCAGATGCCTCAGCGGCGGGCGACCTCGTTGAAATCGACGTCCCTCGCGTGGGCCACTATCTCGACCTCGTCGCCCAAGGCCCATTCCGCCACCCGGGCGACGTGGTGGGCAGGCACTCGCTCGGCCAGGCCGTCGACGGCGGGGATGTCATAGGTCCCGTGCGCGTCATGCGGCAGGAGCACGCGGTAGCCGCGCTCCATCGCTCCCCTGGCGGTCGCGCCGACGCACATCTCCGACTGCACGCCGCAGACCACGAGGCGGTCCACGTCGTACTGATGCAGTAGCTCGTTCAGCCGAGTGCCGACGAAGCCGTCGTCCTTCGTCTTGCGTACGACGACCTCTGTGTCGCCCATTCGGACGGACAGCGCCAACTCCCAGCCGGGCGTCCCCGGCTCGTCCGGCGCGCCGTCCGCGCCGTCGTTCTGCAGGTGGACCACGAGGGCGCCGGCCGCCCGGGCGTGGCCGAGCAGCAGCCGGATGTTCTCGAGCAGCGGCCCGGGGCCGGGCACGGCGTGCGGCCCGTGGACGAAGGCGGTTTGCATGTCCACGACGATCAGCGCGTCGGCCATCAGTGGGCTCCCTCGGATCGGAGCGAGGCCGCGAGCACGGCGATCTGCGTGCGGCGCTCTATGGCCAGCACGGTCAGGACGTGCGAGACGTGGTTCTTGATCGTGCGCTCGGAGAGGTTGAGCCGGCAGCCGATCTGGCGGTTCGTCAGGCCCTCGCCGATCAGCCGGACGATCTCCCGATCGGTCGCGCCGAGGTCGCGCAGCGGGTCCGACCTGGCCGCCTCGATGCGCATGCGTTCGAGCAAACCGTCCGAGCCCGGCGCGTCGAGCAGCGATCCTCCGGCGGCGATCTTGCGTACGGCGTCGATGAGCTCCGTGCTGTGCACCGACTTCAGGACGTAGCCCGCGGCACCGGCGTCGAGCGCGTCGAGCAGCATCGGGTCGTCCTCGGACACCGTGAGCATCAGGCAGGCGGCCGGGTTCGGCTCGGCGCGGATCGCCCGGCACAGGGCCACGCCGTCGCCGTCCGGCAGGCGCGTGTCGAGCAGCACCACGTCCGGCCGCGTCGCCTGGATCCGGGCGAGCGCGTCGGCCGCGAGCGCCGCCTCGCCGACGAGCTCGATCTCGCTCTCGACCTCCAGCAGCGCGGCCACGCCGACGCGCAGCAGCTCCTGGTCGTCCACGATGAAGACGCCGATTGTCATGCCGCCTCGCCGCCTCCGGTGCTCGTCGCCGCCATCAGCCTTCGACCCTGCAATACGTGTCCGCATATCGTCAAGCTGACACGCAGGGCGTCGGAGAGTCAGGTCGCGGTCCAGCCGCCGTCGAGCACCAGCGTCGCTCCGGTCATATAAGAGGAGTCATCGGAGGCCAGGTAGGCGCAGGCCGAGGCCACCTCCTCGGCGCGGCCGAGCCGGCCGAGCAGGGTGCGCTCCTCGATGGTCCGGCGCAGCCGCTCCGGGTCGGCGGCCGAGTTGACCACCTCGTGCAGCTGCTGGGTCGAGATCGGCCCGGGACACAGGGCGTTGACGCGAATCCCGGCCTTCGCGTGGTCCGCCGCGAGCACCCGCGTGAGCTGCACGAGCGCCGCCTTCGAGGTGCTGTAGGCGGCCGGGCCCGGCGAGCCGACGAGCGCCAGCTCCGAGGACATGTTGACGATCGACCCGCCACCGCCGCGCTCCATCGCCGGGATAGCGGCCTTGGCGCACAGGAACGCGCCACGCAGGTTGACGCTCATCAGCTCGTCCCACACCGCGCCGCCGCCGTCCAGGACGCTGCTCGCGAATGCGATCGTCGCGTTGTTGACCAGCACGTCGATCCGCCCGAATTCGGCCTCGACTTCCGAGAACAACGCCATGACGTCGGCCTCGTCCGCCACGTCGGCGTGGATGTAGACGGCCTTCGCGCCGGACTCGACGAGCATCCGGGCCTCGGCCGACGCGTCGTGCATGTCGGCAAGCACCACCCCGGCCCCCTCGGCGGCGAAACGCCCCGCGGTCGCCAGGCCTATCCCGCCCGTGGCGCCGGTGATGACCGCGACTCTGTTGCTCAAGCGCATTTACTCGTCCTCTCCGCCCCGGGACGGTGTGGGTGGGTGCGACCAGTGGGTGGTCGTAGTACTCACCGTGCCGGCGGCTGCGGGTTTCGCCCCGTCACCATAGCGGCACTCCGCGCTTACAGGGCGTGCGGCGACTCCGCTTTGTACCCGGGGACTGACGGCCACCGGACGATGAGCATCACGCTCTGCTGCTCGGCGACCCAGGAATGGTCCACGCCCTTGCCCCACACCACGTAGTCGCCCGGCTCGGCGAGCAGCACGTCGCGGTCCGGGAAGCGCAGTCGGAAGCGCCCTGACACCAGTACCGCGAACGTCGTGCGGGCCTCGCCGCGCACCCACTGCGCACGCTCCTCCCCCGCCGGATGCACACCCCACTTGATCTCGATCTCGTCGCTGTGCCGCGGATCGCCGGGGGGCATGAAATGCCCGAGCAGCCACCCCGCGTTCGCCGCCCCCTCCGCCGGGGCCTTGCCGACATACACCTCTGTGCTCACGCGGGCAGGCTAGCGCAGTAAGATCCCTCGCCAATTGCGGGCGGCGGGCGGGCCAGCGCGTTATGGTGCTGACATGCTCGCTCCGCCTAAGGGCCTGACTGAGGACGCGCTGGCCGCGACGCTCTCGCGCGGCTGGGGGATCGAGGTCGCGGGCCTCGAGTACCGGGCCGTGGGATTCGGCAGCCACCACTGGGAGGTCGTGGAGGCCGGCGGAGCGCGCTGGTTCGTCACGGTGGACGAGCTGGCCAGGCGGCGCCACGCGGCCGACGAGACGTACGCGCAGGTCCAGGCGCGGTTGGCGGCCGGCATCGGGGCGGCTCGGGCGCTGCGGAACATCGGCGAGCGCTACGACTTCGTGGTCGCGCCGGTCCCCTCCCTCGACGGCGCCGTGCTGATCCCGGCGCGCGAGGGGTTCTGCGTGGCGGTGTATCCGCTGTTGGAGGGCGAGAGCTTCCGCTGGGGCGAGTTCCGCTACGAGGACCAGTTGCCCGCCGTCGTCGCCATGCTGATCGACATCCACAGCGCGCCCCCCGGCTCGGCGCGCGGCGCGACCACCGACGACTTCGGCATCCAGATGCGCCACGAACTCGAACGGGCTCTCGCCGACGGCACCGCCCCCGCGGATCACGGCCCGTACTCGGTCCCGCTCGGCGCCCTGATCGCTCACCACGAGCAATCCGTCACCGCCGCGCTCAAGCGGTACGACGCCCTGGTCTCACGTGTGGGCCCCGATGCGCACCGCGTCCTCACCCACGGCGAGCCGCACGCCGGGAACACGATGTTCACGGCCGACGGCTGGAAGCTCATCGACTGGGACACCGCCCAGGTCGCCCCGCCCGAGCGCGACCTGTGGAACCTCGACCCCGGCGACGGCTCGGTGCTGCGCGGTTACGCCGAGGCCACCGGCTACGCGCCGAACGACGAGCTCATCGACCTGTACTCGCTCCGCTGGGACCTCACCGATCTCGCCGTCTTCGCCGGCGAGTTCCGCCGCGAGCACGGCGACGACGCGAACACCGCGAAGGCGTGGGTGAGCGTCCAGAGCGTCATCGAGGCGCTCGGCCGATAGGCATGGCTGACCGGATCGGTCCGCTCCCGGACCGGATGCGATCTACCGCGGCGCAGGCTCCGATGGACAGACTCGTCGTATGCCATCCAACAGAGCTTTGATCGTCATCGACGTCCAGGAGTCATTCCGCCAGCGGCCGATCTGGGCCACGATCTCCAACCCGGACATCGTGGACGACGTCAGCCGACTCGTGGCGCACGCGCGCGGAGCGGGGGATCTCGTCGTGTGGGTGCTGCACTGCGAGGCGGGCAGCGGCGGCGTGTTCGACCCCGCCTCCGGCTTCGTCCGCTCCATCGAGGGCCTCTCCCCCGAGCCTGGCGAGCCGCAGATCACCAAGACCTCGCACAACGCGTTCACCACGACGAACCTCGGCCAGATCCTCACCTCGCACGGCGTGCGCGAGGTCGCGATCTGCGGCATCCGGACCGAGCAGTGCTGCGAGACCACGGCCCGGGTCGCGTCCGACTTCGGGTACGACGTCACCTTCGTCATCGACGCCACGGCCACGAACCCGATCCCGCATCGCGCGCTCGTCGAGTCCGTCGGCGACCCGGACGCGCTGACGGCCGAGCAGCTGCTCGCCGACCCGCGCACGCTGTCCGCGCAGGCCGTGATCGAGCGGGTCGAGTACGCGCTCGACGGCCGCTTCGCCCGGATCGCGACCGTCGACGAAGTGGTCTCCGGCGCGCTCGGAGAAGTCGGAGTACGCTGACCGGATTGTGAAGGTCGTCTTCCTGCTCACGCCGCATCTGCACCTGCTGGACCTGGCCGGCCCGGCGCAGGTGTTCTCGACGGCCGCCGAATTCGGCTACCCATACGAGCTCTTCTACGTGGCGGAGCGGGATGACGTGCCGACCGCGCAGGGCCTCGGGCTGCGCGCGGGCACGACGTGGCCGGAGCTCGCCGCCGAGGATCTGATCATGGTCCCCGGCAGCGGGCAGCCGACGCTGGCCGCCGGCCCGCGGCCGCGGGGCTCGACGTTGGACCGGCTGGCCGCGCACCACGCGGCCGGAGGCTCCGTCGCCAGCGTCTGCTCGGGGGCGGACGTCCTCGGCCAGGCCTGCCTGCTCGACGGCCGCCGGTGCACGACGCACCACGAGCTGCAGGACGAGCTCGCACGCCGCTACCCGAAGGCCCGGGTCGAGCGCGATGTGCTGTTCGTGCTCGACGAGCGCGTCGTCACCTCGGCCGGGATCGCGAGCGGCATCGACCTCGCGCTGCACCTGCTGGCCACGCGGCACGGACCGGCCGCGGCCGCGCGCGTGGCCCGCGACATGGTCGTCTACGCGCGGCGCACCGGGGACGAGTCGCAGAACAGCACGATGCTGCGGCACCGCTGGCACCTGCGCGACGCCGTGCACCGTGCGCAGGACCGGATCGACACGCACTACGCGCAACCGCTGCGGCTGACCGAGCTGGCCGCGGTCACCGGCGTGAGCGAACGTACGCTGACCAGGCAGTTCGTGGAGAGCACCGGCCTGACCCCGCTGCGCTACCAGCAGATGCTGCGGGTCGAGCACGCCGAGCACCTGATCAGCCACGGCGAGACGGTCGAGGCCGCGGCGCACGCCGTGGGCTTCGCGGACGCCCGGATGCTGCGCCGACTACGGGCGCGCTCCCCCTTGACCGTCAAAAAGTGATATCACTATGCTATCCCTCTAGGGGCGCAGACCGCGCCCGGTTCTCGATGAGGGCGGCGACCAGCCATGAGCACACCCATCACCACGACCGGCCGGGTGCCGGTGGTTCCGGTCAGCGAACGCGAGCAGCCCAGCCTCGCCGGCATCCCCATGCTGGCTCTGGGCGTGGTGCTGCTCGGCGGCGGCGTCGCGCTGCTGACCCAGTCGAAGTCGATCTCACCCGCGCCCGGGATCATCGCGCTGGTGGCGGGCGTCCTCGCGTTCAGGGGCCTCACCCCGATCTCGCCGGGGCAGGCACGGGTGGTGGCGCTGTTCGGCCGCTACCTCGGCACGGTGCGCACCACCGGCCTGCGCTGGGTCAACCCGTTCACCACCCGGCAGCGCGTCTCCACCCGGATCCGCAACCACGAGACGCAGACGCTCAAGGTCAACGACGCCGACGGCAACCCGATCGAGATGGCCGCGGTCGTCGTCTGGCAGGTCGAGGACACCGCGAAGTCGGTCTACTCGGTCGAGGACGCGCGCGACTTCGTCACCACCCAGGCCGAGACCGCCGTGCGGCACATCGCCGGCCACTACCCGTACGACTCGCGCGGCCTCGACCGGATCTCGCTGCGCGACAGCGCGGACGAGGTCACCTCGCAGCTCTCCGGCGAACTCGCGCAGCGGGTCGCGGCGGCGGGCGTGTCCATCATCGAGTCACGGATCACGCGCTTGTCCTACGCTACGGAGATCGCGCAGGCGATGCTGCGCCGCCAGCAGGCCGACGCCGTCGTCGCCGCCCGCGAGCGGCTGGTGGAGGGCGCGGTGGGCATGGTGCGCACGGCGCTGCGGCAGATCGCGGAGGAGAACCTGGTGGACCTGGACGAGGAGCGCAAGGCCACGATGGTCAGCAACCTGCTGGTGGTGCTGTGCAGCGACCAACCGGCGTCGCCGGTGGTGAACACCGGCACGCTCTACCAGTGAGCTGATATGGCTGAGCGCAAGAGCATCCTGCTCCGGCTCGACCCGAAGGTCCACGACGCGCTCGCGCGCTGGGCCTCGGATGAACTGCGCAGCACCACGGCCCAGATCGAGTTCCTGCTCAGGCAGGGCCTCGCCCAGGCCGGCCGGCTGCCACGCGAGGTCGGCGGCATGCCCCGCCGCGGCCGACCGCCCAAGGAGCCGGCGCAGACGCCGGAAGCGGGCCAGGCTGAGGGCGAGGAGCCGGCGCAGACACCGGAAGCGGGCCAGGCTGAGGGCGAGGAGCCGGCGGACGCGACGGACGCGAGCCCGGCGACGACGGCGGCCGCGGGCACGGACGCTCCGGAAACCGCCGCGGAGCCCGACCGGCCGACGTGACCGCCGGGCTGCATGCAGCCCGGCAGGCGGGCTGACCTGCGGTCCTCGACACGCTCTCGGCGGGATGCCAGAATAGTGAGTGGAGGGGAGTATTCCCCCGACGATTCGGTCGTCACCACGGATCGGCCCCATGGCCGGTCCCGGCCGGTCGGCCCGCGCGCTCGCGACGCGGGTGGAAGAGACCTCCGGCGATGACCAGCACGCCGGAGGAATGTCATGCACGTCCCCTTCTGGGTCTGGGCGGCCACGGTCGCCGGCCTGTCCGTCCTGATCGCCGTCGACTTCTTCGTCGGTCGAAAGCCGCACCGCGTCAGCCTCCGCGAGGCCGCGCTCTGGGGTGTCTTCTGGGTGGTCGCCGCGGGCCTCTTCTGCGCCGGGCTCTGGTGGCTCGGCGGCGCGCGCGAGGCGGGCGAGTTCCTCGCCGGCTACGTGACGGAGAAGTCCCTGTCCGTCGACAATCTCTTCGTCTTCGTGCTCATCATGAGCCGCTTCGCGGTCCCGGCCGAGCTTCGGCAGCGCGTGCTGCTGGTCGGCGTGCTGCTCGCGCTCGTCATGCGCACGGCGTTCATCGCCCTCGGCGCCGCCGTCATCGCCTCGTTCACCTGGGTCTTCTTCATCTTCGGCGCGGTGCTCGTGTGGACGGCGTGGAAACTGGTCACCGGCGGCGGCACGGCCGAGGAGGAGTTCCGCGAGAACGCCCTGCTGCGCCGCGTGCGCAAGACCCTGCCGAGCACCGAGGGCTACCGCGGCACCCGGCTGACGGTCCGCGAGGCCGGCCGCCGCCTGGTCACGCCGCTGTTCGTGGTCATCGTCGCGCTGGGGACGACGGACCTTCTGTTCGCGCTGGACTCGATCCCGGCGATCTTCGGCCTGACGAAGGACCCGTACATCGTCTTCACCGCGAACGCCTTCGCGCTGATGGGCCTGCGCCAGCTCTACTTCCTCATCGGCAGCCTGCTCGACCGGCTGATCTACCTCTCGTACGGGCTCGCGGCGATCCTCGGCTTCATCGGCGTGAAGCTGGTCCTCGAAGCGCTCCCGTCCATCGGCGTGCACCCGCCGCACATCTCGACGTCGCTATCCCTCTCGGTCATCGCCGTCGTCCTCGCGGTGACCGCGGCGGCCAGCCTGATCGTCGCCGCCCGACGGAACTCGGACGACCCCGCCGCGGTGTGACCGCACACCGCGACCGAGCCCCGGAAGGAGTAGCGCGGGTCGTGGCCGGGTCGCGGGTAGACCAGCATGTCGATCATGGATACGACGAGGTGCCGGCGGACGGCGGTCATCGGCGGCGTGGCGCTCGCGGCGGCGTGCGCGGCGGGCAGCGCGGTCGGCGCGGCGGCCAATCCGATCATCATTCAGCCGAACCCGGTCGCTCCGGGCGGGACGATCTCCGTGTTCGACGGCGGCAACTGCGACTTCCCGTCTACCGGAACCGTCACGTTCACGGGCGGCGGGAGCGTGGCCATTCCGTCGATCAGCATCAGCCCCCTGCAGAACATGATCGGCGGCACCGGTCCGGTCCCGGCCAACGCGACGCCCGGCACGTATCAGGTCTCGCTGACGTGCACGACCTCGGGCGGGCATACCGAAGGCCCGTTCACCGGCACGCTCAAGGTCGCGTCGGGCGCGAGCACCGGTGTGAATCCGACCGGCGGCGCGAAGACCGGCGACGGCGCGTCACTGACGAGGCCGGGCGGCCTGGCGGAGGGTGTCGCGCTGGTCCTGATCGGCGGCGGGGCCTGGTTCTTCCTGCGCAAGCGACGCGTCAGCGCATAGGGGCGGAGCCACTCTTGCGGTGCGGCGCGGTGCGGCTCACCGCGGCACAGCTCGGCCCAACGCGGCGCGCCGCGGATCAGCTCGCCGCGACTCGGCGCGGGTGAGCGGGCCAGGTCCGCCACCTCCGCGGTGACGGTGGCTCGGGCGGCGGATTCGAAGCAGGCGCGGGCCCAGAGGGTGCGGAAGAGGGTCGGCGCGGCCCGGAGGCCGGCGAGGATCTCGGCGCGGGCAGGACGGAAGACGGCGTCGGGGATCTCGTGGTACTCGGCGCGCACGGCCTGGGCGTACTGCTCGTAGCGCTCGGGGGGCGGCTCGTTGGCGACCTCTGGTTCCGCTGCGTATACGGCGTCGTGGTACCAGGCGGCCAGGCGTACGGCGTTCGGGTCGGCCGCGTCCGGCGCGAGTTCGTCGACGAAGTCGAGGACTTCGGTCAGGTGCCTGAGGTCGTGGTAGTGGCGGTGCGGTTCGTCGCAGCGGACGATGAGGTCGTCGTACGCGGCGGCGTTCGGTGCGTCGGCCGCGGCGGTGTTCGGCGTGTCGGCCGCGGCGGTGTTCGGCGTGTCGGCCGGGCCCCTGAAGCCGCCAGCCAGCGGTCCAGGCTCGGCTCCGTCACGCGAGCACGCTCGCCGGGTCGGTGTTGGCGCCGCACAGGATTACCGCCACGTGCTCGTCTTCTTCGGGGACGTACACGCCCTGCGACAGCGCGGCGAACGCGGTGGCGCCGCCGAGCTCGACGACCACCCTTTGCTGTCCCACAGGTCGCGCCGCGCCTGCACGATCGCGTCGTCGGTGACGAGGAGGCCGGTCACGTTCGGACTCTGGGCCAGATCGAAGGCCATCCGGGAGACGCGGCGTGCGCCGAGGGCGTCAGCCGCGACCGAGTCCACGGTGACGTCGAGGGGGCCGCCGGACTCGAGGGACGCGTTCAGCGCGCGGCAGTTCTCCGGTTCGACCGCTACGACGCGGATCGGGCTGTCGGCGACGGCCGCGGCGATTCCGGAGAACAGGCCGCCGCCGCCGACCGATACGACGATCGTGTCCACGTCAGGGGCCTGCGTGAGCAGTTCCGTCGCGATGGTGCCCGCGCCGGCGGCGATCAGGGGGTTGTCGTACGCATGGGAGAGCAGGGCGCCGGATTCGTGCGCGAATTCGATCGACGCGGCGAGGGCGTGCGCGTACTCGGTGCCGGCCAGGCGCACGTCCGCTCCGTAGCCGCGCAGCTTGGCGACCTTGAACGCGGGCGCGGTCTCGGGCACGAAGACCGTCGCACGGGTCCGCGTCGCCCGGGCCGCCCACGCGCACGCCAGGCCCGCGTTGCCGCCGGAGGCGATGGCGATGCCCGCCTCGGGCATGGTGCCGTTGCGCAGATGGAAACCCGCGAGGTTCGCCGCACCGCGCGCCTTGAAGCTGCCGGTGTGCTGCATGTACTCGAGCGCGAACGTGACGCGGCGGCCCGGGTGGAGGTCCGCGTCCGCGGGCGCGACCACGAGTGGCCGGACGCGGCCGGCGATGCGGTCCTGCGCGGCCTTGACGTCGGGCGGCCCGAGCGGCGGCCGGTCGAGGCCGGCGGCCCACGCGGTCACGATGCGTCCCTCCCGGGTTCGTTATCGGCGGAGGTCGGGAACGGCAGCGCCTCGACGAGCGCGTCGGCCGCCTCGTCCGGGATCCAGTGGCTCACGCCCTCGAGCTCGACGAAGCGGTACGGGCCGGCCGCGTACGTCACGCAGCGCTCGGCGGCGTCGCGCGAGATCGCGATGTCGCCCGTCGACCAGACGAAGACCACCGGGGCCTCGATCGCCGGCACCGAGGTGCCCTCGCCGAACCT
>Ga0310811_10005997_pt1 | contig 15470 bp, 14 predicted proteins | sample YCmetagenome_FD_207642 | JGI IMG/M metagenome (GOLD analysis project Ga0310811, IMG submission 207642) | Soil microbial communities from experimental microcosm in Duke University, North Carolina, United States - YC | ecosystem: Engineered > Artificial ecosystem > Soil microcosm > Unclassified ...
CTCGAACCCGGCCTTGACCAGGTTCGCGGCCATCGGCCCGCCCATGATGCCGAGCCCGATGAATCCGATCTTCGTCATTTTCCTTGTCTCCTAAGCCGACTCTGCGAGGAACACGGATGGCCGGGGCCGCCGGCCGCCCGCCACGTTACGGTGACCCGAAGCCGGGCCGGGCGCGCCGGTCACCGGCTCGCCACCGCACGGAAGCGGTCCTCCTCCAGCCAGTCGAAGGACTGCTCGCTCGGGCCGTCCGGCTTGTACTCCAGCCCGACGTGGCCGTCGTAGCCGCCCGCGGCCAGCTTGGCCAGGTATCCCGCGAGGTCCAGCGACCCGGTGCCCGGCTGGTGCCGGCCGGGCACGTCGGCGATCTGGACGTGGCCGATGCCCGCCAGGTGACCGGCGATCACCGCGTCGAGATCGTCACCGTTGACGCCCAGGTGGTAAAGGTCGAACAGCAACGCGAGATTGTCCTTGGCCACCTTGCCGATCAGGGCGAACGCGTCCGCGGCGGTGCGCAGCGGATACCGGTCGGCGCCGGAGAGCGGTTCGATCACCAGCGTGGCCCCGATCCGGGCGGCCGCGTCGGCCGCGGCGTCCAGATTGGACAGGGCCAGCTCGTCCTGTGCCGCCGGCGCCACGCCGTCGATCCGGTTGCCGTAAAGGGCGTTGAACGTGCGGCAACCCAGGCGGCCGGCGATGTCGATCGCGACGGCGACGCTGTCGGCGAACTCCTGCTCCCGCCCGGTCCAGGAAACCAGCCCGCGATCGCCGGCCGCCATGTCACCGGCGAAGAAGTTGAGGCCGACCAGGTCGACGCCGGCATCGTTGACCGAGCCCACGAAGGCGTCCACCTCCGCATCGGTGGGCACGGCCCGGTCGAACGGCCACCAGAACTCGACCGCGCCGAACCCGGCCTTGCGGGCCGCCTCGGCCCGCTGGAGCAGGGGAAGCTCGGTGAACAGGATGGACAGGTTCACGTCGTAGCGCATGATCTCTTCTTCCGTCTTCTGGCGACCTCACGTGCGAACGGCGGGCCGGCGGCACCGTCGCCTGGTGTGCCGTGCCGACTCCTCCGCCATCTTTCCCGCCGGCGTCACATCGTCGCGGTTTCGCGACCGCCGGCCTGGTCACACTGGCCGTCACCGCTGGGTACCGCCGGGGTACCCTTCGCTTGTTTTCACATTGCGGAAGTTTGTTTCCGTAGAACGAGAATAGCTGCGTGACCGCGCCGGCGTCAACGGGCTACCGTGCCGTTGTGGAGTTGACAGCCGAGTTCACCAGCGAGCCCTTTCGGGGCGAGGGCGAGCCGCCCGAGCACGCGGTCCGCGCCCGGCAGGCCGCGGCCGACGCCGGCCTGACCGTGGACTTCGGCCCGCTCGGCACCACCGCGAGCGGTGAGGCCGACACCCTGCTCGACGCGCTGCCCGCGATCGCACGGGCGGCACTGCGCGGCGGGGCGTCCCGGCTCACCCTCCAGCTGTCCGCCGGCGGCGCCGAGGCCGACGGCGATTCCCCGCCGCACACCCTGAGCAGACTCATCCGGCAGGTCGAAACCCAGCTCGGCGGCCGACTGCCCGATCTCGACCGGGCGGGCAAGCAGCGCGCGGTCCGCCTGCTGGAGGAGCGCGGGGCGTTCGAGATGCGCAAGGCGGTCGTGACCATCGCCGAGGCCCTCGGCGTCACGCGGTTCACGGTGTACAACTACTTGAACCGCCAGGAGTGAAGAACACGGGAAAGCGCACGGAAAGGGCGATGTGCCTGTGCACGTGCCCTTTACGGTTGACTTCAACAAACTGTTGATCGACCATCGTCGGTGTGTCCATGGACCTCGCCGGATTCAACACGGCACCGGCCGCCGAAGTCCGGCCCGTGCTCATCGCCTGCCTCGACGTGCCCCGCTGGGCGGAGGCCGTACTGGCCGGCCGGCCGTATCCGGACCTGCGCGCGCTGGTGAGCGCGGCCGAATCGGCGGGCCCGCTGCGCCCTGGGGAGATCCGGCGCGCGATCGCGGCACATCCCCGCATCGGCGAGCGGGCGACCGGCTGGTCGCGCACTGAACAGTCCGGTGTGGACAGTGTTGCCGCGCAACGGTTCCTGGCCGCCAACGCCGCCTACGAACAGCGTTTCGGCCACGTGTATCTGGTCTGCGCCGCCGGGCGCGGCGGTGCGGAGCTGCTCGACGACCTGGCGGACCGGATGCGCAACGGCCCCGAGACCGAGCTGGCCGTCGCGGGGCGGGAACTGATCAAGATCGCGTCGCTGCGGCTGCGGAAGGCCGTGGTCCCATCGGCAGCCGGGGAGGAAAAGGCATGAGTCTGGTGACCACGCACGTGCTGGACACCGCGGCGGGGCGCCCCGCACCGGGCATCCCGGTGCGCCTGGAACACCGGGGCACGGTGCTCGCACAGGGACGGACCGATGAGGACGGCCGGGTCCGCGACCTCGGGCCCGCCCGGCTCGAACCCGGCGTGTACCGGCTCGTCTTCGACACCGGCGATTACCTCGGACCGGACGGCTTCTTCCCCGAGGTCGTGATCAGCTTCCGCGTCCTCGACGGCGAGACGCGCCACCACCTCCCGGTTCTGCTCGGCCCGTTCGCCTACTCCACCTACCGAGGGAGCTGACCATGGCCATCACCCTGGGCCCCAACCAGTACGGCAAGGCGGAGGTCCGCCTGGTCACGGTGACCCGCGACGACGCGGTGCACCACCTCAAGGACCTCACCGTTTCCACCGCGCTGCGCGGCGACCTCGCGGCCAGTTACCTGACCGGGGACAACTCCGGGGTCGTGACCACCGACACCCAGAAGAACACGGTCTACGCCTTCGCGAAGGAAAGCCCGGTCGGCGAGATCGAGGACTTCGCGCTGCGGCTGGCCCGGCATTTCGTCACCGAGTTCGGCCAGCTCAACCGGGCGCGGATCATGATCGACGAGCACGCCTGGGACCGGATCCCGGTGGCGGGCACACCGCACGATTTTGCGTTTTCCCGCTCCAGCGGGGAAACACGGACCGCAGCGGTGACCCTTGTGGACGGTCGCGCGTGGACAGTGTCCGGCCTGACCGGACTGGTGGTGCTCAAGTCGGGCGGCTCGGAGTTCCACGGCTTCCCGCGCGAGAAGTACACGACGATGCCCGACACCGACGACCGGATCCTGGCCACCGCGGTCACGGCCCGCTGGCGGTACCGGGACACCGAGGTCGACTGGGCCGCCTGTTTCACCGAGATCCGGCGCATCCTGCTGGAAACCTTCGCCACCAAGCACAGCCTCGCGCTGCAGCAAAGCCTCTACGCGATGGGCGAAGCGGTGTTGAAGGCTCGCCCGGAGGTGGCCGAGATCCGGTTGTCCCTGCCGAACAAACACCACTTCGCGGTCGATTTGAGCCCGTTCGGGCTCACCAACGACAACGAGGTCTTCTACGCCGCCGACCGACCGTACGGGCTGATCGAGGGGACCGTGCTGCGCGACGACGAGGACACCGACGGGGACGCTGTGGACGGTTCCGCGATCGCCTGGGACCTGGGATGACCGAGGTCACCGAGGTCGCCGAGGTCGCCGAGGTCACCGCCGGCCGCCATCCGGTGGACCGGCGGCCCCGGTTCCCCCAACTGCTCGCGGGCGGCGTGCAGCACGTCGCCGCGATGTACGCGGGAGTCGTCGCGCCTCCGCTGGTGATCGGCTCCGCCGTCGGCCTGACCGGTGGCGAGCTGAGCATGCTGATCAGCGCGAGCCTGTTCACCGCGGGACTGGCGACCCTGCTGCAGACGCTGGGGGTGTGGCGCTTCGGCGCCCGGCTGCCGCTGGTCAACGGGGTCACCTTCGCCAACGTGGCGCCGATCATGGCGATCGCGCGCCAGCACGGCCCGCACGCCACGCTCGGACTGGTCTACGGCGCGACGCTCGTCGGCGGCGCGCTGATGGTGCTCGCGGCGCCGGTCTTCTCCCGACTCACGCGTCTGTTTCCCCCGCTGGTGACGGGCACGGTGATCACCCTCATCGGGATTTCGCTGTTCCCGGTCGCGATCGAGTGGATCTCCGGCCAGCGGGACACCGTCCGGCCGGCCGGGCTGCTGGTGGCCGTGGTCACGCTCGTCGCGGTGCTCGCCTTCGCGCGGTTCCTTTCCGGGTTCTGGAGCCGGATCTCGCTGCTGCTCGGGCTGGCGGTCGGCACGCTGGTGGCCTGGCCGACGGGTCTGCTCGACACCTCCAGCCTGACCACCGCACGCGCCTTCGGCATCGCCACGCCGTTCCATTTCGGCGCGCCCGCCTTCGACCTCCCGGCGATCCTGTCGATGACGATCGTGATGCTCGTGATCATGGCCGAGAGCACCGCCGACATGCTCGCGCTCGGCGAGGTGGTCGGCCGTCCCACGACGGGCCGGACACTGGCCGACGGCTTGCGCGCCGACGGCCTGGCGACCGCGGTCAGCACGGTGTTCGGCGGATTCTCCTGCACCGCGTTCGCGCAGAACATCGGGTTGGTCGCGCTGACCAGGATGGTCAGCAGGTACGTGGTCGCGGCGGCCGGCGTGGTGTTGGTGCTGCTGGGCCTGTTCCCGGTGGCCGGCGGGATCGTCGCGCTGGTGCCCCAGCCGGTGCTCGGCGGGGCCGGGCTGGTGCTCTTCGGCAGCGTCGCGGTCAGCGGGATCCGGACCCTGGCGAAGGTCTCGTTCGACCGGCCGGTGAACGTGACGATCGTGGCGGCTTCGCTCGGCGTCGGGCTGATTCCCCTTGCCGCGCCGAACTTCTACGCGAGCTTTCCCGCCGCGGTGCAGACCGTGCTGGATTCCGGGATCAGCGCCGGCTGCGTCGTCGCCGTGGTGCTCAACCTGGTTTTCGGGCGGGGCTCGACGTTCGCCGGCCGGCCTTGACCGGGAGATTCCGGGCTAGGCTGATGGCCCATGTCACCCGAAGCGACAAGCGGTTCGCGACCGACCCCGGCGAGCCCGCTGCGGATCGCCCGCCCCTCCCGTGACCTGGCACGGGCGGAGCGGTTCTGGACCAGGGGGCTCGGGTTGGACGTGCTGTACCGGAAGGGAGCCGACGCCGAAGGCGGCCACGCGCTGCTGATGCTCGGCTGGGCGGACGCGGGCTGGCATCTGGAACTGGTCGGGGACCCCGGACTCCAGACGCCGCCTGCCCCGACCGAAGAAGATCTCCTGGTGCTCTACGTCGGAGACCTCCTCGACGAGGAGTTCATCGAACGCCTGGTCGCCGAGGGCGGCCGGCGGGTCGCGTCCCGCAATCCGTATTGGGACCGCGGGGGCGTCACCATCGCCGACCCCGACGGATACCGGCTGGTCCTCACCAGCCGGTCCTGGCCGTGAATCCCGTCAGTCCCGGACGGGATTCTCGTCCGGCGCACGGTTTTCGCGTTCCGCCGTGGGCTTTTCCGGCGCGGGCGGCGTGGCCCGCTCGAAGAACCGGAGTATCTCCACCGGGAAGGGCATCACCAGCGTCGACGTCTTCTCCGCGGCGACCTCGGAAATCGTCTGCAGCAACCGAAGCTGCAGCGCGCCCGGGTCCTGCCCCATTTCGCGGGCGGCCTGCGCCAGCTTCTCCGACGCCTGCAACTCGCCGTCCGCGGTGATGATCCGGGCGCGGCGTTCCCGGTCGGCCTCGGCCTGCCGGGCCATCGACCGCTTCATCGCATCCGGCAGCGTGACGTCCTTGATCTCCACCCGGTCGATGTGGACGCCCCAGCCCACCGCGGGAGTCGCGAGCAGCAGTTCAAGCCCCTGGTGCAACGATTCGCGCCCGGCCAGCAGGTCGTCGAGATCGCTCTTGCCGATGATCGAGCGCAGCGACGTCTGCGCGACCTGAAGGATGGCGAAGGTGTAGTCCTGGACGTGGACGAGCGCCTGGATCGGGTCGTCGACGCGGAAGTAGAGCACCGCGTCCACGCTCACCGAGACGTTGTCCCTGGTGATGCCCTCCTGGGTCGGCACCGGCAGGGTGACCACCTGCATGTTGACCTTGTGCAGCCGGTCGGCGACCGGGATCAGCAACCGCAGCCCCGGTTCCTTGGCCTTCCGCCGCACCCGGCCGAACCGGAAGACGACGCCGCGCTCGTACTGCTTGATCACCCGGACCCCGGTCGCCAGCCAGAGCAGGCCGACCACCGCCACGGCCTCGACCAGGTTGAGCACCATCGCCCGCCACCCTTCCCCAGCTTGTCCTGCCGTCGTGACGAAACTAATCGGGGACACGGGCGAAGAAGACAATCTTGACGAGACCTTGACGGCCCCACGGACCGCGGAGTTTCAGGTGCCGGTGATGTGCTCGGGGCGGACCGGGACCCGGGTCAGTGCCAGGCCCGTCGCCGCGCGGATCGCGGCCACGATGGCCGGTGTGGCGGAGATCGTCGGCGGTTCGCCCACGCCGCGCAACCCGTAGGGCGCGTGCGGATCGGCGCGTTCGAGCACGTCGATGTCCATCGGCGGCATGTCGAGCGCGGTCGGGATGAGGTAGTCGGTGAACGACGGGTTCGCGATGCGGCCGTCGACGATCCGGATCTCCTCCAGCACGGCCAGCCCCAGGCCCTGGGCCGAGCCGCCCTGGATCTGCCCGAGCACGGCCTGCGGGTTCATCGCCTTGCCCACGTCCTGGGCGCAGTCCAGCGCGATCACCTTGACCAGCCCCAGTTCGGTGTCCACGTCCACGACCGCCCGGTGCGCGGCGAACCCGTACTGCACGTGGGCGTTGCCGGCGCCGGTCTCGGGATCGAGGGTCTCGGTCGGCCGGTGCCGCCACTCGACGGTCTCCTCGAACACCTCGGTGCCCAGCAGTTCCGCGAGATCCGCGAGCACACCGTCCCGGGTGGACACCAGTTTGCCGCCCGCGAGACGGAAATCGCCCGCCGCGCCCCCGAATTCGCCCTTGACCCGGCCGAACAGCGTGGCTCGCACGGCGAGGCAGGCCGACCGCACGGCACCACCGGTGACATAGGTCTGCCGGGAAGCGGACGTGGAACCCGCGTTCCCGACGCTGGTGTCCATCGGCAGCACGGTGACGCGCTCCACGCCGAGTTCGGTCCGCACGATCTGCTGCAGCACGGTCACCAGGCCCTGCCCGACCTCGCAGGCCGCGGTGCGCACGGTCGCCGCCGGTTCGCCGCCGACCACCTGCAACCGCACCTGCGCGGTGGAATAGTCGTCGAAGCCCTCGGAGAAACAGATGTTCTTGATGCCGACGGCGTACCCGACGCCCCGCACCACACCCTCGCCGTGCGTGGCGTTGGACACCCCACCCGGCAGCGTCCGCGGGTCCCGCTCCCCCGTCGGCTCAGGCGGCAACGGCTTGTTCTCCAGGCGCCGCAACAGTTCCGCGACCGGCGCGGCCGAGTCGACGACCTGGCCGGTGGGCATCGGCGTGCCCTCGCTCATCGCGTTGCGGATCCGGACCTCGACGGGGTCCAGACCACAGGCCGCGGCGAGCTTGTCCATCTGCGACTCGTACGCGAAGGCCGCCTGCACCGCGCCGAAACCGCGCATCGCGCCGCAGGGCGGATTGTTCGTGTACGCACCCCAGCAGTCGACGGAAACATTCGGCACGGCATACGGCCCGACGCCCAGCGTCGCGGCGTTCGCCACCACGGCCGAAGTCGACGAGGCGTACGCGCCTCCATCCAAAAAGATCCTGGCCTTGACGTAGACCAGTTTTCCGGTGCGGTCCGCTCCGTGCTCGTAGTACAGCGTCGCCGGATGCCGGTGGACGTGCCCGTAAAAGGATTCCTCACGGTTGTAGACCATCTTCACCGGCTTGCCGGTGTGCAACGCGAGCAGACAGGCGTGCACCTGGATCGACAGGTCCTCGCGCCCGCCGAACGCGCCGCCGACCCCGGACAGCGTCAGCCGTACCTTTCCTTCCGGCAACCCGAGTGCGGCCACGACCTGCCGCTGGTCCACATGCAACCACTGGGTCGCGACATACAGGTCGACGCCGCCGTCCTCGGCCGGGATCGCCAACCCGGACTCCGGTCCGAGAAAGGCCTGATCCTGCATGCCCACCTGGTAGGACCCGGTCACGACCACCTCGGCGCGCTCGGGAAGACCGTCACCACCGGAATCGGCGAAGGCCCCGAACCGGATCGGCACCTGCCGGACCACGTTCCCGCCCGGATGCAGCCGCGGCCCTTCTCCCGCGACCGCGCGCTCCGCGTCGGTGACCGGTTCGAGCACCTCGTAGTCGACCCGGATGCGCTCGATCGCGCGGCGCGCCGTCTCCGGATGATCGGCGGCCACCACCGCGACGGGCTCGCCCTGATAGCGCACGACGTCCACGGCGAGCACCGGCTGGTCGGGATGTTCGAGTCCGTACCGGTTCACCCCCGGCACGTCCTCGTGCGTCAGCACCGCGTAGACCCCTTGCACCGCAACGGATCCGGTGATGTCGATGCCGCGGATCCTGGCGTGGGGATGCGGGCTGCGCAGGGTCGCGCCCCACAGCATGTCCTCGTGCCACAGGTCCGACGAGTAGGCGAACTCGCCGCGCACCTTCACCGTGCCGTCCGGCCGCGGCGGGCTGCCGCCGACACCGGTGGCCGTGGCGGTTTCCCGAACCGACGCCGTCATCGAAGCCTCCTGCTCGCCGCGGCCAGCTCACCGGACAATGTGGACTCGTCCGCGGTCGCCAGCGCGCCGCCCGCCACCACGGTTTCCCCGCCGACCAGCAGCAGCCGCAGCGGGGGAACGGCGCCGAGGACGAGCGCGGCCACCGGATCCTCGATGCCCGCGTACGCCAGGCCGGTGAGGTCCCAGACCGCCAGATCCGCCAGCTTGCCCGGCTCCACCGAACCGAGTTCGGCGTCGCGGCCCAGGCACCGGGCCCCGCCCATGGTGCCCATCCACAACGCCTGCCGGACCGTGAGCGAGCTCGGCCCGCCGCGCTGACGCGCCTGCAGCAGCGCCTGATGCAGTTCCTCGCCAAGGCCACCGGATTCGTTGGACGCCGCGCCGTCGACCCCGAGACCCACCGGAACCCCGGCGTCGAGCAGGTCCCGCACGGGTGCGATTCCCGAGCCGAGCCTGCCGTTCGAGGTGGGGCAGTGCGCGGCCCCGGTGCCCGTGGCGCCGAGCCTGCGGATCGCGGCCGGTGCGAGGTGCACGGTGTGGGCCAGCCACACGTCGTCGGCCAGCCAGCCGAGCTTGTCGGCGTACTCGGCCGGGGTACAACCGAATTCGGCCCGACACTGGGCTTCCTCGTCCCGGGTCTCGGCGAGGTGGGTGTGCAGGCGGACCCCCTTGCGGCGGGCCAGCTCCGCCGACGAGGTCATCAGGGCCGCGCTGACCGAGAACGGCGAGCAGGGCCCGACCGCGATCCGGATGCGCGCGTCCGGCGCGGGATCGTGATGGGCGTCGATGGCCGCCTCGGTGCCCAGCAGCGCGGCCTCGGTGTCCTCGACGAGGTGATCCGGGGGAAGGCCACCGGCGGACTCACCGCGATCCATCGACCCGCGCACGAGGTGGGCCCGCACGCCGATGCGGTGCGCCGCCGCGACCAGCGCCTCGATGGGATCTCCGCCGTCGGCCGGGAAGACGTAGTGGTGGTCGGCGACCGTGGTGCAGCCGGTCAACGCCAGCCGCGCGAGGCCCGCGCTGGCGGCGGAGTGCGTGATCTCGGCGTCCAGCCGGCCCCAGACCGGATACAGCGCGACGAGCCATTCGAACAACGTCGAGTCGGCCGCCAGTCCCCGGGTCGCCCACTGGTAGAGGTGATGGTGCGTGTTCACCAGGCCGGGAGTGATCAGGCAGCCGTCGCAGTCGATACGCCGGTCGGCTTCCCCGTCGATCCGCCCTTCACCGACCCGCAGCACGCGACCGCCCTCGATGACCACGTGTCCACGGCGGTACTCCGTGCCCTCGGCGTCGACCGTGGCGATCGCCGCGTTTTCCAGCACCGTCCTCATCGGGCCGCCATCCGGACCGCCTCGAGGATCTTCTCGTATCCGGTGCACCGGCACAGGTTTCCGGCGAGCGCCTCGCGGATCTCCGCGTCGCTGGGCTCGGGTACCCGGCTGAGCAGGTCGTGTGCCGCGACCACGAGTCCCGGCGTGCAGAACCCGCACTGCACCGCTCCGGCGTCCACAAAGGACTGTTGGACCGGGTCGAGGCGGTCACCGTCGCCGAGTCCTTCCACCGTGCGGACCTCCCGTCCCTCGGCCTGACCGGCCGCCACCAGGCACGCGCACACCGTCACGCCGTCGAGATACACCGTGCACGAGCCGCATTCGCCCTGTTCACAGGCATTCTTGGCGCCGGGGAGGCCGAGCCGCTCCCGCAACAGGTACAGCAGGCTCTCCCCTTCCCAGACGTCGTCGGCCTGGCGGGGCTCCCCGTTCACCGTGACGTTCACGCGCATGCTCCGTCCCTCCCTTTCCCGTCGAGGTGATCCCGCCACACCCAGCCCAGCGTGCGGCGGGCCAGCACGGACAGGGCGTGCCCGCGGTAGGCCGCGGTGCCCCGGACGTCGTCGATCGGCGTGGCCGCGGCGGCGACCAGCTCACCGAACCGGCGCGCCACCGCCGCGTCCAGCGGTGCGTCCGGTGGTGCGCCCCAGGGCAGTTCGGCGGCCAGGAACTCCTCGGCCTCGTACGCGCGAAGCGGTGTCGGCGCGGCGGACCCGATCGCGGCCTTGACCCGGCCCGGCGAAAGGGCCAGCGCGAAGGAGCAGACCGCGATCACCATGGCGTTGCGGGTGCCCACCTTCGCGAACTGCTGGGGACCGGTGGCGACCGGCAGGTGCACCGCCGTGATCAACTCGTCTTCGGCGAGCGCGTTGCGCTTGACCCCGAGGTAGAACTCCTCGGCCGGGATCAGCCGCGTGCCGCGGACCGATGCGACCTCCACCTCGGCGCCGCTGACCAGCAGCACGGGATGGGTGTCCCCGGCCGGAGACGCCGACCCCAGGTTGCCGCCGACGGTGCCGCGGTTGCGGATCTGGACCGACCCGACCGTGCGGGAGGCGATCGCGAGCGCGGGCAGGACCGCCCCCAGTTCGCTGATCACCCGGGTGTAGGACACGGTCGCGCCGAGCCGGATCCGGGATCCCGCCGCCGACCAGCCGGCGAGGTCGGTGACGCCGCCCAGATCGAGCAGCGCGGTGGGCCGGCGGCGGTCGAAGTTCAGCTCGACCATGACGTCGGTGCCGCCCGCGATGGGCACCGCGTCCGGGCGCCGGGCCTTGGCGGCCAGGGCCTCGTCGAGGTTCTGCGGTCGCAGGAAATCCACCCAGCAAGTACACGCCGCGGCCGTCGCCGCGACAACGGTCGGAGGGCACGAACGGCGGGGCGGGACCTCCGGCCCGCTTTGTGCTTTCCTACAACTGCGATGACACTCGTGAAAACTCTCCTGGCGATTCCCGAACTCGGCCTGCGGGTACGCACCGGCTCCGGGCTGCTCGACCGGGAGATCAGCCGGATCTACGTGACCGAGCTGCCCGATCCGAGCCGGTATGTCTCGGCCGGGGAGTTGGTGCTCTCCGGCCTGCTGTGGTGGCGGCCTTCCTCCCCGGACACCGCGGAAGCCCCACCGGCCGAGCGGTTCGTCAGCGCGCTGGCCAGGGCCGGGGTGGCCGCGCTGGCCGCCTCGGGCGCCGACACCGGCGGGATTCCGGACGACGTCATCGGGGCCTGCCTGCGGCACCGGATCCCGCTGCTGGAGGTGCCCGCCGAGCTGTCCTTCGCGGTGATCACCGAGCGGGTGGTGCTGGCGCTGGCCGCCGACCGGGACCGGGCCCCCGGCGGCGCGCACCGGCGGTTGCTCGCGGCGGCCGGATCCTCCTCGCTCCCGGCACTGCTCCGCCAGGGGGCACTCGAACTGGGTACGCCGTGCTGGGTGCTGTCCGGGACCGGGCGGGTCGTCGCGGGCACCGAACCGGACGCGCCGGTGACGCTGGTCGAACGGTTCACCCCCGCCCGTCGGGTGTGGGGCGGCCATGCCCTCCTGCCGATCGGCGGGCGGTTCCGCGTCCCGTGGTTTCTGGCGCTGCGCGGAGATTCGTGGCCGCCCGCGCTCGCCGAAGAACTGGCCGGGCTGGTCGGACTGGCCAGGGCGCGGGCCGACGAGGTACGGCGGCTGGCCCGGGAGCGGGCGGAACCCCTGTTCCGGCTGCTGGCCGGTGGCGCGGGGGACCTCGACGAGGCGTTCGCGGCGAGCGGGCTGCCGGGCCGGACCCCGGTCCGCGTCCTGGTCGCTCGCACGGCAGGCGACGGCGCGCTCGCCGGTGAACTGCTCACGGAACTGACCAGCGGGGTGCCTGCCGCTTTGGTGGACACGGTCGGGGACGAGGCCTACGCCCTGGTCCCGGCCACCCCGGATTCGCCGGATTCGCCGGGCTCGCCGGACTGGCCCGGCTGGCCGGGGTGGGCCACCGACGCGCTGTCCACGGTGGCGCGGTTGATCGGCTTGTCCGAGGCCTTCGTCGGCATCGGCGGGCCGGCCGTGAGCAGCGGCCTGCGGGGCGCGAGCCAGGAAGCACGGCACGCGGCCGGGGTGGCCGCACGGCGGGGCGAGCCCATCGGGGTCGTCGCGGGCGCGGACATCGCCGTGCACCGGTTGCTCGTCGCGGGCGCGCCGGACGACCTGCGCCGGTCGGTCCGCGACCGGGTGCTCGGTCCGCTGCTGGCCTACGACGCGGCGCAGGGCACGGACCTCATCCGGACCGTGCGCGTCTTCCTCGAACATTCCGGTTCGCCGACCGCGGCGGCGAAAGCGCTACACGTCCACGTGAACACGTTGCGCTACCGGATCACGCGCGCCGGTCAGGTGCTCGGACTCGACCTGACCGACTTCGCCACCCAGGTCGACGTCTATCTCGCGCTGGCGGCGGAATGAGGCTTCAGGCGGCGGCGCGGCGCGCGTAGCGGTGCAGGTCGCTCAGCGGCACCGGGATCTCCCCCTCGTCGAGCGCTCCGCAGTCCAGACCGCGCAGGAGGAACGACGCGAGCGCCTGAGCCGTGGCCGGCTCGTCAAGAACATTCCCGTCGATCTGGCCGGCGTAGTCGCGCAGGCGGGCCACGGCGGCCGGCAGCCCTTCACGGAAGAAGGCGTAGGTGGCGGCGAACCGGGTGGGCAACTGGTGGGGATGCAGATCCCACCCCTGGTAGAACCCGCGTTCGAGCGACCGGCGCACCAGCCGGAGGTGCTCGCGCCAGGCCGGGAGCACCGCGTCGCCGACCGGGAGCCGGTTGGTCGAGCCGTCGGAAAGCCGGACACCCGTGCCCGCGGCGGCGACCTGCATGACCGCCTTCGCGAAATCCGCGGCCGGATGGTCCATGCTCTGGTAGGCCGCCGCGATGGACAGACCGGCGCTGTAGTCGTAGGTCCCGTAGTGCAGCCCGGAACACCGGCCACCGGCGCTGGAGATGATGCGGGCGACCGCCACCGTGCCGTCGGTGTCCACAAGCGACTGTGACGTCTCGACCTGGACCTCGAACCGGAGCGTTCCCGCGGGCAGGCCGTGGGCGCGTTCCAGGCCGGCGAGGACATCCGCGGCGGCGGCGACCTGCTCGACCGCGGTCACCTTCGGCAGGGTCACCACGAACCCGGGCGGCACCGCGCCCCCGAGCCCGGACAGGAACACGTCGAGGGTGCGGATCCCCCGGCGCCGGGTCGGCCGCTCGAAGCTTTTGAACCGGATGCCGCAGAACGGTGGCGCAGCAGGGAAATCGGCGAGCAGACGAGCGCATTCGAAGGCGTCGGCGTCCTCGACGTCGTCACCGGGCGCGCCGTAGCCGTCCTCGAAGTCGATCCGCAGGTCCTCGATCGGCTCAGTGGCGAGCTTGCGGCGCACCCGGTCGGCGATGTCCGGATCGAGCCCGAGGTGCCCTCCGTGGGCGTCGAAGACGGCGCGGGCCTGCTCGCCCCAGCGCGCGACGAGATCGGCGGAAAACCGGTTCGCCGGGACGTAGACCGTGTGCACGGGCTGGCGCCCGGCCGGCTCACCCGGGTACCGGGCGGCGACGCGTTCATCCACTTCGGACAAACGGGCGTCGACGCCCGAATACACCTCTTCGGTGAGCCGGCCGCGCTCAGCGGCGTTCCACGAACGCGCGGGCGGCGCGCCCGCGGACGCACGCTGATCCGTCATGTCCGGGCCGTCAGGCGATGTGCTCGTAGGCGGGCAGGGTCAGGAAGTCCGGGAACTCGTCGGCCAGCGCGACCTGCTCGAACAGCTCGACCGCGAGGTCGAGCTGTTCGGCCGGGATGACCCCGTCGAGTTCCTTGCGCGTCTCGGCCAGCACCGTGCGCACCAGGTCCTCGGTGACCTTGACCCCGTTGGACAGCTCGACGCCGTTGCGCACCCACTGCCACACCTGCGAGCGCGAGATCTCGGCGGTGGCGGCGTCCTCCATCAGGTTGTGGATCGCCGCCGCACCGTTGCCGCCCAGCCAGGACGCGAGATAGCGCACCCCGACGTCGACCGCGCCGCGCAGACCGGCCTCAGTGGACTCACCGCCGGCGGACGCGATGTCCAGCAACTCCTCCGCGGAGACCCGGACCTCGTCGCGGGTGCGCTCGAGCTGGTTCGGTGCCTCGCCGAGCACCTTGTCGAACTCCTCGCGGCACAGGCCTACCATTCCGGGGTGCGCGACCCACGAACCGTCGAAGCCGTCACCGGCCTCGCGCGCCTTGTCGTCCCGGACCTTCGCGAAGGCCCCCTCGTTGACCTCGGGGTCCCGGCTGGGGATGAACGCGGCCATGCCGCCGATCGCGAACGCGCCGCGCTTGTGGCAGGTGCGCACCAGCAACTCGGTGTAGGCGCGCATGAACGGCGCGGTCATGGTGACGCTGTTGCGGTCGGGCAGCACGAACTTCTCGCCCGCGTCCCGGAAGTACTTGATGATGCTGAACAGGTAGTCCCAGCGGCCGGCGTTGAGGCCGGAGGCGTGCTCGCGGAGTTCGAAGAGGATCTCCTCCATCTCGAACGCGGCCGGGATGGTCTCGATCAGCACGGTCGCCCGGATGGTGCCGTGCTCGATGCCCAGTGTCTTCTCGGCGTGGGTGAACACGTCGTTCCACAGCCGCGCCTCGAGGTGGGACTCCATCTTCGGCAGGTAGAAGTACGGGCCCTTGCCGGCGGCCAGCAGCGCCTTCGCGTTGTGGAAGAAGTAGAGACCGAAGTCGACCAGCGCGCCGACGCCCTTACGGCCGTCGAAGGTGAGGTTGCGCTCGTCGAGGTGCCAGCCCCGCGGTCGGACCACGATGGTGGCGTGCTCGACGTCCTCGCGCAGGGCGTAGTGCTTGCCGTTGGAGTCGAGCTCGATCGTGCCGGCGATCGCGTCGGACAGGTTGACCTGGCCGGCCACGACGTTGGCCCAGTGGGGGGTGTTGGCGTCCTCGAGGTCGGCCAGCCACACCTTGGCGCCGGAGTTCATGGCGTTGATGGTCATCTTGCGCTCGGTGGGACCGGTGATCTCGGTCCGGCGGTCGCGCAGCGCCGCGGGCGCCCCGGCGACCTGCCACTCCGACTC
>Ga0310811_10005998_pt1 | contig 15466 bp, 14 predicted proteins | sample YCmetagenome_FD_207642 | JGI IMG/M metagenome (GOLD analysis project Ga0310811, IMG submission 207642) | Soil microbial communities from experimental microcosm in Duke University, North Carolina, United States - YC | ecosystem: Engineered > Artificial ecosystem > Soil microcosm > Unclassified ...
CTCGGGAACGACTCGCCGTAGAAGTGCACGTTGACGATGTCCTCGTATTTTTTCGGCGGGTTCTCTGCGAACCTGATGGTTCCGTCCGGACGCCAGTCGAACCACTCGGGATACTCGCGGATCCACGGATGATCCGGCGAGACCTGGATCGCGAAATCGATCGCGATCTCGATGCCGTCGCGCCGGGCCGCGTCGACCAGCCGCTTGAAGGATGCCGCGTCGCCGAGTTCGGGATGGAATGCGGTGTGGCCGCCTTCCTGGGAACCGATGGCGTAGGTGCTGCCGGGGTCGTCGGGGGCGGCGGTCAGGCTGTTGTTGCGGCCCTTGCGGTTGGTGTGGCCGATCGGATGGATCGGCGGCATGTAGAGGACATTGAATCCGAGGTCGCGGATATAGGGCAGGTGACGGATCACGTCGTCGAACGTCCCATGACGCGTCGGGTCGTCGCTCATCGAGCGCGGGAACAACTCGTACCAGGCGGAGTACCGCGCCGCGGTTCGGTCGACGATAACCTCATACTCGCGGTCGGATACCGACAGGTTCTCCCGGATTCCGCAACGCTGCATCAGATCGAGGGCCTCGTCGGCGAGCAGTGTCTCTATCACGGCGGCCTCGTCGGCCGCCGTGGCGGCGAGCCGCTTGGCGAGACCGCTCAGCGCCTTGTCTCCGCTTTCGGCCGCCGCCCGCTCGACCAGTGCCCGGCCCTCGACGATTTCAAGCGAGATCGACTGGCCGGCATCGCGTTTCTTGAACACATCGCGGCGCCAGGTCGCAAACGGATCGCGCCAGCCGACGACGGTGTAGCGATAACGGCCAATACGCCGGACCGCGAAGCGGCCGAGCCAGCGGTCGTTGTCGAAATAGGACATCGGCTCTTCATGCCACTCGCTGTCGCCCTCGGCGCGATAGCGCACTGCGGCAGCCATCACTTCGTGCCCGTCGGTGAACACGTCGGCCCATACCTCGACCGTGTCGCCGACGATTCGCTTGATGGCGTGACGGCCGCCGTTGATCTCAGGCCAGATGTTCTCGATCGCGACGCGGCCGGTCGAAACAGGCTGGGGATGTTTCGCGGCGGCGCGCCGCGCTTTCGGCCGGCCACCCTCGGGCACCGCCTCGCCGCGGAACACCCGCATTTCGAGTGCATCGAGCATGAGCGGCACGCCGGGCTCGAGCCGTCGCGGCGTGGCGTGGGGAGTCACATCCTCGAAGCCGGCGTAGATTCCGCCGGTCTCGGCGAGCAGCGCGCCCGGATCCACGGTGTGGGCCCGATCGGGGGCCGGATTGATCAGCATCACGGCGCAGCCGTCGTTGCGTTCGACGGCTTCCCGCATGAGCGCGACCACATCGCCATGGGGCGCGGTGAGCCGGTGTAGCGGCCCTTCCTCGTTGAGCACCGGGATGTTGCGCTTCATCGCGTTCGTGGCGGCGATGAAGTCGGTGATGTCGATGTGCGGGTCCTCCCAGTCGCGAGGACGGGTGTGGACGACGTCGAGCTTGCGCTTGAAGCCGTACTCGAATCCGGCCGGGATCATCACGCCGGTCGAAAAGCAGGCCGCGAACAGATAGCGGAACTTCGCGTGTTGGGCGATCCGCATCGGATTGTCGGTGCCGATCTCCGCCGCGAGCCGCTCGGTGTCGTGGCTCTCCGGGAAGGCTATGGATGGGGCGATCACGCGATAGCGATCGTACTGATCGAGCAGCCAGTCAGAGCGGAAATCCCACCATTTGCTGCTGTTGAAGAAGAAGTCGAATCCGGCGTTCCGCAGGTTCTCCATCTGGTGCGGCGGCGCCCCGAGAGTTTCGGCGAAGAACACCACGCCCGGCGAGATCTCGCGCGCGGCGGCGATCAGTCGTGACCAGACGTCCCCGGGGATCTTGTACGCGGCGTCGCACCGGAACCCATGCATACCGAGGCGGACCTGGCGCATCACGAATTCGGACCAGTAGGCGATCAGTCCATCGCGGGACTCGCGATGGTCGTAATCGAGTTCGGCGAGATCACCCCACACCGTCAGGCGCGACGGATCGTCGGGATCGACCACCCGGGGGCTGTAGAGTTCGCCGCCTTCGCGCCGGTACCACTCCGGGTGCTCGTCGACGAGCAGGGCATCCTTCGAGGTGTGGTTCACGACGAGATCGGACATCACCCGGAGGCCCCGGCGCTCGGCATCGTCGATGAAGGACGTCAAGGCGGTGTCGGCGTCGCGCCCCTCGACCGCGAATAGGTCATTGAGGCGGCTGAGGTCCTTGAGCGCGTAGAGGCTCCCCGAAAACCCTGGGTAGTGGACCGGGTTCAGGTAGATCCAATCGAAGCCCATGCCGGCGATGCGCGGAAGCTGCCCGCGCCACGCGTCAACCGATCCGAACAGGGGCGGGAACAGGTTGTAGATGCGTGGGCCGCCGTTCGGGGGCGTTCTTCTTGTCGCGAGCATCCGTGAACTCTAGAGCCTGTTCATGTTGGCCGCGATGGACAAAGCCTTGGAGCGCCGTGACGAAAAAATGGCCAGTGGCTGCACAGCCTTGGATCAACTCGGTTTTTCCCACGCAGGACCGCCGGTCCACGATTGCGCGAAACCGTCATGCCGCTGTCACCGGGGCGACCGCTGATCACGGGTGAGCAGTCGGATCGAGGGCCTCGGCCACGGCTTTCTTTTGTCGGCGCGGCAGAACCTTCATCGTCAGGATGAACGCCGAGAGCGAGAGGCATAACGTGTTGGTGATGATCAGTGGCCAACTCCCGAGAAGTACGCCGTAGGCGGTCCACAGGGCGAACCCGCTGACGGTCACGGCGTACATTCCCATCGAGATGTCGTGTGTGCGCCGGGATTTGATGATTTTCCAAGCTTGCGGCACGAAGCTGACGGTCGAGGCGAGGGTGGCGCAAGCGCCGATCACCGTGGCGATGTCCACGCACGACCGTCAGTGAAAGAGAAAATAGAGGACGATCAGAACGGGAATCGGGATTCCCAGCAGCCACAACAACCCATATTTCATCGCGCCTCTCCCCGGTCAGTCGACGGTGGAAGGGATAAACGGCGCGATTGCGCGGTCGGTTCCCCAAAGTCCCGTGCGCAAAAGGGAACGGCCGCCTCCGTGTCTCGGAGGCGGCCGCCCTTACGCGTGACTTACTGGTGCGCTGCGCGTGGCGGGGTCAGTAGCTACGCGCGACGAGGGTGAAGGGTCAGGACTTCTTGTCCTTCATCATGGCATCGGCGGGCACGGCCGACTTCGACTTGGCGGAGTCCTTCTTCACCGTGTCCTTCTTGGCCTTGGCGTCGGTGGTGGCGTGGTCCTTCTTCGCCGTGGCCGCCGACTTTTCGTGGTTGGTGGACTGACGCACGCACTCGTCCCGCTTGGTGGCGTCGGTCATACGGGAACATTCCGCGCCGGCTCCCTTCGCCGTGCTGGGCGTCGCCGTCTGCTGGGCCTGGGCGGACAAGCCGCCGGCGAGAAGGAGAGCGGCCGCCGCGGTGGAGAGCAAAGCAAGCTTACGCATTCGGAACCTCCAGGATTGGTGTCGCCCGCCGTTTGGCGAGCGATCACACGATGTCCCTGGATTGCGGCGGAAGTAGGCTGTGTTCAAGGCATTTGACGGTGCCGTCGCCGTCAAATCCGCCGTGAATTCGGCGCAATATTAACCCTCCGGACAGGCGCTATCGCGCCCTCGGAATCACCTCGGGAGAACTACGCCTGGGCGACGTAAGCGCGCAGCGCCTCGGCCTCGCGCTCGATCTCCTCGACGCGCCACTTCACGACGTCGCCAATGGAAACGATCCCACATAGAGCGCCGTCCTCGATCACCGGGATGTGGCGGATGCGCCGTGCCGTCATGACCGCCATCAGATCTGCGAGCTCGTCCCCGAGCCCGCAGGTCGACACGCGCGTTGTCATGATGTCTCGTACGCGTAGCGTCGGCAGCGTTTCGTGATCTTTCGCGAGGCGATTGACGATGTCGCGTTCCGACAGGATGCCGTCGACCCGCTGTCCGTCGCGACTGACGACGACGGCGCCGATGCGGTGATCGGCGAGAATGCGCACCACTTCGGCGACGGACGCCTCCGGAGCGATGGTGATGACCTGGTTGCCCTTGGACCTGAGAAGCGCCGCAACGTTCATGGCTTCCTCCGCCTGACTGCAAGGTCGGTCCAAAGCCTAACATGCCGCCCCGGGAGGCCGTGTAGCAAAGTGACGACGGGCGGCCCGCCTGGGCCTTGCCTCGGCGAAATCCGTTTCGTTTCCTAAGGCTAGGCGGCGTGGACGGTCGGTGTTACGACACGCAAGGCGCCGTTGGGCAGCGCTCTGGGGGAATCGTGTTCGAGCACGCGGGAAATTTGCTTCAGCACCTGTACGTCGTCACTGGGCGACCGTTCAGCGAATATTCCCTCTGGGCCGTGGCCGGCGTCTGGGCCATTTACTTCCTCGCCTTCATGGCTCGGGGCGCCATTGGCTTCGGCGCCATCGCGCCCGCCGTCACCCTGAGCTCATTCCTGATCGCGCCACAGCATGCCGTGTTGCTCGCAATTCTGACGGCGACGGTGCCCCAGCTCCAGCTTCTGCCCGAGGGCATTCGCCACGGTGACTGGCAGGTAGCCCGGCCCGTCATCGCAGCGCTGCTGGTGACCATCGTCATCGGCGTGTGGCTGTTCACCAAAATCGAGACGCGCTGGTTCGATCTGGTACTCGGCTGCGCGATGTCGGCCATCGTCCTGCTCGACAGCACCCGAATCCTGGAGCGGGCCGCGGCGCGTTACGATTTGCGCTCGCCCAAGGTCGCGTTCGCTCTGTCGTCGGTGGCGGGATTGACTGCCGGGTTCGCCGGGGCCGGCGGATTGATGCTGTTCGCGGTCTATCTGAAACACGCCTGCCGCGATTACGTGAGTCTTCGGGCCACTGCCGGATTGCTTGGCACCGTGTTGATCGTCTGGCGTCTGATTGCCACCATCGGCGCCGGGCTGATCACGTTACAGCTCGTCACCGAAGCGGCGTTGATGCTGCCGAGCATTTTCATCGGCGTCTGGATCGGGTCGCACTACTTCCGAAACATGGATGCGAAGCGTTACTACAACCTGTTTCAGGCGGTGCTGTTGATTTCTGCAGTTGGTCTGATGTTCCAGGGTATCGCGAAGCTGTTCTGAGGCGCGCAGACGAAAGTCACCGCGAGGTCACGACTCGTGGCCTTGACCGCCATCGCCATCGGCGGGTAGGGGTTGCGTCGATGCGAGTCTTGACCCTCATCGTTTTTTGTCTCGTGCTTTCGGCATGCACAACATCCCGCGAGACGAATCCGCAACGAACCGCGACCGAGCAATTGCTGCTTTCGACCGCCGTCGACCACGCGGTCGAGAACATTCGGCTCGACATCGCTCCCGGCGCGAAGGTCTTCGTCGACTCGGCGAACTTTGAAGGCCTCGATTCGCGTTACGCGGTCGGAGCCATTCGCGACCGCATTCTGCGCCTCGGCGGCCGCATCGTGTCGGAGCGCGCGGCGTCCGATTCGGTGATCGAGATCCGCTCCGGGGCGTTGTCCGCGGACCAGAGCAAGACCCTGCTCGGCATTCCAGCGTTCGACGTGCCGATTCCGCTCGCCAAGGAGGTGTCAATTCCCGACATCTCTCTGTTCAAGAAATCGCTGCGCCAAGGCGTCGCCAAGCTCGCCGCTACGATCTATCGCACGGCCGACGGGGCGCTGATCGATTCGACGGGGCCGCAGTACGGCTTCTCCCACAGCACAGACTATGTCGTCCTGTTCCTGTTCTCGTGGAGCACGGACGATCTGAAGCCCGAGGAGGCCAACCAGCCCCTCAAGGTCGAGGGACCTGACCTCGGGAAGATAAAGCTCGGAAACGGAAATGACAGCGAAAGTCCGTCGCCCTAATGCCCGTCGGGCGCGCGCCGCATGTCCTTCACCGTCGAGCGTCGGCGCTTCGATTCGAGCCGTCGGCGCCTCGATCCTTTTGTTGGCTTGGTCGGAGTCCGTGGCCGCGGCCGATGCGCGGCAGCGCGCAGGAGCTCCGTCAGCCGCGCCACAGCGTCGCGGCGGTTGGCAGTCTGGGTGCGGTGACTGTCGGCCTGGATGATGATGACGCCGTCCTGGGTCATCCGGGTGCCGGCGAGGCGTTCCAGCCGCCGCAGCACATCGGGCGGCAGTGCGGCCGAATTCCGGGCATCGAAGCGTAGCTCGACCGCCGTCGACACCTTATTGACGTTCTGGCCGCCCGGCCCGCGCGCGCGGACGAAGCGGACGTCCAGCTCGCGTTCGTCGAGCGTCAGGCCCGGCGCGATATGGATCATCAGAAGTCCCGCAGCAGGCGGCCGTAGCCCGGGATCGGCCCCTTGATTCCAACGGTGCGGATCGCGTGCCAGAAAATCGCCTGCTGGCTCGTCATAACGGCGACGCCGAGCTCGCGCTCGATCGCGTCGATGGCATGGGCCGTTGCCCAGTGGGCGGAGGCGAGGTGGATCGTGTCGGCCTCAGGGTGCTCGGCCTTGAGGCGCCGCGACAGCGTCAACGCCCTGTCCATCGGCACCGAACCCAGCCCGAGGAAACCGAGGTCGCAGGCCACGACACCGCACGGCTCGAGCCCGAAGGCACGGATCTGGTTGGCGTGCCGCTCGTTGTGCTCGCTCTCGTAGGGGTGGACCGTCGCGACCTTGCGGCTGCCCAGCAGCCGGAGCGCCTCGGCCTGGGCGACGTGCGAGGTGAGCACGGGAACGCCGATCTCCTTCGAGAGCGACTCCTGGAGCGAGTGCAGGTCGCCGCCCTTCGCAAGATTGATCGGGTTGCCGCCGAGCACGACCACCGAGGCGCCGGCTTTGGCCATGTTGCGAGCCGCCTCGAGCGACATCTGGAAGCTGGTGTCGACTTCCTGCTTCGAGCGCGTGGTCAGCGTCAGGGTCGTGAGCATCAGCGTCACGCCTGGAGGAGCCATCTTGTAGAATTCGTAGGGGAACACCTCCGCAATCTGAGGCGGGCAGGTGTATCCGATCCGGGCGCGTGAGCCGTACATGACGCTTATCTAGCCCGGGTTTCGGGCGACCGCAATGCGGCCGCCCGATCCGTTCGTCAGCCGTGGGTCGCGGCCGGCTTCTTCTTGCCCTTGGCCGAGCGTGAACCGAAGTCCGCGGCGGTCAGGTAGCCCTGGTGGTTTTTGTCGCGCTTGTCGAACAGCCGTTGCGTCTCCTCGTCGAACTCCGACTTCTGGATGACGCCGTCACCGTTGGCGTCGAGGTGAGCGAACGAGGCCGCACGCTCCCTCGAGCCCTTGATGTAGGCCTTCTTGCTCACGGAGCCGGTGCCCTTCGGGTCGTACTTCTTCCAGATCGCGTCGCGATAGGCCTTGTATTCGTCGGAAGTGACCTTGCCGTCGTGGTTGGCGTCAAGGCGGCTGAACAGGCTCGGCTTCGCGGAACTCGTCGCTTGGGCATTCGCCGGGCAAGCGATCGCGAGCGCCACGGCAAGACCCAAGGCGCCGACAGCGCCTTTCAGGAACGAGCCGGAGAGCGTCATGAATAACTCCTTGGTCATTTGGTTCATTGCGGTGCTCGCCGACGACGCAGAGGCGTCGCCAGCGAGCGGAGAGTAGGTCCGTGTGCGTGAGAACCACAAGGCGGTAGTAGTCCCTAAGCACTGCAATTAAACGTGACGATCAGAGCACCGAGAGTAGTCCCGCGACCAGCGGATGCCGGACGATGTCGGTGTCGTCGAGCCGCACCACGCCGACGCGGTCCAGCGTCTCGAGGCGGGCCGCGACGTTCCTGAGGCCGGACATCTCCGGGAGCAGATCGGTCTGCTCGGGATCGCCGGTCAGCACCATGGTCGAATGCCATCCGAGGCGCGTCAGCAGCATCTTGATCTGGCCGTAGGTGCAGTTCTGCGCCTCGTCGATGACGACGAACGCGTTGTTCAGGGTGCGGCCGCGCATGTACGCGACCGGGGCGATCTCGATCGAGCCGTCGGCCAGCATGCCCTTGAGCCGCTTCTTGCCGAGGCGGTCGTTGAGAGCGTCGGTCAGCGGGCGGAGGTACGGCGCGAGCTTCTCCTCCATGTCGCCAGGCAGGTAGCCGAGGCTTTCGCCGGCTTCGACCGCGGGGCGCGTGAGCACGATGCGCTCGACGCGACCGGCCTCCATCGCCTCGACCGCCTTGGCGATCGCGAGATAGGTCTTCCCGGTGCCGGCGGGCCCGAGGGCGAGCACGAGATTGTGGGTGTCGATGGCGTGGAGCAGTTGTGTCTGTCCGGCGCTCATCGGCCGGACGCGCCGAATGTAGGACCGATCGCGGACGTCGTCGTCGGTCAGGGGGCCGGCATCGTTCGCGTGCCGCACGGCGACGGCGCGGCCTTCGAAATCCTCGACTTCTCTACGACGGGCGGAACGCTTGGACATGCAGAATCACCTCCGACGCTGATGATGAGACATGAGAGTGGACGGCGCGGCCGTTGCGGCCATGCCGAAACGCCGAACGCCTCCCGCGAGGGAGGCGTTCGGAACGACGAGAATGTCGGGCGTGAGAATGGTCGAGAGTGGCGCTACCGGCGCAGTGCCGGTGAGAGGCGGTCCGAATTCTGTGGGCCGTCGTGGACGCTTCACTCCAACTCCATTCCTGAGGAATGAGTTGCCGAGACTATACAATCGGTGGGTGCGCCATGCCAGAAAAAAACTACCTCTGGCCGAGCGCTCGCGTGATTGTGTCGATGAAGGCGGTGGCTGCCGCGTCGCCGTAGGGTACTGCCGTGCCGACGCCCCACACCGGTTGGGGCCATGCTCCGTCGTCGGCAAAGCGCGCGACGACATGAACGTGCAACTGCGCGACGATGTTGCCGATGGCGGCAATGTTGAGCTTCTTCGGCGTGCACGCCGTTCGCAGCGCTTCGGCGACGCGAGAGGTCTCATCGAGGAGAAGATGCTGGTCGTTCGACGTCAAATCGATGACCTCGCTGACGTTCGCGCGTCGCGGCACCAGAATCAGCCACGGGTACCGCGAGTCGTTCATCAGGCGCACGGCCGAGAGCGCGAGATCGCAGATGGGAAGGGTGTCTCGCTCGAGTTGCGGGTCGAGCGCGAAAGCGTCGGTCATTGAGCGTGGACTTTTCTATCGATGGTTACGGATGGATGTGGCGATCCTGCATCGCGAACGCCGTCGCCGCGAGCAGGAGCCAGCCGAGAATGAAGAGAATGCCGCCGACGGGCGCCGCCTGCGCCCCGATAGCCATGCCAAATCCGACCAGCACGTACAGGCCGCCGCAGAACAGGACGATCCCGGCGGTGAACGCGACGCCTGCGGCGGCGAGCCGGTAGCCGCCCGAGCCGCGCGGAAGGTGCGGGGAGAGCAGGGCGACGGCGATCAGTGCCAGCGAATGGATGAAATGGTACCGCACCGCGGTGTCGAAGATCTCGAATGCCTGTACGCCGAGGGACGGGTCGAGGGCATGGGCGCCGAGCGCGCCCAGGAACACCGCGAGCGCCCCGTTGATGGCACCGATGAAGAGCCACAGACGCATCCCCACCTCCTGTCTGCCGTTGCGTCGGCAGTGTACGTGAACCGGAGCGGAAACATACCTCCATGCCAGCGCTTGCACCCCGCCGAAGGCGGCGATAGCGTGCGGCAAAATCTCGGGGAGGCACACATGGAGCGGCGCCGCTTTGGCAGCACGGATCTCGTCGTCTCGGCGATCGGGCTCGGTTGCATGGGGATGTCGGGCACCTACGGCAAGGGCGACGACCGCGAGTCGATCGCCACCATCCACCGCGCCATGGAGCTCGGGGTCAACTTCATCGACACCTCGGCCAGCTACGGAGAAGGCCATAACCACCGGCTGATCGGCCAGGCGATCAAGGGCCGGCGCGACGAGGTGGTGCTTCACTCGAAGTCCGGCAGCCCCCGCGAGGGCGGCGCGGACGCGGTGCGCGGCGGCGGCGACCCCAAGTATCTGGTCGAGACCTGCGAGGAGAGCCTCCGCAACCTCGGCATCGAGACGCTCGATGTCTTCTGCATGTCGCGGGTCGATCCGAACGTGCCGATCGAGGAAAGCGTCGAAGGCATGGCGAGTCTGGTGAAGGCCGGCAAGGCCCGCTACATCGCCCTCTCGGAGGCATCGGCCGCGACCGTCCAGCGCGCCAATGCCGTCCACCCGATCGTCTCGCTGCAGATGGAGTATTCGCTGTTCTCGCGCGAGGCCGAGGACAAGGGCAACCTCGACGCCTGCCGCGCGCTCGGTGCCGCTTTCATGGCTTATGCGCCGCTCGGCCGCGGCCTGCTCACCGGCCGGTTCCGCAGCGCGGGCGATCTGCCCGAGGGCGACCGCCGCCACAACATGCCGCGTTTCCAGAGCGGCAACATCGAGCGCAACGCGAAGATCCTGGCCGAGGTCGAGGCGATCGCCCGGGAGAAGGGGGCCACGCTGCCGCAGATCGCCATCGCCTGGGTAATGGCGCAGGGCCCGCGCAACGGCGTCGGCATCTTCCCGATCCCGGGGGCCAAGACTCGCACCCACCTCGAGGAGAATCTCAAGGCGGCGGAGATCAAGCTCACCGACGCGGACCTCGCGCGCATCGAGAGTGCCGCGCCTCAGGCCGCTATCGCCGGCACGCGCTACCCGGCCGGGCAGATGAAGCGCGTGAACATCTGATTCTCGTGTCCGAATCCGTATCCAAGACGCGGTGGAGCGTCGTCGCCGCGGCCATCGGCGCTGGCATCGTCGCCGCCATGCACATCGGCACCGTGCCGGCGGCGATCCCGGCGCTGCGCGCCGAGCTCGGCCTCGACCTCATCACCGCCGGATGGGTGGTGTCGATGTTCTCGGCAACGACGGTCGCGAGCGGGATCGTCGTTGGCGTGGTCGCCGACCGTATCGGTTACCGCAGGCTGCTGCTCGGCGGACTCGTGGCGCTCGTAGCCGGTGCGCTGGCGGGAGCGGCCGCGCACTCGGAAGCCGCACTTCTTTTGTTTCGCCTCATCGAAGGGATCGGCTTCATCACCACGCTGGTGAGCGCGCCGTCGATCATCGCCGAGACTGCGGCACCGTCCGACCGGCGATTCGCGCTCGGCATCTGGGGCACGTACATGCCGACGGGCTTGGCGCTTGGCATGGCGATCGCGCCGGCGATGCTGGCCGCGTGGGGATGGCGCGCGGTGTGGATCGGGGCGGCGGTCATTACCGCCCTCTGCCTCGTCGCCGTCGCGGCCATGCTGCCGAAGCGGCCGGCGGCCCACAGCGGCGGGTCGTGGGTCGCCGACATCCGCCTCACTCTGGCCGAGCCCGGCGTGTGGCTGCTGGCGGCCTTCTTCATGTTCTACGCTGCCCAGTGGATGGCGCTGATGGTCTGGCTGCCCACGTTCCTGATCGAGGAGCGTGGGCTCTCCCTCGTCACTGCCGCCTGGATGACCATCGTGGTCGTGGCGGTGAACGCACTGGGCAACCTGTTCGGAGCATCGTTGCTCGCGCGGAACGTTCCGCGCTGGGTGTTGCTCGCTGGGTCGTCGTGCGTCGTGCTCGTCTGCGCCGTCGGTATTTTCCGCTCCGGGCTTCTCTCGGACGAACTGCGTTACGCACTGTGCCTGCTGTACTCCTTGATTACGGGTGTTTGCCCGGCGGCGATTCTGTCGGGAGCCGCGGTGTTCCGTCCGAGTCCGCGCCAGACCGGGGCGACGAATGGCTTCCTTATTCAGGGCTCGAACCTTGGGCAGTTCGTCGGCCCGCCGGCGATGGCGGCCCTGGTATCGCTGGGCGGCGCCTGGAGCGCCGGGCTCGGCGTCTTCCTGGTCGGCGGCAGCGCCGGCATCCTTTTGGCATTCTTGGTGAAATGGGCGGAACGGCGACGCGGCATCACGCCTTCGTGATGCCGCGCGATACGCGAATTTACGGAGTCTTTCGAATTTTGGGCGTTATGGACGCTTTAGGATTAATCAGGCATATTGCGCAACCCGTTTCGAATTTTAGCTTGGGTCAACCAAGCAATAGTGAGGCGAACGTCTAAACCTATGAATCGCATTGGATCTCGTTGGCGTTGGGCAGCGTTGGCGGTGATCGTCGTGGGAGCGGTGATCGCCGGACGCATGTGGTGGCAGAGCGACTCGGGCAGTCGCGAGCAAGTCGACCGCGCGGTCCCGGTAGTGACGGCTGCCGCGCGTGTCGGGCCCGTCGTCGAAACCTACGGTGCGATCGGCAACGCGTCCGCCAATGAAGCAGTGGCGATCACCGCGAAGGTTCCGGGCCTCGTGAAGGCCATCAATTTCAAGGAAGGCGATGCCGTTCAGGCGGGCACGGCTCTGATCGAGCTCGACAGTCGCGAACTGAAGGCGATTCTGATGGCGGCCGAAGCCGATGTCCGCAACGCGCGGCAGAACTACGATCGCACGGTGCGCCTCGCAAAGACCGACAATGCGCCGCAGGCGCGAGTCGATGAACTCCGGGCATCGCTCGAGGCCGCCGAAGCGCGCGCCGAGGCGACTCGCGCGCGACTGGCCGACATGACCATAGTCGCTCCGTTCTCCGGCCGACTCGGTCTTCGCCGCATCAGCGTCGGAACGTTGATACAGGCGGGAACGGTCATCACGACGCTCGACGACATGTCGATCATCAAGATGGACTTCTCGGTTCCGGAGACGCTGCTCGCCGCGGTGAAGCAGGGACAGACGGTGGAGGCGAAGACCGACGCGTTCCCGGACCGCAAGTTCTCCGGCACCGTGCGAACGGTCGATACGCGCATCGATCCGTCGACGCGGGCCTTCCAGGTTCGCGCCGAGATCCCCAATCCCGATGGCACGCTCAAGCCCGGCATGCTGCTGACGCTTGAGCTGACGCTCGCCCGTCGTGAAGCCGCGGTGCTGGTTCCGGAGGAGGCGCTGGTCCCGCAGGGCACAAAGCAGTTCGTCTTCACGGTCGAGAACGGCAAGGCGCGCCGGCGCGAGGTCGAGATCGGCACCCGCATGAAGGGCACGGTCGAAATCCGCTCCGGCATCGATGGCAGCGCAGTGGTTCTGGTCGGCGGTACTCAGCGCGTGCGCGACGGCACGCCGGTGCGCGTGCCCAGCTCGACCGAAAAGGGCGGCCCGACCACGAGCGGCCGCCGCACACCCGACAAAGGTACCTCGCCGGCCACCTGAGCGCGGCACGAGAGGAGTCCGATGGTTCTCTCCGACATCTGCATTCGCCGTCCCGTCCTGGCGACGGTTATCAGCGCGGTGCTGGTTATTTTTGGCCTGTTCGCCTTCCAGCGACTTCCGGTCCGCGAGTATCCGAACATCGATCCGCCGGTGGTCTCGATCTCGACCATCTACAAGGGCGCCTCGGCGCAGGTCATCGAGACCCAGGTCACGCAGATCCTCGAGAACGCGATCGCCGGCATCGAGGGCATCAAGACCATCCAGTCGACCAGCCGGGAGGAAAGCTCGAAGATCAACGTCGAGTTCCAGTTGTCGCGCGACATCGAGTCGGCGGCGGCGGACGTGCGCGACAAGGTCAGCCGCGCGATCAAGAATCTGCCCGACGAGATCGATCCGCCGATCATCCAGAAGGCGGACGCCGACGACGCGCCGATTCTGTCGTTGTCGGTGTCGTCGAACACCATCAACGCGATGGAGATGACCGATTACGCCCATCGCGTCCTGATCGATCGCTTCTCCACGCTGCCCGGCGTCGCCAACATCCGCATCTTCGGCGAGCGGCTCTATTCCATGCGTATCTGGCTCGACAAGACGGCGCTGGCGGCCCGTGGGCTGACGGTGAGCGACGTTGAGCAGGCGCTGCGGCGCGAAAACGTCGAGCTGCCGTCCGGCCGCATCGAATCCCAGGCCCGCGAGTTCACGGTCCGCACCGAATCCGGAATGCGCCAGCCGGCGCAATTCGGCGCTATCGTCGTCGGCGACCGCAAGGCGCCATACCTGGTCCGACTCAGGGACGTTGCGTTCGTCGAGCGCAACTCCGCCGATCTGCGCAGCATGGCGCGCACCAATGGCGTCGCCGGCATCGGCGTCGGCATCATCAAGCAGTCGACCGCCAACACGCTCGAGGTGGCCGACGCGGTGAAGCAGGAGCTCGAGCGGTTGCGCCCGACCCTGCCCGAGGGCATGGACATCGCCGTCAGCTATGATGAATCGCTGTTCATCAGCCGCTCGATCTACGAGGTGTTCCACGCGCTGTTCACGGCGCTGGTCCTCGTCATCGCTGTCACCTTCCTGTTCCTGCGCAACATCCGCGCGACGATCATTCCGACGGTCGCGATCCCGGTGTCGATCATCGCCTCGTTCACGGTGCTGGCGGCCGCCGGATATTCGATCAACGTGCTCACGCTGCTGGCGCTCGTTCTCGCCATCGGCTTGGTCGTCGACGACGCCATCGTCGTCCTCGAGAACGTGCACCGCCGGATCGAGGAGGGTGAGCCCGTGCTGCTCGCCGCCGTGCGCGGTTCGCGCCAGATCGGGTTTGCCGTCATCGCGACGACGCTCGTTCTCGTCGCCGTGTTCGTGCCGATCGCCTTCCTCCAGGGCAACGTCGGCCGGCTGTTCGCCGAATTCGCGATGGCGACCGCCTTCGCTGTCATGTTCTCCGGTCTCGTCGCGCTGACGCTGACACCGATGATGTGCTCGAAGTGGCTCAAGCCGAGCACCGAGGAGACTCGGCTGTTCCGGCTGACGGAGCCGATCTTCGAACGGATCAATAACGGCTACGAGCGCGTGCTGGGCTGGTCGCTCGCCCGGCCCAAGACGATCATCGGCATCGCCGTCGCCGTGTCCGCACTCGCGTACGTGTTGTTCATCAACGTGAACAAGGAGTTCGCGCCGGCACAGGATCGCGGTTCGTTCACCATCTCGCTCAAGGGGCCGGAAGGCGCCAGCGTCGGTTACATGGCCGACGCCGTCAATGAGATCGAGAAAGAACTCATGAAGCTCGTCGACGGCGGGTACGCCGACCGCATTTTCTCCGCGGTTCCGGCGAGCTTCGGCTCGAGCGCCCAGGTCAACGAAGGCCGCATCAGCGTCCGTCTAAAGCGATGGGAGGACCGCGACAAGACGGCGCAGCAGATCATCCGGACATTGACGCCCAAGCTCCGCGACAACCCATGGCTACAGGCCGTGGCGCTCAATCCGCCGGGCCTCGGCCAACGCGGTACCAAGACCCCGGTGCAGTTCGTGATCGCTTCCAGCACCTACGAGGAACTGGTGCAGCTTCGCGATCGCATCCTCCGCGAGGCGGAAAACAATCCGAACCTCATCAACCTGACATCCGACTACGACGAGCGGAAGCCGCAGCTCATGGTCGACATCGACCGCAACCGAGCCGCCGATCTCGGCGTCTCGGTGCGAGACATCGGCGAGACCCTGCAGACGCTGCTCGGCTCCAAGAAGGTGACGACCTACACCGACCGCGGCGAGCAGTACGACGTCATCCTCCAGGCGCGCGACCAGGATCGCGTGACCCCGAGCGATCTCAGCAACGTCTTCGTCCGCTCCGCCAAGAACGAGC
>Ga0310811_10005999_pt1 | contig 15465 bp, 12 predicted proteins | sample YCmetagenome_FD_207642 | JGI IMG/M metagenome (GOLD analysis project Ga0310811, IMG submission 207642) | Soil microbial communities from experimental microcosm in Duke University, North Carolina, United States - YC | ecosystem: Engineered > Artificial ecosystem > Soil microcosm > Unclassified ...
GTTCTGCTGTCCCGTCCCGATAGCTTTGCGGTGGCCACTCCCGCTGCGACGACGTCTCCGCTATACGTAGCGGACCTAAACGAGATCAAGGCCTATCAGAAGAACCTCAGCGGCGACCTGCAGGGCCAGATCAAATACTGGAGCGCCGGCGGCGTGATGCGCTGGAACGAGATCATGCGCGACCTCATGGCGAAATATAACGTACCGCCTTACCAGAATGCGGACGGAACATACCCCATTCCAAGCGCGGCTAACCCTTTCGCCTATCCGCTGTTCCCGTTCACCAACCCGCCGTATGCGGCGCGCGCGTACGCCTATGTCAGCGCGGCCCAGTACGATGCGCTGGTGGCCTGCTGGCGGTATAAGAACCAGTACAAAAGACCGGCGCCCTACCAGGTCGATTCTACAATAAAGGCGCTGGCGGGGAAGAGCACACTTCCTTCCTATCCTTCCGAAGGAGCTGTGCTGGCGGGCGTGACAGCCGAGATGATGCAGCTGCTTTTCCCCGGCGAGATCGCGAATATTCAGCAACGATTGGAGCAGCACGAGCTGGCGCTGATCGCTTCCGGTGCAGCGACCCGCAGCGACGTCTCGGCCGGTGAGACCCTGGGGCGTCAGATCGCAGAGGTCTTTATCGCCCGGGCCCGGGCCGACAACGCCGGAAAAGCTGTTGGTACGCCCACGGACTGGAACAATCTGGTGACCACCACCCAGTCGAAGAGCCAGACGCCGTGGTTTAGCCTCGAAACACCCGCGAGACCGCCAATGCTGCCCCTGTTCGGCAAGGTAAAGGGATTTCTCTGCGACTCGGCGGCGATCGTCGGACTGCGCCCGGGGCCTCCTCCATCCACCAGCAGCGACCAGATGAAGCAGGAAACACTGGATGCCTACAATACGATCAAAAACCCCAGCCGCGAACAGATGCGCATCGTTCAATTCTGGGCCGACGGGGTCGGCACGTATACCCCTCCCGGCCACTGGAACGCCATCGCGGCCGAAGATTTCGTCACCAGGAACTTCAGCGAGGTCAGGTGGGCGCGCAATATGGCGCTGCTCAATATGGCGGAAATGGACGCCGCGATATCCTGCTGGGACATCAAATACTATTATTTCAACCCCCGTCCGACGCAGATGGATCCCCGCATAAAAACGTTAACCGGCGTCCCGAATTTTCCGTCTTATGTATCGGGACACTCCATGTTCAGCTTTGCGGCGGCTACCGTGCTGGGTCATCTCATCCCCGATCGGGCCAGCGCCTATACCGCCATGGCACAGGAGGCGGCCAATTCGCGGGTATATGCCGGTATCCACTACGCGATCGACTGCGACGCGGGCCGGACGGTTGGACAGAACGTAGGAAATATCGCCGTCAACAGGGCAAAGACAGACGGCGCCGAATAGAACTCATAAGGCCGGCCCTCCGGCAAGGCAATTTTTTTCTTGGTTATAAGCAAAAGCAAGCAAAAACCCCGCGACTCTTCGCGGGGTTTCATTATTTTTATATGACATATATCTTCGCATTTTATGAACCGATCCGGATTAATTTTACTCTTTGTAGTAAGCTCCTTCCTTTCTTTTGGACAACCCCTGGTCACAACTCCCCCCGACAAGATCTATGGAAAATTGTTCGTGGACGTCCAGATGGGCAAAGTCTTCCAGGATGGAAAGACATTTGTCGATTGTATACCGAAGCGGAAACCATCCGAGATCCTGGCGGAATATGAGACCGCGAAGTCCGCGGCAGGCTTTGACCTGAAGAAGTTCGTGCAGGACAACTTCGAGGTGCCCGGCTCTCCCACCGACAACTACAAAACCAATACTTCCGAGGATGTGGTGGCTCATATCCGCAATCTGTGGACGGTACTCAAACGTACACCCGACAAGCCCGTGGAAGGAAGCTCGCTGCTGCCCCTCCCGTATCCGTATATCGTTCCCGGCGGCCGCTTCCGCGAAGTCTACTACTGGGACTCCTATTTTACCATGCTCGGTCTGAAAGAGAGCGGAGAAATAGAAATGATCGACAATATGGTGAAAAACTTCGCCTACCTGATAGAGAACTACGGACATATTCCCAATGGCAACCGGACCTACTATCTGGGCAGGAGCCAGCCGCCCTTCTTTTCCGTGATGGTAGCGCTGCTGGCCGAAGCCAAAGGCGATAGCATCTACCAGGAATTCCTTCCTGCGATGGAGAAAGAATATCAGTTCTGGATGGACGGCAGCGACAAGCTGAAGCCGGGACAGGCCTACCGGAGAGTAGTTCGGCTGAAGGACGGCGCGGTCCTCAACCGGTACTGGGACGACGCGACCGTACCGCGGCAGGAGAGCTGGCGGGAGGACGTGCTGACAGCGCAGAAATCAGGCAGGGATAAAATAGAGATGTATGAGCAGTTGAGGGCGGCGGCGGAGAGCGGGATCGACTTTTCCAGCAGATGGTTCGGGGACGGAAAGAACCTGATCACCATCCGTACGAGCGATATGGTTCCCCCCGATCTGAATGCGCTGCTCTACCACCTCGAGTGGGCCATATCCAAGGCCAGGCTCATGAACAAGGACAGCAGCTATATCGACTACCGGCGAAAGGCGGTACGCAGGGGCGAGCTGATCGACAAATACTGCTGGAACAAGACGCGCAGCTTTTATACCGACTATAATTTCAAGATCCGGAAACAAAGCAATCATATCAATCCGGGTGGGATGTATCCTTTTTGTTTTATCAACGAACACCCCGACTATATGAGCCTCCTGGCGAGACAGGTCGCCGCCGTCATCCGGGAGAAGCTGCTGAAGCCCGGCGGTATCTCCACCTCGGAATTCAATACGGGAGAGCAGTGGGACGCACCAAATGGCTGGGCGCCGCTGGAGTGGATGACCATCTGGGGGCTGGACCGCTGCGGGCAGAAAGAGCTGGCCGCGGATATTGCCGCACGCTGGGTAAAGCTCAATGAAAAGGTCTATAAGGAGACCGGCAAATTGATGGAGAAATACAACGTCGTCGACATCAACCAGGACGCCGGCGGCGGCGAATACCCCGGCCAGGACGGGTTTGGCTGGACCAATGGGGTCTTGCTCCGGCTGATCAGACAGTACAACCTGCCGAAAGAATAGACCCGGTCCTGCGGGTAACACACTACCCCGTGATCGAAGAAGTCAAAGGTTCTGCCGGGTGATTAACCCTGGTCCCCTATTTTTGCAAAAAAATTACGGAATGTCCAGGACCCTCGTTGCCGTTTTTGCAGCGGCCCTTCTTTTTGCCGCCTGCTCGCCCAATAACGTGACCGTCGATAACAGCCTTCAGCGGTATTTTGATTCGGCCGGGGTGAAGGGCAGCTTCGCGCTGTTTGACAACGGCCAGGGGCATTTTACCATCTATGATTTGCCACGGTATAAGGATAGTGCCTATGCGCCGGGCGCGACGTTTGACATCGTGCAGGTGCTGGTAGGATTGCAGACAGGGATCCTGAAGGATGATACGACAGCCAACCTCCTCCGTGGATTTCAACTCACGGGGCCGGTAAACCAGACCATGTTTGCCCGGCTCGCCGGCGATATAGGCAAGGACACACTGAAGAAATGGATCGACAGCCTTCGCTATGGCAACAGGGATCTGAGCGGCCCGATCGACAGCTTTTGGCTCGACAATCACCTCAGGGTAACCGCCGATGAGCAGCTGGGGCTGATCAAGCGCCTCTATTTCGATCAGCTTCCTTTCCAAAACCGTCCTCAAAAACTGGTACGCGGCATCATGCCGACCGAAACCAATTCGAACTACCGGCTGGTATACAAGACCGGTCAGGTCGTAAAAGGGGACGGGTACGCCCTGGGCTGGGTGCTCGGATGGGTCGAGGAGAATAAACACCCGTATTTCTTCGTGGTCAACATGGAAACAGAAGACTCCAGTAAAGACTTAGGCCCGATTGGTTTACATATTGTTAAAAATATTCTTGGGCCGATGGGTTTTTTTGAGGGGAAGAAATAAGGTATTCTTTTTGCACGTTTGAATGGCTATCTTGCATCAACTGTGAAATACCGCATCGAACATATCAATTTCCTCATCGGCCTGGCCGGTCTCCCCATACTGCTGTTCTTACTGTGGCTCTTCCTGACCTGGAAGAAAAAGACCCGGGCCCGCATAGGCGATCCGGTGCTGGTGGGTCAGCTGACCGGCAATTTTTCTCCCCTTCGTTTTACGATCAAGGTTGGACTGGCGCTGGTGGCATTTGTTCTCCTCGTGCTCGGCGCCTCAAATCTCCAGATGCCTGGTGCGATGGAGAACGTCAAACGCAAGGGTGTCGACGTCATGCTCGTACTGGACGTCAGCAAGAGTATGCTGGCGAGGGATATCAAACCCAGCCGCCTGGAAAAGGCCAAACAGCTGTTGCTGCGACTGACTGACAAGCTGGACAACGACCGCATCGGTCTGATCCTTTTTGCCGGCCGCGCGTATATGCAGATGCCGCTGACGACCGACCACGGCGCGGCGAAAATGTATATCCAGCAGGCGGGTCCCGAAGCCGTTCCCACGCAGGGGACCGTTATCGCCGAGGCGCTGAAGATGGCGAACACCGCTTTTAATTCCAAGGAGCGAAAGTATAAATCGATACTGCTGGTTTCGGATGGGGAAGACCACGATCCCGAGGCACAGGACGTAGCGAAACAATTGACGCAGGCCGGAGTAATGATCAATACCGTCGGTATCGGCTCTCCCGAGGGCTCGCCCATCGTGGACCCGGCGACGGGCGACCTGAAGAAGGACGAACAGGGGCAGACGGTTATGTCCAGGCTGAATGAAGCCGAACTGCAGCAGTTGTCCAACACGACAAACGGCCAGTATCTCCGGCTGGATAACGTCGACGACGCCCTCATTACCATGACGCAGCAGCTGGAGAGCGCCGAGAAAAAGTCCATGAGCGACGCCGAATTTATCGACTATAAGAGCTATTTCCAGTGGTTCATGGCGGCGGCGCTGCTGCTCCTGCTGGGAGAATTTTTCCTTGGAGAACGGCACCGGCCAAAAAGAACACGGCCGGCGGCATTCCCCGTCCAGGTGCTGCTGTTCGTCGTCGCAGGTCTGGCCGTTACCCTTCAGGCAAAAGCACAGGACGGTAATCCGCAAGTCCGCAGCGGCAACAGATATTACAAAAAGAAACAGCTGGACCAGTCGTTGCAGCAGTATCAGTCCGCCGTTCAGAAGGCTCCGGACAACCCTGCCGCGAATTACAATCTGGGTAATGCACAGTTCAGGAAGAATAGTTTTGACGACGCAGCCAAATCTTATGACGCCAGCGTCTCCCACACGACCGACAGGGCCATGCAGGAGAAGGGACTCTACAACAAGGGCGTCGCGATGATCAAACAAAAAAAGCTCCAGGAGGGCATCGATGCCTGGAAGTCCGCGCTGAAGCTGGACGCAACCGACGCCGACGCAAGGGAGAATCTGGAAAAAGCGCTGATGGAGCTGAAGCGCCAGCAACAACAGCAACAGCAGCAGCAACAACAGAAGAAAGAGCAAAAGAATAAAAAAGAGGACAAGAAAGACCAGCAACAGCAGCAGGAACCAAAGCCCCAGCCAAGCCGCCTGAACAAGCAGCAGGTCGAACAGCTGCTGAAAGCGCTGCAGCAGAAGGAGAACGACCTGCAGAACAAGCTCAATCAGAGCAAGATAAAGGCCCCGAATCAGCCCGAGAAGGACTGGTAACAATCCCGCGGTTCACGGGACCCGGGTTTCGGCGGCAATCGTTCCCTGGCTGGCCTCTTTATCGTAACTTTGGGCCCTGGAAGGGCCCAGTCCGAAGGACAATCATTAGCACTTTGCCGGAGATGCGCTAATTTTTGTGGAAGCGTATCTCCGGCACATATCACCCCCTTATGCAGCTGTATTGTAATTCCCTGACGAAGTACTCCAGGCTAAAGACGCTCGAAGTAAAGATCGGAGACTTGTATTTGGGCGCCGGCCACCCCATCCGGGTGCAGACGATGACCACTACGGATACGATGGATACCATTGCCACGGTGGAGCAGTCCATCCGTTGTATCGAGGCTGGCGCCGAGCTCGTGCGCATCACCGCGCCGAGTAGGAAAGAGGCCGAGAACCTGCTGAATATAAAGAACGAGCTTCACCGCAGGGGATACAAAACCCCGCTGGTGGCCGATATTCATTTTACACCGAACGCCGCGGAGATCGCGGCCCGTATCGTAGAGAAGGTGAGGGTCAATCCCGGCAACTATGTCGACAAAAAGAAATTCGAACTGATCGAATATACCGACGCGGAATACAACGAGGAGATCGACCGCATCCGCCAGCGCTTCACGCCGCTGGTGAAGATCTGTAAGGAATACGGCACCGCCATGCGCATCGGTACGAACCACGGCTCGCTGAGCGACCGCATCATGAGCCGCTATGGCGATACGCCGATAGGCATGGTGGAGAGCGCGATGGAATTTCTTCGGGTAGCCAGAGGCGAGAGCTATCACAATATCGTTCTCAGCATGAAGTCCAGCAATCCGCAGGTGATGGTACAGGCCTACCGCCTGCTGATCCGTCAGATGGAGGACGAGTTCGGGGTCTGTTACCCGCTGCATCTCGGCGTTACGGAAGCGGGTGATGGAGAAGACGGTCGCATCAAGTCCGCTATCGGTATCGGCACTCTGCTGGAAGACGGCATCGGAGATACCATTCGCGTTTCCCTGACGGAGGACCCCGAGTTCGAGATCCCCGTGTGTAAGGACCTCGTGAAAAGATACACCCGGCGGGATGACGCGGAAAATTCGGTGGTTCACGAGAACGGCGGACCGAAAAATCCGGCGGTTCACACCAACGGGACACCCGCCGCGGAGATTCCCCCTATCGGGCACATACCCTATTCTCCTTTCGAATACCGGCGTCGCGTTTCGCGGACCCTCCCCGGCATCGGGGGCCAGCACGTACCGGTCGTCATGGCCGACTTCATGCAGGCTTCGCGTATCGAAAGGGCCGACCTCAGAGCCATCGGCTATAGCTATGACGCGGGCCGCGACAAGTGGAATATCGGAGATGCCGCCGCCGACTACATCTACACCGGCAAAAAAGCGATCGGCTTCGACCTGCCGGGTACGCTCAGGCCGGTCTGTGACCATTCGGCATGGCTGGAACTGGACGACCAGGAAAAATATATCCCCCTATATCAGGGGACGGAGTACGACCCCGCCGGCGAGCGTTCTGACACACTAAATTTTATCGCACTGGACGCCGCCGACGACGAATCGGCGGACCTGGCCGAATCGCTCAAAGACGACGCGACCATCGTACTCTGTATATATACTACACATCCTTTCGCCATGCTTTCCGTCCGGCGGCTGGTCATGGAGTTGTTCGTAAGGGACGTCCGCTGTCCCGTTATCCTTGCGGTCGAGAGTAAGGACGCGAGCATCGACGAACAGCTGATCCATTTCCCGACCGAAGCCGGGGCCCTGCTGCTCGATGGCATGGGAGACGGAGTTTGGCTGATGAACGACCCGAAAAAGATCGTCAACACCCGGGTCAGCGGCCGCACCTATCTGGAGACAAAGAACAATCATCAATTCCTCAACAATACGTCTTTCTCGATCCTTCAGGCTACGCGTACCCGGATCTCGCGGACGGAATACATTTCCTGTCCATCCTGCGGCAGAACCCTTTTCGATCTGCAGGAGACGACCGCAAAAATCCGGGCCGTGACCCATCACCTCAAGGGCGTGAAGATCGCCATCATGGGTTGTATCGTCAACGGTCCCGGCGAGATGGCCGACGCGGACTTCGGCTACGTGGGCAGCGGTCCTGGAAAGATCACCCTCTACAGGGGGAAGGAAGTCGTAAAGAGGGGGGTCGATAGCGCTATTGCGGTGGAAGAACTGATCCTTCTGCTGAAGGATAGCGGGGCCTGGATCGATCCGGTCGCCAGCCCCCTGGTGCAGGCCGACTAGCCGGACGGAGAACATATAATTCAATAAATTTTTGCCGGTGAACCGCATTGACAGACTTCATGCCATTCTCACCCATTTGCAAAGCAAGAAGAAGGTGACGGCGCAGGAAATGGCCGATCGCTTCAATATCAGTCTGCGAACGGTATACCGGGACGTAAAAGCCCTGGACGAATCCGGCGTACCCGTCATCGGCGAAGCGGGGTCCGGCTATACGATCATGGAAGGGTACCGTCTTCCGCCCGTAATGTTTACCCAGGAAGAGGCCAGCGCGCTGCTGCTGGGAGCCAAGCTGGCGGAACAGTTTACGGACGGCTCCGTCAGACGGCATTTCAACGCGGCGCTGTTCAAGATAAAGGCGGTCCTCCGGTCGCCGGACAAAGAATACGTCGACTCTCTCACAGAACACATCGAGATCCTGACCCGCAATAACCCCGACAGGGAATCCCCCCAGCAATACCTCTCGCAGCTGCAGCAGGCGGTCGTCCACAAGAACGTCGTCCACATGCAGTACCGGTCGAATATGAAGGAAGAGGTCACGCGCAGGGCCGTCGAACCTATCGGGCTGCTGCACTATGGATCGGCCTGGCATCTCATTGGCTGGTGCCGGCTGCGCGAAGACTACCGCGATTTCCGGCTGAGCCGGATGCTGGGCGTGACACTGGACGAAAACACCTTCGACCCCGGCGCTCACCCTTCGATACAACAATACATCGAACAGATAAGGGCCAGCTCCGACCTGCAGGAGGCGATCGTCCGCGTCAGAAAGGATACGTCGAAATATCTGGTGGAACAGAAATACCTGAATGGCTTTGTCTCCGAGGAGGATCTGGGCAGCTGTCTCCGGATGAAATTCCTCACCTCTTCCTTCGTTTACTTTGCCCGCTGGCTGCTGATGTACACCGACGCGATCATCGTGGAACAGCCGGACACGCTGAAAGACCATATACGCGAACTGTCCGAAAAATTAGCGGCTCACCATACTACCTACTGACATAGTGGCATTCTCCCCTCCGTGAACCTCTCCCAGCCGTGAACCGCACGGTTCACATCCATTCTTATGCGCGATTCCGCTACATATTCGATATTTTGCAGAAAAAAATAGATCCGCATATGAAATTCTCGATCCGGCAGACCACAGAACAGGAGCTTCGGCTGGTTGTGATACAAGATGAAAGCAATGGCACCGAAGTGGCCCTGATCCCGGATTTTGGGGCAACCCTCCACCGCTTTTCCGTCAACCAAAGGAACGGCGAAAAATTCAACGTCATCGACGGCTACCAAAGCCTCGCCCAGCTGAAGGGCGAACTGAACAAATCCTTCAAGGGCCCTAAGCTTTCTCCCTTCCCCTGCAGGATCCCCTACGGAAAATATGAATTCGAAAACAAGGACTATCGCTTCGAACAACTGTTCGGCGACGGCAATGCAATACACGGGTTGCTGTACAATAAACCGTTCGTGGTAAAGGAAGAGGAGGCCGACGACTCCACGGGCATCGTTTCAATGGAATACGTCTACCGGAAGGACGACAACGGCTATCCTTTCGACTACCGCTGTCAGGTAAGATATATGCTCTTTGCAGACAGCGTGCTCGAAGTGTCGACGACCGTGACGAATCTCGGCGGGAAGGCCATTCCCATGGCCGACGGCTGGCATCCCTATTTCAGGCTGGGTGGAAAGGTTAATGACTGGCTGCTGCAGTTGCATTCTACTGCGATCGTCGACTTCGATGACCGTCTGATTCCGACAGGTCATCTGACCCCATACAGCGAATACGAATCACCCAAACCGGTAGGAGATAGTTTTCTCGACAACTGTTTTACGGTGAAGCCCGAGGTCGTCAGCGCGGCCTGCGAGATCTTCAATCCCGAAACCGGAATGCGGGTTTCCTTTTACCCGGACCCCAGCTATCCTTATCTGCAGATCTACACGCCTCCGACGCGTGAAAGCATTGCCATAGAGAACCTCAGCGCTGCGCCGGACTGTTTTAACAATAAAATGGGACTGCTCATCCTGGCCCCCGGCCATTCACAAATTTTTACTGTACGTTATAAAGTTTCTGTCGACTAAAACGGTAATTTGCTCCCCAAAGGCCATCAGCCTTACAAAAAAGACTATCAATGAAAAAGATCCTGAAATTTATCCTGCCGGTACTTATCGTATTTGGCTTTGCCGGCTGTCTCGATATCAATGAGAATGTAGAAGTAAAGAAGGATGGCAGCGGCCAGCTGGTCATGGACATGGACATGAGCCAGATGCTCGAGATGCTCCAAAACTATATGAGCAAGGAAGACATGGCCAAAAAGGGAATGCAAAAGATGGACACGACGGTATACATGAAGGATATTGTCGATACTGCTACCTCGCTCAGCGCAGAGAAAAAGGCGCTTCTCCGGCCGGGGCAGATCCATATTAAAATGGATATGGACGCCAAGGTGTTCACGACGCATATGCAGTTCCCCTACACGAGCCAGGACAATCTTCAGAAACTGTATGGCGCGATGAGCGATGGTTCCCTGGGCAACGCCAAGCTGTTCGGAGGACTGGGCGGCGACCAGGGCTCATCCCCCGGAGGCATGGACCAGTTCAACGGCATCTATGATTTCACCGCCAAAGACGGCATGATGGCAAAAAAGGTCAACGAAGAAAAATGGAAGGCCCTGACCAACGATCCGCAGATGGCCCAGGTCAAGCAGGCGGCGGATATGGGTATGGAAGTCAACTATACAACCACGATCAGCCTGCCCCGCCCCGTCAAAAACGTGGATAACCCGCTGGCCAAACTCTCCGACGACAAGAAGACGGTCACGATGAAATTCAACCTCATCGACGTATTCAAGGACCCCAAACAATTCAACTATAAGATAGAATACTAATAAAGGCTTCGGACACCCGAAGAGAGTTCTGTCCGGGATTTAGGAATAACCAGGAAAAAGAGTATTTTGGGGAGCAAACTTCATAATTCTATGAAACCCCTGACCTGCCTTTCTTTCCTGGTTGTTTTATTCTGGGCCTGTCACGAGCGCCCGGCTTCCTCTGCCGTCGCCCTGCCCGCGGGCGTCTCCGACTCTCTTTCGCAAAAGACCATGGGCACCTATACCGGCCAGTTCGGCAAGGGCCTGATCTCCGTCGTCGTCAACTATATCAACGGCCAGACGGTCTCCGGCTACGATATACACAAAGGACTAAGGCGTAATTTCAACGGAGAAGTCGTTCAGCAGGGCGGAGTGCTGCAGTTTGTGCTGAAAGAGCCCGGCTCCAACCCCTTCGACGGCACGTTCAACCTGACCCTGGATACGGCCAGACGGGAGATGAAAGGAAAATGGGCGCCATTTGACAGCTCGAAAGGACCGGCCCGTCTGCTGTCGCTTGAGCGGAAAGAGGGCAACGACGGTTTCGATACCCTGGGCGGCCTCTGGGTCGCCGGCCGAGACAGCGTGCTGACGCTGGCGATCGACGGAACCTGTTCGTATGAATTTTATCAGCGGCCGGACGACTCCACTTCTCAACTGATCACCCTCAAAGGCAACTATACGATCCGGGGCTCCGAATGCAGGATCGAATGGGCGAAGAACGACTATTTCCCTTCGATGCGGCTGATCGTGCAGCAGCCCAGGTATAACGCCGATTCGACGGTCCTCGAACCCCTGGAGATGGTCGGGAATGGTCTGAAATTTACGATGGACGAAGGCGACTGACGATGAGAATATCCCTGATTATTCGTGCACTCCTGCTGCTGGCCCTGGCCTTTTTCTCCTTCCTGATGGTCAGGCTGTCGCTGCCCTATCTGGCGATGCGGAGCGACGTGGATTTTTTGCAGACCAAACAGAATATCTATCATATCCGGTACTGGCGCATCAGTTTTTATACGCACGTGTTTACCAGCTGCTTTGTGCTGGTTGCTGGTCTTACGCAGTTCAACCCCTGGCTGCTGCGCCGCTATCGACGCGTCCATCGCTGGATGGGCTGGGGATATCTCGCGATCGTGACCCTGATCAGCGGGCCTTCGGCCTTTGTCATGGGATTATATGCGAATGGCGGCCTGCCGGCACGCGCCAGTTTTACACTGCTGGCCTTACTTTGGGTGGCGTTTACATCGTATGCCGGCTATTATGCGGTGCGGCGGAAGTTTGAGCAGCACGGCGCCTATATGTTCAGAAGTTATGCGCTGACCCTGTCCGCGCTGACGCTGCGATCCTATACTTTCCTCCTCTCGATGACGACGATCCATGCCAGCGCGAGAGATATTTATATTACCACGGCCTGGCTGAGCTGGGTGCCCAATCTGATACTGGCCGAGATCCTCATCCGCAACGGATTTGTCCGGAAAGTGTACAAGGCCTAACGTACTGCCAGCGGCGCGTTGGTCTTTTCAAATTTCCCGCTGGCGGCTATCCGATAGTTCGCGACGCCGACGGGGTCGGTCCGGATGATCGCATTGCTGTCGTATCCCACCGAGTCGGGGTCGTTCTTATAGACATTCTTAAAATCCCGTACTTCAAATTCAAAACTCGGCTGCATCGTGAAGACCTTCACCGGCTCGGAGAACTCCTGATGACCGGCTACGGCGAGTTTGTCGATGATCTTTCCGTGGGGGTCATAAGTTACGAGGTAGAAAAAGACGGGTGCGTGCACATTCTCGGTTTCCAGCGAGCTGTGTACTCCGGCGTACAGAAGCGCGGTAAAGGCGGTATCGGCCTTCACGACCGCATAGTAGTAATAGTCTTTGGAGACCTCACGGGAGAATTTCTCGGTCCGCATCTCGGGAACAAATTTTTCATAGTCGAAATTGATACTCTTATCGAACTTATGTGCGCCGATCCATGCGTCGTTGATCGTCAGGGGCAGCGCGACGGCCCCAAATTCATTCCTGAACTCCTGCCATAGCGTTTGTTCGGGGTCCTTGATATTGCTGCCCGCGGCGAGCGCCTGCTTATACAGCCGTTTAGCATCCGGCCCGTCCATCAGACTCGCGAACAACTCGCTGTTGAGAAATTCTTCCGGCCTCGCGTACCCCATCTGAAGGGTTATTTCCATGTAGTGAAGGGCGGCGGAGTCTTTCTGATAGTCGGATTCGAACAGGCCCTTGCTGTTGGCGCAGGCCGCCGAAAGCCGGACCAGCGCACCGGCCAGCGGCTTGTACTGCATTTTTTCCGCTATATGGAGCGCGTATACCGCCTCGTTATAGTCGCCCTGGGCCATAAGGGCGCCCCCCAGCTCGTAATATGCCTGGGCCGTGGGCTTCAGCCCGATCGATTTTTTAAAAAGTCCGATACTTTTGGGAATGTCTTTCTTATTCTTAAAGGCGTCCATAGCCGCCAGGAATTGTTTGCGGGCGGCTCTATCGTCACCGGCGACGGCGGCGATCCTGACGGAGTCGAAGGTATACATGGAGGCTGACGTAAGTCCCGCGACGGGCGCCGGCGCCGAATGACAGGCCAGCAGGACGAAGGGTAGCAGGAAAAGGGGGGTTAAGGGTCTCATGGATGAATGGTATTGGCCGAAAGATATAAAATTTTTATTACCCTTCAAATCCGTTTCCTGTGTTAAATTTGCAGTTGCTATGATTAAAACAGACTTCCTGGTCATTGGCTCCGGCATTGCCGGTCTCAGCTATGCGCTGAAAGTTGCACAGCGCCACCCGGACAAAAAGGTCCTCGTCATCACCAAGTCGAGGGCTGACGAGACCAATACGAAATACGCGCAGGGCGGTATCGCCGGCGTGACCGACTTCGAACACGACAGCTATGACAAACATATACAGGATACCCTGATCGCAGGGGACGGACTATGCAATCCGCATACGGTGGAGATAGTCGTCAGGGAAGGCCCCGAGCGTATCCAGGAGATCATCGAATGGGGGACCCGCTTCGACAAGGACTCTGGCGGCGACTACAAGCTGGGTAAGGAAGGCGGGCATTCCGAGTTCCGCATCCTCCACCACAAGGACGTCACCGGCAAGGAGATCGAGCGGGCTCTGCTGGATACAGTAGGGAAGCAGAAGAATATCGAGGTCATCAAGCACTGGTTTGTCCTCGACCTGATCACCCAGCACCACCTCGGCTATCTCGTCACGAAGTCGACCCCCGATATCGAATGCTATGGGGTATATGCGCTGGACCACCAGACCAATAAGATCGTAACCATAATTTCGAAGATCACGCTGCTGGCGACCGGTGGTAACGGACAGGCCTATCGCACGACGACCAATCCGAAGATCGCTACCGGCGATGGCGTGGCCATGGTCTATCGCGCCAAAGGCCGCATCGAGAATATGGAATTCATCCAGTTTCATCCGACGGCGCTGTATGAACCCGGCGTGAGCCCCTCCTTCCTGATCACGGAAGCGGTGCGGGGTGACGGAGGCATACTCCGCAATGACAAAGGCGAGGCTTTTATGGAGAAATACGATCCCCGCAAGGACCTCGCCCCGCGCGACATCGTAGCCCGCGCCATCGACAGCGAAATGAAAAAAGCGGGTACCGAACACATCTATCTCGACTGCAGACATATGGATCAGGCGAAGTTCGTCGAACATTTCCCGAATATCTACCAGAAGTGTAAGTCCATCGGCATCGACGTCGCGGAGAACATGATACCCGTAGCGCCTGCCGCGCACTACAGCTGCGGCGGCATCAAGGTCGACGAATGGGGACATACGTCTGTCAGGCATCTGTATGCGTGTGGCGAATGCTCCTCTACCGGTCTGCACGGCGCCAACCGGCTCGCGAGCAATTCCCTCCTGGAGGCGCTGGTCTTCTCCCATCGCTGCTACCTCGACAGCATCAGGGCCGTCGAAGAGATCGAATTTAAGGACGGAGTGCCGGAATGGAACGCCGAAGGCACGATGGAGCCGCAGGAAATGATCCTTATTACCCAGAGTCTTAAGGAATTGCAGCTATTGATGAGCGACTATGTGGGTATCGTGCGCACCAATACCCGTCTGCAGAGGGCGAGCAAACGGCTGGACTTGCTGCACGAAGAGATAGAGTCATTGTATGAGACAACGGCGGTTTCACCCCAGCTGTGCGAGGTGCGCAACCTGATAACCGTCGGATACCTGATCGTGAAAGAAGCTTCATTCCGCAAGGAAAGCCGTGGACTGCACTACAATACCGACTATACCGGGAAAAGCGAAATACTTCAAAATATCGTTCTCTGATGAGCAAAACGATTGTTAAAAAAGCCATGATCCTCGCCGCCGGGCTGGGAACCCGTTTCAAACCCTGGACGGACCAGCATCCCAAGGCGCTGGCGCCGGTCAACGGGAAAAGCCTGCTGCAGCGGAATGTCGAATATCTCCAAAGCTATGGTATCGACGACGTCGTCATCAATGTCCACCACTACGCGGGTCAGATCATCGAGGCCCTGACGTCGAACCGGGGCTGGGGAAGCCGGTTTTCCATCAGCGATGAGACGGATACTGTATTGGAGACCGGCGGAGGCCTGTTAAAGGCCAGTCCCCTGCTGGACGACGGCCCATTCGTGCTGATGAACGTGGATATCCTGACGGATATGGATCTGGGT
>Ga0310811_10006001_pt1 | contig 15465 bp, 15 predicted proteins | sample YCmetagenome_FD_207642 | JGI IMG/M metagenome (GOLD analysis project Ga0310811, IMG submission 207642) | Soil microbial communities from experimental microcosm in Duke University, North Carolina, United States - YC | ecosystem: Engineered > Artificial ecosystem > Soil microcosm > Unclassified ...
CGAGAGTGAACTCCGTGACTTCCTTTCCTTCGGCTTGAACCAGATCCGAGCGACTCAGCTGAACGTTCTGAATGAACGGGGATGCTTCGAGGGACTTCATGAATCGAGTGAGTGCCTGAATGTCCACGGTGTGGCCGACGATCTTGAACTTCAGCTCTTTGGCAGCTGCCAGAAGCGAATCGGATCTCGCCTTGACGGCGCGATTCCTATCCGCGGCTCTCTTTTGCGGCGATGCCGTGCTGTCGACGACAACCGCTTTCTTGGAGGTGTCAGCCGCAGCGGCGCTTCTTGGCGCACTCGTCTGAGTGATCTCGGTCAGCCACGTGTACTGCGGCAGCGCAGTGCTTATCTCGTACATCAGGTGCGACCAGAGATAACGCGAATCGTCGATCGACTTGATGATGGCGATCTGCTGATACAGTGAATCGCGCGACGCTTCCGCCTTTGCCTTCGCCGATAGAACGGCGCCGAACTGCGCCGAGTCGTTGACGGCCTTGGTTTCCCTTGCTTCCAGTCCACTGGCCTTGGCGGCCTGGTGGACGAACATGAGGATGATGAGCGCACCGCTTATACCTGCCGCGGCGATTGCGCCCAGCATGTATTTGTCGGTGATCTTGCCCGCGAGCGACGCGAAGATCTCCGCAGGGCGGATTTCGAACTTCAGCCCCTTCGCGCTTTGTGGGCGACGCTTTTTCTTGCCATCCCCGGGAAGGAGATTGATCTGGATCATGTTGTCAGGTCTCCGGGTCAGTTCTTACGAAGGGCAAGGCCGATCGCCAGCATCAACAGCGGCGCGACCTCGTCCGTCACCAGCGAATCCAGCGCGCCATCTCTCACCGACATAGTCGTGAGCGGGTTCGCGAGTTCTACCGGCTTCTTAAGACGTTGCCCAAGTGATTCAGTCAGGCCTGGCGTCCGTGACCCGCCACCGCAGGTGTAGACAGCCTTCATCTGTCCGTCTCCCTTCAGCGACGTCGACAGGAACGCGATCGCGCGCTCCAGGCCGGTCGCGATTTCCTCGGTCCGCTGAAGAACCACGGAATCGAGTTGCGGAGATCGGTCGTATCCTCGTATCAAAGCCTCCGCGTCGGCCGCGGAAAGGCCGTGTTCGCGTTGCAGATCTTCACGAATTCGGCGAGTACCTATAGGAAGATCGCGGGTCAGGATCGGCACGCCATCGTCCAGAATGTTGATGTTGGTGACCTCGTGCCCAATGTTCACGAGTCCAACTGCGCCGGTCATGGCACTCGGATAATTGAGCTCGAAGGCGTTGTGGAGCGCGAAAGCGTCCACGTCCATGGAGCTGGGCGTTATGCCTGCTTCGGCGAGAATCCGGAGTTTGGCTTCCACCAGGTCTCGCTTGGCAGCGACGAGGAGAACGCTCATCTCGTCTCGCCCGTCGCCGTCGTCGAGAATCTGGAAATCGAGCTCGACCGAATCGACGTCCGGAACGTGTTGCTCCGCTTCCCATCGCATCAGCTCGCGAGCCTGCGCTTCCTTGACCCTTTCAGTCTTGATGCGCTTGATGATGACATCGCGCCCGCCGACTGCGGCGACGACGGCCTTGGTGTTTGCGTCTACCGATTCAATGGTCGTTCGGATCACATCGGAAACGAGATGCGGATCCATCACTTCGCCTTCCACGATGGCATCATCTGGAAGTGGAGTGATCGCAACCCTGATCAGTTCTGGTGTCGACTTCGAGTGATCGACGACGGCGACCTTCACTAGGCCGGATCCGATATCGAGCCCTACGGTAGTCTTCTTTCGGCCAAACAGCGCCATCGTGGACCTTGGTGAATGAAAAAAAGCGGGTATTCCCGGGGTCCGCGCGACTTCGTTACCTTCTTGAAGCGTGCGGTCCCAAAGACCCTGTTCGCCTGCACTTGCATCGAAACCGACCGGCAGGCACTTCTGCTTCCCGGTCGTAACCAGGCGTTCGAACTAAGACACGATTCAATTGGCGGGAAAGTAACGACGGGCCTTGCTCGTCTCAGAAAAGCTCCGACCACCACTGTTCTGAAATTCGGTCGATAATTATCGAATGATCCGCGGCGGCGACCGCCCTCACCACGACCCCAATCCGTCGTGAGGCCCTCGCCTCGACGGGCGATGCGCCCGCATCCGCAACAATCCAGTAGAGCTCCGAGTCGAGTCGTGTTACATAGACGATGACAGGCGCTTCCAGGTCTCCGATAGAAATTGTTTTTGTCCCAGTGAGACCGATGGCAGCAGTCGTGTCTGGGCGAAACGTCGCGATCGTCATCTCGATTGCCGTTTCCGCGGCGACGAACGCGAGGTGACGCTCCACCCCCGCGGTGCCGATCCTTGTCTCCTCTGTTGCGGCGGCGAACACGCCCGTCACGAGTGCGGATACAAGGAGGAGGACCAGGAGTGCGGCCGCTAGCGCAAATCCTTTGCGAGGGCGGATCACTGGCCGCGGTTGCGCACGGCAATGGAAACTGTCGCGGAATCCGCCGGCATCCAGTCGCGACCCTCAACCATCAGGCTTTGCCGGCTTTCAGACCGCGCGGTGATGTCTACTCTCGCCAACGTAAGTGAGAATGAGCCAGTCGGGAGACGGCCTCCCGAGCCGTCAAAGAACTCGAATAGCAAACCCGTAGAACGCGGATTGCTGCTGTACGCACGGTAAGGCCCGCTCAAAGGTTGGATCGCACCGCACACCGATGGACCCAACGCGTTGCACCGTCGATATCCCAGATACCAACCCCCGTCGGATGAGCGATAAAGACTGTACCTGCCACGTCTGAAGAACCGCACCGGGGCTCCAGGATGCACATGCTCGCTCAAGGGATCTGACAAACCGACACCGAACGCCGTCCCAGTCGCGTCGACATCGTCCGCCGCAGCGAATCCGGTCGATGGAGGACACGTCGTCGCCTTCGAGCGTGCGCTGAACGCAGCGATCCGATGGCGCTCCCATAGGCTGCCCCCGGCGGCCGAGTCCCGGAGGAATAAGGCGAGATCACCCGTGTCGGGCTGTGTAAGAAGCGCGGTGAGCGTGTTGCCACGTGGAGATGTGCCCGCCGGCAGTCCGATTTCCGAGCCGGCGATCTGACAGACGACTGAGCTGCCAATGCTCGCAAATATTTCCACCGCGGAGTCGGCGAGCAGCCTCGCGGTGTCCGCGATGGACATTCCTCGAATGTCCGTCGACAGTATCTCAATGGCATCACGCACTCCTTCGCGCGCCCCCACCAACTCCTCCGCCCCTCGATAGAAGCGTTGCTGCCGCAGAAGCGTGAGCCCGATCGCGCTGCCCACCACACCGAGAATCGCACACACTATTGCCAGCTCGAGGAGCGTGAATCCCAATCGCGTTTGTCGCTGCTCCGAGCGATGGCGCGATCCGGGCGGCCGCGCGCTGTGTAAGCCGACGCCGCCGTTCACGGAGTGCGGACCGTGTCGGCGATCAACCGGCGGCATGGTAGAAGCGAGTCAAAGCGTAGCGTTAGCTGCCCTTCCGGTGTCGGATAGCTCACCGCCTCGACCACCCTTATCCGTGCGGAGTCGAGAAGCGTGACCGCCCACTGGGATTCAACCTGTTGCAACGTCTCGTGCCCGCTCACGGCACGCCGACACTCGATCCTCAGAATCTCGAGACGGCTCGCGGCGATCCTTCCAGCTCGTTCTCGAATCCCGTCGGCCTGCGTCGCCCGCGCGATCAACGCGCTCGTGCTCACCAGGGCCAAGCCACCAATCGTGAACAGCAGGAGCGCGATGATGATCTCGATCAACGTGTAACCCGTACTTCGCGGTTTGGTCATGCGCTGACGATGGTGTGTTCCAGCGCAACCGCATCACTGCTCCGCGACGGGCGGTATCTAATCCATTCCCGCCAAAAGAAAAAAGGGGAGCGGCTAAGCCGCTCCCCCTTTCTCTTGCAACCAGATCAACTTAGACGCAGGTGATCACGCCGTTGGTCATGTCGCAAACCTTCGCTGACTGCGAGTGCGTTGCGGTACCCTGCCACGAAGGCGGCGGGCCGGCGAGGTTCGTTATCACGACCGTCACGTTCTGCGACGGGCTGAAACCCTGCAGAGGAGCCAGGCTGGTGGCGGTTCCACCAAAGTACGCGCCGTTGTTGTCCGCGGCGTACTGCTCTTCGTAGGTCGCCATGTTGCGCAGGTCAGACTTCATCGCTGCGACATACGCAATCGCGGCAAGAATACCGATGATGACGACAACGATCAAAAGCTCAATGAGGGTAAAACCCTTTTTGTTGCTCATTTATTTCTCCTGAAGCGTTGAAAAACGGGAGAGAATGAAGTTGCGTTCTCTGTGCTAAAGACGCCTCAGCGAGATAGAGGCAAAGCCATGTAAGGCACCGCGGGTGCCGTTCCCGAGCGCGGGCATAACTCACTGCACCGCTTGAGGTTACAAATTGCGACGGGTCGGCACCGACCCATGTTTTTGCCGCTATTTGCGAGAGCTCTCGCAAATAGCGGTTCTACGTTGGCAGGCCGTATCTGGAGAGCTTGCGGTATAGCGTCGAAGGATCGATTCCCAGCACCTCGGCGGTACGTGGCTTGTTCCCCCCCTCGTTCTCCAGAACCCAGAGGATGTAGGCGCGCTCGATGGTGTCCAGGGTGGGGTTTGCCTGTACTGCGTCACTAACCAGGGGGTCCAGCTTGGGCTCCACAACGCGCTCCGGCAGCGCCGAAAGGGGAATCGTGTCCCCTTTGGCCAGAATCGCCGCCCTCTCCAGCGCGTTCTCGAGCTCGCGCACATTCCCCGGCCATGAATAACGCTGCATGGCCTCCAGTGCGTCAGGAGCGAGCACACGCGGCGGCTCGCCGCGAGCGTCGCCGGCACGCTTGAGGAAGGCGTCCGACAAGAGGGCGACGTCGCCGGCCCGATTCCGCAGCGGCGGCAACACGATGGAGATCACGTTCAGCCGATAGTAGAGATCGCTGCGGAAGCTCCCGCGCTTGATCTCGTCCTCGAGGTCGCGATTCGTAGCCGCGATCACCCTCGCCGTCACCGGCTTGGCTTCGGTCGCTCCGACGGGAATCACCTCACGCTGCTGCAGCACGCGCAAAAGCTTAACTTGCGTTGCCGGCGTCGTCTCCCCGATCTCGTCGAGCAGGAAGGTCCCTTCTCCGGCCGCGAAGAACAAGCCTTCCTTGTCTCGCGACGCTCCAGTGAAGGATCCTTTGACGTGCCCGAAGAGCTCGCTCTCCAGCAGGCTTTCCGGCAACGCCCCGCAGTTGATCGATAGGAAAGGCTTGGTCGCCCGCGATGACAGATCGTGGATGTAGCGGGCCACGACTTCCTTTCCTGTTCCAGATTCACCCTGCAGTAGCACGGTCGAGTCCGTCCCGGCCACTGACTCGGCCACATGCAATGCGTCGAGCCACGGCTTGCTTGCCCCGACCGGCCGTCCCGACTTGTCTCGCCGCTTGGAGTCGGCCTTAAGCGCCTTGTTCTCGCGCCGAAGATTCCGGTGTTCGGCGGCGCGGCGAACGATCGTCACCAGCTCTTCGTTCTTGAATGGCTTCTGGATGTAGTAGAAGGCGCCGTTGTTCACGGCGCCGATCGCCGACTGAAGGCTCGCCTGCGCAGTCATGAGAATCACAACCGCCTCGGGGTCGTGCGCGCGTACGGACGCCAGAATGTCCAGGCCGGTGACGTCGGGCATTCTGACGTCAGTGATTATCAGCTCGGGCTTCAATGCGGCAATCTGCTCCAGACCCTTTTTCCCGCCGAGAGCCGTGTAGGGGATGAATCCCTCGCTCTTGAGAAGAATGCGGATCGTGTCGAGGATGCCCATCTCGTCATCGATGATGAGAACCGTTGGAGTGGATGTCGCGGCGGCAGTCATTATTCGGTCTTCGCCAGAAACTTCGGAGTCTTTCTCGCCCCTTCGACCCCCAGCCTCGGCAGAATCACCGTGAACCTGGTCCCGGACCGCGGGCCATCCTTATCGACCAGAATAAAACCGTGATGCGCTTCCACAGCGCGATGGACGATGGAGAGTCCGAGTCCAGTGCCGCCGGCTTTCGTCGTCACGAACGGCTCGAACAGCCGCTCTTTGACGGAGTCGGCGATTCCAGTTCCCTCGTCGGTCACTCGCACCATCATCGCCCCACGAGTGAAGCGCTCGGCCTGCGCTGGCAGCTGGTGGTATGCCAGCTCCGCTGCTTCCAGCCGCACTTCCCCACCGGGTGGAGAGGCTTGAACCGCATTGAGAAGGAGATTGAAGATCGCACGATGGAGCAGATCATCATCGCCAACGACGACCAGAGAGTTCGAAGGAAACAGCTCGCGAATCGTCACATCCGCGGGCTTGTCGGGGTGCGCGGTGACGAGAACGGCGGCGTGATGCGCGATATCCACGAGATCGACTTTGGTGACTCTGGTAACTCCCGTTCGCGCAAAATCGAGGAACTCCGAGAGGAGCCTCGACAGTCTGTCCGACTCACGTTGAACGAGCTTGGTCAGCGTCCGCGTGTCGTCGTCCGCCCCTGGAACCTTCGCGAGAAGCTCCGCGGCGCTTCTGATCGAGGCGAGCGGATTCTTGATCTCGTGGGCCAATGACGCACTGAGCTCAGCGACTGCTTCGAGCCGTTCGGCGCGCGTGTGCAGTCTCTCGATGTCTGCCTCGCGCAGCCTGAACGCCGCCAGCTCGGCTGCCATTTCCTCTCGTCCCGCGTGCGCTTCGCGTAGCCGCGCACCGATGTAACCGCACCCGAGCGCAACCGCCCCGAAAATCCCGAGCTGGACCAGGACTGGCAGGTCGAACGCAGTAGACTGGTCCAGAATCGTCACCGCGAAGTACAGCACGTCGCCGAGCATGGCGATGAGGAGCACGCCACCAGGGGGCAGCAGCAGGGCGCTGACGGCGATGACCAGGATGTATAGGGGAGCGAGCTGGGAGGGCGTGCCAGTCTGTGTCAAATGAACGACAGCGGTCACGAGGAGCAGATCGAAGATGACCTGGACGTAAAAGAAGCTGTTCCCCAGCACTCCTTCCCGCCGGGCGTCATAGAACATGGAACCGCTCGTGAACAGCAACGCGGCAACGAAAGCGAGCGTCGCCACCAGTGTCGCCGTACTGTCGGCACGGCGCCAGACCGCGATCGCCGCGACGAAGATTGCCGTCGCCAGAGAGAGTCGGCCGAGGTACAAAACGCGCAGGACCCTCTCCCGCGCACCGAGCATTGGGGCGGGAACAGCGAGCGCAGGGCGCCCAGTGGGCGTGATGGGAACGGCCGGTAGCAAGAGGTCCTTAATTGCGGGAGTTTGGCAATGCCGTCAATTAGACGCTTAGGCAGGCCCCTAAGTCTCTACTACTATATAGAATAGAATAGATTACCACGATATGGTCCTAGTACTTGTTGCTGCGGAGGCAGTCGATCCTCCGTCGATGGTCATGGCGGCGAGCAGCATGATTGCCGTACTTGGACTGGTGGCGCTGAACGGGTTCTTCGTTGCCGCCGAGTTTTCCCTGGTTGCCGCCCGGCGCAGCAAGCTCGATGAGATGATCGCCCAGGGGGATCGCGCGGCGCGAACCGTCCAAACGGCGCTCCAGCATCTCGACCGATACATCGCCGCCACCCAGCTTGGAATCACCATCGCGTCCCTCGCGTTGGGGTGGATCGGCGAGCCGATACTCGCGCAGCTCTTCGACCGACTCTTTCGGACCGTTGGCCTGAACCCATCCCCAACGGCGATCCACGTCGCCGCGGTGCCCGTCGCGTTTTTCATCCTCACGTTTTTCCACATCGTGCTCGGCGAGCTCGCCCCAAAATCCATCGCACTGACAAGTCCGGAAAAAACCGCGCGGGCCGTAGTCCGTCCTCTACTCGTCTTCTCGCGCGTTATGTCTCCATTCATCTGGGTCTTCAACGGCGCCGCGAACGGCTTGTTGCGGGTCTTCGGAGTCGAGCCGATCAACGATCCGGAGGGGCACAGCCCCGACGAGATCCGCTTCCTTGTCATGCAGGCACATGCTCGCGGCACACTGGACGAGTCGGATCGCGCGATGCTCGCCGGTGTCCTGGATTTCCACGAGAAAAAGGCTCGCGATGTAATGCGCCCTCGAACGGATGTGGTTGCACTGGACATCGAAGCCACGGAGGAGGAGGTCTGGGAAATCCTTCGGCGCGAGCGATACTCCCGCTATCCGGTGTACCGCGACTCGCTGGATGATGTGACTGGCGTCTTCCTGGCCAAGGATCTTTGGCTCCACTCGGGGGACGCGCCGTTCAATCTCGCCGACTTCGTCCGCGAGCCGATGTATGTGCCGGATAGCCGTCCGGCGGAACGAGTGCTCGACGATCTGCGAAAGACGCGGGCGCACATGGCCGTCGTGCTCGACGAGTACGGCGGCACCGCCGGCATCGTCACGATGGAAGATCTGGTCGAGGAGGTCGTCGGGGACATCGCCGATGAGTACGACTTCGCGTCGCGCGAATCGATCGTCACCGATGGAGTGCTCGAGCTGGCCGGATCGCTGTCCCTGATCGATGTCCGGTCCGACTACAGGATCCAGATACCCGAGGGAGATTGGACGACGCTCGGCGGCTACGCTTTCGCGAAGTTGGGACGGCTACCGCGCATGGGAGATCGGATTCCCATCCCGGGGGGCGAGATGGAGGTTGTGGCCATGGATGGCCGCCGCATTGCCGCTCTCAGAATTCACCGCGCCGGGATCAGGCAACCGGCGGTCGCTCAGCACGCCTAAAGCTTTCGGCGAAACACTCCGCAAGCGCCGAACGCGATCGCATCGATCGACCCGGCCCGTCGTGCAGTGGTACATGGCAGGAGAGAGTTTTTTGCCACCCAATTCGCTCGTCGCCGTGAGCCGACGTCGGACACGAAGCGGTCGACAAGACTGGTCCGCGATGGATCGAACGCGGAGAGCGCAGCCGCCGACTTGATCGCGAGCTCGCTTTCACGCGCCCGCATGTAAAGAAGGGGGAGATGAGCCGCCACCGCGATGTCAGCGGTTGGAACCGGCCGTTCGATCGTCTCGGAGCGATCCCACACGGCTTGGGTGTACTTGGCCTCCAGGTAATCCGAATAGAGTTTCGCGGCGACGTTGCTTCTGCCCGAGAACTCGAGACGCTTTCCGACGGACAGGTAGGTCTCCGGCTCCCCGACGTACCCGAGGCTGAGTGACGTCTGAAGCATCGCCAGCGCGGAATCACCCCGTCCGGCACCCAGGTAAGCCTCGGCCAACCTGTATCGGGGCTCGCCCACCAACGGGTCGGCTTTTATCGCATCGCTGAGGACGACGAGCGCGCGTTCGTAGTCTCGTTTCCCTATGTACATGCTCGCAAGCGCGATACGCTGGTCAATTCGATGTGGGCTGAGCTCGATTGCCTTGTGAAAGGCGTCGATCGCCAGGTGCTCGTACACCGGTGACTGATAGAAGTGGGCCGCCTCCACCAGCAAGCCGCCCTCGTGCGTGTAAAGTCTATCGTTGAGCGTGTCTCTGTGGATCTCTTTCGCGAATGCGGCGAAGGACTCCGTGAACGCGCGATCGAGCATGCGCCGCTGGCTGGAGTCGCGAGCAATGTCCTGTAACCGCGGTCGCAGGGATCCGAGAAACTGGGCCATCAGGATCGGAGTGTGCGCGCTCTGCCTCGCGCCGGAATTTGAAAGCAGCTCGAGATTCGCGAGGTTCTGGGCAACCGACCCGTTCCCCGAATCAATCGCAGCCAGGGCTCGGTTCGCGCGGAGCGGAGTCCAGACCTCACCGTAAAGGGCAGCGACGAGTAGCACAATCGAGGCGAGCGCGAGCACTGGACGCGGTTTCATCCCGAGCGCATCGTCGGTGTTCATCTCCAGCACTACCGACCCCACCGCGCGGCGCGACGAGATCAATGCTGCGACGAGCATCCAGAGCATCGTCGAGTTCAGATCGAGAAACCAGAAGAAAAGGTATGTGCCGTAGGCTACTTGCAGTCCCGCAAGAATCGCCACCGCCGACGCCGAGACCCTGCCGGCCCGGTACGCCCCCACGAGTGTTACGCCTATCGCGACCCAGATGCCAAGAAATGCGGCTGCGCCGATCAAACCTGTTGTGGCGAGCGTCTCCAGGAACTGGTTGTGCGTGCGATCATAAATCTCGGTGTCGATCCGGTAAATCCCCGGATCAAAGTGCGCGCTCCAGACGAGATTGTGGTTCTCCGGTCCGTAGCCGAGAAGTGGGCGATCCTTGAAGCCTTCGATTGCCGCGCGCCATTGCATCGTCCGCGACCCGTCCGCGCCGGCTGGATCGCTGAGTGCAAGACGCTGCAGCACGGTTGGAGCGTACCTGGCCACCGCGGCCGCGGGAAACGCTCTGATGCCTGCGGAAACTCCAGCGACCGCGACCGCAAGCGTTCCCGCCAGAGCGAGTGTCATCCATTTCTTCCTCGCGCCCCCTGCCAGCAGAGCAAAGATGATGGATGCGACGACCGCGCCCAACACCAAACCAATTACTGTGCTCCTGTTCTGCGCATACACGAGCGCGAGAGAATTCACTGCGGCGGCGGCGAGATAATAGAGACGATAGCGGACACTCGTCGACGCGAGATATCCAGCCAGTGCGATTGTGATCAGGAGATAGGGTGCCAGCAGTCCCGAATTGCCGATCGTAGCGGTGCTCGCGGTGACGGTGTGGTCTCCCACCCACCCTGCGTGCTGTGCGATCGCATCGATACTGACCGCCAGACTGACCACCAGCGCCACATTCAGCACCAGCGTCCAATCCTGATCCCGCAGTGTTCGAAGAATCAGGAAAAAGACGACGAGGTGGGCCCATGCCCACACGCCACCCATTCGCTCGAAATCGCCAAAGAAACTGTGTGTTGCAGCAGGCGAGAGGATTGCAGACAGCGTTGCCGCGCCGAGAAACGCCATCACTGACCAGAATATCGGCTCGGCGTGGAGGTCCAGCGTCTTCCGGCCAAAGCAAAGTGCGATGACGAGGGTGGTCGCTCCAACTTCCATGAGCGCACGGAAAAACAGGTTCCGCGGCGCGACGTACGGGAAGAAGAAATTCGTTCCCACGATGAGCGGAACTGCGAGCGATGCGAGCAGCAGCACGATGACGACATTGCGCCACGAAGGCTCGGGTAATCGAAGAGTCACGATCCGCACTGTCAGTCCGTTACTTCTTCGGTAAGCCGCACCAGCATTTCCGGAACGATTTCATGTCCACCCTCGAACCTGATGGTCGTATGCCGGACGTTCAGCTCCTTCAACCGCGCTTCCTGCGTCGCTATAAGCTCCGGCTTGGCGAATTGATCGTGGGTGCCGAGGACAACGGTGAGAGGCGACCGTCGTGCCAGGCGGGCGGCTGCTTCCGCATCGAGCTCTGACGGCAACAATCCAGCGTAAAGCACGACGCGGTCCGGATCTGCATTTCCGCGAGACACCCAACGCGCAACCGTGGCCGTACCCTGAGAGAAGCCGAGGACCCACAATCGGACCTTGGCGCGATCGACGACGGAGAAAATTTCGTCATGCAGCCGATCGAGATAATTCACATAATCATGAATCTCGCACTCGCGATCCTCGGCGGTCATCCAGCTCGCGCCGACCGGTACCGTTGCAGCGTTCGGGCCGACACGGGGAGGCTCGAGGTAGAATCGCGACAGGGCTTCCGGAGCAACGAAAAGGCGATCGCTCCTCTCGAGCGGCAGGAAACGAGAAAGGAACCGTCTGGCGAGCTGACCGTGACCATGGCAGACGATCCATACTTCGCTCAAGTCCGCATCGAGCGAGCCCATGACCGCATACCGCGCGGATCTCGCCACCTGCAGGTGACGCTGCTCGAAAGTGCGAAGCTTTTTTTTCGGCGCGACAGGTATCTGCACGAGACGCTCGACTGGTTTGGCAAATTGAGGGGCACCGCTGGAACATGTCTTGCCCCCTATGAATGTACCATTCCTATTGAGAAATGATTCGATTTCCGCTCCTCGCCCCACTGATTCTTATCGTCGCCGCCTGCTCCGTATCCGAGGACCAGGAGGTCGCACTCGGCCGTCAGGACGCCGCCGAGATCAACGCCCAACTACCGATCGTTACCGACCCCGCGATCAGTGATTACATCCAGGAACTGGGAAAATCCATCGCAAGCAAGACAAGCAGAGCGGACCTCGACTGGCACTTCTACGTTGTCAACACAAAGCAGGTCAACGCTTTTGCTCTTCCCGGGGGGTTCATTTATGTGAACCGCGGGCTCATCGAAAGCGCGGATCGTCTCGACGAGCTGACCGGAACGATGGGCCACGAGATCGGCCACGTAATCGAACGGCACTCCGTGAAACAAATGCAAAGCGCTCAGAAGGCAAACGTTGGAATCGCGGTCGTGTGTACGTTGACCAGCATTTGTCATAGCGGGCTCGCCCAGGCAGCCGTACAGGTTGGGGGGACAGCGCTTTTTGCAAAGTACAGCAGGGCCGACGAGATGCAGGCCGACTCGGAAGGGGTCGTCAACGTTACCCGCGCCGGCTACGATCCGCAGGGGATTCCGGATCTATTTCAAGTGCTGCTCAAGGAACGCGAGTACCAGCCGAGCATCGTCGAAGGCTGGTTCGCGACGCATCCACTAGAGGAGGCGCGGATCAACCGGGCGAATGCTCTGATCGCGCATCTACCGTTGGACAGGTCACAGCGGCTGATCGTCGACACTCCGGAATTCCAGGCATTCAAGCGACGCGTAGCCCAGCTTCCAATGCCGCCACGGCCCAGACAGCCGAGCGACCAGCAACAATAGTCCGCTCGAGGCCGGACCCCAGGCCGGAAGTTGCGCTTTTATTTCAGAGTACTGCGCAATGGCGCAGTACGCGGATTACGAGCTTGCGCCTCAGCTCTTGTGTCGGAAGGTTATGCGTCCTCTCGTGAGGTCGTAGGGCGACACCTCGAGAGTTACTCGATCACCGGCCAGAACGCGGATTCGGAATCTCCGCATCTTTCCCGCGATCGTGGCGTGCACGTCGTGGCCGTTGTTCACTTGTACGCGAAAGGTCGCGTCGGGCAGCACTTCAGTCACTGTTCCTTCCAGCTCGATTGCTTCTTCTTTTGCCATATGCCTCTTTGGTTGCTACGGTGAGAGTCGAAAATCACTACAGAGATCTATGCGGCAGCGCAAAGTTCTCTCGTTGCAATAGCCAAAAAAAAACGGGGCCGGCCTGGAGTTGTCCAGATCGGCCCCGCCCTTCATCCTGCGTTCAGCAAGCTACGACTTAAGCGCCGAGCTTGGTGACGTTCTCAGCCGCGGGGCCCTTCTGGCCCTGCACGACGTCGAACTCAACGCGCTCGCCCTCGGCCAACGACTTGAAGCCGTTGCCCTGGATGGCGGAGTGATGAACGAAGCAGTCCTTCTGTCCGTTCTCGGGGGTGATGAAGCCAAAGCCCTTGGCGTCGTTGAACCACTTTACTTTGCCGGTGGTACGCATGTGCGGTACATCCTCATTCAATTGTGTCGGAGTGCCGTTTTTGCGGTACCTGTCCGACTACTGTTTGTTCGCGGCCGAAATGGCCGCATTTTTTCGCCTTAAAACCAAAAAAGACCTGGCGACATCCCAGGTCCCTCTGCAGTTCGCTGGCACTGATGCGCAATCGTTGCGCTTCAGGGTTACAACCTAACCAACTCTGGCGTTGCAGTCAACAAAAGATCCCGGTGAGCCTGGTTTTGCGTAGTCGGCCAGTTTGTCTCCGTACGTTTCCAGGACACAGGCCGGTGCGGGCACCCTCCCACCGGTGATCATCGACTTCAACATCAGAGCGTTGGCCACTGCTTTTCCCTTATAGTGGTTATTGGTCACTACATAGACCTCCCCGACCGTTGGATCCGAGGCAATCTCCTTCGCCCGCTCGGCCCAGGGTCGCAGCTGATCCGCACGATAGAGATAGTCGTATCGCTGCTCTGCCGAGGCCTTCTTCCGAAACCAATCCTTGTAGTTCCGGCCGTGGACTCGCACGTATCCGACGTGCGAGGTAGCATGGGCGGTGGGGCCAATCGAGTGGTGGTACAACGGCTGATCTATGTTGACGAAGCCGATTCCGTCTTCTTCGAGATCGATCAGAAAGTCCGCCTCCAGCCAGGAGGTATGCCTCACCTCGACGACGAGCGGGTACTCTCTGAACGTGCGGGCGACATCACCGAGCCATTCCCGATTCTCGTCCGTTCGCCTGAAACTCCAGGGAAATTGCAGTAACACCGCTCCAAGCCGTCCGGAATTCATCAGGACATCGAAGCCGGACCGGACCTGCTTTACTTCGGCGGTGGTCCACGCCGTGTCGCGCTTATGCGTGAACCGCTTCCAGAGTTTTGCCGTGAACTTGAAGTTCTTGTGCTCCTCTACGCGCTGCACCCAGGAGCTCGCGGTCCGCGGAAGGGGAGGGCCGTAAAAGCTGGAGTTGATTTCGACGGTATCGAAAAACTCCGCCAGGTACCCAAGCGGATCGAACCGGGGCGGTTTGGGGCGCGGGTAGACGATCCCCTCCCAATCCCTGTACATCCAGCCGGCGGGCCCAAAGCGAACCGCGGCTTTCGCTCGTTTTGCCTTCGCCGCCGGCGAGACGCGTCCACCCGCCAATCGTTGCCGCTGCATACGGCTCCTGAATGCGTGTTCAGTGCCAACCAGCGTTTCCCAAACGATACAGACGTCGAACCTCGCGATGGTCGCTGGTAGCCGGAAGCCTCCTGTCGTCGCACATTCTTTGGCGCATGCCTTACGCCTTTCATACCGCCGACGTCTTTACAGATCGCCTTTACGGTGGAAATCCGCTGGCGGTGGTTCCAGACGCGCGCGGTTTGTCGGATGAGCAGATGCAAGCGATCGCGCACGAGTTCAATTACTCGGAGACCGTCTTCGTCTTTCCTCCGAAGCAAAGCGCGAACACGCGGAGCATCCGCATCTTCACACCTGGGTCGGAGCTGCCATTCGCGGGGCATCCAACGGTAGGCTGTGCGTTTGTTCTCGCGTCGATCGGCGACATCCCCCTAAACGGTGACGAGACCCGAATCGTGCTGGAGGAAGGCGTCGGACCTATTCCCGTTCTCATCCGCGCGAAGGACGGCAAGCCGATCTTCTCGCAGCTGACGGCGGCAAAGCTCCCCGAGATAAATGATCCGCCGCCTCCGCCGGAAACGCTGTGCGAGATTCTCTCACTGGAGCCGAGCCACATTGTGGCGGACGACATGATCGAGCCTGAAGCTGTGTCGTGCGGCGTGCCCTTTCTCTTCATTCCGATCAAGAAGCCCGAGATGCTCTCATGGGTGAAGGTTGACGTCACGAAGTGGGAGCAGGGACTCCGGGATTACTGGGCGCCCGACATGTTCGTGTTCAGCACGGACGAATGGAGCAACATCTTCGAGGGCGGACACATTCGTGCGCGAATGTTCGCGCCCGGGCTTGGCGTTGGCGAGGATCCCGCAACCGGAAGCGCGTGCGCGGCGCTGGCCGGCTTCCTCGCGCTCAGAGCCGAGACGCGCGACGG
>Ga0310811_10006002_pt1 | contig 15463 bp, 13 predicted proteins | sample YCmetagenome_FD_207642 | JGI IMG/M metagenome (GOLD analysis project Ga0310811, IMG submission 207642) | Soil microbial communities from experimental microcosm in Duke University, North Carolina, United States - YC | ecosystem: Engineered > Artificial ecosystem > Soil microcosm > Unclassified ...
CCGTTCACGCCTTCCGGAGCGGAGGTTGAATCATGACGCGCAACCTGGTCTCGTCAGCCGTCCTCGCCGCGCTGGTCCTGGCGCAGGCGGCGCCAGCCTTCGCCCAGCAATCGACGCGGAAACCATCGAAGGCCGGCACGATTCTCAAATGGACGCTGATCGGCGCGGGGATCGGCGCCGGCACCGGCTTCTGGATGGGGTTCCGCGCCTACGATGACGCGACGTTCGCGGAACGGAAGATTGCGCATGCCACGATGGTGAGCGCAGCGATTGGCGCGGGTGCCGGATTCCTGATCGGGAGAGCCCGATCGAACGCGACAGCCGCGGCCACAACGACGAGCCTATGGAAGCCATCCCGGCCTCGGCGCCCGGAGTCAATTCAGCGCTTCACGCCGTCGGTCGACCTCGTCTCGCGCAGCAAACGTGTTCTTGCCGCGGGCGGGAACCGTTCGATCGCATACCGCAGCGTGGTGCGGGGAATCGACGGACCGTTTGATTTCAGGTACTCCTCCAGCTTCGCCGAATCCCTCTTCCCCGCTTCGCGCAAGGTCCAGCCAACGGCCTTCTGAATCAGGTCGTGCTGGTCGCCGTGAAGAATCCGAGCGTTCTCGTACGCGAGATCGACGCCAAGGCCGCGCCGCATCGGGACGATGAGCGAGACGATGGACGCGCGGCGGACCCAGAGGTTCGGGTGACGCACCCACGTGCGCATCTCGGGCACCAGCTCCGGGTAATCGGACAGCAACGGGCCGGTCAGCGATCCGCAGATGGCATCGGTCGTCGCCCAGTTCGCCGACAGATTCTGCGCGAGCCAGCGCTTCCATCGCGGAAGCAGCGCCGGCGTGAAGGTCTTGCGAAACCGCGCGACGACCTCGATCCCGACGGACTTGGTTTCGAGATGCGGATCGCGCATCAGCGCGTCGGCAAGCGTGATCGCATCGCCGACGGTCCAGTGGTCGCGATGCGCCTGGTAGACGTCCTTCGCGAGCGCGCGCATGGCGGCAGTCCCGACGTTGTAGAACTGCAGGCCATGCTCGCCGCGAAAATACCGTTCGGCGTTGAACTCGCCGACGGGCCTCGCCAGGCGGCGCAGCGCGGCCGATACGCCGTTGACAATGGCCGGCGGCGCGTTTCGCCGAGGTCCGGAATTCAGAGGCATGCTGCCGCGCCGCCCGCTTGACGCGTGCAGTATGCACGCAGCAGAATTCGCGGCGCCATGCGGATTCTACTCGCGTCCTTTCTCGTTGCGCTCGTGTCAATGATGCCTGCGGGCCAGCAGCCGGCATCCACGCAATCGAACGTCCAGGCGTCGCTGATCGAGGTTCCCCCGGGCATCCCATCCGATGCCGCACGCTACACGGTCACGATGATGGGCAATCGCGCCGGCACGAACATCGTCTGGCGGACACCGGACGGCATGACCCACGCCTTCTTCGCGTTCAACGACCGCGGCCGCGGCCCCCGCATTACCGAGACGTATGCATCCGGGACGGACGGTCTGCTGCGGTCGTTCGAGCTGACAGGCAACGACTATTACAAGACGCCGGTGTCGGAGACCTTCTCCGTCTCGAACGGCCAGGCAACATGGAAGAACCAGGCGGAGCAGGGCGCAAAGGCTGCGAGCCGGGCGCTCTACGTGCCGCTCAACGGCGGCGTCGCCGATGCCGGGATCCTCGTGAAAGCCGCGCTCGCGCAGGGCGGATCCGTCGCACTGCTGCCGGAAGGCGAAGCGCGCGTCGAGCGTGTGCTGCAGCGCGAGCTGCACAATGGCGGCAATACGATGCCGGTGTCGCTCTACGCGATATCCGGGCTGGACCTGACGCCAAATTACGTCTGGGTCGACGATCACAACGACCTGTTCGCGGCCGGCGCATCGTGGATGATGACAATCCGCGATGGCTGGGAGAGTTCAGCGGCAGATCTCCAGAAGGCCCAGACGGAGGTCGAGCGCGTCCGCGCCGAATCGCTGGCAGCAAAGCTCGAACACAAGTCCGCGTCTCCAGTCGCGATCCAACACGTGGCGCTCTTCGACAGCACCGCCGGCGTCGTCGTCCCGGACCAGACCGTCATCGTGTCGGGCACCCACATCGACCGCGTCGGAGCGGCGGCCGACGTCCAGCCTCCGTCAGGAGCGACGGTCATCGACGGCCGAGGCAAGACGCTGCTGCCGGGATTGTGGGACATGCACGCGCACGTGGCGCCCAACGACGGCATGATGAACCTTGCCGTCGGCGTGACGACGGTGCGGGATCTCGCGAATGATACGGACGAACTCGAGGCGAGACGGAAACGGATCGACGCCGGCAAGGAGATCGGCACTCGCATCTTCCCCGCCGGTTTCATCGACGGGCCCGGTCCATATCAGGGACCGACGAAGATTCTCGCCTCTACCGAGCAGCAGGCGCGCGACTACGTGCGCTGGTACGCGGGACTCGGCTACCGGCAGATCAAGATCTACAGCTCGCTGAATCCGGCGCTCGTGCCGGCGATCGTGGACGAAGCGCACAAGCACGGCATGCGCGTCAGCGGGCACATCCCGGCAGGCATGACCGCCTCGGACGGCGTCCGCGCGGGCATGGACGAAATCCAGCACGCGAACTTCCTGATGTTGAACTTCATGCCCGACGTCAAGGACAAGACGATGACGCCGGTGCGGTTCACCGAGGTGGCCAGGCGCGGCGCCGCCATCGACGTCAATGGCGAGCCGATGCGCGACTTCATCGCCCTTCTGAAAGACCATCACGTCGCGATCGATCCGACCGTCGCCATTTTCGAGGAGATGTTCGTCAACCGCGCCGGGAAGATTCCCGAGTCGTACACGGACATCGCCCCGCGACTGCCGGCGCAGTTCAGGCGCGGGCTGCTTGGCGGCGGGCTGCCGGTTCCCGAGGGAATGGACCAGACGTTCAAGGACACGTTCGCGAACATGCTGCGCCTGGTCAAGGTGATGTATGACGCGGGAATTCCGGTGGAATCGGGGACGGACTCGATCGCGGGCTTCACGCTGGAGCGCGAGCTGGAACTGCACGTCAAGGCGGGAATTCCGGCGCCGCGGGTGCTGGCCGATGCCACGCTGGGCGCCGCGCGCATCATGAAGGCCGACGATCAGCTCGGATCGATCACGGCCGGCAAGCTCGCCGACCTCGTGCTGATCGACGGTCACCCGGAGACGAATATCAGCGATATCCGCCGCCCGACACTGGTCATGAAGGACGGCGTGATCTATTACCCGAACGAGCTGGACAGGGAGTTGGGGATTGGGGGGACATCCAGATAACTCCCAACTCCCAATTCCCAACTCCCAAATTATCAGTTCTCTATCCGCTGCTGCGGCGCGCCTTCAGGCCGTCTAGCAGACGGCCGATCTCGTCCTCCTTGTCCAGCGCTTCGAAGCGCCGGTCGACGTCGTCGGCCACGAGCTCGGACTTGGCCTGGCTCACGGCCTCGCTGCGCTGGACGCGATGCTTGAGGCGCTCGAAGTCCGCGACCGGGCCCTTGGCCGCGATGGCCAGCTGCGCGTCGTTTGCCTTTTCGAGCGCACGCGCGCGGCGGTGCTGGGCGAGCATGACGTCGCTCTTGCCTCTCGCCTCCGCCAGCTTCTGGTCGAGCTGATCGAGCGCGTTGCGGAGCGTGTCGACCTGCGTCTTCTGCTCGGCGACCTGCTTCTTGAAGTTCTCCGCCAGCTTCGATACCGACTGATACCGCTCGAGGGCCGCGCGCGCGAGATCGTCCTGTCCTTTGTCCACGGCCAGCTCCGCTTTCCGCATCCATTCGGCTGCCTTGTCTTCGTGCTCCGACTGCCGCTTCTGCAGCAGGTGCTGATCCGCCATCGAGATCGCCACCTGTGTCTTCACCTGCACGAGCTGGTTCTCCATGTCGAGGATCACCTGCTTGATCATCTTTTCGGGGTCCTCGGCGCGATCGATCAGGTCGTTGAGATTCGCGCGGACCAGCGTGGCCACACGTTCGAGAACTGCCATGGTGAATTTCCTTTCGAGTTAGGCGCCCCCTGAAGGGGCGCCCTGGAACTTTGCAGCGCACGCGGTCGCGCACGCACAGAGGTCACACACCCGCGGGCTCGCCAGAGCGCGGGGCCTTGTCACCGAGCTTGCGCACCTTCGCGAGCAGGTCGGTCATCGGGACGCCGGACAGCGCTTCCACGAGCGCCGGCACCTGCGCGGCGATGTCGGTGAGATCGCTCGTTATCTTGTGCATGCCGGTCGACGAGCCGTTGCCGGTCGAGACGACGGTGATCTTGTCGACCTTGCCCAGCGGCGACGCGAGCGCGGCGACGATCTCCGGCATCGCGGTGAGCAGCTTGTCGATGACCGCCGCCTGGTTGTATTCCTGGAACGCCTCGGCCTTCACGTTCATCGCCCGCGCCTCGGCATCGCCCTTCTTGAAGATGATGTCGGCTTCGGCCTCACCCCTTGCCCGCGTCGCGGCCGCGAAGCCCTCGGCTTCCGTCGAGAGCCGGTTCTTCTCCGCATCCGCCAGCACCCCGATGCGCTGACGCTCGACCTCCGCCTGCTTCAGCACGGTTGCGATGAGTTCCTTCTCGCGCCGCAGGATCTCGGCTTCCTGCACCTTGATCTGCTGCTCGCGCTCGATCTGCTGGACGCGCACCGATTCGGCGACGACCTGCTGCTGCATGACGTTGGTCTGAATCTCGTATGCCTTGTCGGCCTGCGCCTGCTGCTTCTTGGTGGTCTCGAGGTATTGCGCCTTCTTGATCTCGAGGTCGCGCGTCGCTTCCGCCTGCTTCGTCTGCGAGAGCGTCTCGGCGAGCACGCGCTCCTGGTCGGCCTGCGCCCTGGCGATGGCCGACGCACGCTGCGCTTCGGCGCGCTTGATCGCGGTATCGCGGTCCGCTTCCGCCGCCGCCACATCCGCGTCGCGCTTGATGCGCGCCACATCGGGACGGCCCATGTTGACGATGTACTCGTTCTTGTCCCGGACTTCTTTGATCGTGAACGAGATGACCTCGAGACCCATCTTGTTCATGTCGTCCGCGCAGGTGGACCGCATGCGATCGGCCACCATTTCAGGCTCCTTCACGATCTGCTCGACCGTGAGCTGGCCGATGATGCCCCGCAGGTGGCCTTCCATCACGAGGCGGATCAGGCTCTCGCGCTGATCCTGCGGCTTGGTCAGGAACTGCTCCGATGCCGTCTGGATCGATTCGAGGTCCGACTTCACCTTGATCTGTGCGACGGCCTCGACGGTGACGGCGACACCCTGTTTCGTGTAGAGATCCTGCACGGGCGCGACGTCGAACGACATCAGCTCGAGCGACAGCTCGTGGTACGACTCGACCATCGGGAAGATGACCGTGCCGTGTCCCTTCACGATCCGCGTCCCGCGGAAGCCGTAGACGATGAGCGCCTCGTGCGGTCCCGCTTTGCGATACAGCGATGCGAGGAACGACCCCAACAGTGCGATGACCAGCACCATCAGGCCGACGACGACCCAGAACCCCACAGTCATGGACTGAATGCTGCCCATTGTTGCTGACCCTCCCGTCAGTTCTCCGCTTCGAAGTCCGTCCATCGGCGTACGGACGCGACGCCGCGTGTGTAGTCCGTCACGATTACCTCGACGCCCTTTTCGATGGCGCGGCCATCGTCACTCTTCGCGCCGCACGAGTGACGGCCGCCATTGCGCGAGAACACCAGCTCGCCGATTCCCCCGCCGGCGCGAATGGGCTGTGTCAGGCGGCCGTGCACGCCGACCATGTGGTAGTCGGCGCTCGTCATGTTCTCGTGCGGCGACCACAGCACGCGGGCCATGATCCAGAACACAATCGTGGCCCCGACCAGTCCGGCCAGCGTGGAAAGACCGAGGGCGGGCACCACGAGCCAGCCGAACGTCGTGGTCAGCAGGAAACCGGTGCCGCCGAACCAGGCGAGGAAGGCCATGATCGTCGCGAAATTGATTGGCGACATCGCCTCGGCGCCCGGATGCTCCGGATGGAACATGTGGCCATGGATGTGATGACCCCACGGCACGTGGATGTTGAGATGCGCGTGGGCGGCGCCGAGCGCGAACGACAGCGCGCTCAACGCGAACCCGACCACGAAGCAGCCGAGAAAGATCTGCGGCCAGTTCATGAACCCGCCTCCTGAGGCAGCAGCGTTTGCGCGAGACGATCGACGAGACCCGGCATCGACACCATCTCGCCGAGCAGTAACAGACATTTGCGCGTGTCCGCGTGGGTCGCGATGTGATCGAGTGCGGCACTGAGCGACGGATCGTGAGAAAAGCGGATGGCGCCCTCACTCATCCAGCGATCGAGCGTCGGTTCGATCGACGCGACTTCGGGACTCAGCTCCGTGCTGAATCCTGGCGGGTCGCTGATGAGATATCCGGGGTGCACCTTGAAGAACTTCGAGAGGAGCTGCCGCGTGTCGTGCGTCAGGTGCTTCCGGTCGCCTTTTTCGATGAGCGACAGATACGACTGGCTGATGGACTTGCCGAGCTCCGTTTTCACGAGGCGGACCAGTTCCGTTTGAGTGAGCGGACGGCCCAATCCTCTGAGGTCCCCTTCGAGCTGCCGAAGCTGACGGAGCTTCTGGCCGAGCGTCATTGCAATTTGCAATATATGTATGACGGATTGAAATGTCAAGACCCGGCGCCAAAAAAGGCCTCCCACGAGGCCTTCTTTCAGTTCTAAGTGACCGCTGTAGTTAAAGTTACGGGAAATCTTCAATTCTGCGATTCTTCACCGCTCCCACCAGAACTTCAGCCGTTCCCGCGGGTGGTTGCCGATTTCGTTGAGCGTCTTCGCATCATAGAGCCGGCCGTTCAGCATCACCATGTCGATCGATTCGCTGTTGCGGATGTTCTCGAGCGGGTTCTTGTCGAGCACGATCAGGTCCGCGAGTTTGCCTTTCTCGAGCGAGCCGATGTCGCCGTCCAGGCCCAGGGCGCGCGCGCCGTTGATCGTGGCGCAGCGGATCGCCTCGAGGTTCGTCATCCCGCCCTGCTGCAGCATCCAGAGCTCCCAATGCGCACCGAGGCCCTGGAGCTGGCCGTGCGCGCCAAGCTGCACCGAGCCGCCCGCGTCGAGAATCTGCTTCGCTCCCTTGGCGACGTTGAAATGATTGAAGTCGTCTTCCGGCGCCATCAGCCGGCGGCGTGATCGCGCATCCACGATCTCGCGCGGCGTGAACGCCATCAGGCGCGGGTCTTCCCAGACGTTCGTGTGCTGATACCAGTAGTACTCGCCCATGAGGCCGCCGTAATCCACGATCAGCGTCGGCGTGTATCCGGTCCTGCTCTTCGCGAATAGCGTCACCACGTCCTTATAGAGACGGGGGACCGGCAGCGAGTGCTCGAGCGTCGTGTGCCCGTCCATGACCATCGACTCGTTGAAGTACAGGAGCGAGCCGCCTTCGGGGACCACCTCCATCTGCAGCTCACGCGCCGCCTTGATGATCATCTGCCGTGCGTCGCGGCGCTGCTGGTTGTAGCTCTTGACGGAGAACGCACCCATCGCTTTCTGCCGCCTCAGGTGCGACACCGCGTCGTCATAGTTGTCGATGACGGCTTTGAACGGCGTCTCCGCGCCGTAGAGGATCGTGCCCGTCGAGTACAGGCGCGGACCGAGCTTCTCGCCGGCACGGATCATCTCGCTGTTGGTGAACACGGTGACACTGTCGTTCGACGGATCGTGCGCCGTGGTGACGCCGAACGCGAGGTTCGCGGCGAACGGCCAGAAGGTCTGGGCGAGGATGCCGTCGCCTTCGCCGCCGACGTGGCCGTGGACGTCGATGATGCCCGGCATGATCGTCTTCCCCGTCGCGTCGATGCGTTTCGCGCCCGCCGGTATCGCCACTCCGCGGCCTATCGCCGTTATCCGGTTGGCTTCGACGACGATGGTGCCGTTGTCGATGACGCTGTTGGGACCGTCGGCAGCCGTGATAATCCGTGCGTTCGTGAACGCAATCGCGCCGTCGGGAACGTCCGCTTTCGCCGTGAAACCGATCGGAATCCCCTTCGCCTCGGGCTCGTCGGGTTTCTCGAGTCCGCTATCGAGGAACGCGAACGTGTGGGTCAGGTCACGGGTGTAGAGATCCGGTCCCATCGACCAGTGCACTTTCGTGCTGTCGCCGGACCAGTGAATGAAGAAGCCGGCATCGCGCGAGATGCGCGCAACGGGGTAGCCCTGAATCTGCGGCCCGAGATCAATCGCGCGTCCGGTGTGCGGGAACGGTGCGACAAACGCATGCCAGCCCTCCGCGAAGGCCACCCACTTGCCGTCCGGTGACGGCACAATCTGCGTCGCGTTGTCGGACTTGAAATGGACGACTTCGTCGCCGCCAGCCAGCGGTGAATCCGGATCGCCGATGCCGACGCTGAGCAGCACGGTCTTGTTGTCGCGAAAGTCGTTCACGAAGATCCGTTTGCCGGTGTGATCGAAGGTCGCGCCGCCGCCGCTCTCCCGGACCAGCCGCGGCGGTGCAGACGCGTCTGTGGGAACGACGTAAATACCCGGATCCGCTCCATAGAGTCTGCCGCGATCCGTACCGCCGCTCGCCGCTCGGAAGACGATCATCCGCCCGTCAGGGGAGAAGGACGATTCCGTGTAGTGTCCAGGCTTGCTGACGACGTCGCGAGCCGCCGTTCCGTCGGGCCTGGAGACGCGCACGCGGCCGTAGTCCGCGTCCGACCAGGTCGTGTAGACCAGCCACTGCCCGTCGCGCGACCACGACGGGTCGTACTCGAACCGATCGTTGCCGCTCGTGACGCGTTTCGGCTCGCCGCCGGCAAGCTCCTTGACGTAGATGTGGCCGAGCGCGCTGTACGCGACGCGCTTCCCATCGGGCGACGTCTCGACGTCGCTGAGCATCTTGACCTGGAACTCGGGCGTGTAGACTTTCTGGGGGAAGCGAACCGCGTCGTTGATCGTGACATCAACGTGCGCTTTGAAGGGCACGACCTGGCACTCGCCACTCGCGGCGTCCACGCGCCAGATCTTTCCCTCGCCCCAGATCAGGATGTCCTTGCCGTCAGGTGTCCACGCGTATTGCGGATACAGACCGTGGATTGCCCACGCCTCCTGCAGGTCCTTGTCGACGTGATCGAAGAGCGTCCGATCGGCGCCGGTTTCGACGTTGCGCAAGTACAGCTTGCTCTGAAGACGCACGCGGCGGATGTACGCGATCCACTTGCCGTCGGGGGACGGGCGCGGTGTCACCGAGCCGCCCTGGACATCGATGAACCGCCGCTCATGACCGTTGTTCAAATCGCGGCGGATGATCGCGTAGATGGTGCCGTTCGGATCCTTGTTGTATTCGAACTGCTGTCCCGGCGTGATGTCCTTGCTGTAGTAAAGGTACCGGCCGTCCGGAGAAACCGCGGGCTCGCCCGCGTCTTTCTGGAAGCCGTTCTTTTCGGTGACCTGCAGTCCGTCGGCGCCGCTGGCGTGGAACATCCAGATCTCACCCGATCCAAGCGAGCGTTGCGCAACGAAGTGGCGGCGCGCGAAGATGTATTGCCCGTCGGGCGACCAGGTCGGGCTGTTCACCCACCACCGCCGCTCGTGCGAGACCTGCTTCGCGTTCTTTCCGTCCACGTCCATGGTCCAGATGTTCCAGAGTCCGTCACGATCGCTCGTGAACGCGAGGCGCTTGCCGTCTGGGCTGAATCGCGGCTGCATGTCGAACGCCGGACCGCCAGCTATCCGCGTCGCGGTTCCCCCTTTGGCCGGCATCGTGTAGACGTCGCCGAGCAGGTCGAACGCGATGGTCTGTCCGTCCGGACTGACGTCCAGATTCATCCATGTCGCTTCATCGGTATCGAACGACACGTTCGTCGTCGGCCCGTAAGCGGCGTTGACGTCCCATTTCTTCTCTTGTTGTGCGGTGAGCGGCGCAATCGGCGTCACCAGCAGACAGACGGCGGCCGAGACAATGGCTGACAGTCGTTTCATCGTTCAGTCCTCGGTGTTCTCCAGGCTCCGCCAAAGATACCAGCACGCAACGGTACGATACGGGCGCCAGGGCTCCGCGATCTTGCGCAGGCGATCGGGTTTCGGACGCTTACGGAGGCCGTAGAGGCGCTGCACGGCAACGACGATTCCGAGATCGTCGACGGGCAGCACGTCGGCGCGATGCAGGCGGAACATCAGGAACATCTCGGCGGACCAGCGGCCAAGTCCCTTCACCCGCGTAATCGCGGCAATGACGTCGTCGTCGCTCAGCGTCTTCAAGTCGTGCAGCGGAAGGTCACCCGTGGAGGCGTGTTTCGCGAGATCGCGCACGTACGCGATCTTCTGGCGGCTCAATCCCGCGGCACGCAATTGCTCGTCGGTCGTTTTTTCAATCGATTCAGGAGTGGCGACGCCGCCGGGCATCAAATCGAGGATGCGGCGATGAATGGTGGCGGCTGCTTTTGTCGACAGCTGCTGAGACGTGATCGTGCGGACGAGCGCCGAGAACGGATCGATCGCTGGCGTCTCGAGAATGGTGCGGTGCTTGTACTTTCGAATGACCGGAGCGAGGATCGCGTCGCGGCGCAGCAGCGTGCGGCGGGCACGCGCGAAGTCCTCGGCCGACATCGGAGCGGACACGCTCAGAGTCTAACCGGGACCGGTATGGGACGGGTGTGAGGGGCCGCGGGCGCCCCCCGGTTCGTGCAGACTACTGGCCGGCCGGTTCGCTATTCATGCTGTCCGGGCTGCCCGAAGCGTCGTCTGTGCCTCCCGATTGTTCGCGTCGACGACGGTGACTGGCAATTCCGCCCTTGCGCCCGGCGTCGCGCGCCTCTTCACTGGTCCATTCGTGCGCCGTGCCCTTCTGATGGGCGGCCTTTCCGCCCTTGCTTGCAATCTCACGCTGCTTGGCCGGATCCATCGACGCGAATCCACGATCTTCCTTCGCCACGGTTTCCTCCTCCCGGTCGAGCGGGTTGAGAACGGCGGAACGGTGCCGCCTGGGAGAACTCAGTCAAGCCGAACTGCAACGGACATGCCCGTTAACTCCCGATAAATCATTGATTTACGAGTGGGTAGCTCAATGGATAAAGAGAGTCGGGCAGTTCCGACTACAGCCGGGCTGGTCGAGGAACTCGTCTCAACTGAGCGGCGGAATGGAGGATTTTTCGCGTGAAAGGGTAAAGGGATGCCGATCGGCGGCCCGCCGGCAGAGCCGGCGATGGGACGAGTGGCTGTAGACCTATGCCTCGGGTGTGTAACGGCTCGCGTCGATGAGGCGCCGAACGACTCGATCGGGTCCGAGGAGCGACAGCACGTCGAACAGGCCGGCGCTCACCGCTCGCCCGGTCACCGCGACTCGGGTGGCGTGGATCAACACCGCCGCCTTGAGCCCGAGACGTTCCGCAGTCGATCTCAGAATGCTCTCAATCGCCGCGGCATCCCGCGCCGGTGCGCGTTGCAATTCCGTCGCGAGCACGTTCAGTCCTTCTCTGGCGGAATCGGTCAGGTGCTTCGCCGCTGCCTCGGGGTCGATGTTCGGATGCTCGACGAGAAACGGCCGCAGCTCGTCGACGAGCTGATCGAGCTTCTTCACGCGAGGTTTCAGGAGCTCCAGCACCGAGGCGATCCAGCCGGCGTCGGCGCCGGTCAGCGAGTCGCGCCACAGGCCCTCCGCGCGCAGGAGGGGCTCGATCCGCTGCAGCAGTTCGGGCGGAGACATGCGCGCGATGTGCTGCTGGTTGAACCAATCGAGCTTCTCCGGATTGAAGACGGCGTTGCCGCCGCTGATTCCCTCCAGCGTGAAGCAGCCGACGAGTTCGTCTTTGGAGAACAGTTCCCGGTCGCCTCCCGGCGACCATCCAAGCAGCGCCAGGAAATTCACCATCGCTTCGGGAAGATAGCCGAGCCGGTGGTACTCCATGACGGACGTCGCGCCGTGTCGTTTGCTCAGGCGCTTCTTGTCGGGTCCGAGGATGAGCGGCACGTGCGCGAACGCCGGCGGCGCGGCGCCGAACGCGTCGTACAGCAGGACCTGCTTAGGCGTATTCGACACATGATCGTCGCCACGGACGACGTGCGTTATGCGCATGTCGATGTCGTCCACCACGACGGAGAGGTGATACGTCGGATGGCGATCCGACCGCAGAATGACGAAGTTCTCGATGTGCTCGTTCTCGAACGACACCCTGCCGTGAACGAGATCGTCGAACGCCGTCTGTCCGGGCGGCACTTTGAACCGGATCGCTCCCTCGTCCAGAAATGCCTTTCCTTCGGCCACCAGTTGTTCGGCGCGTGCCCGGTACATCTCGAGGCGCTGCGATTGGAAATACGGCGCGTGCGGTCCGCCGACGTCGGGTCCTTCGTCCCAGTCGAGGCCAAGCCATCGCAGCCCGTCGACGATTCCCGCCACCATCTCCCAGGAGGACCGCTCGGCATCCGTATCTTCGATGCGCAGCACGAACGTGCCGCCCTGCCGTCGGGCGAACAGCCAGTTGAAGAGCGCGGTGCGCGCGCCTCCGACGTGGAGATATCCCGTTGGAGACGGGGCAAACCGGACACGAACCATCCGGCTAGTTTAATTGGTGAATCGGCGAATCGGTGAATTCGCGGGAGAGGATCAAGCGTTAGAAGACTTCACCGAAGAAGCTCCAGAAGTACTCGCGCGCTTTTTCGAGCGGAGAGCGCCGCTGCCACGTTTGTGCGTCGAGACGGCGTGACAACCGCAGATCGCGTTCGAAATCCCTGGCGAGGGTCTGCGCAAAACCGGGCTCGCTGACGCCGACGTTCATCTCGTCATTCATTTCCAGCGAGCGGTTGTCGAAGTTCGCGGAGCCAAACATGCCAAACGTGCCGTCCACGACCATGGCCTTCGTGTGCATCATCGTCGGCTGGTATTCGTAGATCTGGATGCCGAGATCCATCAGCTTCTGGTAGTACTCGCGGCTCGCGTACTTCACCGGCAGCGCGTCGGTGTGGTCTCCTTCGACCAGCACCCGGATCTTCACGCCGCGGGCGGCTGCCTGGCGCAATGCCCACTCCGACGACTCGTCGACGATGAAGTAGGGGGAGCAGATGTCGAGCGAATGGCGCGCGGCGCCAATCGCGACGAGATAGAAATGCTTCAGATCGTTGCTGCGGGTGTTCGACGAACTGCGCAGCACGAACGCGGCGTCGTGCGGCTCCGGCGGAGGCGGCGATTGCAGTGGATCGACCGCCGGCGTCACGGGCCCAGCGGTCTCGACGAAGTTTTCGTTGAACGCGCCTTCCATCAGCCGTGCGAGCGGGCCTGTGACCCGCACCATCGAATCGCGCCAGTGATCGGGATCCTGCGCGTGACCCAGCCAGTGGTCGCCCACGCCGGCACCTCCGGTGAATCCGATGCGCCCGTCGACGACGAGGATCTTGCGGTGCGTCCGATACGTCAGGTTGTCGAGCGCGTACCACTTCGCTTTGCCGAACCGGCCGATGCGCGCTCCGGCCTGCCTCAGTTGCTCGACGTGTTCCTCGGACATGCGATTCGAGCCGAACGCGTCGACCACGAGGTCGACCTGCACTCCCCTTCGAGCTGCGTCCGACAGGGCCGCCGTGAACTGGTCGGCGACGCTGCCCTTCTCGTAGATGTAAGTCTCGAACGAAATCCGGCGCTTTGCGTTGCGAATGGCGTCGAGCATCGCGGGGAAGAACTCGTCGCCGTTCGAAAGGAGTGTGTACTCGTTGCCGCTGGTCGTTTCCACGCCGAGCAGCGCCGTGATGTATGCCGCGAACCGCGGATCCTGCGCTCCGTAGGCACTCTCGATCTTGAGCGTCCGCTCGTCCTGCGACAGCACCAGGATGATAGCGATGATCCCGAAGACGATGATGATGGAAAGGACGAGCTTGTGCGCGTAATGCAGCTGCTTCAGGCGATCGAGACGATGGCGTCGCACGTCGAGCACGCCGCGCCGGAGTGCAAGATCGGGTCCGGCGTTGACATTCACCCACCACCTCATTCAGGCGCCTGGACGCGCGGCGTCGCGCGTTGGGTCATAATTTCACCGGAGGCTTTTTCGGATGCGGAGTCCACTTGTCATCGCCGGGGCCGCGTTGCTGCTCGCAGGCACGGCGCTGGTGCGCGCTTCAGCGGGCGCAGCGCCGCCGGCACCCGCCACCATCGTGGTCCAGGGTGTTGCCGGCAACGTAGAGCACGGCCGGTATCTCGTCGAGAACGTGGCGATGTGTGTCGAGTGCCACTCGGATCGCGACCCGGCAGGGAACATCATCGAAGGCACTCAATTCCATGGAGGGCCGGTGCCTGTTCGTCCGCCCTGGCCGAACAACTGGGCCATCCGCGCCCCGCGCAACGCCGGACTGCCCGGCTACGACGACGACCAGGCGATGCGGCTGCTGACGGAAGGCGCGATCGGCCGCGACGGGCGCCAGCTCAGGCCTCCGATGCCGCGGTTCCATATGTCGAAGCAGGACGCGGCCGACGTCATCGCCTTCATGCGTTCGCTTCAGTAGACGACATCTGATCATGCAGGTGTCGAGCGCGCCGGCGTCGCCGCGCCGAGCGATCGGGCTCTGGACCGCCGTCGCGCTCGTCATGGGGAACATGATCGGGTCCGGCGTGTTCCTCCTGCCGTCCTCCCTCGCAGCGTTCGGGGGACTCGCGCTCGGCGGCTGGGGCTTCTCGACGATCGGCGCCGTCCTGCTGGCGCTGGTGTTTGCTCGCCTCTCCCGCTTCAATCCGGCAACGGGCGGGTTGTACGCGTATACACGAGAGGCGTTCGGCGACGTCCCCGGTTTTCTGGTGGCGTGGGGCTACTGGATTTCCGTCATCTGCGGTGACGCCGCGCTCTCCGTCGGGTTCGTCGGCTACCTGCACCCGTTCATCCCATCCGTGGTCGACAACGCCGCCGCTGCCGGCCTGCTCGCCATCGGGGTCGTCTGGTTCCTCACCTTCGTGAATATCGCCGGCGTGCGGAAGGCTGGGCAGGTGCAGGTCGTCACGACCGCGCTCAAAATCGTGCCGCTCGTCGTCATCGGCGTCATCGGACTGATTCGCTTCAACGGCTCGCACTTCGCCGTCGCTGACACGAGCGTCGTCGGAGTCGCCAGGGGTATTACGGCCACCGCGACCCTGACGCTCTTCGCGTTGCTCGGAGTGGAGTGCGCGACCATTCCGGCCGGCGAGGTGGAGGATCCGGAAAACACGATACCGCGGGCAACGCTCGTGGGGACGGTACTGACCGCGGCGATTTACATCGTGAGCACCGTCGGCCTCATGTCGCTCATCGCGCCGAACACGCTCAGCCAGTCGACCGCGCCGTTTGCCGACGCGGCGAAACTGCTGGCCGGCGACCGTTTCGCGGCGGCGATTGCAATCGGTGCGGCGATCTCATGTTTCGGGTCGCTGAACGGCTGGATTCTCATCGTGGGCCAGTTGCCGCTGGCCGCGGCGCGTGATGGCCTCTTCCCCGCCGTATTCGCGCGTATGTCCTCGCGCAATACGCCGGCAGCCGGGATGATCATCGGAGCCGTCGTCAC
>Ga0310811_10006003_pt1 | contig 15463 bp, 21 predicted proteins | sample YCmetagenome_FD_207642 | JGI IMG/M metagenome (GOLD analysis project Ga0310811, IMG submission 207642) | Soil microbial communities from experimental microcosm in Duke University, North Carolina, United States - YC | ecosystem: Engineered > Artificial ecosystem > Soil microcosm > Unclassified ...
GGCTTTTAGGCCACTACCCCCTGACCCGGAACGTCGGCCCGCTAAAGTTGCCTTTCGTCAGGCCGGCGTTAATCGTGTCTTGCGGGTCCACATATTTGGAATTGAACTGCCGATTTTTCGGGTCCATCCCCGCATACTGTTCCGCAAGGCGCTTGCGCTTTTGCGCCGCCTCGATTTGGCCGATCTTCACGTGACGCGCCATCAGGACCGGCCGCGTCATCTTGCCTTCCTTGCTCACGCCAGAAACCTTATCCGCGAACAACTTAGTTAGCTCGGGGTCGTCCACCGCACGCCAGCCGCGACGATGCGCTGCCGCAAATTCCTGGGGCGTGTCGTTGATGATATGGAACTCATATTCCGTGTATTTCTCACGGTCGGGAATGTAGAGCGGCAACGGCCGGTCAAGCGACAGTTGCATGATGATCTGGTCAATGTCCTGGGCGTCGGCAAACGGCGATAGCGTTTTCATTGCGTCGCCTACGCCCGGCGCTTCCGGCATTTCAGCCGGCGGCGTGGGTTTCAGGTTCGGCGCGATGCCGTCGAATGCGAAGGGAAACGAGTTATCCATAGCCGTTACTTGCCTTTCCGCTGGTGGGCCGCGTAGTGCGTCGCCAATGCGTCTTTGGTGAATTGCTCGCGCTGTTCCTTGGTGCCGTTGCGGCAATACTTGTCCAACGTGCGTTCAATGTCCTTTTGCACGTTGGCCGGCGCGTCGGACAGTTTCGCCCACGGGCCGCTGCCGGCGCCGCTGCTGCGACGGGCGGCGCCCGCGTCGCCTGCGCTCGGGGCGTCGGTTTTCTTGCGCGCGGGCTTGGCCGCGGTGTCGTCGGCGCCGCCCGCGTCGTCGTTGTCGCCGCCCGCGTCGCCGCCCGCGTCGTCGGCTTCCTGTCGACGGCCACCGGCCGGCGGGAACTCTTCATCGATCGCCGCTATCAACGCTTCCGCAAACTTCGCGGCGTTGTCGAAACGGTTGCTGTCCATCATCTTGCCGTATTCCAGCACCTTGGAGCTGCGGCGCGGATCGATGCCGAACCACGGCGCCTTGGCCTCCAATTCCTTGCGGATATCGGCAGCCGTGAACTTCACCACCGGACCGGCCGGCGCCGTCGTGGCGGCCAGCTTGCTTAGGCTATCGCTAGCCTTGCGCGCGGCGGCGATATCGCCGGCAGTGACGGCGCTATCAAGCTGGGCGTTGAGGTTGCTGGAAAGTTGCTCGCGCATCATTGTCGCTAAGTCTGTCATTTCGTGAACACCGTCTTTTCTCGGGAGTTGTCGGGAAAGTCAAAACCGGGCGCCCCCGCGGCAGGGGGTTTTCCGGGCAGCGGGCCATCCGTAACGCCTTCATCGGTCCATTCCAGCGTTAGCGGGTCGGGCATGTCGGCCGCGGGAATGATGCCGATAACGTCGTTGAACGATGACAGGTAGCGCCACCCGCCTACGGCATTGAGCACGCCGCGGCCGGCCTGGAAAATCGTACCGGCGCCCCACTTGATTAGGACCCAGTCCCCAACGTCGCCGGACTGCTGCGAAATGCCCACGCCGTCTTTGTACTGGAACGCAAGCGGTCCCTTGGCGCGAATGATGCCGGCTTGCACGCCATGCTGCCCCAGGTCGCGGCTGATATCGGGTATCCACAACCCGCGCACTTTCGACGGCGGGTAGGGAATTTGAATTGCGATCATGTCGCGCGACGGCTGCACTTTCGCGTGGGGGATTTCGAAACCGTATGTTGTAGAAGCCACGATTACTTTTCCTTTTCCTCAAGTTGCTTTCTTAGTTCCTGGACAAATTCCGGCGGGTCAAGCTGCAACAGGTCCAGCAAGCGCTGGTGCGCCGCCCCCTGCCCCTGCGCTATCGGGTTGGCCGGTTGGCCCGAGAGCAATTGAGCCACTACCCGGTCCCGCCGCGCCTTGGTCGCCCGCACCAGCGCCTTGGTTATTGGGTGCTCCAGCCATTCCGCTGCCTGTGGCGTTGTCGTCATTGCTTCCCCCTTGCTGCGCAAGCTGCTCAATCATCTGTTCTAGTTGCGCGATATAGCCTTGCATCGATTGCAATTGATCGGAGAGCCCGCGCGCCTCTGCCAACGCCTTGAGCGCCTGCGCGCCCTGCAGGATGGCCGAGCCGGTGGCCTTGATACGTGCGGTCTTTTCCTTGTGTACGGCAATCATGCCCTCCAGCTTTTCCGCTTCGCTGGGCTGCGGTGGCGAGGCGTGGCCGGCGAGCTGCTGCGGGTTGGCGATGCGCGCCACTTCCAAAATGCGCTGGCCGATCGCCTGCGGGCTGTAAACCGCGCCTTGGCTTTCCATCGCGACCTTGAGCAATTCGAACAGGAATTGAATTAGCAAGCTGCGTTGCAGTTCCGTCGCCAAGTTAGGGTCGGCGGTCGCGGCGATCGGACCCGGCACGATATCGTCGGGTAGCTTGTCCATCGCCCGCGCCATTTCCGCGAACGCACGGCCCTCCACCGTAATGCCGGCAATCATGCGGCGGTGCACGGCGCTTTGGACCTGGGCGCCGCTATCGATAACGCCGCGCGCCATCGTCGCTGTCATAGACGCCGGCGCGTTTTCCATCATGTTGAGCGTACCGGCCAAGCGGTCGCCCAGCGTCACCAGCTTTTCGAACGTCTGCACCATACCGGGCGTGACTTGCTTTGCCGGGAACAGTGCAAGCGCTTCCGTTATCGGCATGCCGTCCGTATTGATCGTGTTGATACGATCATTTTTCAACTCGATCTTATCCGGCAGGCCGACGCCGGTTGATGCGATACCGCCATTCTCGGCCGCTGATTTCGCGGTGTCGTCAATCGACGCTAGCAGCCGGTCGGCCGAGCCCTCGATACGGTCCAGCAACCAGCCGAAACCCTTGGGAAAGAAACCGCCTTCCGGGTCCGGCAACATGCGGTAATCGTAAAAGCGGCGATACGGGCGAAACTGCAGCGTGTCTTTGGTGTCGGTAATGGTGCGCTTGGTCCAACGCGGTACCATGCGAATAATGCGCGGCAGCGGTTCAAGCGCTAGCGTCACGGTCCAAGGTTCGTCATAGCCGTCGCCGTCAACGTCTAGCCAAAGGTCGGTTTCATAGAACGATTGCGGCGCCTGGGGGTCAATCTTGGTGAAGTCCGGCGCGTAATCGATCCACAAGCCGCTTTCGATCGCGCGGACGATTTCGAACGGGTAAAAGTCAAGCTTGTCGGTAATGCGCGGGCAGCGTTCCATAGACTTGACGTTAGCGTTTAAAATAACGTCGTTGACCGTGCGGAACCGGGTACGGAACTGTTTCGAGTAATCGTCAAAGTAGCGCTTACGCCACGCCAGCCCGGTCACGCCCATATGCATAACTAGCGGGTCGGTATCAACGATCCAATCCGGGTCATAGGTGCGGATTTGCGACGACAGCCAAGCGGCCAACTTTTCGCCGCCCGGCTCGCTCGCCTTGAACAGATCGGGGTCCGACAGCAGGCTTTCGGTTACGCGGGCCGTGAACTGGATAACCGCCGATAGCGTCAATTGCGTTGACGGTGGCGGCCCCTCATTGCTGCCCTGCTGTTCGCTGGACTGCGACGGCGCCTTGGCGTTGTTGTTGCTCTTGAGTTTTTTAAGGTAGCCGTTCGCCTCGCCCAGGAAGTCCGACATGCTGCCTTCGTCAATCTTGACTACGCTAACGATATCGCTTGCCAGCGTACACTGCTGGTCAACGGTAAGCTTTTCAGCGACGTTACCGAACCGCTCGGGAGCGGTCAGCGTAAGCTTAACTTCGGGGCTGACAAACTGCATGGTTAACCCTTATTTGGAAGTGTCATACAAAATCAAGGGGTATTTTGACATTTTAACCACGCATATGGTAGTTATAACCGCGTGGCCTCGGGGTGGGGCCGTTACAAGGGGATTACTCGCATGCAGGTCATCGACCGTAGCTTGCAGCCTTCGCAGTATTGGCCGGGGCTGCGTGCGCTGTTCGGCATGGATTACGAACGGCTCGCGCCGATCTACACGAAATTTTTCGACGCCACGCCGGCCTCGGAAAAGGCGTTTGAAGAGTTCATGACGGAGCGGGCCGGCCTGGGCCTCGCCGTCCAGCAGCCGGAACTGGAACCGGTCCAGTTTGATTTCCCGAATGAAGGTTACCGCATGCAGATCACGCATGCGAGTTACGGCCTTGCCGTTGCCATCAGCCGCGAAGCGGAAGATGACAACATGTACGAAGATACCGCTTCGCGCATGGTCAAGGAACTGACGTTCTCGGCCCGGCAGACGGAAGAGTACATTGCCCACGCCCCGCTGCAGGTCGCCGTTGACGCGGTCAACGGCAAGCGCGCGGACGGCGGCCCGCTGGGCTGGAACATGCACCCGACCGCGTCGGGGCCGCAGTCCAACCTTTTGGTGTCGGCCAGCGTTTCCGAGCTGGCGTTCGAAAACGCGGTTATTCAGATCGGCTACACCCGCAACGGCCGCGGCTTCATTTCCAACGTGTTGCCCAAGCGGGTCATTCTGTCCCCCGAAAGCGGGCCGGAAACCCGGCGTATCCTGGGCTCGCCGCTGCAGTGGAACGCCAGCACGAACAACATCAACGTGCTGCGCGCCACCAACGCGCTGCCGGAAGTGGTCGAAACGCCCTACCTTGTCGATAAGGACATGTACATCGTCCAGACCTCTATCCAGGACATGGGCAACGGCGAGGGCTTCACGTTCTGGGAACGCTCGGGAATGGAAATTCGCGAGGATAGCAACTGGAGCAACCAAGCAAAGCTTATCGCTATGTGGTTCCGGTGCTCTTCGTCCATTGTCGATTGGCGGACCGCTTACATTTCGGCCGGTGCCGGCTAGTTCCTCCCGCCGGTTACGGGTACCTCGGGCCGCTGCGGTGACGCGGCGGCCCTTTTTCTAACGGGGCGGCAATGTGGAACGCGAAACCTAAGTTTGCCCCTTTCGAAACCTGGGGCGCTTGCTCACGCTGCGGGGCGCGCGTCGCCTACAACACGTTGGCGCGCGAGCGCGCTACCGGCTTGCTTGTCTGCACCCACGCCAGCGGCCGGCCGGTCGCGCCGTGCCTGGACCGGTGGCCCGAGCTGTACGATTTCCAGGTATTCCCCGATCGGTCGATAGAACCGCCGGCCGAGCCGCTGCCGGCGCGCTGGGGCCTGGACAACATCTTTTCCGCGGCCACGTTCAACGACGTATCAGCGGGCACGCCACGCGCCTACGCCAACGCCCCCAAGGCGGCGCCGGACGATGCCATGCGGGTGCAAGCGCTCTTGAAGCCGGCGCCCTACACCATGTCGCAAGGCGTCCAGGACTTTTCCTGGTACCGCAACTTGCTCAACCAAAATCAGGACCGCGCTAGCGTCGTGACGGTCAACCCGGCGGCATACGATGGAACGTTCGTTCCCAGCCGATCGGTACGCACGGTCCTGCCGCCGGCCGCGCCACCTAGTCAGGTCGGGGTCGACGCCAACGGCGATTGGCTTAAGGCGCTGCCCTGGGCGGCAGCCAAGGGGGTGTAATGACCGATCGGCAAATTGATATCACCGCGATCGTGGCGCTTTGCACGTGCGCCGCCTGCGCCGCGGCGCTGGCTATAACCCTGGTTTGGACTTGGCTGTAATGGACACCGCAAAGACGGTCATAACGCAGACGCTCCACGTCTACGGCATCATTGATCAGATGGAGCAACCGACCGATACCGATATCGCCAACAACGTGCCGATATTGAACAAGCTGTTGCGCGCCGACCATGTCGACGGCGCCGCGCAATACCTCATGAGCCACATAGAGGTAACGCTGCCCACGGCCACGCCGGGACAGATATATCAATTCAGCGTCGGCACCGCGCAAAAAAGCTACTTGGCGCAGGTCGACGCCGTCGCCGTCAAATCGATCATGGCCGGCGATATCGGCCCCTTGGTCAACCGCGAAACGCGCATGGCGCCCTGGGCCGACGTGACGCGCACGCTCTACCCCGGCACGTTTACCAAGTGGTACCCGAAACGGCAGATTGACGGCAGCGTGCTGATTACCGCGTGGCAGCCGCCGGCCCGGCCTTGTCGCGCCCTCATTGAATACGGCGGCCGTGTCGGCGCCATCACCAATCCAGACGGCAGCGACCCCGTGGGGCTGCCGCCGGAAGGCGTCCAGGACGTGGTTATGATGCTGGGTCGGCGCATCTTCTCCAGCTACGGCCGCAACCCCGGCGCCATCACGGCCCTGTTAGCCGACAGCGAAGCGATTGATAAGCGGTGGAAGGATTGGGCCAAGGGCAACCAGTGGCTTAGAATGGTGCGCAGCTAATGGCCGACGTTGATATCCTGGGGTCCTACCTGGACCCGCTTAATCAAGATATCGGCTCGGGCAAGCTGATTAACGTGCGGCCCGTGTTGCGGCAGGCGGCCGAACAGAAGCCGGGCAAGGCGCGCTTGCTGGGGACGCCGGGGCTAACGGTTGTCTGCGCCCCGACCGGCGCGGCGTGTGTCGTGCTATGCCACGCGCTTAACAGCGTTTGGAGCGGCCACGCCGATGGATCGATTTTCTATGACGTGCATACGGCCACGCCCAAAAGCGCCGGCAAGGTCCAGGTTAACCCGGTGGCGCCAATCATCCGCATGGCGGAAGATCGGACCGCGCTAGCGATCGCGGCGAATTTCGACACCAGCGGCAAGGGCGGCAATGGCGCCGGCTACACGGCCACGCAATCGGCCGGCGTGGTCAACGCAAACTTTGCCGATAGCGATAACATCGAATTTGACCCGTGGTCGGTTTGCGAATTGGACAACATGACGGTTTGGGCCGGCGCGTCCAACGTATTCGCGAACCAGTCGTCTAAAATGTATAATTCAATTCCGCTAGCGCCTGCGAACGTACCGGCCAACAACTTCGACACAAAGGAAGCGCGCGCCGACCCGGTGTTAGACGTGATGACAACCGGGCGCTATTTCTGGCCGTTCGGCTCGCGCTCCATTGAGCAATTCTATGACAGCGGCTCGGGCTCGGATTTTCCGTTCGTGCCGTTCACTAACTCGCTGATTGAAGTGGGCTTGGCGGTGCGGCTGTCGCTCGCGTCGCTGCATGGCCGGCTGATTTGGATTGGCACCGACAAACGCATATGGCTGGGCTCGGGGCAGAGCGGCCAGCCGGTTTCGCCGGCCTGGATCAATCTGTTATTGCAGCAGCTATCGGTCGCGGACTTCGCCAGCTTGACCGGTTACGCCTACAGCCAAGGCGGCGATGATTTCTATACGTTGACGCTGCCGGGCAAGTGGTCGATTGAAGGCGCGCTATCTACCAACTTTTGGAGCTATCGCAAATCACCGGGGCGCCCCGACCATGCGGGCCGCTGCGCCGTGGAGCACGATAGCGGCGTTACCTATGTCGGCCTGGACACGGGGCAGATTTGCTACGTCGACCTGACCAGCGCGAGCGAACCGGCCGGCTTGATCGAACGAACCATGATAACGCCGTGGATTGGCAACCAAGAAACATACGAGACTATCAACCGCGTTGACATAACCAGCGGCATGGGGCCGGGCGCCGGAACGTTCCAACTCGATTGGTCAAAGGACGGCCTGCAGACGTTCAAGGGCGTTCGGCAAATCACGTTCCCGGAAGTGGGTGCGCGGCGCGCGATCGCCCGCGGCCTGGGGTCGGAGCGGCGCCGGCAATTGCGGTTCCAGTATTCGGGCAACGCGGCGCCGTTCTACTTCGATGAAATCTTTGTGGACAAGGCGGCCGGCACCTAGCGCGCCAGCCGCTTGATATCGTTTAGCAGGTCGTCGCGGCCTTCCTGGTGGCCGGCCTTGTAGCGCTTCGCGCCGTACTCTTCTAGCAGCGTTAGCGCGTAGTTGTGGTTACCAGCCTCCCACGCTAGGCCGATTTGTCGAATGTACGCGTCTTTTGCGGATTGCGGTAAGTCACGGCCTATTCCCACGGTAGCGCCTTTCTCAGATAGGGGGCGTTGGCTGGATAGCGGATGCGATTAAACCCGGTGTCGTCGGCGCCGTCCCACACGATAGAAATCAAATCTAGCTCGGGGTCGGTTTCAACGACCTCGCCGCGCGATCGATCGCCGGAAAACACCTTGTCTCCGAGTTTCCAGATCACTCCCATGGTAACTTTTCCCGCTTTGGTTCCGGGACGGCCCAAGGTAGAATGATTTGCGCCGTTACGCCGGTCGGGCTCTTTACCGCCCGGTGGGTGGCGCCCAGGCGGCAGCGTATGCCGTCCATCGCGACTTTACCGCACGCACAAACGCCGTCCCACTCGCCGCTCGGAAACAACTTACCCATGGCAATCCGTCGACAACCCCCGCCGCCACCGTTGACTAAGGACCCGCAGTTAAATCAATGGCTGCACCAACTAATGTCTTTCATTAGCGATAGCGGCGGCATCGATCCAACGCAAGTATCCGGCCTTTCCGAGCTGCAGCAGCAAGTGGCCGGCAACACCGCCAACATATCGACGCTAACGGGCAAAGTAAACACGCTATCGTTGGACGTGGCTAACCTAACGTCGACCGTGGCGGCCCTGGGCGAAACGGTCGGGACACAAGGCGCCACGCTATCGGCTTTGCAAAATCAGGTTAACGCGCTGCCGGCGGTGACGTTCGGGACGGCTAGCCCGAGCGGCGGCAAGTCAAGCGATGTTTATTTCCAGAACGGCAGCCCCGGCCACGTCTGGGTCAACGAAAACGGAACTTGGACCCTCATTGTTTAGCGACGGGCCGAATAGGCGTAAGCATACCGCTTGGAACTGTTCCAGCGTGCGGGCGATATCGTAACTCCCGCCGCTTCCTATCCAATAGCGTTCAAAGCGCTCTTGCGCCGTCTTTTGGCTACCCGTTAGCGTCTTTAACTCGATAGCGTGTTTGGTACCCAACAACGGGAACGCCAGAAAATCAGCGACGCCCGGCACCACGCCCATACGCTTAAGCTTGTCGGCCACGCTGATATGCCGCAACTCGCCATTGGGGACGTGAAACATTAGAATGTGGGGGTAAGCTTTCTTGAACCACTGCCAGCAATGCATCTGTAACCCGCTTTCGGGCAGGTCATCGGGGGGCGACAATTCCGAGCGCTCTAAGTTCCTCTTCCTTGCCTTCGATGAATTTGCGGAGTGCGGTTTCGATCGCTTGCGAGCGGCTTTTGACGCCATGATGGTTCCGGGTAAGAAACTCCAGCCGCGCAACTAGGGGCGCGCTTATGCGGGCCGATACCATGGCGGTAGGCCCGCGGCTGGGGCGACCTTTTGCTTTTGCGGCGAACATGCTAGGTTCGGTTACCATAACTGTATTACAGGGTCAATCATGTCGCTCGGGGCTGGGATTGGGGATATCATCGGCGGCAGCATCGCATCAGACGATATCGCCGCGGGACAGTCTGAAATCGGGAACATTGTCGGCCAATTCGGCCAGATGGTTGACCCCTATATCAACTTTGGCGACGCCTTCCTTAACCCGACCTCGAATATCCTGGAGGGGTCGAACGGCAGCGGCGCGGGCTCTAACCCGACGATCGGCCTGTCCCGGTTGCAGGGCAACGGCAACGACGTTACCCAGCTTGGCAACTTTGCCAGCAACTTTAACATGTCGCCCGGCGGTCAATACCTGCTGTCGACGGCCGACGCGGCGCAGAACAATTCCGCAGCGGCGCGGGGTGGCTTGCTGTCCGGTGCCAACAATCGCGCGCTGTCAACGATCAATACCGGCATCGCCAATACTGACATGCTGTCGCAGTATCAGGCCTATTTGCAGGGCAACCAACAGCAGTTCAACCAGCTACAGGGTTCGCTCTCCGACCAGTTCCAGGGCATCGGCGTGGGTCAAACCGGGGTCGGCCAGTATGGTTCGGTCCTGTCGTCGGAAATGATGGCACAGGCCCAAATGGCCGCCGCCCAGGCGCAAGCCGGCGCGGCCAAGGGGCAAGGCGCGGGGCAGGCAATCGGCGGCCTGGGCGCCATGGCGGCCAAATTCTAGGGCCGTCGTGGACGCCGTCCTATCCGAGCTGGTGGGCTACACGGCCGACGCCTACACGGTGCGGCCCCTGGGCGTGGGCGACGCGCCCGAGCTATTCGAGCGTATCACGTCCGACCCGGTGGTAACCCGCTTCCTGCCCTACCGGACCCATACGGAAGTGGCGCAGGCAGTGGACATGATCCTGGCCTACCGCGAGCTGCTGCAGCAACAGCCGGCCGGCTACATGCTGGGCGTGTTCGATTCCGGTAGCCTGATAGGCGTTGTGGGGCTTTCCATGGTCGGCCATAGCGTCGCCATCAGCCACAAGTTTGCGCGGATGGCGCGGGGCTCGGGCCGGCGCTTTACCCGCCCGTTCGGCCAGTGGATCATGGCGCACGACGCGGTATGGCGAATGTGGGCGCACTGCGACGCGGAAAACATCGCCGGCCGGCGAGCCCTGGAGCGCACCGGGGCGACCTTTGAGGGCGTGGCGCGCAAGTATGCGATAGCGCCGAACATCAGCCCGTGGCCGCGGGATTGTCTGATCTTTAGCTATTGCAAAGGGGACTTCTGAAACGGAAAACGCCCCCGCGTCGTTGGCGACAACATTCGCGAGGGCGTTCCCGAGTGACCGGTTAAGGCGTCCATTCCATAACCGGATTACGCGGCGGCTTTCTCTCCGATGAAGCCACCAATCAGCTTACGCAGGGCGAAACCCTGCCGGTAACCCTTGGCCTTGGCGGTGGCGTTCAATTTCTTGAGCCATCCGGCCGGCATGCGAACCATGGTCTTATCCGGGAAAAACAGCGGGTTGCCGCGCGATTTCTTCGCTTCGGACTTGCGCGCCGCGGCCTTGGCCTTTTTCGGCGCCTTGGCTTTCTTTGCTGCTTTCGCCTTTTTCGGCGCCTTGGCCTTCGCCGGCTTCTTTGCCGCTTTCGGCTTGGTAACTTTCTTTTTCTTGGCCGGCGCCGCTTCCGGCCCCGTCGTGGTCTCCAAATCGTCCATCAGGAAAAACCCCCTTAGTTATACAATACCGGTGCGATCTAGGCGGCCGGCCTTGCAAGTTATTCGAGCGTATCGGCCGCACGCTGCCACAATCGCAGCGACACACCCAATTGACGTTACCGTGTAACGACGGGGGTTCCCGCCCGATAACAGTAACTAGCCCGAACCTCTGCCCCAACAAGTCTTTAAAGTTATGGCTCATTGCGGGTATTGGCGTAAGCGGCTTTCACGTAGCTGTCAACTTTATTTTTTCATCCTTTCGGCCACGTAGCCCTCGGCGTCAATCGGAAGGCCTGCGGTCCAGGGGCGGGGGCGGCGCATGATGGCGCGCATCTGTTCCGCGCGTTGCTTGGCGACCTCTACCGGGGCCATGGCGACAACGCTATCGTAAATGTCAAGTAGCAAAATAACGTCCGGCATTTCCCGTTCAACGTCGCCCTCAATAGCCGTTATCAGGTCCCGCGTCATGCATTGACACGTGATTTCGAGCAATGAGCCGCCGAATACCTTTTGGGGCAGCATGGCGCCAAACCTTGCGCGCCAAAACCCCATGTTGCCATCCTGGCCGACGTATACCGAATAGTGCGGGACCGCTCGGCCGGAGGGCAGGATCAGCCAAATCGTGGTGCCGTCTTTGATGAAAGCGACCTTGCCGGCATAGAAGTAACGGCCCGGCGGTTCATAAATGCAGTTCCAGAACGCGTCCTTAAGGTGCTTCCATAGCGTCTTTAGCAACGGGTTGGCGTTGCGGTAGCCGTTGATATCGTCTTGGGCTTTTTCGTCGCTAATTAGCTGGCCGGTTTTCCGTAGCGACGCCTTGTAGGTTCTCCAGCCTAGCTGGTAGTTGCCCCCGAGCGTCACGGGCTTGGCGTTCTGGCGTTCATGCGGCCACCGTTTCTTGGCGGCTTCCTTGTCCATCTGCAGCGCTTCCGCCGGGACCCAGCCCATGCGGACGGCGTTGTACATGTACGGGTCTTGGTCGGCCGCTAGCAGGCGCAGGCGGTCATCGTCGCCGGCTTGCCACATAGCGAGGCGGTATTCGGCGTTGCTCAAATCATTGTCGATAATCGCATAGCCGGGCAGTGCGCAAATCGTGCCACGCAGCGCATCCGTTAGCGCCGTGTTGTCATACTTGAAGCCAAGCTTAAGCCCCTCGATTACCCGCGCGGTGTCGTACTTGCCGGACGGCCGAGCAATGTTGAACATGTTGGCGCCTTCGGACGTACCGCGGCCCGATCGCGCGCCAAAATAGCGGGTGCCGTCTTTGTAGAAGCCGCCGACGTGGCGGTTCAACAACGCTTGCGCCTTGGTCGGGGCGCTGCCGCCGCTCTCTTGCAAGATTTCCAGGACCACCCGCACGTCGGGGTGTAGGTCGGGGTTCTCCAGCGCTTCCGCGACCTCATGCTTTTTCGTACCGGTCAAGCCGGCCGCGCGGTTGCCGCCATTCGCCCAATCCAAGATCCGCTTGCGCTGGGTGACCGCCGTTACGACGTTACTCGTTAGCTCGGCGAGCTGCTGCGATATCTCAAATTCGATTTCCGCCCGGCGCGCGGCGATGGCGTTCGCCAAGGTCAAATCGATCGGCAAGCCGCGGTCATTCTTGCGCCACGTGCGTTCGAAAATCTCGCGCTCGGCCGGTGGCAACTCGGGCAAGGTTTGGTGCACGGCAATCAGGCAATTTACGTCCTGGTCGTTGTACGCCATCAGCTCGCGGTAGACTTCCACGTCCTCATTGAAACGACCTTTCCAGGGGCCGCTAGGTTGAATGCGGCAGGTCATTTGCACCAGCGCCCGGCCGCGCGGGTCTTTGCCTTTGAGATTGAGGGCCATGCACAATTCGTCTAGCCCCGCCGGCAGCGCCAGCGCCTGGGCGCGCGCCATCGTACAGCTAACGTTCTCGACCGGAATAATCAGGAACGGGCATTGGTTCGGCCCGGCGATAACGTTGGCGTCAAAGTTGACGTGGTGTGCAATGAAGCGGCCACCTAGCCGGATGCATTCCGCGATATCGGCATACAGTTGGCTTATGGGGTGGGTGCCAAGGAACGGGTGCACGGTGCACGCGCTCTTTTTGACCCCGTGGAAAAACCACATTGCGGTGGTTATCTGGGTCGACCGGTCGGCCGCGTAGCGCCGGGCGCCGCCCGCCTTCAAGTCAACGAAAGAGCGCGTCTCAAGATCGGCCAACAGATCATGCATAGTTCAAACGCGCCCCAGCACACTATCCACGCAGCAATTCCGAGCGGTATCAACTTGTACCGCTCGGAACCGTCCTTATTGGTGTCGTAAGGCTTCACTGCTGGCCGGGGAAGCCGCCTTGGCCCTGTCCAGGGAAGGCGCCGCCGTTCGGGGGCGTGAAGTTGCCACCGCCAAAGCCGTTGTTGGTCGGGTTGGCCTGCCCGCCCGTGCCGTAGGACCCAAAGCCGTTGTTCTGCGGTTGGGCCGGCGGCGGGGCGTTGTACTGCTGGCCGTTAGAAGGGAACGCAGACCCATTGCCGGCCCCATTGTTCTGGGGGCCTGCAAATCCGGCTTGCGCAGGGCCGGCCTGTGTCTGGGCAAAACCACCGTTCCCAGGGAAGCCGCCCGGCTGCCCACCCTGTTGGGCTTGGAAACCCCCCTGGTTGAAACCCTGCTGGGGCTGCCCGCCGCCAAAGCCGCCGCCGCCACCGGCCGAAAAACCGGTAATCTGGAGGCCCTGCGCCAAGCCCTTTTCCATCAGCTCGCGGCCGGTCACGCTGTTACCCACCGCGATTTCCTCGCCGGGGTTCATGAACAGGATGGAATTGCAATAGCCCTTGACGGCCCGCGCGTCGTTGGTTTTGACCGCGAAGGAAAGCGAAGCGGCGCAGAAATCGCCGGGCTTGACGATAGCGCGATTCGTGATCTTGACCGTCTGGCCGTTCTGGGCAATTTCGGTATTGATCGGTGACGTTGACGATCCAGGGATAAACCAGTGGCCGCGCATCCATTCCGCCGGCTGTTTGCCGGGCTCGGGAATGTCGCCGTCTTTGATCGGCCAAACGACCTGCGGGAACGGGATATGCGATAGCGCCTTGTTGTAAAGTTCCTGCAGCGCCCGCGTTATGTCATTCAAAACCGGTTCCTCAAACCAGTTAGCGCGGGTCTTGGGCGTGATGAATGAAGTTAGATAGGTCGGCTTTTCCTGCTTTTTGCCCTGGTATTCCGTGGTCGGGTCCCAAAGGTTGCGCAAGCCGGTAATGCGCAAGCCGAAACACATAGCGGGGCTATAGATACGCTGGGTAGACATAGGTACTTCCTTTCAAGGTGACATGAAACGCAAAGAAATTATAACGCTCAACTGTAGTCGTCAAGGCGAACAAGTAGAACAAGGTTACCGTGCTTATAGTCCACGTCGACGGTTTCACTCTGTCGGTTTGCCATGGCGATTTGAATGCGCTTGCGGTCGCTATCGGATATCGGCCGATCGGACACCAACTGCACTTCCCCCAGCTTAACCGCGTATTTCATCTGCCGTGCCACTCGCTTAGCAACCGGTGGACCGCGTCCGCCGGGTAGCCCAGCCCCTGGAGGATGAAAACCCCGGTATTGTGGGCGGCTTGCACGCCGTCGACGCTGCCGGCTGCGTGGTACCCTGCAGCGACCGTCTGCGAAATGTCGATAATCTTTCGCGCTAGCGTTGTTTCGTCCAGGTCGGCAGCCATCAGTATGAAACCTTTAGCTCGGGCTCGGGCTTGTGGGCGGCAACGGTGGCGTAAGCGGCAGCCTGGGGGCCGAGTTTCTTAGCCGCAGCAACCGTTATCGGCTTGACGCCCTTGGGGCCGTGCAAGTTGAACAGCGTTGCCGCCGCCTGGACCGGATCGTTCCACGCCCACCACTTGATTGACGGTTTCAAGGAAACGTCGTCGGGCTTGTCGCCGGCCTTGACCTTGTCGCGCAATACGCTTTCCAGGTATTCGCGGCTGTCACCTAGCGATCGGATGATTCGCAGCATCCGGGTAAGGTCGGCCGCGGTAAAGGTCGACGGGTCCGACATGCGGGAAATTGCCGCCATCATGAACGCGGTATCGTTGGACATGGCCGGGCATTGCGTAAACCCTGGGCAATAGCGGCAATGCGGCCCCGGCTTAGGTGGCCCGCGATACGCCATCGCCTCGGCCACCTTAACCTTGTGCGCTTCCACTTCGGCGCGGGTGTGCACGTGCTGTTTGAACGCCTCGCCGGAATTGGCCCAGCTATTGGGTTGAAAGATCACAAGGCGGAAATGCGTCACATGCGGGTGCAGGTCCAGGAACGTGGCCGCATAGGTCAACATCTGCGTGTTGCCTTCGGCTTCCACGTCAAACGACCCGTTTTTGTAGTCTAGGACCGTGATAATGTTGTGCTGCTGCGGAATGCGGCTGTAATCGAGAGTACCGCCGCAGCGATCGAACAACCTAACTTTGGTTTCAAACATTTCCTTGCCGGGCTCTAAGCCGGCCAGAAACGCCCGCGCGTAGCCGACCACGTCAACGTCGGGCATGTTTTTGCCGTTGGC
>Ga0310811_10006004_pt1 | contig 15463 bp, 9 predicted proteins | sample YCmetagenome_FD_207642 | JGI IMG/M metagenome (GOLD analysis project Ga0310811, IMG submission 207642) | Soil microbial communities from experimental microcosm in Duke University, North Carolina, United States - YC | ecosystem: Engineered > Artificial ecosystem > Soil microcosm > Unclassified ...
CGCCGACGGCGCCGGCGTCGGAGCCTTCAATCAGCACGACCCACTCGATCTCGTCGGCGCGCGGGCGATCCATGCTGGCGTCGCGCAACGGCGCATTGGCGATCTCGATGTCGTTCTCGCCGGCGGATGCGCCGACGACGCCGGGTCGGGCGATCGCTTTGGGTAGTGCCATGTCCTTCAACCAGTCCACCAGCGCCATGCGCTCGCTCTGATTGGGCACGAAGCGTACCGCCGTGAGCACGCCGCCGACGCCGTGCGTCAGGTCGACCTGCATGCGCAGTGTCATCCGGTTGAAGCGCGTGAACTTCGACGTGACGGTTGCCGTCCACGGCGTCGGATTGGCGAGGATATGCAGGTAACCGGGCGTGACAAGATCGTCGGCGCTGTCGCATTCGTAGGTCGCGAGATATTTCGGCGAGCCGCGCACCGCGACATAGCGGCGGGCGCGATGGAAGCCCGGCAGGTTGATGCGCTCGTCGATATGTTCGCGGTTGTACCATTCGTTGAGGTCGCGCTCGTCGCGCGCCGCAACCTCGGTGTAGACGACGAGCATTCCCTTGCCGTGGAGGGGCATGTTTTCATCCCGCTGTTGGCCGCCGGCAGTCTATGCTGGCGGCCCTCGGAGGGGAAACACCATGAAAATCGCCAAGATCGAGGACCTTCATTGCAACGCCGGCTGGCGTGACTTCTCGTTCCTCAAGATCACCACCGACGACGGGCTGATCGGCTGGTCGGAGTACAACGAAGGCTACGGCAGCGCCGGTCTGACCGCGGTCATCCGGCGCATGGCCCAGGACCTGGTCGGCCAGGATCCGCGGCCGATCGAGCGCCTGATGACGCGACAATATGCCATCACGCGCCAGGCGCCGGGCGGGCTCAATCAGCAGGCGATGGCGGCAGTCGAGAACGCACTGCTCGACGTCAAGGCCAAGGCGCTGGGCGTGCCGGTCTACGCGATGTTCGGCGGGCCGGTGCGCGACCGCCTGCCGCTCTACTGGTCGCATTGCGGCAGCTATCGCTTCCGCAACGCCGACGTGATGGGCGTCGAGCCGGTGCGTTCGGCCGACGATCTGGTGAAGCTCGGCAAGCACGTGAAGGAGCGTGGCTTCAAGGCACTGAAGACCAACATTTTTCGCTTCGATCTCGACCCGCCCAACATGCATCAGCCGGGCTTCGCGCGCGGTCCGGGCTGGCCGGAGCTCAACGTCGACAATGCCACGATCGATGCGATCCACAACGGTCTGTCGGCGTTCCGCCAGGGCGCCGGGCCGGAGATGGGAATCCTCCTCGACACCAACTTCAACTTCAAGACCGAGGGCTACATCAAGGTGGCGCGGGCCTGCGAGCGCTACAATCTGTTCTGGCTGGAGATCGATTCCTACGATCCCGAGGGTCTGCGTCTGATCCGCGATCGCGCGCCCATGCCGGTCGCCTCCTGCGAATCGCTGTTCGGCCGCCGCCAGTTCCGGCCGTTCTTCGAGAACCGCTCGATTGACGTGTCGATCATCGACGTGCCGTGGAACGGCATGCTGGAGTCCTACAAGATCGCCACCATGGCCGAGGCCTACGAGATCAACTGCGCGCCGCACAATTTCTACGGACACATGTCGACGCTGATGAGCGCCAATCTGTGCGCCGCCATGCCGAACTTCCGTATCATGGAAATCGATATCGACGACGTGCCCTGGAAGGACGATCTGGTCACGCATCCGCCGGTCATCCAGAATGGCGAATTGATCGTGCCCACCCGGCCCGGCTGGGGCGCCGACATCAACGAGGAAGCGGTCAAGGCACACCCGCCGAAGAACCCGCATCCGTAAGGGGAAACATCATGGTCTACGAGCTACGCTGCTACACCCTGGCGCCCGGCAAGATGCCGGAATATCTGCGTGCCGCGGAAACGATCGGCCGCCCGGCGCGCGGCAATAATTACGGCGTCAATCACGGCTACTGGACCGCCGAGTTCGGCGAGCTGAACCAGATCTGGCATCTGTGGCAGTACGACAGCCTGAACGACCGCGAGCGGCTGCGCGGCGAATTGATGAAGAACAAGGACTGGACCGAGAAGTACGTGCCGACCATCCGGCCGTGGATCCAGCGCCAGGATTTGCGCGTGATGAATCCGGTCGTCGACATCAAGCCGTCCGACGGCACTACGGGCAACGTCTACGAGCTGCGCATCTACCGCACCGTGCTGGGCGGCGCCCAGCAGTACGGCAAGGATTTCCTCGAGGTGAAGGAAGCGCGCGAGAAGTACTCGCCGATCTGGGGCGCCTGGACGGGCGAGTTCCCGCAGCCCAATGAGTGGATCCATCTGTGGCGCTACAGGAATCTGCAGGAGCGCTTCGAGGCGCGCGCGGCGGCCACCAAGGATCCCGCCTGGCAGGCCTATCTCGCCAAGGGCCCGGCAAAGCTCGCCGCCATGCACTCGACCCTGCTGCTGCCGACGAACTATTCGCCGCTGAAATAGGACTCATTGCCGGGAGCGCGGCACTCCGCGCCGCATTCATGAGCGCACGGAGTGGCGCGTTCCCGGCGCATGATTCCCGCGTTTTCTGGAGTAACCCATGGATTCGTACGACGACACCGCACTCGCCTTGATGAAGTTCGGCGTCGGCCAGCCGGTGCCGCGCAAGGAGGATCCGACCCTGCTGCGCGGCAAGGGGCGCTACACCGACGACATCAACCTGGCCGGACAGGCCTATGCCGTCATGGTGCGCAGCCGGATTGCGCACGGCGTGTTGAAGGGCATCGACACGAAGGCCGCATCGACGATGCCCGGCGTGCTGTTGGTCCTGACCAGCGCCGATCTCGATGAAGCGGGCTTCGGTCCGCTGAAATGCCCGATGAACATCCCGCAGCGTGATGGCTCGCCGATGAAGACGCCGCCCAGGCCATCGCTCGCCAAGGGCAAGGTGCGGTTCGTCGGCGAGGCGGTGGCCTGCGTGGTGGCCGAGACGGCGCTGCAGGCCAAGGACGCCGCCGAGGCGGTCGAGCTCGACATCGAGGAGCTGCCGGCGGTGACCAGCCCGGCCGAGGCGCTGGCCTCGGGCGCGCCGCAGATTCACGACGACGTCCCCGGCAACCTCGCCCTCGATTTCCACTACGGTGACGGCGAGGCGGTAAAGAAGGCGTTCGCCGAAGCCGCACACGTCACGCGGCTCGAGATCGTCTCCAACCGGATCATCGTCAATCCCATGGAGCCGCGCTCGGCGATCGGCAGCTTCGACCCGGCGAACGGACGCTGGACGCTCAATGTCGGTTGCCAGGGCGTCATCGGCCTGCGCGGCGGCCTGGCGCGCGACGTGCTGGGCGTGACGCCGGACAAGGTGCGGGTGCTGACCGGCAATGTCGGCGGCTCGTTCGGCATGAAGTCGCAGGTCTATCCCGAGTACGGCCCGCTCCTGCTGGCGAGCAGGAAACTCGGCCGGCCGGTGAAATGGACCGACGAGCGCTCCGAGAGTTTCCTCAGCGATCATCACGGCCGCGACCATCAGCGCATCGCCGAGCTGGCCTTGGACAAGGACGGAAAGTTCCTGGCGATCCGCCTCACCGGCACCGGCAATGCCGGCGCCTACATCTATCCGCCGATGCCCGCGACAACGAACGCGGTGAAGAACGTCATCGACGTTTACGCCACGCCCGCCATGGAGGTGAACTCCAAGGTCGTGTTCACCAACACCACGCCGATCGGCGCCTATCGCGGCGCCGGCCGGCCCGAGGGCAACTACTACATGGAGCGCCTGATCGACACGGCGGCGCGCGAGATGGGCATCGACCGGGTCGAGCTGCGGCGGCGCAATCACATCGGCCCGACCCAGATGCCCTACAAGGCACCGTCGGGCATGAATTACGATTCGGGCGAGTTCACCACGGTGCTCGACAAGGCGCTTCAGGCCGCCGACTGGGACGGCTTCGACGAGCGCAAGCAGGAGAGCGCCGCGCGCAACAAGCTGCGCGGCCGCGGCATCGGTTCCTACCTCGAGGTGACCGGACCGCCGGCCAAGGAATATGGCGGCATCCGCTTCGAGGCCGACGGCACGGTCACCATGCTGAGCGGCACGCTCGATTACGGCCAGGGTCACGCCACTCCGTTCGCCCAGGTGTTGAGCGCCAAGACCGGCATCCCGTTCGAGCGTTTCCGCCTGCTGCAGGGCGATTCCGATCAGCTCAAGGTCGGCGGCGGCACCGGCGGCTCGAAGTCGGCGCTGGTCGCCAGCCAGGCCTTCCTCGAGGCCGGCGACATCCTGATCGAGCGGGGCAAGCAGATCGCCGCCCATGCGCTCGAGGCGTCGGCCGTCGACATCGAATTCGCGCGCGGCCGTTTCACGATCGCCGGCACCGACCGCGGGATCGGCATCATGGAACTGGCCGACAGGCTGCGCTCGGGACTCACGCTGCCGCCCGACATGCCGCAGTCGCTCGACGTCAGCCACATCTCCGACAACCCGCCGTTCTCGTTCCCCAACGGCTGCCATGTCGCCGAGGTCGAGATCGATCGCGACACCGGGGCGATCGAGGTCGTGCGCTATTTCATGGTCAACGACTTCGGCACGGTCATCAATCCGATGCTGACCGCCGGCCAGGCGCATGGCGGCGTCATCCAGGGCATCGGCCAGGCGCTGATGGAGCGCACGATCTACGATGGCCAGGGGCAGCCGATCACCGGCTCGTTCATGGACTATGCCCTGCCGCGCGCCTCGGACGCCCCGAACTTCTCGATCGAGAACCATTCGGTGCCCTGCAAGACCAACCTCCTGGGCGTCAAAGGCTGCGGCGAGGCCGGCTGCGCCGGCGCCCTGCCGTCGGTGATGAACGCCGTCGTCGATGCACTGAGCGAGTTCGGCGTCACGCACATCGACATGCCGGTGACGCCGGAGAAGGTGTGGCGGGTGCTGAACGGGCGGTAGGGCGCATGCTCATAAACAGGCCCACCGATGCAGGACAAGGCAATGTCCGCTTTGCTCCCAAAGTCTGACATCGACGTAGGACGAAGGCATATCCGCTATGGGCCACGAACGGAAGTTCTTCGAATTTGAATTGATAGCGTTGTCAGCCCGCGATGACACTGTCGGCAATAGTTAGGCCAAGCGACGCGGCGGTTTGAGACTTGCAGGCACATCGTTGAGATAGTTCACCCACAAGTGGGCCAGCTCGACTGCGCGAGGAAGACGAGTCCTTCGCTTGAGGCTGCTCGGCTCAAAGAGCCGCCGCACCGTCTCGGGATCGTTCAGCGGCAGGTAGCTCAGTGCCGGCCGGTTCGCGGTTGTTAGGGTAAGAAATGGTAGAATCGCGCTGACCCACCCAAACGTGCATCTTTCGCGGCGTCGGGGACGCGAGCCCGCTGACGCCCAGTGTTAGCTTTGGTTCCTTCTCGCCCGCCGCGCTTAGTCTTCGATGACGAGGGACAATCAACGTTCGCGCAGGCTGTCGTGCTTGTAGCGGACGAGCGGCGAGAGCAGGTAGCTCAGGACGCTGCGCGAGCCGGTCTTGATTTCGACCGTTACCGCCATGCCGGGCGACAGGTTCACCGTCTTGCCCTCGACCTCCATCCGCGTGCGGTCGAGCGAGACGCGCGCGGCGTAGTTCAGCTCCTGGCCCTTGGGCTCGCTGGTGCCGCCCTCCGCCGCCTGCGGCTTGTCGGGCTGCTTGTCCTGCGGCTTGTCGCGCGAGATGGCGTCGTGCGAGACGTTGAGCACTTCGCCGTGCAACAGGCCGTAGCGCGTGAAGTTGAAGGTGTCGATCTTGATCGCCGCCTGCTGGCCGACCTCGACAAAGCCGACGTCGCGGTTGGAAATCATGGCCTCGATCTCGAGCCGGCTCTCGGCCGGAACGATCGCCATCAGCTGCTGCGCCGGCGTCACCACGCCGCCGACGGTGTGGACGGCGAGCTGCTGCGCCACGCCGTCGACCGGCGCGGTGAGCTTCTGCAGGCTGGTGCGCTGCTCGGCCTTGATCACGTCCTGGACCAGCCCCGCCGCTTTCTGCTCGGCCTTGGCGAGATCGTCGAGCAGGCCGCGCTCGTATTCGGCGATGGTCTTGCTGCGCGTCTCCTGCAAGGCGGCGATGGCCGAGTCGCTTTCGCTGAGCCTGCTCTCCTGCACCAGCACTTCCTTCTGCTGGCCGACCAGGTCCTGCAGTTCCTGGAGGTAGATCAGCTTGGAGCCGAGCTCCTTGCTGAACATGGTGCGGCGTATGTCGACCCGCTCCTGCAGCGGCTGGATGGTGGCCTTGAGCTTGTCGACCGAGGCCTTGATGGTGGCGCGCTCGGCCTCCTTCTGCGCGATCTGGCCGTCGATCGAGGCGAGCTTGGCCCTCTGCTCGGCCACCTGGCTCAAGAGCAGGCGGCGCTGCATCTCGATCAACGGCTGCGACGCGTCGGCCGGCGGCTTGAAGGCGTCCAGCGGATCGCCCTTGGCGAGGGCCGCCGACAGGCGGGCCGCCTCGAGCTGGGACCCCACCAGATCGCCCTTGAGGTGCCCGAGCTCGGCGGCATTCATGGTGGGATCGAGCTCGATCAGCACGTCGCCCGTCTTCACCGCCTGGCCGTCGCGCACATGGATCGCGCGCACCACGCCCGTCTCGAACGGCTGGATGGTCTTGGTGCGGCCGCTCGGGATGATCTTGCCCGGGGCCACGGCCACGATATCGACCGTGCCGATGCTCGCCCAGGCGAGTGCCGCGGCGAACACCGCGATCACGGTGTAGACGATCGCCAGCCCGATCGGCGACGGCGGCGTCTCGACAATCTCGAGCGCAGCCGGCAAGAAGGCAAGTTCGTCGCGGCGGCGCTCGACGCGCCGCTCGGGGAAGGAGACCACGTTCTTGGGCGACGTGTCCGGCTTGTCCAGGACGGGCTCAGCGGATTTCATGCAGGCCTGCCTGGAGGCGGTAGAGCGTGGCGTAGCGACCGCCAGTCTTGATCAGCTCGTCGTGCGTGCCGTCCTCGGTGAGGCGGCCGCGCTCGATGGTGATGATGCGGTCGGCAATCCTCAGCGCCGAGAGGCGATGGGCGATCACGAACACCGTACGCCCCCGCGCGATCTGTGCCATGTTCTGGTGGATGACGCGCTCGCTTTCGTAGTCGAGCGCGCTCGTCGCCTCGTCGAAAATCAGGATGCGCGGGTCCGACATGAGCGCGCGGGCGATGGCGATGCGCTGACGCTGGCCGCCCGACAGGCTGCCGCCGCGCTCGCCAACCAAAGTGTCGTAACCCTCGGGCAGCTCGAGGATGAATTCGTGGGCGCCCGCCATCTTCGCCGCCGTCACCACGCGCTCGATGGGCCAGGCGGGATCGGCGAGCGCGATGTTGTCGCGGATCGAGCGGTTGAACAGCACGTTCTCCTGCAGCACCACGCCGATCTGGCGGCGCAGCCAGGACGGATCGACCTGGGCGAGGTCGACGCCGTCGACCAGCACGCGGCCGCTCTCAGGCACGTAGAGCCGCTGCACCAGCTTGCTGAGCGTGCTCTTGCCCGATCCCGAGGGACCGACGATGCCGATCACCTGGCCAGCCGGGACCTTGAGGTTGACGTCGCTCAGCACTTCCGGCCCGTCGATGCGATAGCGGAAGGTGACGTGGTCGAAGGCGACGTCGCCCTTGATCGCCGGCAGCGCGGTGCGGCCCGGGCTGTAGACCGGCTCGGCCGACGTGTTGAGGATATCGCCCAGGCGCTCGACCGACAGCCGCGCCTGGTGGAAGTCCTGCCAGATCTGGGCCAGCCGCAGCACCGGCTGGCTGACGCGGCCGGCCAGCAGGTTGAAGGCGACCAGCTCGCCCACGGTGAGATCGCCTTCGATCACCAGCTTGGCGCCGAAATAGAGGATACCCGCCATGGCGAACTTGTTGACGAACTGGACCGTCTGGCTCGCGACGTTGCCGAGCGTGAGCACGCGGAACGAGGACGCGACGTAGCCCGCGAGCTGCTCCTCCCAGCGGCGCTGCATCTGCGGTTCGACGGCCATGGCCTTGAGCGTCTCGGCGCCGGAGACGCATTCGACCAGGAAGGCTTGGTTCTCCGCGCCGCGGCGGAACTTCTCGTCGAGGCGGCGGCGGAACAGCGGCGTGGAGGCCGCCGAGATCGCGATGTAGAGCGGCAACGAGCCCAGCACGATCCAGGTCAGGAGCGGCGAGTAGAGGAACATCACCGCCACGAACACCACGGTGAAGAAGAGGTCGATCACCAGGGTGAGCGCCGAGCTCGTGAGGAAATTGCGGATGTTCTCCAGCTCGCGCACGCGCGCCACCGAATCGCCGACACGGCGGGCCTGGAAATAGGCGATCGGCAGGGCCAGCAGATGGCGGAACAGGCGGGCGCCCAGCTCGACGTCGATGCGGTTGGTGGTGTGCGAGAAGAGATAGGTGCGCAGGATGCCGAGCATGGTCTCGAACAGGGCGATGGCGACCAGCCCCACCACCAGCACGTCGAGCGTGCCCATGCTGCGGTGCACGAGCACCTTGTCGATTACGGCCTGGAAGAAGAGCGGCGAGATCAGCGCGAACAGCTGGACGAAGAACGAGGCCAGCAGGACATCGCTCAGCAGCCCGCGATACTTGTGCACGGCGCCCAGGAACCAGGTGACGTCGAAACGCCGGTTGAGATCGGTGAGCTTGGCCCGCCGGGTCATCAGAACCAGGCGGCCGTCCCACACGGCCTCGAGCTCGGCGCGCGTCATCAGCTGCGGCCGCGGCTGGTCGGGCGCCTGGACCAGGATCTTGTCCTCGCTGGCGCGGCCCAGCAGCAGGAAGCCGCCGTCGCGCAAGACGGTGATGCCGGGCAGCGGGGTATGCGACAAGCGATCCCAACGGGTCTTGGACTCGCGCGCCTTGAGACCGAGCTGGCTCGCGCAGCGCAGCATTTCGGGCACGCCGATGGCGTCGGTGCCCAATTGATGGCGAATCTGGCCGGGATCGACGCTAAGGCCTTGGAAACGAAGCAACATCACGAGAGCGGCGAGCCCTCGCTGATCTGAACTCCCGGTGGTCTGAGTCATTTACAGTAATCCCGCGCCGCAGGTGCTCCCCTTGCGGACCAAATTCCGGACATGGGCTACGTCGCGCCGTTCGTCCGAGAAGGGCCAGAAGCGGACCTTTCCTAAGAGCTAGCCCGGCATAGGATAGCCCCCTGCCGAACCAGCGTGTGCCCACGAGAACGCGCTTAACGCTTAACGTCAGGCTCAAGCGTGCTGCGGTATCGTCAGCAACTGCTGTGATGTCTCGTCAACGTGGGGGCTTATATTCGAATTCTGCGATGCACCGGGTGAGCCGAACGAAGCCATGGCCTGCACGAGCTGCTGTGTTGCCCCAGTTAGCGGCACGCTCTGAATTGCCCCGAACAGACCATGCGTCTCGCCGTCGATGCCGTCGGTGAAGTAAAGGGTGCTCGGGCTGCCGTCGCTGCCGCCGCCCCCGAAAGTCAGGGTCCAGAGACCGCCCGGCGTTTGTCCCGAACCGGCGGAGATCGGGATCGTGCCTTCGAACTTGTGGGTCTGGAGATCGAAGGCGTTGATTTCGCTGTTCAGGAAGCTGAAGTTGCCCACGAGAAGGTCGCCGCTGAACTTGCCGAAATCGTCTGGAGCGATAGCGACGCCCCACGGAGCGGCAAGAGGGGAGTGAGGGCCGCCGAGCAGCACTCCATGCGGCTCGAGTTTGCCGCTCTCGCTGAAAATGGCCACCGCCCCCTCGCCTGGCTCGGCCGTTGTCTGCGCCTGACGCCCGGCAGGCGCATAGGTCACAAACACTTCGCCGCCGATGTCCGTCACATTGAAGGGAACGAGCCCCCGGGCCTCGATCTGGCCCGGGGTCCGAAACGCATGCTTGCCTAGGTCGACCGGGTCGAAGCTACTGTTGAAGACGTCGATGGTCCCGCCGCTGGTGTTGGCGGCGTAGAGCATCGTATCAGCCTCGTTGGCTGCCAATCCGGTATAGACGGCGCCCGGCGTCGTCACTTCGACGTGCGCGGTCGACCCGTTTGTCCCGAGACTGGAGTTCCAGGCGGAGATCGTCCCGTTGAGATCGGCGAAGATGAAGCTGGCGCTCATGAGATTGCCAGCGGTCAACTTGAAAGATGAGGGGTTCGTATTGGAAACCTGTCCCGTGGTGCCCTGGGGTCCGGCCCCGGTGGTCGGGATGTTCACCGTGAAAACCGGAGCGGGATTATTCACGGTGCTGTCGGTCACCGAGTAGAGAGTGGTCGAGTTGGTTCCCTGGTTCGAGACCCAGAATGGGCTGCCAGTCCTAAACGAAACGCCCCAAGGGTTCACCAAATGCGGGTCAGTTGCCTCGGCCAATCCGTCAATGTCCGAGACCAGATTCGTCTGAACATAGACGGCCGAATCGACGGCGCTGGCGGACTTCGGGTCAGATTGGAACGGTGCTGATTTAGGCATGACTGTTTCCTCCACGATGTTTGAACAACTGAGAGGGTCGAGCAGCCGATTGTCCGACGGGACCGAGCGCTACGGCCTGAGGCATCGTTCAACGTCGAGACGATGCATATCATAGGCCTCTCGGTTATTATTTGTGTGACCGGCGTGCTTGATCTCGCAATCGTGATCGAAGGCTCCGAGTGAGGCGGAAGACCGCTGCGCTGCGGGATTTTGAGCTGGCCTATGACCGCTATGGGTCAACAAGCTACATTCGGGGGGCGTTGCAGCATCTCCGCTTTACCCTCATGAGCGGACAGCCCGGATTTTGTGATTCCACGACCCAGTCAGTCTCACCTCCCCGTCGGCGGGTGGCCCGAAGAGCCGGTGGGGGAAGACCACAGTCAAGGTCCATCCGATTCCGACGTCGGGACTTCGTGGATCGCGAGTGTGGCCCTCGCCCTCCGCCCCGTATGACGGGGCACCTCCCTCGATTAGGGGAGAGGCGAGTGACATTTTTGCCTATAGTGCCGCCCGCCTGCCGATGCCTGTCGCGACGTGACCTTTGCCAGCTTCATCATTCAGCTCCTGAACGGGCTGGCGGCTGCGTCGTCGCTGTTTCTGGTGTCGGCCGGGTTGTCGCTGATCTTCGGCGTGACGCGGATCGTCAATTTCGCGCACGGCTCGCTCTACATGCTGGGCCTTTACGGTGCCTACAGCCTGATCGAGGGGCTGGGACGGACGCCGGCGGGCTTCTGGAGTGCGGTCGTCGTGGCGGCGCTCCTGGTCGGCCTGGCGGGCGTGCTGATCGAAGTGCTGGTGCTGCGCCGGATTTACAAGGCGCCCGAGCTGTTCCAGCTGCTCGCCACCTTCGCCATCGTCCTGGTGATCAAGGACATCGCGCTGTTCGTGTGGGGCGCTGAGGATCTGGTCGGCCCGCGCGCCCCCGGGCTGTCGATGGCGATAGAAATCCTGGGGCGGCGCATCCCGGCCTATGACCTGCTGCTGATCGCCATTGGCCCCATCGTGCTGCTGGCGCTGTGGCTGCTGCTGACGCGCACGCGCTGGGGTGCGCTGGTGCGGGCGGCGACGCAGGATCGCGAGATGGTGGGCGCGCTGGGCGTCGACCAGGTGAGGCTCTTCACCTCGGTGTTCTTCGTCGGCTCGGTGCTGGCGGGTCTCGGTGGCGCGCTGCAGATCCCGCGCGAGCCGGCCAATCTCGAGCTCGACCTCTCGATCATCGCCGACGCCTTCGTCGTTACCGTCGTGGGCGGCCTGGGCAGCATCGGCGGGGCGTTCCTGGCCGCCGTGCTGATCGGCGTCGCCAAGGCATTCTGCATCGGTGTCGGCACGGTGCACTGGTTCGGCGTCGAAGTAGCGTTCTCCAAGCTCACCCTGGTGGTCGAGTTCCTGATCATGGCGCTGGTGCTGGTGGTGCGCCCGTTCGGCCTGTTCGGCCGGCCGCCCGCGACGCAGCGCCTCGCCGCCGATCCGGCGACGCCGCTCGCCGTGCCGTCGTGGACCTTCGCGCTGGTGTGGCTGGCGCTGCTGCTGGTTGTGCCGCTGCTGGCCGACCGCTACGTCACCATCCTGCTGACCGACATCTTGTGCTTCGCCCTGTTCGCGGTCAGCCTGCATTTCATCATGGGTCCGGCCGGCATGGTGTCGTTCGGCCACGCCGCCTATTTCGGGTTGGGCGCCTATGCCGCCGGCCTGCTGCTGAAGCGCGGCGGCCTGCCGATGGAAGCGGCGCTGGTGCTGGCGCCGTTCGTCGCCGGCGCCTTCGCACTGGTCTATGGCTGGTTCTGCGTGCGCCTGAGCGGCGTCTATCTCGCCATGCTGACCCTCGCCTTTGCGCAGATCAGCTGGTCGATCGTGTTCCAGTGGGATTCCGTCACCGGCGGCAGCAACGGCGTGTTCGGCGTCTGGCCCTCGCCCTGGCTCGCCGACAAGACCGCCTACTACTATCTGGCATTGGCGTTCTGCGGCGCGGGAGTTGCCCTGCTGTGGCGGGTGCTGTTCTCGCCGTTCGGCTACGCGCTGCGTGCCGGCCGCGATTCACCGTTGCGTGCCGAAGCGATCGGCATCGATCTGCGGCGCTACCAATGGAGCGCCTTCGTGCTGGTGGGGGCGTTGGCCGGTCTTGCCGGCGCCGTCTTCGCCTTCTCCAAGGGCAGCATCTCGCCCGCCGCCATCTCGATCGCGCAATCGACCGACGGCCTGATCATGGTGCTGCTGGGCGGCGTAGAGACACTGACCGGACCGGTGGCCGGGGCGGCGATCTTCACCTGGCTGCGCGACGAAGTCGCGCGCCGCACCGAGTTCTGGCGCGCCGTCATGGGCATCGTCATCCTGCTGATCGTGCTGCTGTTCCCGCAAGGCCTGGTCGGTGGCCTCAAGGCGCTGGCGATGCGCTTTCGCGAGCGGTCCCTATGAGGGCCGTTCGCTATCGCGACCGGCAACCATGAGTGCGGTGCTGCAGGTCGAGGGGCTGCACAAATCGTTCGGCGGCGTGCAGGCGGTGGCCGATGTTTCCTTCGCTGTCGATGCCGGCGAGCTTCTGGCCCTGATCGGCCCGAACGGCGCCGGCAAGAGCACCTGCTTCAACATGCTGAACGGCCAGCTCGCGCCCGATGGCGGCATCGTCCGCCTGGGCGGCCGCGACATCGTCGGCCTGACCCCGCGCGCGATCTGGCGCCTGGGTGTCGGCCGCACCTTCCAGATCACCGCCACCTTCGCCTCGCTGTCGGTGCGCGAGAACGTGCAGATGGCGCTCTACTCCCATGCCGGACGCCTGCGCTCCCTGCTGTCGCGCTTCGGCGCGGCTTTCCGACCGGAGGCTGATCACCTGCTCGACCAGGTCGGCATGCTCGACCAGGCCGATCGTGCCTGCGGCGTGCTGGCCTACGGCGACCTGAAGCGGGTCGAGCTCGCCATGGCGCTCGCCAACCAGCCGCGGCTCCTGCTGATGGACGAGCCGACCGCCGGCATGGCGCCCAAGGAGCGCGTCGCGCTGATGGCCCTGACCGCGGGGCTGGCGCGGGCGCGCAACATCGCCGTGCTGTTCACCGAGCATGACATGGACGTCGTGTTCGGCCAGGCCGACCGCATCATCGTGCTCGATCGCGGCACGCTGATCGCCGGCGGCACGCCTGCGGCAGTGCGCGCTGATGCCCGGGTCCGCGCGGTCTATCTCGGCGGCACGCATTGATGCTCGCGGTCAAGGATCTGCACGCCTATTACGGCCGCGCCCACATCCTGCACGGCGTGTCGCTCGAGGCACGCGCCGGCGAGGTCGTGGCGTTGCTCGGCCGCAACGGCGCCGGCAAGTCGACGACGCTGAAGGCGATCATGGGGCTGGTGCCGCCGGCGGCGGGCGAGGTGAGCTTTTGCGGCACGCGCATCGAGCGGCTGCCCTCGCATCGCATTGCCCGGCTGGGGTTGGGCTACGTGCCGGAGGAGCGGCGCATCTTCACCGACCTCTCGGTGATGGAAAATCTCGTCGTGGGCCGACAGGCGCCCCGAGAGGGGACGCCGAGCTGGAGCGAGGACAAGCTGTTCGCGCTGTTTCCCAATCTCGCCGCCATGCGCGAGCGCCCGGGCGGGCGGATGTCGGGCGGCGAGCAGCAGATGCTCACCATCGCCCGCACGCTCATGGGCAACCCGCGCTGCGTGCTGCTCGACGAGCCGTCGGAAGGGCTGGCGCCGATCATCGTCGAGCAGATGGCCAGGTCGATCCGAACCTTGAAGGGCGAAGGCCTGTCGGTGCTGCTGTGCGAGCAGAATCTGCATTTCGCCCTGGGCGTTGCCGACCGCGCCTACATCATCGAGAAGGGCGAGATCCGCTTCGGCGGCTCGATGTCCGAGCTGGCGGCGGACGCCGGCCTCAGAGAGCAATATCTATCGGTGTAGAGCATGGTGTATCGGCTTCAGTTTCCGTGTCGTCCTGAGTTCGACGTTTGCGAAGCAAGCGCCGTCAGCGAAGGACCTCGTCGCCGCCGGCCACCAGCGTACTCTCGAATATCTGGCGATGAGATCCTTCGCTACGCTCAGGGTGACAAGAGAGTTGCCTGCCGTGGTTAAGTCTTCCCTCACCGTCGGCATCGATGTCGGCGGCACCTTCACCGACCTGATCGCCCTCGATCCGGCGACCAGCCGGGTGCTGCTGGCCAAGGTGCCGACCACGGTCGACAACCAGGCGGTCGGCTTCATGGCGGCGCTGGCGGCGGCCGGCGCCGATCCGGCGACCCTGCAGGCAGTGGTGCACGGCACGACGACCACGACCAACGCCATCCTCGAGCGCAAGATCGCCCAGGTCGGCTTGATCACCACCCGGGGCTTTCGCGACGTGCTGGAGCTCGGCCGCCGCACCCGCCCGCAGCCCTACGGGCTGCGCGGCACTTTCGTGCCGCTGATCAGCCGCGAGCACCGTCTCGAGGTACCCGAACGCATGGACGCCGACGGCCAGGCGGTGGTGCCGCTCGACGAGGCCGCCGTCGCCGAGGCGGCGCGCGCCCTGCTGGCGCAAGGCTGCGAGGCCGTCGTGATCCATTTCCTGCACAGCTACATCAACCCGGCGCACGAGCGGCGCGCCGCCGAGATCGTGCGCGGCCTGTGGCCCAACCCTTACGTGACGGCGGGCCACGCCATCCTGTCTGAGTATCGCGAGTACGAGCGCGGCGTGACCGCTGCCGTCAACGCCTCGGTGCAGCCGGTGCTCGACCGCTATCTGTCGCGGCTGCGCCGCGAGCTGTCGGACAAGGGCTTCGATCGCGACCTGCTGGTGATGCAGGGCAATGGCGGCACGATCTCCTCGCGCCTGATCGCCGATGCGGCGGTGAACACGGTGATGTCCGGCCCGGCCTCGGGGGTGATGGCGGCGGCCTATACAGGCCGCGCCTCGGGCCATCGCCATCTCATCACCTACGACATGGGCGGCACCTCGACCGATGTCGGCCTGATCGAGAATGCCGTGCCTCAGGTCTCGGGCGAGCTCGAGCTCGAATACGCCATGCCGATCCACGTGCCGATGGTCGACGTGCACACGATCGGCGCCGGCGGCGGCTCGATCGCCTCGGTCGATGCCGCCGGCATGCTG
>Ga0310811_10006005_pt1 | contig 15462 bp, 22 predicted proteins | sample YCmetagenome_FD_207642 | JGI IMG/M metagenome (GOLD analysis project Ga0310811, IMG submission 207642) | Soil microbial communities from experimental microcosm in Duke University, North Carolina, United States - YC | ecosystem: Engineered > Artificial ecosystem > Soil microcosm > Unclassified ...
AAGAGAGATACACTCTGCAAAAGTGATCCGGCGATGACAAGATGATAACTAGTCAAGCCTGCTGAGTATCGTCTCTAACACACTTGGATTTACACCCACAAATAACCCCGGTCATACAGTGAGCCTGCTATAAGGCTCACAGCGGTGCCTAGAAATGTATTGAAGCTCCCAATGGATCTGCAAGAGACCTTGAGGATATCTCAAGTAGAGAAGCTAGTAACACTCACGAAATAGCATCCGATGTCTCATCCGTGAGGTAATACTGAGTATAGAAGTCTGGAAGATCAGTCGTTTAAATGAAGTTCTATCCTGACTTTCGTGTACATCGATACCTTCATATACACCAAATGAGGAGGTGTAACTTTTGACCTTCAGAGCGAATCCTTCGATAATAATAAAGTATACTACTCACCCCCAACCGCAGAATAGTATAAGAAACCTAAACAAATCAAGCAAGAGTCAGCTTCAAGTTGCCATCCAAATCGAACTTTCTTACGACCCGAAGGCAGTGGACCAAGCTACAAGACCACCTTCTGGAAATTCATCCAAGTGCGAAGGAAGGGCGGAGTCCTTGGAGATTGAGGACTCAATGTCCAGCACCTTTGACCCCTCATTTTCCGAGTCTTGAGTAGCCTGGAGTTCCGTACAAATATTTTGAGGTTTGGTTTCGACCGTCATCCGTGAACCGAGACAGGTGATACCGTTGTACGAGGCTGTAGTACGTGACCACACCGCGGTTACGGTGTACATTTAAGTAAAAGTGAATCGCAGCATTCTAACTTTAGAGCTTAACGCGATATCACCATAGCCACATTGATAACCAAGAAAAAACCCACAATTGTGGCCCATCAGCGGATGGCAACGCGATATCATGATGTAGTGGGCGCATCGGGGATAGCAAGTAGAAGAACAAGATTTACGCAAGGAAGCAGTGGGATTCATTTTCAAGAATGACTACTGCCTGGTATTGCTCCAAAGAGGTGGACCCTCTTGCACAAATCCGGTTTCCTGACTCAGAAGTTCAAGAGCGTAGTCACATTTCCTAAGTTGATAGTCCATTATGCGAGACCCACTCAGGCTGTCATCGAAATGATTGAATTATTTTCCAAACTTACTTACAAGGACTGTAATGTAACTCCAGTAACTATCGGCGGAGCCTCAGGAGCAGAAATCACTTGAGGTAATTAGTATACCGCAGAAAACATGATTTGACCCAACGTACGTAGTTATCAACCTAGTCAATGCAAGGAATGCTGGATACCATGGTAGCTCAGCGCTCAATGTTCTGCCAGTCGCCGAAGGATCGCATTGAAAGTCAGCAAGATGACTCGCACAAGTCTCGAGTCTACTGGAGAAAACATTATATAATCACATCTGATTGGCTACGGCTTGCATAAACGCCGCAAGCTTAGCTTACATTGTCTGCATCAAATGGTGCACACTGCGCATGAGCTCAATGCGCCGAAGCTAATCCTTAATCCGAAAGCACCATTGCGTCAAGGCTAGTATTTTCCACGGTGGAAGAATGGAGCACTATAATTAAATCAGCTGTTACATGAACTTGCTGTGCGCTACCATTGGCACTGCGGTAATACTCCCTGCATGTACCAGTACAGTTGTGATGTCGGAGTAACGAATTCCATCAGAGCAATCAGAATTATTTTTTAGCTGAAACTACAGTGTTGCATATCAAACTGCAGTGCGACTTTTTCAAAATTCTGTTTGTTGAGACGTCGGACGCCCATCATGCGATAGGCATGAACCGTGATTCTGATAAGATGCATCATAAGTATGATATAACATTAAGCAAACTACTGACCATGTGAGCGGTGAAAGTTCGTTGAAAACGGCATGCTCACATTTTGATGTCGATCGCTGAAGCGCTGAACGTTTGAAGCAATGTCATATTTAGGACACAAGATATACATATCTTGCCCCCCTCAAACGTATCAGTATCAGTGCGAACTGATAGATCATCGTGGAACCTTCAAGCCTGAAGATTCAGATTTAAAAGGTAGCGGAAGCTACTCAAATCACCGGGGCATGATGGAAGATTTTGATTGGCTGACAATACTACAATTGCATTACTAGTACACACTGTATCTTCGCGCTTACATGTAGTTTCCCTTCCGTGGTGATCGCCGCATTCGCGTGTTTGGAGTTTTGGATGAATATATCGTTCTCCGAATACAAACATGATAATCAGCCTCCTAATCACCGCCGTTTCATTTTGGGAGAAACAGCCAGAACTGTCCAACTTAAATGTTGAAACATTATTCTCATGTATAAAGGGCTGCATCCTGGTCGTTGCTAGCTCGCTCTACAAACGCGCCTCATACGTTAACTTCCAATGTCTGAAGCTACAGGCAAGGTAGATTTCAAAGTCGGTGATGACACGTACCAGACTTGGTACAAAATTGTCGGGGATCTCGCTTCGGGTTCACACCCTCTCGTCGTGCTGCACGGCGGCCCAGGCATCTCGCACGAGTATATGACACCTCTCGCTGAAATTCACAACAAATGCAACATCCCCGTCATCTTTTACGACCAGATCGGCATCGGCAAGTCCGTTTTTGAAGGTGTGGCAGAGAAGCCCAAGGAGTTTTGGACAGTCGATCTGTTCATGGATGAGCTAGACAACCTTCTTGTCCACCTCGGTGTGCAGAATGGCTTTGCTCTTCTGGGTCACTCCTGGGGAGCAATGTTAGGGGCGCACTATGCCAGTCACAGACACCCTGTGGGTCTCAAACATCTCGTCCTCACTGGCGGAGCCCCATCTATGGCACTGTGGGAAAAGAGTACTGACCAGCTGCTGAACGCGCTGCCAGAGGATGTGAGGGAGACGATTAAGAGGCACGAGCAAGGAGGAACAACGGATAGCCCTGAATATCAACAAATGATGGGGATCTTCTATGAAAAACACGTTTGCAAGACACCCTGGCCAAAAGAGTTGGAGACATCTTTTGCAGCCATGTTACAAAATCCCGCCGTATATCATACGATGTAGGTGATGTCCCAACGTACCTTTCTGACATGTACTGATCATTGTTACCAGGATTGGGCCGTCAGAGTTCACCATCACGGGCACGCTAAAATCGTGGTCGTGTTTAGATCAAATTCACACAATCACAACTCCTACTCTTCTCACTAACGGTGTAATCGACGAAGCTCAGGACGTCTGCGTCAGACCTTTTTTCCACAGAATCCCGCATGTCAAGTGGGCGCAGTTCTCGCAGCGTCATATGCCATTCTTAGAGGAGGAGGACCAGGCGAGATACTTTCAAGTGGTAGCCGATTTTCTGACGTATCCTTGAATGGTTAAATCATGATACTGTAAAATATATCTAAGCTTCAATGAAGGCACAGAAATATTAATGGAATGACCGGATAGCTAGTGATTTCCTGTTTCCACGGATTTAGCAAAGGAATTCAGGGCATTATCCTGTCTTAGGTAAATAACATACGCTGAAAGCTGTTAGAGGGCCGCCGCCTGTATGTGCAGGAGAGCCTGGAGATACTGGACTGTCTGGACTTATAGTACGATAACTTAGCCATTTAGCCATCACATGATTTTGGCATTTTCTCGCTTCGATTGAGACAGGATTTTCGTAACCACCCTAGCAAAGGATAAATTTGGTGCACGTCAATATTTGCTCAAGTACTGAACCCACACTAAGGGTATAGGTGGGGGTGGGTACCCCACGGGCCAACTCTCACCCACACCGTCAAGGCACCGACACTCACAGTCAATGTCAAATACATGCATGTTAATAAATCACATGTTCCAGGCGATAAGAGGATACTCATCAGCGTGACAATTGTGCAGACCAAGACTCGGCCTGAGCCGAGCGCCAACATTGATTTCAACTTATTAAAACTGGATAAAGAAACCAAATGTTGCATCTCGATGTCCAAAATCCAAGAGAAATTACACAGTAGAGCGCTGGATCATGTAGACAGCTAGAGGTTCAATCATGCATCAGCGAATCTCATAGAATAGTGAAGCACTGACCAGGTGGGGTCTCTTTGTGGGCCTGCCACCATTCTATATCACAGCTACCGCTTGATTCGTCCTCCGAACATCCCAACTCAAAAACAAGGACGTCGTCCATTACACAAGAAAGTTTTCTGTGCCAGTCCAAGCCGTCTCGCCCTGCCACTATGTTACCAAGTTTCGCCACCCGTGGCGGTCGGACGTTAAACGATAGGGTTGAAATATCAACCGGTACAGTGGCATTGAGGCGGTATAAAGCAAGTGTAGTTGGTCGGTCCACAGGCGGAAGGGCGACATGCAATTCGCAGTTGTCCATGCCCCAATCGATCACTCTGAATTGAAATATTGCTGAAACCTTTTCCCATCAGACTATAGAACAAGAAAAATAGAAGATAAACCGACAGTTTGTGTAACATGTACTTTGCGGTCATCAGGTGAGATTGTGCCAGTGCGTGTCATGCGCATCGCAAGATAGTCATTGAAGACATGACTTGGCGCAGAATGATCCACCAAACTAACAGACATGGGGAAATTCGTGAACTCTCTCGGAATCGGAGGCGACGACCGTGCAATCTCGTCAAACCGCATATACTGAGAAGGACGACGGAGAAGGTGGATGTTCTTTCGAGTGATAAGTTTGTCTGAAGATACTGAAGAGCCTTGAAGAAAGGCAGGGGTAAAGACCAACAACAGGTTGATGAACGTGCAGAAGATTACGACGATAAGAGGCCAATGGAGCACAGTTCGCGAAGTCGTATGTAACTTTGCTTTGTGGTCGTCATTAGTCTCAGAGTCGATGGCTTCTTGTGATGTCAGACTCAATGATCTGTACGGTCTGGAGCTCGAGGAAAAGAACATGACGGTACATATGTGGGATTGCGATACTCGTTTCGGGCGACTATCTTATCGAGAAGTCGTCACATTCACATCCAGACTGAGACTATGGAGAAATTTGTGGTCTGCAGATGAACGGCAAATCGAACCATCACCAAACATCCACCATAGCTTCCGGGGGCCTGCCACGCTGATGCCCGTGTCCCGCTCTCAGGCTGTGCGTGACCTCATCTTTTAATCTTTCTCACTCGTTCTTGCTCGTTCTCATATGTTTATCGCTCATTCTCTCTGTGCAAAGGGTATGGTTTATATTTGTAATCTTTTTACATGTGTAACTACAACATTGTAGGTGGGTAAACCCCTCGCGGGTGCGAGTACGGGCCCGACACCCACAAAACCGTACCCCTCGAGCGGGTACAAGTTTCTGCCGGGTATGACCTCCGCTACTGGGAGGATTACCCTTGATATTTACTATGTACACGCATAGAAGGTAACATTTCAACTCAGTCTCAATGCCATTCCACCACTCCAAAAACAGCACAAACTCGGAAGTGCGGTCGCCGGCCTACTAGTATTCTGAGACTCTGAAACCTATACCGCCAGGAAATACAGGTGATTAGTACAGTCATGGTAAGTCTGAATCAGTCTACCGCCCGCTGTGTGCTAATTTTGGGCGCCGAGTTTCATTTTACTTTTGACCAGCACACGACCCTCAAATTCCAAACCAAGCACTCCATTTAGGTAACTCCTTGCCGAGCTGATGTTTAAAAGAGCCCAATTCTCAATCTCGTCTGGCACAAAACAACGCATCTTAACCAGCGAGCCTTAAACAACAGTACTAGTATCATTACACACCATGAGCGTGTTCAACATCAGCTTCTACGTCTTACTCTTGTCTGTCGCCTTCGCGCGAGTCTCAGCCGAAGTCGACGGTGCATGTGCCAGCACCAGTGACGACGAAGATGTTTCAGGATGTGAGTATGTCCCGGCGATGGTATGGGACGTGGCTAACGAACCGCTAGCACTGGCACCACTGGCATGTTTCTAAAGCCTCAATGCAGAGGGAAGGTTAAAATTTGATATAAAAAGTATTGGAACAGCAGACAGGACGGTCATCTTGTATATAATCACCATATACATTTAGTGACAGTAGCCCTCTTTTACCAGTTTTATTGTTTCAATGGGCGGCGAGAAATTATACCGCTGAGATTGCACAGAAAATGGGCGCAGTGTGGTGGTAAGGCCTCTGAGCAAGGTCATGCCATTACTTTTGGATTAACTTTGAAAATAACATGAGGCGGATACTGGCAGTTGCTGCCATGATGAAAAGTTTCGATCGAGATGGTCAGTGATAAAGTCGCAAGTTGATTTCGAACCACTTAAACACGCCTGCGTGATCCAGGCCGATCAGGCTGGTGGACTAGGACGCCATATAGTACTATATATAATAATAATGCTCACTGACGTTTCGTTTCTCCCTGTTCAGAGCAAGTGTCTCGAAATTCATGGTCATGTGTATGATGTTGATACGAACCTATATGTAACATACATAAATATTCCGTTCGGAACTGCGTGTGCTAGAGCTGATGCGCGAACTCGTGAGACTACCTAGTATTCTACATTTGTTTCCTAGAAATGGGTGGCCAGTACGTCCCGCGGTCCGGAGGCCATGAACCACGACGTTTGGTCTAGCTCTGGAGACCTAGATCTAGAGACCGAAGGGTCCGAAAGATACGAATCCAATCTAAAACACACTGGAGTATAAGATAGGGAGGTGGGTGGGTGGACAAAAATTGCGAAGTGACGGGCAAATGGGATGAGCGGCATTGAGCGCAGAGAAGAGAGAATGGGGCGCCGATTCTTAAGCGATGTCCTTGAGAATGAGGCGCGCGAGGAATACAATCGAAGCACACCTGCAGGATCTTCACATGGTGCGCTTACAAAGGTCAGGTTTCGCGTGCTCCATGATTGAACTTGTCCACAACGCAACTAGTTCAGAAAAATCCTCCCGCGCAAACTTAGAACTAAATATAAAGGGGAAGTCTATCTTAATCTGCTAAACTGTCTATTTATGCACAGGTTATTCAAATTACGCGCAAGATCTGCGAGGAGCTCTAAGCTCAACCACAGCAGGGTAAAATATTTTTGGGCTGTGGCAAACTCGCTGGCTGTGCTAATCGTATATCAGCACTGAGCAGCATTTCTGGACTTGCCTGCCCTAACAATCAAGAGCTTGCGTTCCTGCGGCTTGCAAGCAATTGATATCCATGGTGTCTCGTGGAGAACTGGTGGTTGGATGGATGTTCGGGATGCTTAGTATACTTGCCACTGTGTGGCACGCTCGCATCCCACTACAACCAACACAACATCGCAAGTACCTCCCATACGTGTTGAAGCAAAAACATGATGGACTGACATCGGCATTCAGAATCTATAGAATATACTTACGCTGGCGACGATTACCCATGGGAATTTCCTGTCGATCTCACGCATGAAGCTGTAGCAATGACTCTCCACGAGAGTATGCATTTTGCTCTGAACTCCTCTGACACAGAATCTCAACTGGAGTGGGAGAGCCTCCCAAGCTGGCCGAAAATAATTGGTCGCACTCATCTAGGGCCAGAGCACCGAGTTTTTGTGGTGGTTTTCGGTCATCAGCTTCACTGTTTATGGAAGCTGCAGCAAGCTCTCCTCGACTACAACCGTGACGAACCCCAAGCTACATATCATCACGTACATCACTGTCTCAATTATCTTCGACAGACTCTTCTGTGTGACTCTGCAGATACGCTGGAAATGGGAGACTTTCTGAGCGTCGATCACGAGGAGGACAGAATGGGGGATACATTGGTATGCAGAGACTGGGGCAAGGCAATCTCTGTACTTGAAGAGTATCACGAGAAGTGGTTACAGTGGAAGGCGCATTGGGACTAAACTGACACTACTTCATAAGCTTAAGTTAATCTACTCTCGCCGAGCGCGAGTCGCATTAGGTTTTATATCAGCAAAAATCATCTGTCATTTTCTCCCAATTTTCTCCAGTCTCCACTTTCATTCTCGATATTCCCACCCTTGGTAGCACTTTTGCCCTGTTCTCACGGTCGGTTTAACTGTAGGACAAAACCTATCTCTGAGACTTACTCTCCGCACAGTCTCCCGCCCACATTCATCAAGAGGTACAAGAGCATCCTCCTGACCCTTGATGGTATCCTGGTGGATCTCACCATACAACCATCCATTTCACATGGAGGGTTGTCTGTACTAGTATGAAATTAAGCTCGAGGCTCCCCATACCCTTTGTCAGCCCTCCGATATCAAGCTCGAGGCTCGCACGTCGTTTGCGAGGCTCCCATATCCCTCGTCAGCCCTTCGATATCAAGCTTGAGGTTCCCATATCCTTTGTCAGCCCTCCGATATTAAGCTCGAGGCTTACATGTCATTCGCGAGGCTCCCATATCCCTTGTCAGCCTTCCGATATCAAGCTCGAGGCTCATATCCCTCGTCAGCCCTCAGGGAAAGCTTCCGACATTTCGTATATTATCCAGTGTTTCAAACCAGCGTGCTCAAGCTTCACCGCCAGTCGGAAATAGTTTCCTCTTCAATTACGCACAAATTCCTTCGCACACGGACAACTGTACACCACACTTTCGAGAGTGCGATGCCGCCGTAACATTCGATCGCTGTTTGCAACAGAGAATGGAGGGGGAGATACAATGGCGAACATAGCATACAGGCATCTCTTATTGTAATACACGATAGGAAACGTCCGAAGGTGAACGGATCGTTTGTTTAAACATACAACCCCATGTGTGCGACCACATCTTCTACCCCCCAATATCATTTGCAATCCCATTTACTGATCATTTCTTCTTTGCATCAACTTTCAACCCTCCAGTTGTATTTAGGTTTCAAAAAGGATCCACTACTAGAAGCTCGTCAGTACTGCTTCACATAATTGCCAGGACCTACTCACAAACTTCATCCATGTCGTCAGAATCTGGGTTCTCTGCAGCACTGACCGCTAGGAACTGTGTGAAGGCAACTGACAAGAGTAGAACACAGAAACTCAGTTTTCTGATGTTAAGCACGGTCATGTTAATGATATCCTTTGCTGGCGTGTGGCGTTTTGGATACGGTGTTTTAAGGTGAAATTGAGAGTCAGTTCACCAATATATAAGGAAGCATAATAGCCATCCTGCTCGCCCATTTCCGTTACTCATTAGTAAGGTGAACCACCCTACTAGCAGTCATCAGCGCCAAAATAGAAGAGTTGATCCTGTCAACATTTGCACCCCCACCTGTGGCTCCCACGCACTCCCACGTAATCCCTGTAATAGATAGCATGACTACCTGTAATTGGCAATTTATCAATCTTTGCTGTTGACCGTTTGCACAGCTGGCTGCATGTTGTTCAGATCAAGTGACTGGCCTATCTTGCTTTGCAAGGTAATAATTTCCCCACAACAGTGATTGCTTCTCATACCAGGTTGGAACACACAGCACCTTGCGAGACACGAAAGTAACTCGGCGCTTTTGCCAGACGCTCGAGATAGACTCGGTCCGACTTGCATCTCGGATACGTTGGCAGGCATCACAGCATCACAATATAGCAATATTCCAAGCCGAGGACCTTGAGAGATTTCCGACATACTCATGCTCGGGCGGGCGGGCCTCTGTGATTGAAGCTGTCCACATCGCAACTATATCAGGAAAACCTTTCCGCGCAAACTTAGAACAAGATACAATAGGGAACGAGGAGTAAAAGAGCCTATCCTAATCTGCTGAACTGCCTATTTATGCGACTATGATAATTAATGCGATCTTGGGCACGTCATTTGTCAATCAAGATTCTTGGAAACACCAGAGCTCATGGTTTACCGCATGTACTAAAGGCGCCCATGACCAATGGCTGTGGTTCCAAAAGATACGTTTTATTATTATTTAAGAATATGCTCACACCATGATCATGAATCGCTACCGCTCACCCCAGATCTTTGTTCTCCCGTCAAATAATTTTGTTCATCATCTGATCCATCATGTCGTCTAGTTGGACACCAGACGAATCTTTTGAAACCCTTCTCGCAGAGAAAGGTTGGTTGCAGGGTACAGTGGTCAGCTCCGTTGCATATGGCATTGACGTTGCACTGTACTTTATGTGCTTCCACCTCCTATTCCGGCAGATGAACCGCATGAACTACAAAAAGCACCTACCTTTACTCGTATACATCACCACAACTTTCATCCTCAGCACCTTATTTATGGCAGCGCTGGCTGATTTCACGCAACTCGCATTCATTCAATATCGCAATTACCCGGGTGGTCCGAGCGCATTTGAAAATAATATGTTCGGCATTCCTGTGGACAATCTTGGAAACGTCTGTGGTTTTCTAACGATGTTTCTTTCAGATGGATTGGTCGTGAGTAGAGGTATCCGATGTTGAAAATGTTATCGCTAATATGTCTGTGCAGGTTTGGCGCTGCATGGTAATTTACAGAGGGTGTATGGTGCCCATGTGGATCATCATGCTATTCCCTGGTTTGATGTTTGCTGCATCCACCGGTAAGTTACTTTCTTTGAATGTCTGCGCCACTGTATTGGACGCTCACCATTGCATCGGTTAGCTATGGGTGTAATGTTCCTGCTTCAAGTAACTTCCAACTCCCCATATTTCACCTCGACTAACATCAACTACACCGTTCCATATCTAAGCCTCTCACTCGCACTGAACATTATCATCACGATCGTTATTGTACTTCGTCTGCTCACATATCGTCATCGTATTTCCAAAGTTCTTGGCTCTACCCACGGCGCTCAATACACGTCGATTGCCGCAATGATCGTTGAATCTGCCGCTCTTTATTCTGCGTTTTCGGTGGCATTTCTAACACTCTTCCTACTAAACAATCCTATCTCTGCGATATTTCTTCAGTCGTTCACTCAGGTTCAGGTGAGCACTGGCAAACAGAGAAGGCATTCGCGTTGCTTACGACATGCCACAGATAATTGCAATGTTGCTCATAGTTTTCCGAGTCGCGCAAGGAAAGGGTTGGTCTCAGGACACCATGTCTAGGGTCATGACCTCGAGGCCATCAGTGCAAGCAATCCGCATGGGTAATCTCGGGTACGGTTTGCGGGACGGCTCCAAAACATTCACCGGTTCCAATAACTTTGTGGCGCATGGAACCTGCAAGAGTAGCGACCGCGATTCAGCGGAAGTACTGGCAGCTGTGTGAGGAAGGTCGCTTAGATACCTACTGAGGTAATGGTTGGAGGATTCCCCGGGTCAAAATCTTTTTAAAATTCATATTTATTATACTTACTATGATAGTATGGACCTCTGGACTGGATTGTCTGTACTCCACTATCACTTTGAAAATAACGCATTCAGCAAAACCTTGACATTCGAGTAGTCGTCCAATGACAGTTCATGTTGACCGCATAGAAGGTGGCGTATCAGTATTTCAGTATCCAACTAGTACTGGTAAGGCCGGCCTCATCATTCATAGGACTGGTGCCATGCCCAAAGTTAAACCAATATTAATGACCGCAAATGAGGAATTGGCAATTGATGGACTGCAATTTAGCCTTACAGGACCTTATTATGCTAACTTTTGCCTTTCATTAACTTTATGTGCGAGCGTCAAGGAAGAAAAGTCGTGTGGTGCGCTAATGATTACTTGCCAGTACTAGTGAGAATGGGAATCCAAGTTTTCGTCCACATACAGTGCGCATAGCTTCCGCAATCACATGATTTTGGCACTAGCCTGAGAAATAGTGCTATGCATCTCAGTCTCGAACGTGAGTTTGCTGCTCTTCACCGCAAGGAGTCCGTGCTCGTATTTTCGTCTTGCTATATCGCCAATATCTACACTCGGTTTCAAACTTCCTGGTTGAGTTTACTTCTCGGACGCTTGCAACCACGCAACTACATGCATGATACAGAGCATTCGGCACTTCGGTGAAAAAAAAGGATATCTTTAAGCACAACGACCTTGAGGCCAAACTGCAGAAGTAGACAGCTTTATGTGCGGTAAGAAATACGGCGCAATATATATTTTCCTTGATGAAGTCCACGCTGTCTAGCTTTACGGGCCCCGCGGCGTTCGACTGGGAATATCACCAAATGGTTGGTCAAAGTTCCCTCGGAACCACCCCGATCTGCATTGCCCTATGATGGGTCTCCGTTCCTTAGTTTGGCATCAATTGTACCGGTGTGAGTGCTACTACTACTCTAACCGTATTTCGCATTATACAATGACTCTAATCGATCAATTGTGGAATCACGAGGTATCGTGGCGTCACGGTACCGCCACAGACCCATGTGCAATTGAAAATAAGCTCACTGCAATTTCCTGAAGGCAACAATGAGACTAGCCCTTGCTTTTAAAGTTATACTCGCCACAGCTATCGGCATCGGTTTTGCCAATCTTATTGCACGAAGACCATGGTTGTCCAATGGCAGGTATTTCAAAAGAGTTGCTCTCAGTGATGGTATTACAAACACTTTTTAGCGCGTCCCACAGACTTGGCTGACGATTCCACGTATCAGATCTATCCCTTCAAGTGAAGTTCGGAGAACCGGTATGGATGCGAGTAGACCAAACAGCACACTATCGCGCAGATACGGATGAGGGCGGAGAAGAGTATGCGAAACTCGTTCCGCGCGGAGGGCACACTGTTCGCATCAAAGATGCGGAAACGGGTGAAAGCCACATTTACACAGTGACACTCTTTCACCAGCTCAAGTGTCTAGGAATCATCCGTGACAACTACGCATCCAAGCTCCCTCCATCATCGACCACTCGTCATTGTATGAATTATCTTCGCCAATCGATTTTGTGTCACCCCAACATGAGAATCGAGCCGGCCGTAAACAACTTGGGGTCCGCCATCAGGGGATACGAGACTGTTTGTCGTGACTGGACAAAGGTTTATGAAGAAGTGGACAAACTACATGGAATGACTCCAGATGATTAGGATGTTTGGACGGTACCTACCAGACCGCACCCCTTGTTACCCATAACTATACTGTGCGTGAGTTTACTGAAATGCAAGTGATCCGTTCACCTTCAGACATTTTCTTCCATTAAATTACAATATGAGATCCTGTAGACCATGTTTGCTGCTACACCTTCCCCCTCTCTGTTGTGAATAGTGCTCGAAGATCAGAAAATCCACACATTTATGGACGCAGGGACTGGTTTGTCGTATGGAAATGTCCGTCCGCACGATCATCCCCGCATCACTGCCCCGTGAAAAAATGGACCATGCTATGTATACTCCGGTGATGTACAGAATGTCAATAATTAGTATAATATTGAAGAGGCCCTGGCACACTGTAAACCCCTTGTCTTATAGGTGCGATACCCATATGTTATCACCTATAAATACCGTCGTTATGTGGGAGTCACAGGTGTATCAGAAATATTTTTTAGCTGAGACTAACGCCTTTGACCAAATCAATTGAATAATATTAATGCCCGAGTGTGATGCGGCTGTCAACGACCACTCAAAGTCACCATCAAGACTGATACTATTGGCTGCAACCCTGTCAATAGTCTACGAAAGGAGGACTACCCTCGTCAATTTTTGGATGCATGAAAACTCCAAGAAATGGGACAGCACTGCCGATGCACAAGGTTTTCAGCGGGGATCACTACCCTTCCTCGAGCATAAAAACGGGGACCCCATCACTCCATCTGAGCAACGCGCTATTATGAAGCTCTTTCGTGCGGTCTGGTTTGGCCTCCGACAGCGTGGGATAGCACTAATCTCATGGGGTCGAGCAATCCTCGATGCTCGCAATGCACTCCACGAGGGAGTGTCTCGCATACACCCTGAATTAGCCCATTGCGATAGGTACTGGAAAATCAAACATATCGCTAGAGACCGCAGTGTAAACAATGAATATAAACTAACTTGAATGACGTACGAACCCATAAATGAGAACAACCTCATCAGCCCTCCTCACGAAACGACCCCGACCCCACCCCCGCACACAACACCAGTACCAATGTCAACCATCGCCGTCGTCTCAGCAGGGCAATGGGCTCCGCAATAGCCAAACGCCTCGTCCACGCCGGCTGCACAGTCTACACCAACCTCGACAGCTGCTCGCCCTTGACGCAGGGATGAAAACGTCCCCCTCGAAACCCTCCTATCCAAGTCGAACTGGATACTGAGCGTCGTGCCTCCAGGGGAAGTCTTTGCGTTGGCGCAAAAGATTTGCAGACTACTTGCAGCGTCGCCTCTTGCAGGGCTTGCACTTCCACACGCTTTCCTCGATTGTAACGCTGTGAACCCTGAAACGGTAAGACGCTGGAGCGGTGTATCCGCGACTGTGTGCCTGCGTGTCGCGAGCAAGGCAAAGTGGTGAAGAGAACTACACTATGACAAAGCCCGGAAGACACTGAATGGCTGACTAAGCTACGGTGCTACCCGACTGCTACTCCGCCCCTTGCCTAGGGGTCCCCCACTCCAACGCATCGGAGGGCTGTGTAGAAAGACCCCTGTTATATTCATGGATGCAGGGATAGTGGGGACACTGCCGCGGGAAGGATGAGATCCCACCTTTTACGCCTGTACAAAACCAGGATCTGAAGAAGTGTTGAAAGAGTTCGCTGTGCTGTCTCAGTCCGGACTCAAAATCTCACTGTTGAAAGGCGCAGGGGCTGGAATAGGCGATGTGAGCTCTTTGAAACTTTGCGATTGAGGAGCGGCGTGGAGAAGGCTTTGGAGTTGCAAGGAACGTCGAAGTAGGCGTTGATTCTGATTCTGATGGCCATATCTCCAGTTCGGTCGATAGTCAATGAGCTTTATCGTGGCGATGTACTTGAACATCTCAACCAGAAGGGCTTGTCCGAGTCAATGAATCAGAGATTTTGCTCAATACACGGTCCTGCGAAATCGATAGAAGAGCCGATAATGTTTATAATTTTGCATCAAGGAAGCACTCTACTACTGAGCATTTCTAAGTTTCCACAGCACGCACAAAACACCTCCGTGCAAAAAGGTAATGAAGATAATGTTGTCGATATTAAGAGCTTAAGCTAAGTACTTCGAGGGGATAAACCAACCACACCGGGAGCGAATGTCGAGTGAGCATTGAAGTAAAGTAGGGATTGAAGCGCGCGTAAGGCAGGCAACGAGGGATGAAAATAAGCGACTGTACACATCACATTCAGGTTATATCTGAAAGAAACTACTACAAAAGATTGACATTGACCGCTAGAATACGATCATTGCAGTACTAAGGTCTGCAGGTGTTGATTTTAGTAAGCACGAGGAACAGAAAGGGCTTTGAAGAGACTCACCCCTCTTGGCACTTTTGCCAGTGCTGTCCATGTGCCATGCGACTCAAATCAAGCTCAGGACATCCTCTGGGTATTACCAATGCAGTTCCAGGGCTATAAAATGGGTGTCGAGAAGTAAATGGTACCCAGAATAACAGCCGATGTTTGGGCCCCACCATCCACCCACTATCACGATTTATTAAAAAGTGGATCGACCTGCAGTGGTCATGAGATGGTCCCTCCATTAGCTCGGAGGTGTCGTAGAGTGCATGGGTAGAGTTAGGCGAGAAGCAAATGAAATGATTGCTCCAAGTGTTCAATGTCATGGTAGTGGTAGCCTC
>Ga0310811_10006006_pt1 | contig 15459 bp, 17 predicted proteins | sample YCmetagenome_FD_207642 | JGI IMG/M metagenome (GOLD analysis project Ga0310811, IMG submission 207642) | Soil microbial communities from experimental microcosm in Duke University, North Carolina, United States - YC | ecosystem: Engineered > Artificial ecosystem > Soil microcosm > Unclassified ...
GTGTGACGCTCTACGAACTGCTCACGCGCAAATATCCCTACGGTGAGATCGAACCGTTCCAGAAACCGAAATTCGGCGATCCGACGCCACCTACGCGCTATCGGCCCGACATTCCCGAATGGCTGGAGGCCGTATTGTTGAAGGCGGTTGCCCGCGCCCCGCAAGATCGTTTCGAAACGGCCGAGGAGTTCATGCTCGCGCTCGAACGCGGTGCACATCGGCCCTTGCGCGTGCCGCGCAAAATGCCCCTGCTCAAGCGTGATCCTTATCTCGCGCTCAAACTGCTCGCGACGCTATCACTTACGCTTAACTTTATCCTGTTGTATCTCTGGATTGTGCATTGACCAGAAGACAAACACCGCGTTCAACGCGGTGTTTGTTTATGTGTTGCGGCTCAAGCGGCCTTCTTCAATTGCTTACGGTGCAGGAACTCCACCACGGCGGCGCGATACTTCGCGAATTCTGGCTTCTCCACCAAATCGAGACGATCACGCGGCCACGGCAGATCGACCGCTTCAATCTGCCCAATGGTCGCCGCAGGGCCGTTGGTCATCATGACGATGCGATCGGACAGCAATACAGCCTCATCCACATCGTGCGTCACCATGACGACGGTTGCGCCGGTTTCCGACATCACGCGCATCAACTCGTCTTGCAGGCTGGCGCGGGTCAACGCATCCAGTGCGCCGAAGGGTTCATCCATCAGTAGGATCTTCGGCTCCATGGCAAATGCGCGGGCAATGCCGACGCGCTGTTTCATACCGCCGGACACTTCGTGCGGCAGCTTGTCCATGGCGTGATCCATGCGCACCATTTTGAGCGCATCGACCGTACGCGCCTTGAGCTTTTCCTTTTTCTCCTTCGCGCCGAACACACGTTCGACGGCGAGATAGACATTCTCGAAACAGCTCAGCCACGGCAGCAGCGAATGGTTCTGGAACACCACGGCGCGATCCGGGCCGGGACCGGCAATCTCGCGGCCATCGCAAATCAGCACGCCTGAGGTCGGCAAGGTCAGACCGGCGATGAGATTGAGCAGCGTGGATTTGCCGCAACCAGAGTGACCGATCAGCGAGATGACTTCGCCTTCCTTGATTTCGAGATGAATGTCGCGTAGTGCGGTGAAAGTACCGTTCTTGGTGTCGAAGGTCTGACCGACGTTTTCAATCTTGACGATGGTTTTGCTCATGATCATCTCCACGGCTCAACGGGTTTCATATGAGAAGCGCTTGGCAAGCAGCAATAGGCATTGCTCAAGCAAGAGTCCTACGACCCCGATCACGAAGATCGCAATAATGATGTGCTCGACTTTCAGGTTGTTCCATTCATCCCACACCCAGAAGCCGATACCGACACCACCCGTGAGCATTTCCGCGGCCACGATCACGAGCCATGCGGTACCGATCGACAAGCGAATGCCGGTCAGCATGTACGGCAGCACGGCCGGGAACAGGATCTTGGTGACGACCTTCATCTCCGGCAGGTTGAGTACGCGTGCCACATTGAGATAGTCCTGCGGTACGCGACGTACGCCTTCAGCAGTGTTGAGAATCATCGGCCAGATCGAACAGATGAAAATCGTCCACGTCGCCGCCGGGTCTGCTTTCTTGAAGACCAACAGGCCAATCGGCAGCCAGGCCAGCGGCGACACCGGACGCAGCAGGCTGATGAGCGGATCGAACATGGCGCTCGCAAACTTGAAACGACCGAGCAGGAAACCGAAAGGAATCCCCACAGCCGCCGCAATGCCGAAACCAATAGCAACGCGCTGCAGCGACGACAGGATGTTCCAGCCGATGCCCTGATCGTTCGGGCCATTGCTGTAGAACGGATCAGCGAACAACTCAACCGCCGATTTCCAGGTCACGGCCGGACTCGGAATACTGCCGCCGCCCTTGGTCGAAATCAGTTGCCACACAAGCAGCAACAAACCCAAACCGAGTAGCGGTGGAATCACTGTCATGAAAAGTTTGCGCAATACGGCACGACGGCGATTCGGCATCGGTGGCGGAGCAATCTTTTCCACCAACTCAACCGGCTTCGCGGCTGCCGCTGCACACGCTTCGACCGTTTCATCAACAGGCAATGCACTCATTTCTGTCTCCTAACATCCGTGCATCAAGCGTGAATCTTGAAGGACGCGGCGTACTTCTTCGGATCCTTACCATCCCACACCGTGCCGTCGATCAGCTTGCTGGTACGCAGCTCGCTCTTCGGCAGCGGCACGCCGCCCACTGCAGCCGCAGCCTGCTTGTAGATGTCGATGCGATTGACGGCCTTGGCTACAGCCAGGTAATCCGGATCGGCCTTGAGCAAGCCCCAACGCTTGTGCTGCGTGAGGAACCACATGCCGTCTGACAGGTACGGGAAATTCACCGCGCCCTCGTTGTAGAACGTCATCGCATGCTTGTCGTCCCAGGTCTTGCCGATACCATTGTCGTAGCGGCCCAGCATGCGCGCGACAATGACGTCGGAATCGGTGTTCACGTAGGACTTTTGCGCCACGGTGTCGGCTGTCTTCTGCTTGTTGGCAATCGACGAGTCGATCCAGCGGCCAGCCTCGAGAATCGCAGCCGTCATGGCACGCGCGGTATTCGGATTCTGCTTGACCCAGTCAGCGGTCGTGCCCAACACCTTTTCCGGATGGTCAGTCCAGATATCCTGTGTGGTCACCGCGGTGAAACCGATGCCATCAATGATGGCGCGATTGCCCCAAGGCTCGCCGACACAATAGCCATCCATGTTGCCGACACGCATGTTGGCCACCATTTGCGGAGGCGGTACGGTAATAGTCTTGACGTCCTTCATTGGATCAATGCCATTCGCCGCCAGCCAGTAGTAAAGCCACATGGCATGCGTCCCGGTCGGGAAGGTCTGTGCGAAGGTGTAGTCGCGCTCCTTTTTGGCCACCAGCTTGGCGAGGCTGGCACCATCGCTGACACCCTTGTCGTGCAAGGATTTGGCCAAGGTAATGGCCTGGCCATTGTTGTTCAGCGACATCAATACATTCATGTCTTTCTTCGGACCACCGACGCCCATCTGCACGCCGTAGACAAGGCCGTACAGAACGTGCGCTGCATCGAGCTCGCCATTGACGAGCTTGTCGCGCACGCTGGCCCATGACGCTTCTTTCGACGGAATGATCTTGATGCCGTACTTCTCGTCGAATTTCATGACATTGGCCATGACGACGGAGGAGCAATCAGTCAGCGGAATGAAGCCGATTCGTACTTCTTTCTTCTCAGGCGCATCAGAACCCGCGGCCCATGCGGCAGAACGCACACCGGGCGGCACCATCGCCATCAGGCTGGCGCCCGCTGCACCAAGCGTGGCCGTCTTGATGAAATCGCGTCGCGTGACAATTTGAGCCTGCGTGAGATCTGCCTTCTTCTCTTCCATCGTGAACTCCAGTCGAAAATTTTTGGATAGCTGCCCGTGATGCTTTATTGATGCTTACTGATGCGTACTTGTGAAACTTGTCAGCAACACATCAGCAAGCGCCATGCCACTGGCGCAGGTTTCGACGAAATCGATTGCAGGAGAAGGGTTTACAGAAAATATCTAAGGATGGGATTTAATCAGGTAAATCGAATGTCACATATGCGGCACGCAACATGACAGTGCATGCTCGGCAAAAAAGCACCGGAATAGGGTGACGTCAGAAGCGGGACGGATCAGGGCGCAGCGCGACACTCGACCATGAGCAAAGACATGTCGTCGGACGGCATGCTGGTCGCCAGTTGTGACGTCAGCCTGCTCAACACATGCGTCAATAAATCATCTTCGGGTGCACTTTCCTCCAGCAAAACGGCGAAACGATCGACACCGAGGGTTTCGCCGCTCAACAGCTGGCTTTCCAGCAGGCCATCGGAACAGACGATGAAGCGATCGCCAACCTGCCAGTTGACGTGCTCAAAGCTCAATAAATCGGCATCCGTCTCGACAATGCCGAGCGATAAGTGTGTCGATGCAAAACAGCGCTTCACCCGCCCGTCGGTGCCCAGCCAGAACAAGGCCGGTACACCACCGACCCAAAGATCAGCCTGTTGCTGCCGCTCATCAATACACATCACGGCCGCGGCAACAAAGCGGCCGCGCGGCAACGTGGCTATCAACTGGCGATTGATCTCGCCGACCAGGCTCTGCAGATCGGGTACTTGCACAGAGGATTCAATCAGGCTGTAGAACATACTCAACACAGGCATCACGCTGATTGCGGGCGCCAGACCGTGACCCGAGGCATCGGCCAGCATGGCAAACAATCGTCCATCGCGACTTCTGGCTGCCGCGACGATATCGCCGCTGAAGTCCTGCGCCGGCAAGACCCAATGCCGCACGCAAGGATCGGCCACGCCGGGGCGCGCCATCTGGCGTTCGACAATTTCACGAGCCAGGGCATGCTCGCGCGCCTGCCATTCGCGATAGGCTTCCACGCGCCGCTGCAACTCGACCATGCGCCTTAGCGAGCGCAGCTTGGCGTCAAGTACGATGAAGTTGATCGGCTTCGACATGAAATCGTCGCCGCCGGCATCGAGGCCGTCGATCAAATGCTCGTTGCGATCCAGCGCGGAAATGAAAATCACCGGCACCCAGCGCTCGCCCGAAATTTCGCGAATACGGCGCGTCGCCTCGTAGCCGTTGACCTCCGGCATCATCACGTCCATCAAGACCATATCCGGCCGCTCGAGCCGGAAAATCTTCAGCGCCTCCTCCCCATTCTCGGCACTGAAGAACGTATAGCCGAGACGGGTCAGGAAGACTTTGAGAATCTGGCGGTTGACGGCTGTGTCGTCCACCACCAGTACCTTGAAGGCGGCGTCGGCAGGATCACGCTCCAGATTGGCCGTCATGTGCATCATGTGATCCACATGATTCGGCGACTCCACAGCGACGGTCGCAATCGCCACATTGCCCGCGCCATGGTATTCGAGATGTGAAAAGCTCAGTTGCCGCGCCACGGTAATGCCGCGCCCGTTGGGGTCTTCCGCGCGCGCCGCCTGCATCGACAAATACGGCCGCCAGTCAAAGCCGGGGCCGCAGTCACGAACGATGAACACGAGGCCGGTAACCTCTTCGCGCACTTCAACACTGGCCTTGCGGCCGGCATTCTCGGACAAGGCCAAACGCCGCTCGACCTCCGTTTCCCAATCGCCCGAAAGACGCAAAGCCCGCTTTTCGGTATAACCAATGCCCAAATTCCCGTGTTCGACGGCATTAATGAACAGCTCGGCCAACCCGAGCACCGCCATTTCCGGTTGCGGACAACGTTGCGCCAAGTGTGTTGCCAGCTGCTTTGCCTCGCGCAACGTCGAAAACTCGAATATTTCGCTCACGCTTCGCAAACCCCACTCGCAGACAAGGCATAACGCGCCATCGCCGCGAGCATTTCCGGCGATTCGCCGAGCGAAGTCGCAACACGCACCGCCACACCGGGCCGTGCAGCCATTGCCGTAGCCACGAGTTGCGGCAAATCGGTGCGCACGTGGTTGCCAGCAGCAATGAAGACGGGGATGACAACAATATCGGTCACGCCAAGATCCGCCAAATGGGCCACTGCGCCGGGAAGATCGGGGGTCATCAGCTCAAGATAGGCCAGCTCGACCGGCACCATCGGACTCAAGCGACAGATCTCGTCACGCAAGGCGTGAAATGGCGCAGCCCATGCCGGACTGCGCGAACCATGGCCGAAGAGGACGATGCCTTTTTTTTTCATCTCATGTACTCCATGCCGCAACGATACCGCGCTTATACAACCGCTTTATCAAAAAATAAGCAAAAAGGAGGCAAGTCATTGACATACTTGACAGAACAGGGCTTCACCGATATATTGGCGGGCTCTTTGTAGTCCAGTAGTCCATTTCTCAATCGGAGTCCCCTATGTATGCGGTCATAAAAACCGGCGGCAAGCAGTATCGTGTCGCAGCCGGCGAAAAAATTAAGGTAGAACAGATACCTGCAGACGTGGGCGCGGAAATCACTCTCGACCAGGTTCTCATGGTCGGTGAGGGTGATTCGGTCAAGATCGGTGCCCCGCTCGTCGCAGGCGCTACCGTCAAGGCCAAGGTCATCGCGCACGGTCGTCACGACAAGGTCAAGATCTTCAAGATGCGTCGTCGTAAGCATTATCAGAAGCATCAAGGTCATCGCCAGAACTACACCGAAATCGAAATCGGCGCCATCGCCGGTTAAGCCAATCAGGAGTCAAGCACCATGGCACACAAAAAGGCAGGCGGCAGTTCGCGTAACGGCCGCGACTCAGAATCGAAGCGACTCGGCGTAAAGGCTTTCGGTGGTCAACTGGTTTCGGCCGGTAGCATCATCGTGCGTCAGCGCGGCACGCGCTTTCACGCTGGCGACGGCGTTGGCATGGGCGTGGATCACACCCTGTTCGCCAAGGTCGAAGGCACTGTTCAGTTCGTCCTCAAGGGCGCTGAGCAACGCAAGACTGTCGTCATCGTTCCGGCCGCACAGTAAGCTCAAGCATCAGACCGCAAAAGCCCTATCCTTGCGGATAGGGCTTTTGTATTTGTAGTCCCCGTATTTACCAACCCCAATCCAGCCATGAAATTCTTTGACGAAGCAAAAATCGAAGTGGTCGCCGGCGACGGCGGCAATGGCGCTGCCACGTTTCGTCGCGAGAAATTCATTCCTTTCGGCGGACCTGATGGGGGTGATGGCGGCCGTGGCGGCAGTATTTATGCCGTTGCTGATCGCAACCTGAATACGCTGATCGATTACCGCTACACGCGCCACTTCCGTGCCGAGCGCGGCGAAAACGGCCGCGGCGCTGATTGCTACGGCAAAGGCGGCGACGACATGGAATTGCGCGTGCCTGTCGGCACCATCATCACGGATGCCAATACCGGCGAAGTCATTGCCGACTTGGCGCGCGATGGTCAACGAGAGCTGATTGCGCGCGGCGGCAAGGGCGGTTTGGGCAACCTGCATTTCAAGTCCAGCACCAACCGCGCACCGCGTCAAAAAACACCCGGCGAAGAAGGCGAATACCGTGAGTTGAAGATGGAGCTCAAGGTACTGGCCGACGTCGGACTGCTCGGCTTGCCGAATGCCGGCAAGTCGACTTTCATTCGCGCGGTTTCGGCAGCCAAACCCAAGGTCGCGGACTATCCCTTCACCACGCTGCACCCCAATCTGGGTGTCGTGCGTGTGGACGACAACCGCAGCTTCGTCATCGCCGACATTCCCGGCCTGATCGAGGGCGCGGCCGAAGGCGCCGGCCTTGGCCATCGTTTTCTCAAGCATCTGCAGCGTACGGGCATCCTGCTACACCTTGTCGACATGGCACCTTTCGATGAGAACGCCGATCCGGTGCGCGATGCGCATGCCATCGTCGAAGAATTGCGCAAGTACGACGAGGCGCTCTACAACAAGCCACGCTGGCTGGTGTTGAACAAGCAGGATTTGGTGCCTGAAGATGAGCGCGCCGAGCGCATCGCCGCGCTGGTCAAGGGGTATGGTGCCGTCGATCGTTATTTCGTCATTTCCGGCATCAGCGGCGATGGATGCAAGTCGCTGACCTACGCCATCATGGATTATCTGGAATCGCTGCCTCGTCACGACATCACGGAAGTCGTCGAACCACACATTGAAGATGAGGCGTCTGAGGATCAGTCTTGAGCCACCGTACACAAATCAAGCATAGCCGCCGCCTCGTCATCAAAGTCGGCAGCGCGCTCGTCACCGACAACGGTGCCGGACTGTCACAACAATTCATCACCAGCCTCGCAGCGCAAATGGCGGCGCTACGTCAATCCGGCAAGCAGGTTTTGCTCGTGACATCCGGTGCCATCGCTGCTGGTATGCAGCGCCTCGGCTGGTCGACGCGACCAACACTGATGCATGAGCTGCAGGCCGCCGCCGCGGTCGGTCAAATGGGATTGGCCACAGCGTATGAAGGCGCATTCGGTGCACATGGCATCAACACTGCACAGATTCTGCTCACGCACGAAGATCTTGCCGACCGCACGCGCTATCTGAACGCACGCTCGACACTGCAAGGCCTGCTTGAATTCAACGTCATCCCCGTCATCAACGAGAACGACACCGTCGTCACCGACGAAATCAAGTTCGGTGACAACGACACGCTGGGGGCACTCGTCGCCAATCTCATCGAAGCCGACGCGCTGATCATTCTCACTGACCAGCACGGTCTGTACAGTGCTGACCCGCGCAGCAACCCTGACGCCACATTCATCCACGAAGGCCGTGCCGATGATCGCCAGTACGAAGCCATGGCCGGCGGTGCCGGTACGGGCATCAGCAAGGGCGGCATGATCACCAAGATTCGCGCCGCTCAGCGTGCTGCACGTAGCGGCGCGCATACGTTGATTGCCAGTGGCCGCGAAGCCAATGTACTGCCACGTCTCGCCGCTGGCGAACGGCTTGGAACCTTGCTCTACGCCACCTCTACGCCACTCGCCGCACGCAAGCAATGGCTTGCCGACCACCTGCAATTGGCGGGTTCGGTGACGATCGATGCGGGCGCAGTCAATGCACTGAAATCGGGCAAGAGCCTGTTGCCGGTCGGTGTGAAAGAAGTCGGGGGAGAGTTCGAACGCGGTACAGCGATTGCCTGCCGCGATGCAAGCGGCCATGAAATCGCGCGCGGCCTTGCCAATTACTCAGCCTCGGAAACCCGCCGCATCGCTGGACATGCCAGCGATGAAATCGAGTCACTACTCGGGTATGCGGACGAAGATGTCCTGATTCACCGAGACAATCTCATACTGCTCTAGGCGCATGAGATTGTCGGCGCATTGATTACATCCAGATGATCAGCGCCACGACTGTGGCAATCAGCGCCAGTTTGGTGATCTTGTACACGGTCCTGTTCCAGGCCTTGAAGCGGCGGCGATATTGCCCCACCACCCACACAAAGTAGAACAGTTTGCTGACCAAGCCTTCCTGGTCGCCGATCTCATTGGGCGAGCTGGCCGCCGTCATCATGGTGCGGCCAAGGAAACGATTGATCGCCTGCGCCCAGCGGTAACGCATCGGGCGTTCCACGTCGCAGAACAGGATGATGCGATCACGACCGCTTTCATTCAGCGCCCAGTGGATGAACGTCTCATCAAATACCACGCTTTGGCCATCGCGCCAGCTGTAGCGTTCGCCATCAACATCGATGAAGCAGCGATCGTCGTTCGGTGTCTCCAGGCCAAGGTGATAACGCAAGGAACCGGCAAAAGGATCGCGATGCGGGTTCAGCTTGGCGCCGTGCGGCAATTCGGCAAACATCGCGGCCTTGACGCCGGGAATGTCGCGCAGCAAAGCCACGGTCTTGGGGCAAAACTGCTCGGCCGAAGGATGGTTTGCCTCATACCACTTCAGGTAGAAGCGCTTCCAGCCGGTCTTGAAAAAGGAATTGAAGCCGGCGTCATTATTATTCTCGGCTGCCTTGATGCGATGTGCCTCGCGCATGGCCACGGCTTCGTCTCGGATGATTTCCCAATTCCTGTCGAGAATATCCAGCCCGGCAAATGCACTGACCGGCAGGTAAGGCTTTGACGGCACCGACGAAAACAGATGCATGAAGGTATTGATCGGCGCCATCACCGAGGAGTGATCGAAAAGCTGCCGAAAGAAAGGCAGACGTACACGACCTCGGAAGTGAATCCACAGGATGGAGAACAGAAAGATGGCGACGATAGCCCACTTCATGGAAGATCCGCTTTGAAATGAAATGCCTGTATGGACACGGGCCGTTCCGCGTTGCCACGGAACGGCCCGGAGTCAGCAGTAATCAGCGAGTTCGACGATCAGGCCGAGAAGGAAGAACCGCAACCGCACGTGCTGGTGGCGTTCGGGTTCTTGATGACGAACTGCGAACCTTCCAGCCCTTCGGTGTAATCAATTTCGGCACCGACCAGATACTGGTAGCTCATGGAATCGATCAACAGCGTGACGCCGTTCTTTTCCAGCGTGGTGTCGTCCTCGTTGATGGCTTCATCGAAAGTGAAGCCGTACTGGAAACCGGAGCAACCGCCGCCGCTGACAAACACGCGCAACTTCAGCGCATCATTGCCTTCTTCGACGATCAGTTCCTTGACCTTGTTGGCCGCGCTGTCGGTGAAATTCAGCGGTGCCGGCATTTCGGTGGGGGCGTTCATGGTGTGTCTCCTTGATGTCTCGCCCTTTTAACTGGGGGCGACAACCGATATTTCAATTATCCGCTTGCATCCGCAAGGGGTCAAATGACGAAAAAGTCAGGCCACCGCGCCGTTTGCGGCCAATTTAAGTTCCACCGCGCGCGTGGGCGTATCGTGCACCAGTCGGCCCTGAACAACAGCACCGAGGTGCATTTCCAGCGTGTTGTACTCGACGTCGCCAGTTACACGTGCCTTGGGCTGCAGCTCAAGAAACTCACTCGAATGCACCGGCCCAGTCACGTTGCCGTTGATGACCACGTGGCTGACGCGCACCACGCCCTCGACGCGAGCATGCTCGCTGATCACCAGTGTGCTTGCGCCCTCGCCCGTCGCAATGACGTTACCGTGCACTTCGCCATCGATACGCAGGCCGCCACTGAAAGCAATGTCGCCCTGAATCTGCGTGCCAACACCGATCAAGGTATCGATGCGATTCTGCGGCTTGCTCGCCGTCGCTGAACTCTTGTTGCCGAACATGCGAACTCCTTGGGATGACGCCTTAAAGCGTTATGCGTTGAGCGGCCCGGACATTTCCATCCTTAACCAATCGGGCCTCGACCGACAGCAACTTGGCACCAACCGGAATACGAAATTGTCCTTCGAGCCGATGAAAGTTGCGGACGCTCACCTGGAAACGGTTCGCCGCCGGATCACCAGCAGCGGGAACAGTCATCATAACATTGCCGTCCACCTGCTGAACACTTAACGAGAATTGCAGCTGGCCATTGAATTCATTGCCCTTTTTATCCTGTTGACGATTCACCAGCATGGAATAGGTATAGGTTCCGTCATTGCCGGCCGGGGCCACACGCAGTTGCGCAATCGATACACCTACGTCCTGAACCTGATTGTTGCGAGTCTGCGCCATGTTTTCGAAGACGGCCAGATTTTCCTTGAGCTTCGCATTCTCGTCTTCAAGGTCGGCAGCGTGTTTCTTCAACTGATCCTGCGCCACTTGCTCGATCTGCAGCCGGGCATTGGCCCCCGTCACGGCATCACGCAAGCGGTTCAGTTCAGCAGTCTGCTCGGCCACTTGTGACTTCAGATCAGCCATATCCGAGTTGCTGAATCCAGCAATCCCGCGTCCGGCATCGTAGATCCAACCGGCCAGGGCGAGCGACACGGCAGTGATGACAATCACGCTCAACACCCGCAAGTGCCACGGCACATGCGTGCGCACGGTCAGTCTGGGGGCCGCGATGCCAAAGCGGCTGCGTAGCCGCCGTGCCTTTACGGCAAGACCGGAATTTGTGCGAGGCCAGTGCATTCGTCGAAACTGAACATCACATTCATATTTTGCACGGCTTGACCGGCCGCACCCTTGACCAGATTGTCGATCACCGACAGCACCACCAGCGTGTCGCCGCCCTGCGGCCGATGCACGGCAATGCGGCAAACATTGGAAGCACGTACCGAGCGCGTCTCCGGATGCGACTTGGCCGGCATCACATCAACGAAGGGTTCGTTGGCATAGCGTTTCTCGAACAAAGCCTGGAAGTCCTCTTCGCGAGTGATGCGGGCATACAGCGTGGCATGGATGCCACGAATCAGGGGGGTGAGATGCGGTACGAAGGTCAGGCTCACAGGCTTGCCAGCGGCCACATTAAGACGCTCGGTGATTTCAGGCAGGTGACGATGGCCGGACACACCATAGGCTTTGAAATTGTCAGACGCTTCAGAAAACAGCGCATGCACTTCAGCTTTGCGGCCAGTACCGGAAACGCCTGACTTGGCATCGGCAATCAGAGTATTGATGTCGATACAGCCAGCTTCGATCAGCGGCAGAAAACCCAACTGCGTAGCAGTAGGGTAGCAACCGGGATTACCGACGATGCGTGCCGTCTTGATTTTGTCGCGATTAACTTCGGGCAGGCCGTAAACCGACTCCTTTAGCAGGGCTGGTTCGGAATGTGGCATGCCATACCATTTCTCGAATACCTCGACGTCCTGCAGACGATAGTCGGCCGCCAGATCGATGATGCGCACACCCGCATCCAGTAACTCTCGCGACTGCTTCATGGCCACGCCGTGTGGTGTGGCGAAAAAAACGACGTCGCACTCCTTGAGCAAAGACGAGGATGGATCGGTGAATTTCAGATCGACATGACCACGCAGGCTGGGAAACATATCCGCCACTGCCGTTCCAGCCTCGCCGCGCGACGTGATGGCGTGTAACACCACACCCGGATGCTGCGCCAGCAAGCGCAGCAATTCGACGCCCGTATAGCCGGTACCGCCAACAATGCCTACTTTGATTTTGCTCATGCCATACCTCGAATTCGAAGGCCGATAGTATCAGACAGGACAACTCAACTTTCGAAGCCCGCAGGGCGAACCCCTCAGATGAAACCGGATCTTGCAAAACAAAAAGGCCGCCTTGAAGGCGGCCTTTTCGCTTGAAGCGAATTAACGCTTCGAGAACTGCTTGCGACGGCGCGCCTTGTGGAAGCCGACCTTCTTACGTTCGACTTCACGGGCATCGCGAGTCACGAAACCGGCCTTCGACAGCGACGACTTGAGGTCGGCGTTGTAGTCGATCAGGGCACGGGTGATACCGTGACGCACGGCGCCGGCTTGACCGGATTCACCGCCACCATGGACGTTGACCATGATGTCGAAAGTGTTGATGTGTTCGGTCAGTTCCAGCGGCTGACGCACGACCATGCGGCCGGTTTCGCGCGAGAAGAACTCATCCAGCGGCTTGCCGTTCACGACGATCTTGCCGGAGCCGGACTTCAGGAACACGCGAGCAACGGAAGTCTTGCGACGACCGGTACCGTAGTAGTAGTTAGGAGTTGCCATTGTTCAGTTCCTTAAACGACCAGCGACTTAGGTTGCTGAGCGGTATGCGGGTGATCGGTACCGGTGTAGCACTTCAGCTTCTTCAGCATGGCGTAGCCGAGCGGGCCCTTGGGCAGCATGCCCTTGACAGCCTTTTCCAGCACGCGCTCGGGGAAGCGCTGTTGCAGCTTGGTGAAGTTGGTTTCGTAGATGCCGCCCGGGAAACCGGAGTGGCGGAAGTACTTCTTGTCTTGTGCCTTGTTGCCGGTCACGCGCAGCTTGTCGACATTGACAACGACGATGTAGTCGCCGGTATCGACGTGCGGGGTGTACTCAGGCTTGTGCTTGCCACGCAGGCGCAGGGCGATTTGCGAGGCCAGACGGCCGAGCACGAGGTCGGTCGCATCGACGACGAACCAGTCGCGCTTGACTTCATGCGGCTTGGCGGAAAAAGTTTTCATAACAAACTCTGCTATTTGTAAATTCGTTGGAATTCGCTCGGACTTCGGGTTTCCCCTTGATCCTGGAACTCAATGCAGCGCACCCGTTGGCTGGCGGCCGCCCTTCATGGAGCAGTGGAAAGCCGGCGATTTTATTGCAGCTTTGCCCGCAAAGTCAAGTATTAAGGGCGTCAGAAACCCGGATTTGCCAGCCGGCCGCCGGAAACCCTGACGATCTCGGCCAAATCACGGTAAGCCAACGGAGAAAACCCTTTTTCTACAAGCACTTCCCGCATCAAACCGCCTTGATCGTAGCCATGCTCACAAAGCAAAGTACCGCCCGGCTTGAGCAACTTGGTCGCGGCCGCAACGATACGGCGCAGGTCGGACAAACCTGCATCGGCGGCAGCCAGAGCAGTGCGCGGCTCAAAGCGCAGGTCGCCCTGCTGGAGATGCACATCATCCGGAGCAATGTAAGGCGGATTGCTGACGATGAGATCGAAGTCGCGCCCACTGATATTTGCCGCCCAATCGGAGCAAATGAATGTCACACGGCCACCCAGTGTCGTCGCATTGCTACGCGCAATCGTCAACGCCGCTTCCGAAAAATCGACCGCTGTCACTTGCGCGTCGGGCCTTGCCAACGCCAACGAAACAGCAATACAGCCGCTGCCGGTACCCAGATCCAGCACTTTTGGAGAGAGTGTTTGCGCAATCGCCGCCAAGCCCTGCTCTACCAGCAACTCGGTTTCCGGCCGCGGAATCAGCACACCGGGCGCAACGGCAAAGCGATGTCCATAGAACTCGCGCCAACCCAGAATATAGGCCACGGGCTCACCGGCGACACGGCGCTTAACCCAGTCTGCGTAGCGCGCAGCAATCTCCGTCGGCAATTCATCGCCATCGTGCGCCACCAGCCACGCACGATTTTTGCCACTGGCTTCGGCCAGTAACAGGCTGGCCTCGAACGGCTCGATGCGCACGCGCGCGTCAGCCAGGGCCTCGGCAACTTTCACTGCGTGCTTTCCGACAAGGCTGCAAGCAGGTCGGCCTGATGTTCAGCCGTCAACGCTGCGACCAATTCATCCAGTTCACCGTCCATCACTGCATCGATCTTGTAGAGCGTCAAATTGATACGGTGGTCAGTCACCCGTCCCTGCGGAAAATTGTAGGTACGGATGCGCTCGGAGCGATCGCCGCTGCCGACCAGCGATTTGCGCGTCGAGGCGATCTGTTGCTGCTGTGCGCGCTGTTGCGCATCATTGATGCGCGCGACCAATACGCTCATGGCCTGTGCCTTGTTGCGATGCTGTGAACGGTCGTCCTGGCACTCGACGACGATGCCGGTTGGCATGTGCGTAATACGCACGGCCGAATCGGTCTTGTTGATGTGCTGACCGCCAGCGCCGGAGGCACGATAAGTGTCGATACGCAGATCGGCCGGATTGATCACCACATCTTCCAGCTCGTCGGCTTCCGGCATCACCGCAACGGTACATGCCGAGGTGTGAATGCGCCCCTGCGACTCAGTTTCCGGCACACGCTGCACACGATGCCCGCCCGATTCAAACTTGAGTTTCGAATACGCGCCACTGCCGACAATGCGCGCGATCACTTCCCGATACCCGCCAAGCTCCGACTCATTCACGGAGACAATTTCGACTTGCCAGCGCTGACGCTCGGCGTAACGCGTGTACATGCGAAACAAGTTGCCAGCAAACAGCGCTGACTCGTCGCCACCAGTACCGGCACGGATTTCGAGGAAGAGATTTTTCTCGTCGTTCGGATCGCGCGGCAACAGCGCGAGTTGCAATGCACCCTCAAGCCGCGCCATCGTTGCCTTCGCTGCTTCAACCTCTTCCGCAGCAAAATCCTTCATTTCCGGATCGTTGCTCATTTCCTGCGCCGACGCCAGATCGCGCTCAGCCTGCGTCCACTCACCCCACAACGCGGCAATCGGCGACACCTCGGCATGCTCCTTGGTGAGCTTGCGATAGTTGCCCATGTCGCGCGTCGCCTCTTCACTGGCAAGCAAGCGATCGAGTTCGACAAGGCGTTCGGCAAGGTTT
>Ga0310811_10006007_pt1 | contig 15459 bp, 14 predicted proteins | sample YCmetagenome_FD_207642 | JGI IMG/M metagenome (GOLD analysis project Ga0310811, IMG submission 207642) | Soil microbial communities from experimental microcosm in Duke University, North Carolina, United States - YC | ecosystem: Engineered > Artificial ecosystem > Soil microcosm > Unclassified ...
CTCGACTTCGTCTTGCGATTGAACCGCCAGCGTTTCATGGATCAGGCTGACGCCTTCGGCGAACTCTCCCTTCAATCCGGACACGACGTAGTTGAAATTGTCGAAGGAGCCGCTCCCATATTGGCGCGCCGTGCCGCCCTTGGGGGCATCCGCCTTGACGTAATCGAAGCGCTTGAAATCGGCCGGATACTTGATGTCGCCGAACAGCGAGAGCGCGTGGCGCCACTCAAGGCCGCCTGCCGATGGCGCGCCTGCCGGCGTGGTCGGTGAAGTCGCTGCCACGCTGGCGAGCCGTGGCATGAGCGCGGCGATGGCGCTGGTTTGGACGAGCCGTCGTCGGGTGATGATCAAGGAGAGTGCTCCTGCTGTGATCGTTGCGCGATGGAGGCGCAGGAAAGGTGAGGGGGCGAGTGGCGCGAGTATATATGCGGCTTGCTTGCCGGCAGCGGGGATTCTTCGTGGCGAAGCAGCCTGTCCAACCGTGCCGGGAGTGAGCGAGGATTTTAGGGCTAAGACTAGCCCTCCAATCTGAACAGCTTCTCCGCGTTGCCGTGGGCGATGCGCTCCTTGTCGGCTGCGCTCACCGGTAGCTGGTCAAGAAAGGCGCGTCCTTCGGGCATGGATTGATAGGGATGATCGATGGAAAACATCATGCGGTCGACGCCGCCAAGCTCCAGCAGCAAAGCGAGGAAAGTCGGCGGGAAAAAGAAGCCGGAAAATGTGTAGTGAATGTTCTCCTTGAGATAGGTCGTGACCGGCCGCTGTAGCCTGGTGAGTGCGGGCGCCATGACGTCGAGGCGCTGGAACATGCCGGGCAGCCCTTCGCCGAGATGGCCGATGACGATCTGCAAGTTTGGAAAGCGGTCGAACACGCCGCCGAGGATGAGGCGGATGATGTGGACCGCCGTTTCGATGTGCCAGCCCCAGCCGGGTCCTGCGAATATGTCGCTGACCATGGGCGAGAAGCCGCCGAACGAAGCGTCGATGACGGCCTGTGGCGGTCGCGTTGGATGCAGGTAAATCGGCACGCCGAGCTGTTCGGCGCTTTCCAGGATCGGCCAGAAGAACTTGTCGTCGAGATAACGGCCCCTGGTGTGGCCGTTGATGATGGCACCGGCGAATTTCTGTCCGCGCACGCGGCGCTCGAGTTCCTGGGCGGCCTTGTCCGGCGCCATGATCGGCAGCGTCACAAAGCCGCCAAGGCGCGCCGGATGCTTCTTGATCGCGTCGGCGAGAAAATCATTGGTCTCAGTGGCAAGCGCGATCGCTTCAGCGGCCTCCAATTGTTCAACACCGGGCGCCGTCAGCGACACGATCTGCATATCGATGCCGGCGGCGTCCATTTCGGCCAAGCGCGCCTCGTCGAGATCGCAAAGCTGCGGGATGAGCTTAAGCGCCCGGGCGCTGCTGAATTTCTCCGCTTGCTCCTTCAGGTCCCGGCCCGGGCCGTCGAAAAATCGCCGCGTCGCAAAGTGCTCTTCGATCGTGATGATCCGCATGGTCGTTGACCTTCCTTCCCTGAGCCGTTGCCCTTGATGCTAATATGCGGGGCCCGGCACAGCTACCCGTGTCGTATCGCGAGATGCCAGCGTGGCTTGGTGCAAGTTTGATCAGCCGCACGGATCGCGGCGCCGATCACGCGAAATTCAACGCGGACTTCCGGAAGGTGCGATCAGGCGAACACAACTCTCCGTTTCAGGTTGGCGGCTTCAATCCCGGCGAGTTGGCCCATTCCTCGATGTGAGCCGCCGTATTGGCTTGACGCAGCTTCTTGAGGAGGGCCTCGCGTTCTGGCCCGGGCGGAAGCTTGCCCGCTTGCTCGCGGACCTCCTTGGCCCACGCGTCCATTCCATCCCCGGAGGGAACGTCTTGGTTGAAACGTCGTCGCTTCGACATGGCGCTGCTCCATCATTTTGGTGCAGGCGGGGCGCGCGATTGATCTATTGGCTACCGGGGGCCTGTGAGATCTGGTCGCGGCCGGCAGTCTGTTGGGAATGCCCAAAAGACGACGATGGTTGCTCATGGCCGATGGAACCACTCTTCACGATCCGATCACTACGGATATCATTCGTGAGCCGAGGGAAGGAACTTGCGGGGCGCGGGAGCCGGCCTGGCAGGAACCCTGATCTGGCACGCAGGCATCATGCGCCGCGGCGTCGTTTGGCTGGCCTGTGGTCGGTGCCAAAACCGTTTTTGTGGATAGCCGAGCGGCTCTTCACGTGATCGATGAAGGCACGCAGCTTCGGCATCATTTGCCGGCTGCCGGGATAATAGAGAAACACGCCGGGCGCCTTGGGGGCGAACGGCTCCAGCACGCCCACGAGTCTTCCCGCGTCCACCGCGCTGGCCGCGATTGGCCCCGGTACCTGCGCAAGGCCCAATCCTTCGACGGCCGCGCCAAGCACGGTGGGCACGTCGTTGGCGATGAAAGGTCCTGACACGATGACCTCGACGGTCTCGTTGCCCCTGACAAAGGACCAGGGCGCGATGGACCCGTCCGAATGGCGCATGCGCAGACAGGCGTGCTCGCGCAGATCGTCGATGCGTTCGGGCCGCTGCCGCCGGCGCAGATAATCGGGACTGCCGACCACAGCCAACGGGAACGATGGCGTCAGGCGTACCGCGATCATGTCGGCCTCGATGAACTGGCCAAGGCGGATGCCGGCGTCAAATCCCTTGGCCGCGATATCGACCAGGTCTGCGCTTGCGGCGACCTCCACCTCGACGTCGGGATAGGCCTCGCAAAAGGATGCGATCAGTTGATTGAGATGGGTCAGCACCGCGCGCGGCGCGGTGAGGCGCAGCAGCCCGGCCGCCCGCTGTCCGAGGTCTCGCGCGACCTCGCTGGCGGCGATGAGCTCCTCGAAGGCGGGCTTGGCGCGGACAAGGAATCGTTCGCCGGCTTCGGTCAACCCGACGCTTCGCGTCGTGCGGATGAAGAGCGCAGCGCCAATGCGCGCCTCGAGTGCGCGCACCGCCTGGCTGATCGCAGACGGGGTCACGGCGAGCTCAGTGGCCGCCTTTCGAAAACTGCGGTGCCGGGCAACGCTCAGAAATGCTTCCACACCATCGAGGGCGCCCTGCCGGACTGTGAAGTTCTGCTTCATAGCCCGTCAACATTACAACGAATAGTCGCTCACGGGAAGCCACCGTATATCCGGCTTGAAGCCGCGAGCGACGCCAGCGTCGAGGCCGGATGCGCGACAATCTAGGGAGCAACACCATGCGAGATGCGACGTTTTCCCGGCGAGGCATGCTCTTGGCGGCAGGCGCGCTCACCGTCGGCGCGGCTTTCGCGCATCCGCTGAAGGTCGCTGCCGGCGAGCCCGGCGTCGCTGGCCCTGCGGCGGCATCATGGGCGGACCCGGCGCTGCCCGCCGTGACGCATCGGATGATCGAGACCAACGGCATCCGCTTGCATGTGGCCGAGCAAGGTGAGGGCCCGCTCGTTATCCTCTGCCACGGCTTTCCCGAATGCTGGTATTCATGGCGGCATCAGCTTGGCGCGCTGGCGAAGGCCGGCTTCCATGCGGTCGCTCCCGACCTGCGCGGCTATGGGCGAAGCGATCTTCCCGAGGACGTGGAAAAATACACGATCCTCCATGACATCGGCGACGTCATCGGTCTCATCGACGCAATGGGCGCCAAACAAGCTGTTATCGCCGGCCACGACATCGGCGCAGCGATCGCATGGCAGGCGGCGCTGATGCGGCCCGACCGCGTCAGGGGCGTGATCGCCATGAGCCCGCCGTTCCGGCCGCGCGCCTTCGGCAGCAGCAAGGTGCCGCCGACGACGCTGATGCCGCGGAACGAGAATGCGTTGTTCTACCAGCTCTTCCTCCAGACGCCCGAGGCGGAGGCGGCGCTCGGACGCGACCTGCATCGCACCTTCCGTTCCCAGTTCTACACGCTCTCGGGTGACAAGCCGCCATCCGCTCCCGGCGGGTTGCCCGCGGGGATGGTGCCGCGAAAGGGGACCGTCCTCGTCGATCCGCCGTCCTTGCCGCCCTGGATCAGCGAGGCCGACATCAACGTCTATGTCGAGGCCTACGCGCAGAGCGGATGGCACGGCCCGCTGGCCTGGTGGCGCAATATCGATCGCGGCTGGGAGCTGATGGCCGCCTTCGATGGTGCAACGGTTTCCGTTCCCGCGCTGTACGTGGCAGGCGAGCGCGACATCATTGCCGTTGCGTTTCGTGAGGCCATCGCCAGGCAGTCGGTGTTCGTTCCAAAGCTCCGACCGGCGGTCATGCTACCGGGCTGCGGTCATTGGACCCAGCAGGAACGTGCCTCCGAGGTGAATGCCGCCATGATCGATTTCCTTCGGCAGATCTAGATGGAGTGAGGTGAGCCGATGAAGTTCATGATCCCATTTCTCGTTGCCGCGCTTCCGGTCGCGGCCCTCGCACAATCACAACCTGCGCAAACCCCAGGCACGCCCGGAGTAATGCAGCCCAAGACCACCGCAGTGATGGTGATGGTGAGCCCCAGGCAGGGCGTAACGCGTCAGCAGATCATGGCCGTCATGCCTTCCGAGATCAGAGCGACCGTGAAGCTCTATCTCGATGGGAAAATCCGCCAGTGGTATTCGCGCGGCGATGGCAGGGGTGTCATCCTCCTGATCGACGCGAACACCGAGCAGGAGGCGCGAGCGGTCATGGAGACCCTGCCGCTCTCAAAGCAGCAGTTGGTGGACGACGAATATATTCCGCTCGGTCCCCTGATGCCGCTGATGGGATTGATCGGCCCGAGCGCGCCACAGTGACTTAGCAACCGCAGGCGCCGCGACCCGTTGTTGAGCTTGCATTTGTGCGAGCTCAGAAGGGAACCACATGCTGCGCCTGAACCCCGACAAAGCCCTCGTAGCGGCTGTCATACTCTGCGCCACTTGCACGTGCGCCGGAGCGGAAGAGCTCAAGGCAAGGTCCGACGACGGCAATCCAGGCCTCGGCTTTCGAAGCGAATATGCCGAGGTCAACGGAGTGAAGCTGCACTACGTAACTGGCGGGGAGGGAGCAAAGGCTATCCTGCTGATTCCCGGCTGGCCGCAGACCTGGTACGTGTGGCGGAAGATCATGCCGGAGCTCGCCAAGGAATATCGCGTGGTCGCCGTGGACACGCGCGGCATGGGTGAGTCGAGCCGCCCTGAAGGCGGTTACGACACCGAGACCGCTGCAAAGGACATGAGCGAGCTCATGCACCACTTGGGCTTCGACCACTATTCAGTGATCGGTCACGATGTCGGCATGTGGATCGCCTATCCGCTGGCTGCGCAACATGCGGACGCCGTCGACAAGCTCGTCGTCACCGAAGCGCTGATCCCGGGCGTCACGCCGACGCCGCCGATGCTGCTGCCGCCCGACGTCAACGCCGGGTTGACGCAATTCATGTTCAACCAGCTGCGGGACCTGCCTGAGTTTCTTGTCCAGGGACGCGAAGGGCCCTACCTGCGCTGGGTGGTCGATCATCTGGCCTATCGGCCTGACCGCGTGGCCGTCGACGAATATATCCGCGCCTACGCTGTGCCAGGCGCGATGAAGGCGGGCTTTGCCTACTACCGCGCCATTCCCGAAACCATGCGGCAGAACGAAGAGTTGAAAAAGACAAAGCTCAAGATGCCGGTGCTTGCGATCGGGGGCTCGCTCGGGGCGGGCCAAACCACGATCGACACGATGAAACTGGTGTCGGATCACGTCGACGGCGCAATGGTGAAGGATTGCGGACATTACACGCCGGAGGAGTGCCCCCGCCAATTCCTTAATCTGGTGAAGCCGTTTCTGGCGCGATGAACGCAGGCCGCGGAAGCGACACCTTGCCCGGCGATGCCGTTCCCCGACTGCGCGGCAGCGACCGTATTGATGAGGGCAGGGCGCATCTCCTTCGGCGCCGCGTCCTTAAGGCCGCAAGCCTCGCCGTCCTGTCAGTGAAGCTCGCCGAGCAGAGCCCTGGCGCTGCGCAAGTCGCTCGTGGCAAAGCCTTCGTTAAACCAGGCGTAGACGGGGGTGAGAAGGTCACGTGCCATCTGCCGCTTGCCCTGGTCACTCAAAAGCCGTGCCATACTCATGGCCGCGCGCAATTCCCACGATTTTGCCTGCTGTGCTCGGGCAAGCGCCAGAGAACGTCCAAAATAGGCTTGTGCTTTCGCTGTGTCCCGCTCTGGCGACTTGAGTGCGATTTCACCCGCCACGCGATTGGCCTCGGCCTCGCACCATCGCTCCCCGGTTGCCTGCATCGCCGCCATCGCCTTGCCAATACAGTCCCACGCTTCGTCGAATTGATCCGAATCTGCATGGGCAATTGCCAACATGAACTCCTGTTCCGGTGTGAATATCGTCGATCCGGCCGACCTCCACAAATCGATACCAGTCGACACCATCTCAACTGCAGTCGCGGCTTTTCCGGTGAGGGTCAGGATATAGCCGCGTCGTAATACGCCCTCCGCCTTTCGAAACGGAGCACCTTTCTCCTCCGCCAGGGCGACAAGTTCGTCGATATGGTCGTTCGCAGCGTCGTAATTGCCGCAATAGGTATTGGTGAGAATGGGAAAATTCAGCGTGAACATCAAAGTGGCAGCATGTTCGATCTGCCGTGCTTCCATCAACGCGCAGTCCGCATCCTGGAGCGCGGCGTCGGGATAACCGAGCAGCCACAAGGCCATTGAACGAAACGCCAGGCAGGTTACCCGAAGATCCTGTCCAAATCGCGTCATCAATCGTCGGTGCTCGGTCGGGCGGTAGAGGGCAAGTGCTTCATTGTAGTGTGATCGAGCCTCAACGACGTTTCCTATCAGGGCGAGCGTACTTCCCATCGTCCGGTGCCCAACGAGAAGCGGGACCACCGTCCTCTCTCTTGCGCCCAACGCCAGGAAACGCGCTGCGAGTTCTCGCGCGACGTCACCGTTGAATCTGATGAAGTTGACGATCCACTGGCCGAAAAGGGCCGAGAGCAGCAGCGAGGTGTCGTCGAGAGGCTCTGCGAGACGCTCCGCTTGCTCGATTAGCGCCCTGACTCGGTCCACGGCAGCCTTGGTTTCGTGCGCGCCATAGCCTTTGACATGCATCAGCGTGTTGACGAGCGCGACTTGCAATATGATCTGGTCGCGCCGCAGGTCGGGCGTGCTGGGCAAGCTCTCGATCTGCGCCAAGGCCTGGCCGAGTTGTTCGGCGGCCTCAACAAGGGCAGAGTGCTCCTGTGACCGTTGTCCCGCCTTGCCCCACAGGCGGGCCGACTTCTCCGTCAGGTCGGCTTTCGTATAGTGGCGCGCCAGCAGCTCGGGCTGGTTCTCGGCGAGGTCGGCGAACTGATCTTCGAGGATTTCGGCGATGCGCGAATGCAGCGCGCGCCTCGGCTCTCGCAGCAACGTGCTGTAGGCGGCGTCCTGCACCAGGGCGTGCTTGAACAGGTAGGTCGCGTGCGGTGGAGCACCCTGCCGAAACAACAAGCCGGCCGCAACAAGTCGATCCAGGTCGGAGTTCAGCTCTGGCTCCGGCTTTCCCGCGATCGCAGCCAGCAACATGTGCGGAAATTCGCGGCCGATCGCCGCTCCGATCTGAGCCAGCTCCTTTGCCCGGCCGAGTCGGTCCAGCCGCGACATCAGCGAAGCCTGAAGGCTTGCCGGAACCGCTACCGACGTTCGATCGCCTCGGGCGGCTCGTTGCGCTTCACCATCACCCTCGGCGTCCAACACCGCCTTGGTCATCTCCTCGACAAACAGTGGTATGCCGTCCGCGCGATCGATGATGTCCCGTCGGGTGCCGACCGCGAACGTCCGGCTGCCGATCAGTCCTTCGACCAGGCGATCGATGTCGCGGCGCGACAGCCGATTGAGGGTCAGCGCAGTCACGTGCGGCCGTCCGATCCAGGGTGGGCTGAATTCCGACCTGTAAGTGACGATCATCAAGACCTTGAGCGTCACCATCAGATCAACCACCCGGCCGAATAATTCGAGGCTTGTGGGATCGGTCCAATGCGCATCTTCCAGGATGATCAGCACCGGACTGATCCGCGCAAGCGACTCGAGCTGCGCAGCAAGAGCCTTTAGCGTCTTCTGACGACGGAGCTGCGGCTCGACTTCTACAGGAGGATGGCGTCCGTCGTTTGGAAGCGACAGCAATTCAGCCAGGAGCGACGCATCTTCGCGCGAGGTCGCGCTTTGCGCCAGCAGCATATCGAGCTTGTCCAATTTGACCTGCGGGCTGTCGTCATCTTCCACCCCGGCCGCACGCTGCAACTGGCAAATGATCGGGTAGAGTGCGCTGTCCGTATGTTGCGGTGAACAGACGTAACGCAGCCGCATATGCGGCTCGCGTGCAAGCTGTTCCAGCAACGCGAAAGTGAGCCGCGATTTGCCGATGCCGGCTTCACCGGAGAGCAGCACCACCTGACCTTCGCCGTTCTTCGCTCGCGACCAGCGCCGAAGCAGCAACTCAAGCTCTTCTTCACGTCCGACCAGAGGTGCTAGTGCGCCGGCGCGCAGTGCCTCAAATCGGCTCGCCACCGAGCTTGGTCGCAATGCCGCCCACGCCCGTACCTCGCCCTGGATTCCCTTGAGATCTTTTGCCCCGAGGTCCTGGAGCTCGAAAAGATTTCCAAGAAGCTTCCGGGTGCCGTCGGCGATGACCACCGTGTTGGGAGCGGCGATTGCTTGCAACCGTGCAGCGAGGTTCGGGGTTTCACCTACAATGTCCCATTCCTGATGGTTGTCCGACCCGATCAGGTCTCCTACGATTACTACTCCGGTTGCGATGCCGATGCGGGCCTGCAGGAGAACCGGTGCTGCGAGTGCGGAGATGGCCGCGATGATCTCCAGCCCCGCCCGCACTGCGCGCTCAGGATCATCCTCGTGCGCCTCGGGATAGCCGAAATAGATGAGAACGCCGTCGCCCATATTTCGTGCGACGAAACCGCTGGAACGACGTACCGTCGCCGCGACACATTTCTGGTAGTTTGAAATGATGTCTCGCAAATCCTCGGGATCCATGCGGCCCGCAAGCGCGGTCGAGCCGACCAGGTCGACGAACATGACGGTGACCTGACGGCGCTCCGCTTCCAAGCTCCTCGACGTTTCCGAGGCAGCGATGGATTCGGAGGGAGCCTCTAACCCACGGATCGCTGCAAGGATTTTTCGACGATGTCCGAGCGGAATTCCGATGTCTCTGAGATCGTGGTCCGTCAGAAGGGGAAGTACGGAGACATCAATTTCATGGTCGGCAAAACGCTGCGCGTATTGTCCGAGACCAAGTTGCCCAAGCCAGGCGGCAATCTCGTGCATGTCGCCTCCCGCTTTGCAGGCCACACCCAGCAGGATGAACAGTTTAGCCCTTTTCGAGGTGAATGTTGCTGATTTCGCGCACCGATTGTGCGAGGCGGTCGCGTCATTTCGGCGCGCCTTCGCCAGTTGCCCGTCAGCGGCGAGCAAGCACGAACAAGCAAAGGTGTCCGGCAACGGTGTCGCGATAAGGGGATCGTCAAAAGCCGCGTGTGATTGATCTAATCGCGGCGAGGGCGGGTCAGCGTGAAGCTTTCGAACGGCGCGATCTGACCGTCCGGTCCCACCACATCGTAATAAACGACCTTGATTGTGGTGGTACCGCCGGGGGCTGAGCCTGGGTCGAGCGTGAATGCCGCAAAGCCGTAAGCATGCGCGGCATTGCGCACCGCAGACCACGGCGCCGGCTCCTTGACATAGACGGGCGGGCGCTTGCCGGTTTTCGGATCGGGCTCACCGACCGCGGTGATCACGCGGCAGGCCGGCGGGTTGAAGAACAGCTGGTTCGACGGCACGGATGTTCCGCCGCCACCGATGACCATGTGCACCGTTCCCTTGGTCGTGTCGATGACGTCGGTTGCGGTCGACGAGGGCATGGGTGTCAGCGTCGTGTTCGATTCGTGGCCGCGGATCGGGTGTGAGCGTTCGTAGTGGTGCTCGTGGCCGCACACCACGAGGTCGACGCCATATTTGTCGAACAGCGGTACCCATTCCTCGCGGATGCCGAGGTCTGCGCCGTTGAACATGTCGGCCGTCGAGATCGCGACCTGGTGCATGCACACCACGAGCCAGTCGATGCCATGATCATCGCGCGCCGCGGCCAATTCCTTTTCCAGCCAGGCCTTCTGGGCTCCTTGCGAATAGCCGCGGACGTAGGAGTTGCCGCCGTCCTGATAGCAGATATCGTCGTTGGCGATGCTGACCACGCGCATGGAGCCGGCGGTGAAGGCGTACCAAAGCCCGCGCGTCACCTCGGTCTGGCCGGAGGCCTCCGGCACCGAGAAATAGGTCTGATAGGCCTGATACCCGATCGGCCCGTTACCGAGCTCGTTCTCGTGGTTGCCGGGCGAGGGCATCCAGGGACGCTTGCGGGCGCTGCGGGTGTTGTTGTCCCAGAAATCCCACCAGGTACGAACGCGATCCTCCGCGAGATTGGCGTAGCAGAGGTCGCCGTTGAACAGATGAAACAAGGGTTTCAACCGCTCGACGCCGAGCGTGGTGTCGCCGGCCGCCGGCGAGCCGAGATTGTCGTTCACGAAAGGAGGATCTTTCAGCGTCACGCCGGCGGGCGGCACGAACTTCTTGCCCAGCGTCGGTGTGCCCTGGTCGCCGAAGCTCGTGAACGTGAACGGTGCGCGGCCACGCGGGGCGGTGCGAAACGTCGCGAATTCCGGTTCGGCCCCGTCATGCATGGCAGCGTAAAGATAGGCCGCGTCAGCCTGCAGTCGGCGGAGCTTTGCATGATAAGCGTACACGTGCTGACCGGACTTCGCATCCGTATAGCTCGTCGGCGCGGCCTCGACCGTTTGCTCGAACTTGCCGTCAAGACGCCCAAGCACGACTTTCGGATTTTTGACGGGTTGCAGGGTGTGCCAGGACACCACCATTTCCGATGACGCATCCGCTCCGAACTGCAAATGCAGTCCAGCGACAGGAGGTGTCGTCACCGGATCGGACGGTCGGCTTTCGAGAGGGGCGACTTTGCCTTCGTCCGCCCGGGCGAGGGAGGTCGCCGCGATGGCTATACCCACTGCAGCGAGAAGCTTGCGGCGGCTGAGGTCGAGGTTGATTGCTTCGTTGTGATGCTCGGTCATGGCGGGAGTTTTTGTGCCCCATATCGACTTCGAAGAACCTATCGCAACTTGACGACAGTTCGGCAAAACCGGCCCGTCAATATGACACGATGGGCTGGATGTGGACAGCTACCCTGACAGCTACGTCCTTTTGCGTATGGGGACAAACATCGGCTTTCACGCAACTGTCACATGCGATCGCTAGACCGCAACGCGGTGGCGCGTTTGTGCGAAAGGGAAATTTCGCCCGCTGCCACTGGTCTCGATCGCTGTGCAATGCCGCAACGCTTCTTCCGAATGTCCTGCAAATAACGAGGCAAGCACGAAGAAGCAAAGGCGTCCGGCAACGGTCGGCGCCATGGCCCGAGGGCAGTTGAACGGCGGTCAGGACATCCGGACGGGAGAACCGCTCGAATGCGCTGCGACCTGCGTTCCCGAGGGACCCAATTCATCTGCGCGTCGATTCTTGATCGACTTATCGACCAACCTTGCGGGAGCAATTGCAATGCATCTGAAATACTTTCCTTCGGCAAGCTCCGTGGCGCTGGCTGCAGCCCTGATCGGCGGCGTCCTGGCGCTGCCTGCGGCCAAGGCTCAGACGGCCAAGGAGCCGGATACGATCACGATCGCTTGGTTGCCGAACGACTCGTCGGACGGCCTCGCTGGAATGCGTGACGAAATCGCTGCTGTGATTGCCAAGGCCACCGGCAAGAAAGTCGAAAACAAGCTCACCACCGACTATGCGATCGCCATCGCGGCGCTGGAAAACGGCCAGGCCCAGATCGGATGGTTCGGAGCCAACGAATATCTCACCTCACATGCCCGCGATCCCAAGGTCATTCCGCTGGTGGTCAACACCGGCCCGTCGGGAACGTTGAGCGACGCGCTTTATTACAGCCGCCTGGTCGTCAAGAAGGGCGAGGAGTCCAAGTACGAGGCCGACGGGCAGTTCAGCCTCGAGAAGATCGCCGGCAAGCGGATGTCGTTCGTTTCCACCAACTCGACCTCCGGCTTCAACATGCCGGCCGCTGCCATCGTGGGCCAGTTCAAGGGCGATCCGAAGTGGAAGAACCTGACCTTCGAGGATCTCGCGCAAGGCGGCGACGGTCACTTCTTCACGCAGGTGGTATTCGGCGGCTCGCACCAATTGTCGCTGGTCAATGCATTGACCGGCCGCGCCGACGTGGCCGCGGTGTGCGACTTCCTGGTGACGAACTACGTCACGCTGGTTTCGGGCAAAGATAACACCGCCGGCGCCGTCTACGAGATCAGGAAGGATGCCGCGGCCCCGTTTACGTCTCTCGGCGGCAAGCAGTTCGTCGTCATCAAGTCGATCCCGGTGCTCAATCCGCCGGTCGAGGTCAACAGCGCCTATCTGAGCGACAAGACCATGAAGGCGATTACCGACGTCCTGAGCTCGGACGAGGTCGCCAAGGACACCAAGATCTTTGCTCCCGCGGGTACCAAAGGCTCGGACTTCCAGGCGCCTGCGCGCTTCGTGAAGGTCACGGACGACTGGTACGACCCGATGCGCAAGGTCCTGGGGATCAAGTAATTCCTCCCACTTTTCGGGGCCCGGCTGCCGGGCCCCGAAATCGCTTTTCCGGCTCTGCGCCTCGTCACGGAGGATGAAGGATGACACAAATCACGCAGCTTCCCGGCGCGCCGCTGCTGGAAGTCAGCCATGTGATGAAATCTTACAACGGAGCAAGGCCGGCGCTCGACGACGTCAGCTTTTCCATCAGGAAGGGCGAGTTCGTCTCGGTGATCGGTCCGTCCGGCGCCGGCAAATCGACGTTACTTCGCTGCATCAACCGAATGATCGAAGTCAGCAGGGGCGAGGTGCGCTTCGAAGGGGTTTCGGTCGGCTCGCTCGGCAGGGGCGAGTTGAAGAAGGTTCGCAGCAAGATCGGCATGATCTTCCAGCACTACAATCTCGTCGAGCGGCTGACGGTGATCGAGAACGTCCTGCATGGCAGGCTCGGCTCCAAGTCCACGCTGTCCGGCGCACTCGGCCGCTACAGCCGCGACGAAAAACGGCAGGCCATGGAGTTGATCACCATGCTGGGTCTTGCCGACCACATCTATCAACGTTGCGATCGGTTGAGCGGCGGACAGAAGCAGCGGGTTGGCATTGCCCGGGCTCTGGTCCAGGACCCCAAGATGATTCTCTGCGACGAGCCGATCGCCTCGCTGGATCCGGGCGCTTCGAAGATCATCATGGAGCAGTTGAAGCGGTTCGCAAGCGAGATGCAAATCTCGCTGATCGTCAACCTGCATCAGGTCGACGTCGCCCTCAAATATTCCGATCGCATCCTCGGCGTGAACAAGGGCAGGATCGTCTTCGATGGCGGTCCGGGCGACCTTTCGCCCCAGCGCATCGCGGAAATCTACGGCACGGAAGCTCCCGTGCCGAGGGCGCGATATGCCAGCTGATATCTTCGTCAGGCGCCGCAACGACAGGCTGTTGTTCTTTGCAGGTCTAAGCGCGCTGACCGCCGGCTCGATCTTCATCACGAGTTATGATCCCGTCGCAGGCTTCACCAGCATCGGCAAGGCCTTGGTCTGGGGCGCCAGCAATTTTTACCCGAATGCGCAGTCGCTGACCAAGTTGCCGGACATCGCGATAAAACTCCGCGACACCATTCTGATGTCGGTCGCGGCGACCACGGTTGCCGCGATCTTCGCCCTGATGCTGGCCATGGTCGGCTCGCGCACGACGCGCCTCAACATGTTCTTCAGCGTGATCGCCAGAGCCATCGCCTCGGTGCTGCGCAACATTCCGCTGGTCGCCTGGGCCATGATCCTGATGCTGGCGTTCAGCCAGAGCCAGCTCACCGGCTTTCTGGCCTTGTTCTTCGGCTCGCTGGGTTTTCTGACCCGCGCCTTCATCGAGACGATCGACGAGGCCAGCGTCCATTCGGTGGAAGCACTGCAGGCCACCGGCGCCAGCTATCCGTCGATCATCCTGCAAGCCATCCTGCCGTCGAGCCTGCCGCAGATAATGAGCTGGCTGCTGTTCATGATCGACACCAACATCCGCGATGCCACGCTGGTCGGCCTGCTGACCGGAACCGGCGTCGGGTTTTCCTTCGACGTCTACTACAAGAGCTTCCATTTCCATGAGGCGAGCCTGGTGGTGCTCATGATCGTGATCACCATCATCGCGATCGAGATGATCTCGAACTACATCCGAAGGATCATCCTGTGACTGATGTGCAGGACGCTTGGCGCGGCGCGGACCGGCTGGCGGGAAGCACACGCGCATCGGCCGCGCGCCTGCCCACGCGGCCGCTCACCAGGGAGAAGATTGTCATCCGCCTCCTGCTGTCGGTGCTCGCGGTGACGACCGTCTACGCGCTGGCGCATCTGGATGATGGCGGCACCAGCCTCTCCGAAGCCGTATCCGCTACGCTGGCCAATCTGAAGATCATCTTCCTGCATCCGGGCGGCCCGCACCTTTCCTTCCTCAAGGCCCTCTATGAAGTCGTGATCACGCTGGGGCTGGCATTTCTCTCCACCTTGTTCGGCGGCTTCATTGCGCTGTTTCTCGGCCTTTTGGGCGCGCAAAATCTGGCCCCGAAGGGCGTGACCAACGTGATCAAGGCCTTCGTCGCCTTCGTGCGGGCGGTGCCGACCATCCTTTGGGTGCTGATCTTCGCGGTGACGGCAGGGCTCGGCGCGACCGCCGCGGTCATCGGCATGACCTTCCACTCGATCAGCTATCTGACCAAGGCCTACAGCGAGTCATTCGAGGATCTGGATCGAAGCGTCATCGAGGCCCTCAAGGCGAGCGGCGCCAATTGGTGGCAGATCGTCTTTCAGGCCGTTATTCCCTCGTCTTTCACTTACCTGTTGTCCTGGACCTTCCTGCGCTTCGAAATGAATTTCGCCAACGCCGTCGTGATGGGGGCCGCAGCCGGCGCATCGGGCGTCGGCTTCGATCTCTATATGGCGAGCGGATATTATTTCGACCTGCGCGAGGTGGGGCTGATCACCTATCTCATCCTGGCCTTTGCGATCGTCCTCGAGACCATCGCCACCAGGATGAAGCACCGGATCAGGGATCATCAGGCTTAAGGTTGGCGGCCGCCCGCAATTGGCGGCTTTCCTCATCCGTTTCCGGCCGCTGGTGCTCCTGCCAATCGGCCAGTTGCTTGTATTCAAGCGCCATGCGCTCGAGCTCAGTTCGCGCTGCCGGCGTGGCCGAAAGCCTCGCTTGCTGGCGGCATAGCAATTCGAGCAACCGATAAGGGGGGTGGGCAGGCGACTTGTCGCGCGCCATGGAAAACTGCCCCCTCGGCGTCACGAGGAATTGCCCCCTCCTCGGATAGCTGGGGAGAGAGTGAATGAAGCACGAACGAATCACTGAAGGCTCGGCGTGGAGTGATCCACGGG
>Ga0310811_10006008_pt1 | contig 15457 bp, 9 predicted proteins | sample YCmetagenome_FD_207642 | JGI IMG/M metagenome (GOLD analysis project Ga0310811, IMG submission 207642) | Soil microbial communities from experimental microcosm in Duke University, North Carolina, United States - YC | ecosystem: Engineered > Artificial ecosystem > Soil microcosm > Unclassified ...
CGGACCGGCGTTAGGTTCTAAGGGTGTGAATATCATGGAGTTCTGTAAGCAGTTCAATGCCCGGACCCAGGATAAGATGGGTAAGGTCCTCCCTGTTCTCCTTACTGTCTACACCGACAAATCGTTCGAATTTATTATCAAGACTCCGCCGGCGGCTGTGCAGCTGCTGGAAGCCGCCAAACTGCAGAGTGGTTCAAAGGAGCCGAATCGTAACAAAGTTGGAAAGGTTACCTGGCCGCAGGTGGAAGCGATCGCGAAGGACAAAATGCCTGACCTGAACTGCTTCACTATCGAGAGTGCAATGCGCATGGTAGCCGGTACTGCCCGTAGCATGGGTATCACTGTCGAGGGAAAGGCACCCTGGGCCAATTAATTCCTAACTATTAAATCATTACGAGATGGCTATCGCGAAAAAAAGAAAAGCAGTTGCAGCGAAGGTTGATAAAAATAAAGTTTATACGCTGAAAGAAGCTTCTTCCCTGGTGAAAGAAGTGAATACTACGAAGTTCGACGCTTCTGTCGACCTTCATATCCGCCTTGGTGTGGATCCCAAGAAGGCTGACCAGTCCATTCGTGGAACGGTGAACCTGCCTCACGGTACGGGTAAGACCAAGCGGGTACTGGTGCTTTGCACGCCTGACAAGGAAAACGATGCAAAGAATGCCGGTGCTGACTATGTAGGTTTGGATGAATTCATACAAAAGATCGAAGGCGGATGGGTAGACGTGGATGTTATCATCGCTACTCCTTCTGTCATGCCTAAGATCGGTAAACTGGGTAAGGTGCTGGGTCCCCGGAACCTGATGCCCAACCCGAAGACCGGTACGGTTACGAATGATGTCGCTGCTGCTGTCAACGAGGTCAAGGGTGGTAAGATCGCTTTCAAGGTAGATAAGGCTGGTATCATCCATGCTTCTGTCGGCCGGGTAAGCTTTTCTCCCGAGAAGCTGCAGGAGAACAGCCAGGAACTGATCAATGCCATCATCAAGGCCAAACCGGCTACGGCAAAGGGTACTTATGTGAAGAGTGTTTTCATGGCGAGCTCCATGAGCCCCGGGATCGCTCTGGACGCAAAAGCATTCATCCAATAAAAATTGATTTCACCGGGCCTGGTGTAAACCGGGGCCTACAAAGCAAGTGATATGAACAAAGATCAAAAGAACGAAGTAATTGAGCTGTTGAAAGACAAGTTCAATCAATATAACAACTTCTACGTCACCAACACGGAGTCGTTGACGGTAGAGCAGGTTGGTAAACTTCGCCGCATCTGTTTCGACAAGAACGTCGAAATGAAGGTGGCTAAGAACACCCTGATCAAGAAGGCGCTGGAAAGCATCGACAGCACGCGTTTCAGCGGTATGTACGAGTCGCTGAACGGCGTTACGGCCCTGCTGTTCTCCGAGAACGCCAAGGAGCCTGCAATGATCATCAGCGCTTTCCGCAAGGATGCGAATACGGAAAAGCCCGTTCTGAAGGCTGCCTTCATCGACGGTGACGTATTCGAGGGCGACGATCAGCTGAAGGCACTTACTACGCTGAAGAGCAAGCACGACCTGATCGGCGAGATCATCGGTCTGCTGCAGTCTCCTGCGAAGAACGTCATCAGCGGCCTGAATGCCGGCAACAAGCTGGCAGGTCTGATCAAGGCGCTGGAAGACCGTGCTGCGAATTAATGAGGCCCGCATCGCGGGTAGTTAAGATAAAGCCCAGGCTCTGGGGCGTGAAGACAGAGCGAATTTTTTTAAAAACCTCCGCCGGAGCAGATAAACAAGCCGTGAAGGCGGAAAAAATTTACAACTATGGCAGACTTGAAAGCATTTGCTGAGCAGTTAGTAGGACTGACTGTAAAAGAAGTTAACGAATTAGCTAAGATCCTGAAGGAAGAGTACGGTATCGAGCCTGCAGCTGCTGCTGTAGCCGTTGCCGCTGGTCCTGGCGCTGCAGCTGCTCCCGCGGCTGAAGAAAAGACCTCTTTCAACGTTATCCTGAAGGCCGCTGGCGCCAACAAGCTGAACGTTGTTAAGGTTGTTAAGGACCTGACCGGTCTTGGTCTGAAAGAAGCCAAGGACCTCGTTGACGGCGCTCCCAAGCCCGTTAAGGAAGGTGTAAGCAAGGCCGACGCTGAAGCGCTCGTAGCTAAGCTGAAGGAAACCGGTGCTGACGTAGAAATTCAGTAAGGTTTTAGCGATCAGAACGCATCGACCCCGGCTGAGGCCGGGGTTTTTTGGCTTTTTTTGGAGTTGTAGCAAAATTTGTGTAGTAATTGAATATTTGCTACATTTGCGGTCCGTTTCCCTGCGCCAAACTGTTCATTGATAATCGGTTGTATTTGTAAGACAATGATAATCAATGGTTGCGGTTGGCGAATTGCGTGGAACGGAGCAGAAAGCTTAGATATTTTGGGTAGAAAGTCGAATTAAAAAAACCGGTTTTAAACAATATGTCTTCAACAAAATTGCAAAACAGGATCAATTTCGGTAAAATCAAGCACCTTGCCGAAACCCCTGATCTTCTGGAAGTGCAGATCCAATCTTTCAAAGAATTTTTTCAGTTAGAGACCACGCCGGACAAACGTAATATCGAAGGTTTGTTCAAAGTGTTCAAGGAAAATTTCCCGATCACCGATACGCGGAACATTTTCATGCTGGAATTCCTGGATTACTTCATCGATCCGCCCCGCTACACGATCGAGGAGTGTATGGAGCGTGGTTTGACCTATGCGGTCCCGCTGAAGGCCAAATTGCGTTTGAGTTGTAATGACGAAGAGCACGTTGACTTTCAGACGATAGTTCAGGACGTGTTCCTTGGGAATATTCCCTATATGACGCCCCGCGGTACCTTTGTCATCAACGGCGCCGAGCGTGTGGTCGTCAGCCAGCTGCACCGTAGTCCCGGTGTATTCTTCGGTCAGTCGATCCACCCCAACGGCACAAAGATCTACTCTGCACGTGTGATCCCCTTCAAGGGTGCCTGGATGGAGTTCGCTACCGATATCAACAACGTGATGTATGCTTACATCGACCGGAAGAAGAAATTCCCGGTTACGACGCTGTTGCGTTCGATCGGCTATGAAACGGACAAGGATATCCTGGAGCTGTTTGGTATGGCCGACGAGGTAAAGGCCGACAAGAAGGCCCTTCAGAAATATATCGGCAAGAAGCTGGCTGCCCGTGTACTTCGTACCTGGGTAGAGGACTTTGTGGATGAGGATACGGGTGAGGTGGTGTCCATCGAGCGTAACGAGATCGTGCTCGAGCGTGATACGATACTTGACGAAGAAGCCATCGACATGGTGGTGGAAATGGACGTCAAGAGCGTTTTCATCCAGAAGGAGGACGTCGGCGGCGACTATGCCATTATTTACAACACGCTGAACAAGGATACCTCGAACTCCGAACTGGAAGCCGTACAGCATATCTACCGCCAGCTGCGCGGTGCTGACGCTCCGGACGACGAGACTGCGCGTGGTATCATCGATAAATTATTCTTCAGCGACAAGCGCTATGATCTGGGCGAAGTTGGTCGTTACAAGATCAACCGGAAGCTCAATCTGAACCAGCCGCTGGATCAGAAGACCCTGACGAAGGAAGACATGATCGAGATCATCAAGTATCTCGTTCGTCTGACCAACGCCAAGGCCGAGATAGACGATATCGATCACCTGAGCAACCGCCGTGTACGTACGGTTGGCGAGCAGTTGTATGCTCAGTTCGGTGTAGGTCTCGCCCGTATGGCCCGTACCATCCGCGAGCGGATGAACGTACGTGACAATGAGGTGTTCACTCCGGTGGACCTGATCAATGCCAGGACCCTGTCGTCTGTAATCAACTCTTTCTTTGGTACGAGCCAGCTGTCCCAGTTCCTCGACCAGACGAATCCTTTGTCGGAGATCACGCATAAAAGAAGGATCTCGGCCCTCGGACCAGGTGGTCTGAGCCGTGAGCGTGCGGGCTTTGAGGTTCGTGACGTACACTATTCCCACTATGGCCGTCTTTGTACGATCGAGACTCCGGAAGGTCCGAATATCGGTCTGATCTCTACGCTGTGTGTACACGCGAAGATCAACGAGATGGGCTTTATCGAGACTCCTTACCGCAAGGTAGCCGACGGGAAGGTCGATCTGAAGAAGCTCACTTATCTCTCCGCTGAAGAAGAGGATATCGCCAAGATCGCCCAGGCGAATATCGCGCTGGACGAGAAGGGTAATTTCGTCGAAGAAAAGATCGTTTCCCGTCAGACGGGAGACTTCCCCATCCTCGACAGAAGCGAGGTGGAATATATGGACGTGGCGCCTAATCAGATCGTAGGTCTGAGTGCGTCTTTGATCCCCTTCCTTGAACATGATGACGCCAACCGTGCGCTGATGGGATCGAACATGCAGCGTCAGGCGGTTCCCCTGATCCGTCCGGAAATGCCGATCGTCGGCACCGGGCTGGAAGCAAAGGCTGCCCGTGACGCGCGGATACAAATACACGCCGAAGGCGAAGGTGTCGTCGAGTTCGTCGATGCCAACGAGATCCATGTTCGTTACGATCGTAATGAGTCGCAGAAGCTGGTGTCTTTCGAGGAAGACCTGAAAGTATACAGGCTGACGAAGTTCATCAAGACCAACCAGGAGACCTGTATCAACCTGAAGCCCGCTGTGAAGAAGGGCCAGAAGGTGAAGGAAGGAGACTTCCTGACAGAGGGTTATGCGGTTCAGGATGGTGAACTGGCACTGGGTCGTAACCTGAAGGTGGCGTTCATGCCCTGGAAGGGTTATAACTTCGAGGATGCCATCGTGATCAGCGAGAAGGTAGTTAAGGAAGACCTGTTCACCTCGGTGCATATTTCCGAATATGAGCTGGAGGTTCGTGATACGAAGCTTGGGGAAGAAGAGCTGACCCCGGATATTCCCAACGTATCGGAAGAAGCCACCAAGGACCTGGACGAGAACGGTATCATCCGTGTCGGCGCCCAGATAAAGGAAGGCGATATCCTGATCGGTAAGATCACTCCGAAGGGTGAAAGCGATCCTACTCCGGAAGAAAAGCTGCTGCGCGCCATCTTTGGTGACAAGGCAGGTGACGCAAAGGATGCTTCTCTGAAGGCTCCGAGCGGTACTGAAGGTGTGGTTATCTCCAAGAAGCTGTTCCAGAGGGCTAAAAAGGATAAGAACGCCAAGGTTCGCGAGAAGGCTGCCCTGGAAAAGATCGAAAAGGTACACGAGAAGAACGTGTCCGACCTGATGGAGATCCTGCTGAGCAAGCTGACGGTGCTGCTGAAGGAGCATGTCTCTGCCGGTGTCAACAACAACTTCGGTGAAGTTCAGATCGGTAAGGGTGCGAAGTTTACCGCCAAGAATCTGGCCGGTATCGACTACCTGAACGTAAATCCTCTGGGCTGGACGGGTGACGCAAAGACCGACGAATCGATCAATATTTTGCTGCACAACTACAGCATTAAGTACAATGAAGAGCTGGGTCGTTACAAGCGCGAGAAGTTCAATATCTCGATCGGTGACGAGCTGCCTGCAGGCGTACTGAAGCTGGCCAAGGTCTATCTGGCCGTCAAGCGTAAGCTGAAGGTGGGTGATAAGATGGCCGGCCGGCATGGAAACAAGGGTATCGTTGCCAAGATCGTGCGTGCGGAAGACATGCCCTTCTTATCCGACGGAACGCCGGTGGACGTGGTACTGAATCCGCTGGGTGTACCTTCCCGTATGAACCTGGGTCAGATATATGAAACGGTTCTGGGCTGGGCCGGCGAAAAGTTGGGTGTGAAATTTGCAACGCCTATCTTTGACGGAGCTACTGTCGAGGAGATCGCCGATCACATCCAGAAGGCCGGGTTGCCGAGCTTTGGTCATACCCATCTTTATGATGGTGAGACGGGAGAGCGGTTCGACCAGAAGGCCACGGTGGGGATCATCTATATCATCAAGCTGCACCACATGGTTGACGATAAGATGCACGCCCGTAGCATCGGACCGTACAGTCTTATCACGCAACAGCCGCTGGGTGGTAAGGCCCAGTTCGGCGGCCAGCGTTTTGGTGAGATGGAAGTTTGGGCGCTGGAAGCCTACGGTGCATCGAATATCCTGCAGGAGCTGCTGACGCTGAAGTCGGATGATATCATCGGCCGTGCGAAGACCTATGAGTCGATCGTGAAAGGTGATAATATCCCGAGGGCGGGCATACCTGAATCCTTCAACGTGTTGGTACACGAATTGAGGGGATTAGGGCTGGATCTGAAGTTTGATTAAGCCGTCGGTGCGGCGGTTAAAACTGGCTCCGCTAACTGATGAATAAATACGCAAAGCCACCTGGGGGACCGGGTGGCTTTTTTATGTTTTAGAGGTCAGGAGAGCGGTTTTGCGGCGGGCGAGGAAGCGGTCCCGGAGGCGGAGGAAGGGTTTTTCGATGAGGAGGTGGAGGAGCCAGCCGCCGAGGAAGGAGGCGATGACGGCGATCCAGAAGGCGATATAGCTGTCCTTGCTTATGCCGTATTTTTCGAGTAGGGTGTGTGTGAGGTGGATCAGCTGTTTATGGGTGAGGTAGATCGAGTAGGAGAGGGTGGCAATGAGGCGCATGGCGCGTGATGAATAGCGGTAGAGCAGGCTGGAGGGGCTGAGGGCGCCGAGGACGGCGAGGCCGTAGACGACGGATATGAGTGGAAAGCCGAAGACGGCGCCGGAGAATTTGTACTGGTAGTCGTCGTGGTCGGCCCACCAGAGGCCGATTAGCAGGAGCAGGCTGGTGAGGAGCAGCGGGTTGCCATAGCGGGTGGCTTTTTGCCAGCTGTTGGGGCGGAAGTGGTAGAGAGCGGCCAGGGCTACGCCGGCGAGCAGGCCGTCGAGGCGGGTATAGGTGGGATAGTATATATAGCGATAGTATGCGAGGCCGAAGCTGGCGCTGGGCTGGACGAGGAGGTACCAACTGGCCAGGCGGACGGCGAGGCCGAAGACGAATACGATGGGAATGAGCCAGACGGCCTTGCGGCTGGCTTTCATGCTGACAAAGCCGATGATAAAAAGCGGGAGGACGAGGTAAAATTGTTCTTCGATGCAGAGTGACCAGGCGTGGGAGAAGGCTCCCTGGTGGATGATGTCGAGCCCGAAGTTCTGTGTAAAGGTGAGGAATTTCCAGGTGGGGGGCAGTTCGCTGCGTTCTTTAAACCCCGGAAACAGGAGGTAGAGGGCGAGCACGAAGAGGTAGGCGGGGACGATACGCAGAAACCTTTTGAAATAGAATTCCCCATAAGAGATGTTTTCCTGTCTGGCCATTTTGGCGAAGAGCTGGCCGCCTATCAGAAAGCCGCTGAGTACAAAGAAAAGGTCTACTCCTGTCCAGCCGAAGCGGCCGATAAGGCTCAGCCCGTCCGGGTGGCCGAAGATACCATAGTGATAGATAAATACGAGGATGATGGCCAGGGCCCGGAGGTGGTCCAGGCCGGCGAAACGATTGAGGGAAGCGCCGGTTTGCACAGGTAAATTGATGATGAGCTATTACCTGTAAGATAGCAGGAAATCCTTCAACTCGTCATAGCGCGGGGATATTTTTTTGCTTTGTTTTTCCCTTTTCAATAACGGTGCGATGGTGGGCGGGAGCGCGATCTTTTCGCCGGTGACCTCTTCGACGGTATCGTAGAATTTTACGGGGTGTGCCGTTTCGAGGAAGATGCCTTTTTCGCCTGGATGCCAGTCGAGGTAGTTCTTCAGAGCGAGATAGCCCACGGCTCCGTGCGGGTCGGGCAGGTAGTGGTGATTGTTATAGAGGTCTTTTATTGTCGTGACCGTTTCTGCGTCCGAGATACTGGATGCGCTGAGTGTCTGTTTGAGTTGGGGTAGTTGCTGGCCGAAGAGCTCGAGTATACGGACGAAGTTGCTTGGATTGCCTACGTCCATTGCGTTGGAGAGTGTAGGGCGGGCGAGTTTGGAGCGGTATTGCCCTGTGGCGAGGAAGAGGGGGACGGTGTCGTTGGCGTTGCAGGCGGCGATGAAGTGTTGTACGGGGAGTCCGGCGCGCCAGGCCATGAGGCCTGCGCAGATGTTGCCGAAGTTGCCGCTGGGTACGCTGATCACCGGAGGGTGGGTTTTGTCGGCCCATTGCTGCCAGGCGAAGAAATAGTAGAATTGCTGGGGCAGCCAGCGGGCGACGTTGATGGAGTTGGCGGAGGTAAGGAATAGCTGCTGCTGCAGTGTCGGGTCGGCGAATGCGTCCTTTACCATCTGCTGGCAGTCGTCGAAGCTGCCTTCTACTTCGAGCGCCTTTATATTCTTTCCGAGGGTGGTAAGTTGAAGTTCCTGTACGCTGCTGACTTTTCCGGAGGGGTACAGGATGACGACCTCCACGCCTTCCACGCCGTAGAAGCCGCTGGCCACGGCGCCGCCGGTATCGCCGGATGTCGCCACGAGGACGGTTACGGGCTTGTCGTTACCCCGGACGAAATAGCCCAGGCAGCGGCTCATGAACCGGGCGCCCACGTCTTTGAAGGCGAGGGTAGGGCCGTGGAAGAGTTCGAGCGACCAGGTGCTGTCGGTGACGGGCACCAGCGGGAAGTCGAAGTTGATCGTTTCGGAGACGATGCGTTGAAGCTCGGTGTCGGGCAGTGTATCGCCGGTGAAGGGGCGAATGACCTGTGTCGCGATCTCTTCGCGCGAGAGGTCTTCGATGTTGTCGAAAAAAGATGGGGGTAGGGTAGGGATATTTTCCGGGAAATAGAGACCCCTGTCGGGGGCTTGTCCGCGGATGGTGGCTTCCCTGAAATCGACTTTGTCGGATGGATTGCTGAGGCTATAGTAGATCATTGTTATATCGGTTTTACTCCCTCCTGATTGATGGTGGTCACGTAGGTGTGGTGGTCGAGGCCGATGCGGGAATAGACTTCGTGCATGATCTTTTCCAGCTGCTGGGCCGTGCTGTGGTCTTTGCTTAGCATGAAGATGGATGGGCCGGAACCCGAGATACCGCCGCCCAGGGCGCCTGCCGACTTACATTTTGTTTTTATTTCGTCGAAGCCGGGTATGAGCATGCTGCGGACGGGTTCGATGATGACGTCTTCCAGTGAGCGGCCGATGAGGTCGTAGTCCTCCTTCATAAAGCCGGCGACCAGGCCGGCGATATTTCCCCACTGCCGGATGGCGTCCTTCAGCAGGACCTGTTTGCGGAGTATCTGTCTGGCGTCGGAGGTGCGGACCTCGATCTGAGGGTGTACTACGGTGACGTGCAGCGATGGCGCGGGGATGGAAACGATGTCGAGGGGGAAGATGCTGCGGATAAGGGTGATGCCGCCATAGATGCAGGGGGCGACGTTGTCGGCGTGTTTTACGCCGGATGCTACTTTTTCGCCGAAGAGGGCGAAGCGGACGAGGTCTTCTTTGGAGAAGCGGTTGTCCAGCAGGTGATTGGCGGCGACTATTGCGCCAGCGGCGCTGGCTGCGCTGCTGCCGACCCCGCTGCCGGGTTTTATTTGTTTGTTGATGATGACCTCGAAGCCGATGGGTTCGCCGATCTCTTCCAGCATGGCGATCAGCGGGGCTCCGGCGGTGTTCTGGGCCGGGTCGGAGGGCAGTTGGAAGCCGTCCCTGCTGGAGATCAGGATGCCGGGCTGGTCGAGGAGGCGGACCTCCATGGTGTCGTATGGTTTATTCAGGGCCATCCCCAGGATATCGAATCCACAGACGAGGTTTGCTACGGTGGCGGGACATTGTACGGTGACCTGTTTCATTTATCTATGGGATGTTATGAATTGATGATTCGGAGGATGTCTGCGAATACGCCGGATGCGGTGACCTCTGCCCCGGCTCCTGCGCCCTTGACGACGAGGGGCTGTTCGGAGTAGCGGTCGGTAAAGAAGAGGACGACGTTGTCCTTGCCATACAGGTGATAGAGGTCGTGGTCGGGACCGACGTGGTGCAGGCCGACGGAGGCTTTTCCGTTGTCGTAGCGGGCTACGAATTTCAGTTTTTTGCCTTCTTTTTCCGCGGCAAAGTAGAGCTTTTTGAAAGTCTCTTCTTCTTTCATCATTGCCTCATAGAAGTCTTCGACGCTGCCCTGCATACAGGAAGCGGGGAGGAAAGAGTTGTTGGTGATGTCTTCCATCTCGATCTTTTCTCCTGATTCGCGGGCTAGTATCATGATCTTGCGCATGACGTCCGTGCCGCTGAGGTCGAGCCGGGGATCGGGTTCCGTATATCCTTCTGCCTGTGCCTGGCGGACTACGAGAGAGAAGGGGCGTTCGCCGGTGTAGTTGTTGAAGACGTAGTTGAGCGTACCACTGAGTACGGCCTCGATGCGGCGGACCTTGTCGCCGCTGCGCAGCAGGTCGTTGAGGGTGCCGATAACGGGGAGGCCGGCGCCGACGTTGGTTTCGAAGAGGAAGCGGGCGTTGTATTCGCGGGCCAGGTCCTTCAGGCGGCGGTAGTTGCCGTAGGGGGAGGAGCAGGCTATTTTGTTGCAGGCTACGACGGAGATGCTTTTCTGGAGCAGGGCGTCATAGACCTGGGCGACTTCTTCGTTGGCGGTGACGTCGGCGAAGACGGCGTTGCGGAGGTTAAGGGAGGTGATGCCGTTTACCCATTTATCGAGCTGCATCGGCTGACCGTTCTCCAGCCGATCTTTCCAGTGGCGGAGGTCGATACCGTTGTTGTCAAAGACCATTTTGCGGCTGTTGGCGAGGCCGATGACCCTCACGTGGACGCGCAGTTGCTGTTCGAGGAAGGACTGCTGCTGCTGCAACTGGTCGAGGAGACGGCGGCCTACATTGCCGGTACCGGTGACAAAGAGGTTGAGCTGCCGGTAGGAAGTCTCGAAAAATTCTTCGTGCAGAACGTTGATGGCCTTTCTCACGTCTTCCGAGGAGATGACGGCGGAGATATTCCTTTCCGAGGAGCCCTGGGCGATAGCGCGGACGTTGACCCCATTGCGGCCGAGGGCACCGAACATTTTACCGCTGACGCCGGGATGGCTCTTCATGTGTTCGCCTACGAGGGCGATGATGGAGAGGCCGGTCTCGATGACGAGGGGGTCGACGGTTCCGGCGTTGATCTCGGATGTAAAAGCGCTGTCGACTGCTGTTCTGGCGGCCGCGGCGCTGGACTCGTCGACGCCGACGCAGATGGAGTGCTCAGAGGAGCCCTGGGTGATGAGGATAACGTTGATCTGCTGGCTGGACAGTGCTTCGAAGAGGCGCCTGGAGAAGCCGGGGATGCCGACCATTCCGCTGCCTTCGAGGCTGAGCAGGGCGATCCTGCCTATGCTGGTGATGCCGCGGATGCTGCTGCCGTTGTGGGCGGCTTCGGGGGCAATGACCGTTCCCGGATCGGAGGGAGCGAATGTATTCTTTATCCAGACGGGGATGTCTTTCCGCATGACCGGCTGGATGGTGGGCGGGTAAATGACTTTTGCGCCAAAGTGGGACAGCTCCATGGCCTCCTGGTAGGAGATATGGGGGATGAGTTTTACGTTGGAGACGAGGCGCGGGTCGGCCGTCATCATACCGGATACGTCGGTCCATATTTCGAGGACTTTTGCGTCGACTGCGGCGGCGAGGATGGCGGCGGTATAGTCCGAGCCTCCTCTGCCGAGGGTGGTAGTGATGCCTTTTTCGTCGGAGGCGACGAAGCCGGGGAGGACGAACAACCGGGTATTCGCTTCGCCTTTCATAAAGTCGAATATCTGGCGGTTCGTGGTGACGAAGTCAACGGCGGCGTGGCCGAAGCGGGAGTCGGTGCGGATGAGTTCCCGTGAGTCCTTCCAATGGTGGGGGACTTCGAGGGAGGTGAGCCGGGCGTCGATGATCAGGGACGAGAGCAGTTCGCCGTAGCTGACGATCTTGTCCTGGGTACGGGCGGATAGCTCACCGAGCAGGAAGATGCCGCTGCAGATGTCCTCTATTTCGTTGCAGCGGGTCTTTACAAGGCTGAGGGCGCTGCTTTGGCGGGTTATGGGAAGGAGGGCCTTTACTGTGTCGAGGTGGCGGCGTTCGATGTCCTGTACTTTTTCCTTGTAGGATTCGTCGCCTGATGCGGCTGCCTGTCCGGCCTGGATCAGCATGTCGGTAATGCCGCCGAGGGCGGAGACCACCAGGATGGTTCGGTCAATGACGGTTGCTTGCTTAACGAGGTCGATTACTTTATTTATGTTGTCGGCATTTGCTACGGAGGAGCCGCCGAATTTTAGAACCTGCATATCTATACAAATTGTAGATTTTTAAGAACGATAGCCAGATGAGCCCAGGAGGTAATATGGAATTGTACAACCCTTAACGGGTTGTGGAGGTGATAATAGTTGTAATTTGTGCAGCCGTTGTGGTTGCACCGGAGAAGAGGATGGTATCGTGTGTTCTCTTTATCACCTTTTGAATCTGAATGCAAGATAAGAGAAATGAATGGTAAAACAAAAAATGGCGGTTTCTTTAGGTAAAATAAAGTAATTTCGAGCCTCCATTGAAGGACTACTGCGCTTTAGGTGTATTCTTTGAACAGTTTTAAATTTCTGTTATGAACTATCAACCATCCCAGGGGTTGCAGCAATTCAAGAACCTGGTCGGTATCAAGTTTCAATTATACAACAGTCTTTTTACTTCTCTGCCTTTTCACCGAATAGAGAAGACGGGGATCATGTTGTCCCTTTTGCTGACGATCTGTGAGGAGGGGTATCTGAAAAAGCAGAGTCCGGAGCAGATACTGGAGGAATTCTTTAAGAAGTATACGGCGGCCGGCGGAGAGCGGGAGAAGGTGGATGTGCTTTTCCGTTTCGTCCAATATGTGGAGCGGCAGATCGTTCTTTTCGATGCGCTTGAGGATGCCGCATTCCGGCATGTGAATGATATGGGCGGGTCGGGGACGATGAAGAACCTGCTGTCGGAGGTAGTGAGGACGGGGAAGGAAGAAGAGCTGGAAGAGAAGCTCAGGGATTATTCGGTCCTGATGGTGCTGACGGCGCATCCCACCCAGTTCTATCCCGGGCCGGTGCTGGGGATCATCAATGATCTATCCCGGGCGGTGATAGAGAACAATGCGTCGGAGATCAATCTTTATCTGCAGCAGCTGGGGAAGACTCCCTTCCTGAAGAAGCAGAAGCCGACGCCATATGATGAGGCGGTAAGTCTGATCTGGTATCTGGAGAATGTATTTTATCAGGCTAGCGGGCGTATCATTTCTGCGCTGCGTGAGCAATTCCCGCATGCACTAAGCAATGAGAATCCGGTGATCAAGATGGGTTTCTGGCCGGGAGGGGACAGGGACGGTAATCCCTTTGTCCGGTCTGAGACGACGCTGCGGGTTGCGGAGGCTTTGCGGGGCGCCATTATCCGCTGTTATTATTTCGATGTGCGCCGGCTCAAGCGGAGGCTGACCTTTAAGGGGGTTGACGTGCTGCTGGCTGAGCTGGAGCAAAAGCTGTACAATAATATTTTTGTTCCGAATCAGCGGACGGATATTTCCAGGGAGGAGATACTGGAAGTGCTGAATCAGATAAAGGAGATCATCATTTATCAGCACAATGGTCTGTTCGTGGACAAGGTCGATAACCTGATCGGGAAGGTGATGATCTTTGGGCTCCATTTTGCGACGCTGGATATCCGTCAGGACAGCAGCGTGCATGGGAACGTTCTAAGGGCTATTGCAGCGAATGAGAAGTTGTTGCCTTCGGACTATGATGCTTTGTCCGTTGCAGAAAAGATAGAGCTGCTTCCTTCCCTGAAGGGGCAGGCTCAGCCGGAGTTATACGAAGACGCGCTGATCCGGGATACGATAGAGAGCGTGGCTGCTATGCGGACTATCCAGGAGCTGAATGGGGAGAATGGGTGCTGCCGCTATATCATCAGTCAGTGCAGCAGTGCGCTGAATGTGCTGGAAGTGATGGGGTTGCTGCTGATGGGAGGATTCAGTAGGGATTCCCTGACTGTAGATATCGTACCGTTGTTCGAGACCGTGGACGATCTGAAGGCGGCGGCATCGGTGATGCAGGAGTTGTATGAGAATCCCGCTTACCGGAAGCATTTGAAAAAGAGAGGGGATGTGCAGACGATCATGCTTGGTTTTTCGGACGGCACCAAGGACGGTGGTTATCTGATGGCCAACTGGGCGATCTATAAGGCGAAGGAGGAGCTGACGCGGATATCCAGGAAATACGATCTGGACGTCGTGTTCTTTGACGGACGGGGCGGTCCTCCTGCGAGAGGGGGAGGCAAGACCCACCGGTTCTATGCGTCGATGGGTAAGAATATCGCGAACAAGCAGATACAGCTGACGATCCAGGGGCAGACCGTGAGCTCGAATTTCGGAACGATCGATACGGCCCAATTCAACATCGAGCAGCTGCTGAATGCGGGTATCTCCAATGATCTATTTTCTGCAAAGGAAGAGACGCTTCAGGAAGGAGAGGAAGCCCTGCTGCAGGCGCTGGCGGAAGAAAGCTACAAGGCTTATATCGCGCTGAAGGAGCATCCATATTTCCTGCCTTATCTGAATGAGGTGAGTCCTTTGCGGTTCTACAATGAGACCAATATTGCCAGCCGGCCTACGAAGCGGAAGAGCTCGGGCAGGCTGGAACTGAAAGATCTGCGGGCGATCCCGTTCGTTGGCTCCTGGTCGCAGCTGAAGCAGAATGTCACGGGTTATTACGGCGTGGGGAAGGCTTTGCAGACGCTGGACAAGCAGGGGAAGTGGAAGTCGGTGAAGCATCTTTATGAGAACTCGCCTTTTTTCAAGACGCTGCTGGACAACTGTGAGATGGCGATGAAGAAGTGTTTTTTTCCGCTGACCGAGCATTTTTCGCGTCACCCGGTGTATGGGGAGCTGTGGACCCTGATCTATGATGAATTCGAGCTGACGAAGAAATATATCTTCAAGCTGTCGGGGAAGAACGAGCTGATGGCGGATTATCCGGTGGAGCAGTTGTCGATACAGATGAGGGAGCGGATAGTGTTGCCGTTGAGTACGATACAGCAGTATGCGCTTACGAAATTCCAGGCGTTGGAGAAGGGTGGGGATAATAAGGCCATGAAGGAAGTTTATGAGAAGCTGATCATGAGGAGTAGTTTTGGGATTATCAATGCGGCGAGGAATTCGGCTTAGGATTAGCCGCTTACGCGGCCAGAAACCTAACGGGACCTTAGTACCTGGTTTATATATATCTGATATATGTCAGCAGACATATAGGACTGGACCATGCGCCATTCGACGGCGTTGCAGTGGGTCATCAGCGTAGAGAAGGAGTAGATGAAAATGTTCTCCACTGCGCCGCGGACCAGGGCGTTGCCTTTTTCATAGAGCTTGTGTACGAGGCTCATACATTTTTCCACTGTTTTGAAGTCGTGTTCGAGTGCCATTCTTTTGGTATAATCGGCCAGTATCTGGATGGACTGGTAGGCCGAAGGTTGGGCGCATGCGCCGGAGAGCTCGAGTTTTATTTCGGGGACGCGGAAGGCGATGAAGTTGGGTACATCGTATTGACTTAACATAGTTGCTGGT
>Ga0310811_10006009_pt1 | contig 15457 bp, 14 predicted proteins | sample YCmetagenome_FD_207642 | JGI IMG/M metagenome (GOLD analysis project Ga0310811, IMG submission 207642) | Soil microbial communities from experimental microcosm in Duke University, North Carolina, United States - YC | ecosystem: Engineered > Artificial ecosystem > Soil microcosm > Unclassified ...
AATCAGCACGAGATCGAACAGGCCGATGCCGAAGCCGCGGCCGAGCCCGCCGAAGAGCATGCCGCCGATGAGGCCACCCAGCACGAAGCCACCGATGCCGCCGAGCAGGCCGCCGAAGGGGCTCGGGCGCGGCCCGGGCGCGGCGACGGGCGCCCCCGGTGAGCGCGACGGCGCGGTGGGCGTCGAGGGCGTCGCCGGTGTCAGCGGAGCGGGACGCGCCGGTGGCGAGGACGAGCGCGAGCCGCGGCTGCCGCCGCTGCCGGCGCGCGCCCAGGACTCACCCGCCGTCGTGGCGAGCGCCCCGAGCACCAGCAGCCCCACGAGGATTCGCACGGCGTACCGCATGATGTGTCGGCTCAGGGCACCAGGAGGACCTTGCCCGTGGTCCGTCGTCCTTCCAGCGCCCGATGGGCCTCGGCGGCGTCCTTGAGGGGAAAGTCGAACTCCATGCGGAGCTTGAGCTTGCCGTCGCGGATCCAGCCCAGCACGTCACCCGCGCGCGAGAGCAGCTCCTCGCGGCTGGCGATGTGATGGTTCAGGCTGGGGCGCGTGAGGAACAGCGAGCCCTTCGCGTTCAGGATGCCGGGGTCGATCTGGCCGATCGGCCCGCTCGACTGGCCGTAGAGCGCCATCATCCCGCGCGGCGCCAGGCTGTTGAGGCTCTTCTCCCACGTCGTCTTGCCGACCGCGTCGTAGACGACCTGCAGCCCCTTGCCGTCGGTCAGGCGCTTGACCTCGGCCTCGAAGTCCTGCCGGGAGTAATTGATGACCTCGTCGGCGCCGGCCTCGCGGGCGAGCTTGGCCTTTTCGTCGGTGGACACCGTGCCGATCACGCGCGCCCCGCGCATCCTGGCGATCTGGCAGAGGAGCAGCCCGACGCCGCCCGCGGCGGCGTGCACGAGGCAGGTGTCGCCCTTCTTGAGCGGATACGTGCTGCAGGCCAGGTAGTGGGCGGTCATCCCCTGCAGCATGGCCGCCGCGCCCTGCCGCGTGCTCACGCCCGCGGGCAGGACGACGAGCCGCGCCGCCGGCACCGCGGCGTACTCCGCATAGGCTCCCGGCACGCCGGTGTAGGCGACCTTGTCACCGACCTTCACCTCGCTGACGCCAGAGCCCACGGCGGTGACCGTGCCGCCGCCCTCCAGCCCGAGCGTGAGCGGATACTCCGCCTTGTACTGGCCGCTCCGGAAGTAGACGTCGATGTAGTTCAGCCCCGCGGCATCGATCTTCACGATCGCCTCGCCAGCCTTGGGCGTGGGCTGCGGGACGTCCTCCAGGCGCATGGCCTCCGGACCGCCGGCGGCGTGAATGCGGGTCGCCTTCATGTGAACAACCTCCTCGCGGGGGTACGTGCGGTGTGCGGGCGAATTATAACACCGGGTCTCGCGCGGGCCCGGCGGCGCCCAGCCCGCCGGCAAGCCAGTGGTACATCGCGTAGCACTCGAGCGCGAACGGTGGAAAGCCGAGATAGCCGAGCACCGGCATCTCGAAGACCTTGATCGTGCCGAGGTAGGGCACGGTGTAGGTCCAGCGCGTGACCGCCCAGTAGTTCCAGAACTCCCACAGCACGCCGCACACGCCGCCGGCCGCCAGCAGGGCCAGCACCAGCGAGGCGTCGCCGCGGGCCAGCGCCGCCAGCCACGACGGCCGGCCGCGCCGGTAGTTGATCGGCTCCAGCAGCAGGACGAAGCCCGTCCACACCAGCGGCACCAGCCACGTCGAGACGACCAGCAGCGGGAGGACGACGCAGACCACGCCGAGCGCGACCGCACCGCGGAGCAGGCCGGGCGACGGTCGCCACGGCGGCACGCGCAGGCGCGCGAAGCGCGGGCGCAGCAGCGCGGCGGTGAGGAACAGCGCGGGGAAGATCGTGGCGAACGACCAGTCGTAGCCGATGCGGCGCAGCCAGGGATCGGGCTCGAGCTCGTGGTACTGCCACCACAGCCCGACGCGATCGGCGCCGCCGCGCCAGAAACGCGGCGCATCGTACCACTCGAAGAGCCACCAGCCGGCGATGGAGGCGATGACCACGAGCACCAGCTCGGCGCGATCGGTGGTGAGATACGACCGCCCGGTGCGTCGCACCAGCCGCGCATCGACGAGGAGGACGTAGCCCGTCCAGACGATCGGCGTGAACCAGCGCCCGACGACGGGCTGACCGCCGAAGAGCAGCGCCTCGGCGCCGACGATGACCGCGACGCCGAGCCAGCCGTACCACCGCACCGGGATCAGCCTCCCAGCAGGCTCCGCAGGTGCTGGGCCAGCGGCTCCCCGGGGCTGGCGGGGCGCTCGATGAAGCGCGCCAGCTCGTTCATCTGCTCGTCGAAGAACGCGAAGACGGGGATGGTGCGATAGAGGCCACGCTTGAGGAACTGGTTCATGACGTCGGGGTTCTGATCGCGCAGGAACACGCGCAGCTCGACGTCGGGGTTGCCCTCGGCCAGCCGGGCCAGGACCGGGAACTGGTAGAGCGAGTCGCCGCACCAGTCCTCGGTGATGACGAGGACCTTCAGCGGGCGGCCCGCGGTGGTGAGCGTCACGCCGTCGACCTCGGCGCGCTCCATGAACTGCACGAAGCGCTCGCGGTTCATGCGCATCTGGGCCAGGTACTGGGTGAGCGTGAGGCCCTGGGCGAAGCGCTCGCGGGTCACCACCACGCGCTCGCGCTCATCGCATGCGCCCCAGGTCGATCACGAAGTGGCTCACGTCCTTGCCGTCGGCGTCGGCCACGGTGAGCTCGACCCGCCCCTGGCCGTTGATGTCGCGGATGGGAAAGCCGTAGACGCAGCGGGCCAGGAAGACGCCGTCCTCCTGGCGGATGGCCGTGCGCTCGTTCTGCACGAAGGTGGGGCGGATCTCGCGGGCGCCGTCGGTCAGGCGCGGCGCGAAGTGGCGGGCGAAGTCCTCGGTCCGGCCCCGCAGGGTCGCCCACACGATGAGGCGCTGGGAATCCTGCTTGAGCACGCGGTCGACGTCCGGCGGCTTGAGCGGATCGTTCTTGAACGTGGCGCTCCGGCTGGCCAGCAGCAGGCGATGAAAGGGCGTGAGGACCGTGAGGACCTCACCGCCGTCGCCGCTCACCCGCCACTCGCGATCGTAGCCGTCGGAGGCGGCCACGACCGGGCCTGCGGCGGCGAGCACCACCGCGGCGAGGAGCGGCAGCGCCCGGATCACTTCGTGGCGCCCACCACGACCCGGCTGAAGCTGTCGGGCGCCATGAACCGGGCCGCCGCGCGCAGCACGTCGGCGGCGGTCACGCGGGCGATGCCCGCCTTGTATCGGTCGGCGTAGTCCAGACCCAGCCCCTGCTGCTCGATGCTGACGGCGAAGTCGGCGACCTTGGCCGTCGTGTCCAGGCGCAGCGGGAAGCTACCGATGAGGTAGTCCTTGGCCAGGCGCATCTCGTCCTCGGAGACGGGACCGCGGGCCAGCCTCGCCTGCTCCTCGCGCAGGATGTCGATCACCTTGGGAACCTCGCCCACGCGCGTCTGGGCCGCGACGACCAGCGAGGCACCGTACCGGGCGGGCGAGACGTAGGAGTAGACCGAGTAGGCCAGCCCACCTTCGTCGCGCACGCGGGTGTACAGGCGCGAGGCCGAGCCGCCCCCCAGGATGTAGGAAGCGACCGCCAGCGGGAAGTAATCGGGGTCGAGCTGGCGGATGGCGGGGCGGCCCAGCATGATCGTCGCCTGGGTCAGCTCCTTGGTGATCGTCGCGGTGCCCGGCGTCGCCGCGCCGGCCTCGGCGGGCGCCGCCGGCGGCGGCGTGGCGGGCTTCGCCCAGCCGCCGAGGCGCGCCAGCACCTCGCGCCGGGCCTCGTCCACCGTGACGTCGCCGACCACGGCGACGATGGCCGTGTCGGGCCGCGCCGCGCCGCGATAGAACGCGACCACGTCGTCGCGCGTGAGCTTGCCGACCGACTCGATCGTGCCCTCGACCGGCCGGCCGTAGGGATGGTTGGCGAAGACCAGCGCGGACAGCGCGCGGGAGGTGACCGTGTTCGGGTCCTCCTCGGAGCGCTTGATGGCGGCCTGGATCTGGGTGACCTTCCGCTTCAGCTCGGTCTCGGGAAACGCCGGGGTGAGGACCACCTCACCGAGGAGATCGAGCCCGAGCGCCAGATCACGCTTGAGCACCGACAGCGAGACGCTGAGCCCGTCGCGGCCGGCGCCGGCCTCGAGGCTGCCGCCCACGAACTCGATTGCCTCGTCGATCTCGGAGGCGGTGTGCTTCGCGGTCCCCCGGGTGAGGAGGCTGCCGGTGAGGTTGGCCACGCCGGCGCGGTCGCGGGGCTCGAAGGCGGCCCCCGCTCTCAAGAAGACGCGCACGGCGACGATCGGCACGCCAGCTCGCTCGGCCACGAGCAGGACGATGCCGTTGGGCAGGACCTCGCGATGGGCGATGGGGCCGGCCGTCACGGGAACGGCGGCCAGCAGGAGTGCCAGGACCAGGACGGCGACGAGGGAACGACGACGAGTCATGGCGTTCAGTCTAACTGCTTCCGGAAGCGCAGGACAGCCAGCGTGAAGACGACGGCGCCGAACGCGGCGAGCGGCATCAGGTTGGGCCAGAGATAGTCGAGCCCCACGCCCTTGAGCACGATCCCACGCACCACCCGGAGGTAGTACGTGAGCGGGATGACCGCGGCGATGTACTGCGCGCCCCGCGGCATGCCCTCGATCGGGAACAGCAGGCCGGAGAGATAGATGGACGGCAGGAAGGTCAGAAAAGCCAGCTGCATGGCCTGGGGCACCGTCCGCGAGGCGGCCGAGACCAGGATGCCCACGCCGAGCGTGCCGAGCATGAACAGCAGGGACAGCGCATAGAGCAGCACCAGGCTGCCCCGGATGGGGACGTCGAAGACGAAGTGCGCGACCAGCAGGGCCATGGTCATCTGCCCGTACGCCGTCAGTAGATTGGGAACGATCTTGCCGAGCAGGAGTTCCCAGCGGCGGATCGGGCTGACGATCAGCGCCTCCAGGGTGCCCTTCTCGCGCTCGCGCACGACCGAGACGGCCATGGCGGTGATCGTCGTCTGCATGAGCAGCGCGCCGATCAGGCCGGGCACGATGAAGATCGCCGAGACGAGGTCCGGGTTGTACCAGGCCCGCACCCGGAAGTCGAGCGGCGGCGCGTCCCGTCTGAGCACCGCCCCGCCCGTCGTCTCGGTGAGGATCGTCAGCGAGCGATCGGCGGCCAGCGCCGTCGCGGCATTCATCGCCGAGGTCGCCACCTGCGGGTCGGAGGCGTCGACCACCACCTGCACGCTGGCGCTGCGCCGGGCGAGCTGACGCGCGAAGTCCGGGGGGATGACGATGCCGACCTTGGCGTCGCCGCTGTCGATGAGGCGGGCCAGCTCGCGGTGCGAGCCGGCCCAGCGCCGGATGTCGAAGTACTGGCTGTTCTCCAGCGCCTCCAGCAAGGTGCGGGCTTCTACGCTGCCCGACTGGTCGAAGACCGCCGTGGTGACGTGCTTGACGTCGGTGTTGATGGCCCAGCCGAAGATGAACAGCATCGCCACCGGCACGAACAGCGCCAGGGTGAGGGCCAGGCCGTCGCGCCAGAGCTGGATGAACTCCTTGGCGATGATCCCGTACAGCCGGCTACCCACGCGCCGGCCGTCCCTCGGCCAGTGCCTGGAGCTGCTCGCGCACACGGCCCTTGCGCTCCTTGTCGACGAACGAGACGAACAGGTCCTCGACCGATGGCTCCACCGTGGCGGCCAAGGTCACGGCCAGCCCCCGCGCGCGCAGGAACGCGACGGCGCCCGCCGTATCCGGCCCGCCGGGCACCATGATGAGGCGCAGGCGCGCGCCGGCTCGCACGACCTCCTCGACGGCGTCCCACTCCGCCAGCACCTCGGCGGCGGCGCGCGGATCCTCCGGCGCGATCTCGACGACGACGCGGCCGAAGTCGCGCGTCTTGATGTCGGTGGGGCTGCCGGTGGCGATCAGCCGCCCCTGGTAGATGAAGCCGAGCGAGTCGCACAGCTCGGCCTCGTCCATGTAGTGGGTCGTGACCAGGATGGTCGTGCCCTCATCGGCGAGCCGGCGGATGAGCGCCCAGAACGTCCGGCGCGAGACGGGATCCACACCCGCCGTCGGCTCGTCCAGGAAGATGAGCCGCGGCGCGTGCACCAGCGCGCAGGCCAGCGCCAGCCGCTGGCGATACCCGCCGGAGAGCTGGGCGGCGAGCTGGCGCTCACGGCCGACCAGATCGGCCAGCCGGAGCATGCGCCCGATGCGAGGGCTCCGCTCGACGCGCGGCACCATGTAGACACGCGCGTAGAAGGTGAGGTTCTCCTCCACGGTGAGGTCGTCGTAGAGCGAGAAGCGCTGCGACATGTACCCGATGGCGGACTTCACGCGCTCGGGCTGGCGGCGCAGGTCGATGCCGAGCACGCGCCCCTCGCCCTCGGTGGGCTCGAGGATCCCGCACAGCATGCGCAGCGTGGTCGACTTGCCCGCGCCGTTGGGACCGAGGAAGCCGTAGAGCTCGCCGCGCCGGACGGCGAGGTCGAGGTGATCGACCGCCAGCACCCGTCCGAACCGCCGCGTGAGGTTCTGGGTGACGACGGCGTGGTCGGCGTCGTCGAGCGCGACCACGGCTACGGCGCGATCTCGGCGTCGGCCGGCATCCCCGGCTTCAGCAGGCCGGCCGGGTTCTTCGCCGCGATCTTGATGCGGAAGACCAGGTTCACGCGCTCCTTCTTCGTCTGCACGTTCTTGGGCGTGAACTCGGCCTGGGAGGCGACCTCGCTGATGGCGCCCTCGAAGACGCGCCCGGCGAACGCATCGACCTTGATCGTGGCCGGCTGGCCCACCTTCAGGCGCCCCACGTCCGTCTCCGGCACGTAGGCGCGCAGCCACACGTCGCCGGGATCGACCAGGGTCAGGATCGCCGCGCCCGGGCTGCCCGTCTCACCGACCTCCATGTTCTTGTGCAGGACGACGCCGTCGATGGGCGAGAACAGGCGCGTCTCGGCGAGACGGGCCGTCGCCATCGCCACCGCCGCGCGGGCCTCGACCACCTGCGACTCCAGCGCGGCGACGGCCTCGGGCCGCGGGCCGGCGCGCAGGAGCTGCACGCGCTCGCGGGCGGCCCGCAGGGCCTGGCGCGCGGCCTCGATCTCGTGCGCGCGCGCGCCGGCCTCGACCAGCGCCAGCTTCTCGCGCGCCGACTTCTCGTTGGCCACCGCCACCTCGGAGGCCTGGCGCATGCGATCGACCTCCTGGGCGGAGACCAGCTCGCGGCCGAACAGCTCGCGCGTGCGATCGTAGTCGCGCACGGTCCACACGCGCGTGGCCGTCGCGTTCTCCAGCGCGGCGCGGGCCTGGGCGATCTCCTCGGCGCGCGAGCCGGCCTGCAGGTCGGCGAGCTGGGCCTGGGCGCGGGCGGCGGTCGCCTCCGCTTCCTGGATCTCCTGGGCCCGGGCCCCGGCCTGGAGATCGCGCAGCTGGGCCCCGGCGGTGCGCAGCGCGGCCTCGGCCCGCCTCAGCTCGGCCGTCAGCTGCTCGTCGTCCAGGCGCACCAGCAGCTGGCCGCGTGCGACGCTCTGGCCCTCACGGACGCTGCGCTCGACGATGCGGGCGGTGATACGCGGGCTGATGTCGACCTGCGTGGCCTCGATGGTGCCCGTGACGCCGATGGTGGTCGGCTCGACGTAGTGACGGGAGGCCCAGGTGACGGCCAGACCCACGGTGACGACCAGCGCCGCCGCCGCGGCAAGCTTGAGCACGCGCGGCGGCATCAGGGCTTCGGGAGCAGGATGCCGACGTTCTTCCTCTCGTCCTGGAAGTAGGTGCGGGCGACCCGTTGCAGGTCGGCCGCGGTGACGGCGCGGATGCGGTCGAGGTAGCCGTCCTTCATGGCGTAGCCGCCGACCAGCTCGAAGCGGGCCAGCAGCGAGGCGCGGCGATGGATCGAGTCGTCCTGGAAGACGAAGCTCGCCTCGATCTGGTTCTTGGCCCGCTTCAGCTCGACGTCGCCGACCGGGTCCTTCCTGAGCTGCTCCATCTCGCCGAGCAGCTCCTTCTCGAGGGTGTCGGCGGTCTGGCCCGGCAGCGGCGTGGCCCAGAACCAGAAGAGGTTGGGATCGATCGAGAAGTACGAGTAGTCGCCGCCGGCCTCCAGCGCCAGCTGACGCTCGTGCACGAGATGGCGGTAGAGCCGCGAGGCGCGCCCACCCGACAGCACCACCGACAGCACCTCCAGCGCCGGCGCATCCGGCGAGGTCTGGTTCGGCACCGGGTAGCCGAGGTAGACGATCGGCAGCTCGGCCGGACGTTGCACGCTCACGCGCCGCTCGCCGTTCTGTGCGGGCTCCACGGCCAGGACCGGCGGCGGCGGCGAGCTGCGCGGGATCGCGCCGTAGACCGCGCGGATCTTGGACAGCACGGCCTGGGCCTTGAAGTCGCCGGCCACCACGAGCAGCGCGTTGCCGGGCGCGTAGTAGGTCCGGTAGAAGGCGCGAATCTCCTCCGGCGTGATGCGGCGGATGTCGATCATCCAGCCGATGATCGGCTGCCCGTAGGGATGGGCGCGAAACGCGGTGGCGCTCACCTCCTCGCCGAGCGCACCGCCCGGGTCGTCCTCGGTGCGCGTGCGCCGCTCCTCGATGACGACCTCGCGCTCGGAGGTGATGATCTTGGGATCGAGCACGAGGTTGTGCATGCGATCGGCCTCGAGCTCGAGCACCAGGTCCAGGCGATCGGCGGCGATGTCGACGTAGTAGGAGGTCACGTCCTGGGAGGTGAAGGCGTTGTCCTGGCCGCCATTGCGCTCGACGGTGCGCGCGAAGACGCCCGGTCCGTGAGCGGCCGTGCCGCGGAACATCAGGTGCTCCAGGAAGTGCGCGATGCCGGTGGCCCCGCGGGCCTCGTTGCGCGAGCCCACGCGATACCAGGTCTGCACCGTCACGATCGGGCTGCGATGATCCTCGAGCAGGAGCACGCGCAGGCCGTTGTCGAGCGTGGCGGCGACGACGGCGGCCGTCGAGCGGTCGGTCTCGGCGGCCCGTACGGGCAGCACGATGCCGAGCATGGCGAGCAGGAGCACACCGGCGAGCCAGCGACGCATCGTTCGGATTATACGCCCGCCCTAGCGAGGCTCCGGCCGCGCCTTGACAGGCTCGCGCCTTTCCTCGACAGTGCGGGCTCATGCCCAAGCCCGAGCACGAGTTCTTCCGCCCCGACGCCCTGCCCTGGCAGCCGGTCACCGGGTCCACCGTGGGCGGTGCGGGCGGACCCGGCGTGAGCGAGAAGATCCTGAGCCGAGATCCGGACACCGGCGACGTCACTCGCCTGCTCCGCTTCGAGGCGGGCGTGGAGACGCGCGAGGCGATCACCCACGATTTCTGGGAGGAGGTCTGGATCGTCGAGGGCGAGATCGTCGATCTCGGCAAGCAACAGACGTTCACCGCCGGTATGTACGCCTGCCGGCCGCCCGGCATGGTCCACGGCCCCTACCGCGTCACCCGCGGCTGCACGATGTTCGAGCTGCGCTACGGCTTCCCCCGCCGTCGGGCCGCCCCGCCGGATGGCTCGATCGCGGTGCTATGATCAGCGGTGATGCGCGCTCGCGCCCTGCTGCTCGCCTCGCTGCTGACACTGCTGCTCGCGTTTCCGGTGGGGGCCACGGCCCAGCCGTGTAACGAGACGCTGTCCCAGCTCTTCGAGCGGGTCTCGCCGGCCGTCGTCTCGATCCAGGCGACCAAGATCAACAAGATCAAGCCGCAGCGGCGGTTCGAGACCATCGTCGGCTCCGGCGTCATCATCGAGCGCGACGGGCAGATCCTCACCAACGCCCACGTCGTCGACGGCGCGGCCTCGCTCACGGTCACGCTCGACAACGGCAGCAAGGTCACTGGCCGGATTCTCGGACTGGATACCGTGCTGGATCTGGCCCTGGTGCGCGTGGAGAGCCCGGGCCCCCTGCCCGCGGCGAAGCTCGGTGACTCGAGCTCGATCAAGGTCGGCGACGAGGTGGTGGCCATCGGCAACCCGATCGGCCTCGATCAGACGATGACCCGGGGGATCGTCAGCGGGCTCAACCGGATCCTGCCCGGCGTCTCCGACGAGGCGATGATCCAGACCGACGCGCCGATCAATCCCGGCAACTCCGGCGGCCCGCTCGTCGATCGCTGCGGCCAGGTGATCGGCATCAACACCTTGATCTCCGAGGACGCGCAGTCCATCGGCTTCGCGGTGCCGATCAACGCCGCGCGCACGGTGCTGCGCGAGATGCGCGACTCCGGACGCGTGGTCCGGCCCTGGCTCGGCCTGCAGGGCCGCGCCGTGGAGGCACCACTGGGCTCGATCGTGCGCATGCCCATCACGCCCGGGTACCTCGTGGAGATCGTGCTGGAGGGCAGCCCGGCCGATCAGGCCGGCATCCGCGGCGGAAGCATCGCGGTCGTCGTCCAGGGCGAGGAGTACCTGCTCGGGGGCGACATCGTCACCGCGATCCAGGGCACGCCCATCCGGACGCACCAGGACTACGTCACCAAGGTGCGCACGCTCAAGCCGGGTCAGCGCGTGAAGGTCTCGCTCGTGCGCGACGGCCAGGCCCGCGAGCTCACCCTGACAGTGACCGAGCGCCCCCGGCTGCCGACCGACCTCTCCGACTAGCCGAGCCGCTCCAGCTCCTTCGCCAGCTCATCGACGGTGGGGATACCGTGGGGCTGGTATTCCGGGGTCATGTACGAGCTCACCATCGCGTAGCGCACGACGCCGCCGCGATCGATGACGAACAGCCCGGTGTCGGTGTCCCTCAGGTTGTTCCTGATGTCACCGAGCGTCATCCCGGGGTCGCCGAGGTCGCTGGTGGGCTTGGTCATCCGCACGGCGGTGACGAACGAGCCCGCGTACCAGGCCAGCGAGTGATCGCGCACGTCGAGCCCCCACTGCCGGTGCACCGTGTAGTCGGGATCGCAGAGGTACGTGAACGGCACGCGGAAGCGCTGCACGTAGAACGCCGCCCGCTCCACGGGCGAGTGGCTGACCTGGACGATCTCGGCCCCCAGCGCCTTCAGGCGCGGTTCACCCCGCGCGAGCTGCGACATCTGACTGCGGCAGAACGGGCAGCCCATGCCCTTGGTGAACCACAGGATGACGTGTGTCCGGCCGTGATAGCTCGTGAGGCTCACGGCCGGGCCCTGGCCCGACGCGAGCGTGAACGGTGGTGCGGCCTGTCCGACCTTGATCTCTGACATCGGCTGCCAGTCTCAGCAGAGAAACGGTAACACGAGAAACGTCTCGCTCGTCCAGCCCGTCGCCTGCTGCACCTCGCGGCTGCGGGTCAGCCACGCCTCGGCGTCGCCCTCGTTGCCAGCCTCGATCGCCAGGGTGGCCAGGCCGTCGTAGCACGGGAACAGCAGCTGCGGCTCGCCGACGGCGCTGGCGACGTCGAGCGCCTCGCGATAGTAACGCTCGCTCTGCTCGTGCTCGCCGCGGCACTGGTGGATCTGGGCCAGGATGATCAGCGGCACCGGCAGGTGGCCGCGCTGCCCGAGCCGGCGATCGACCTCCACGGCGGTCTCGGCGGCCTTGATCCCCTCGTCGTAGTCGCCGGCCAGCGTGCAGTGGCCGCCGGCCAGCGTGCAGTAGAGCCACGCCTGCTGCAGCTGATCACCGATGCGCTGGGCCAGCGCCAGGCCGTCCTGACAGTAGGCGCGCGAGCGCTCGTGGTCGATGGCGGCGTACATCACCGCCAGGTTGCTGTAGGCGCGACAGGCGACGGCGCCGAGCTGGTGCGCGAGCGCGGTGTCGAGGCTCTGCCGCACGTAGCTGGCGGCCTCCTCGACGTCGCCGGTGCGAGCCGCCGCCACGCCGAGCGTGTTGTAGGCGTTGGAGACGACGTCGGGCGCACCCAGCTCCTGTCCCAGCGCCAGGGCCCGGCGCGCCCACTCCGTCGCGCGCGCGTGATCGCCCAGGCGGAAGTGGATCCGGCCCAGCTCGTGATAGAGCCGGGCGGCCTCGACGTTGTGCACGTCGTCGCCGAGCGCGCCCCGGCCGCACTCCAGGTGCTCCAGGGCCACGGCGCGGTCGCCGGTGTCCCACATCGCCACGCCCATCTTGCGATGCAGGTCGGCGCCGCGCCGCGACTCGTGGCGTGCCTCGACGAGGCTCAGCGCCTCGGCCCAGGGCCCGAGCGCCGCGGCCAGCTCGCCACGAGCGTAGCCGGTGTCGCCGAGCTTCTCCAGCACCAGCGCGCGGCGCTCGTCGTCCGGCGAGCCGTCGAGCAACCGCAGCGCCTCCCGGTAGCTGGCCGCCGCGTCGTCGTAGGCGAACAGGCTGCGCGCGCGATCGCCGGCTCGCACCAGGTACGTCAGCGCCTTGTCGCGCTCGGGGCTGCGCGCGTAGTGATGGGCGAGGTCCTGCACGATCTCGTCGGGCCGGCCGGCATAGAGCCGCTCCAGCGCCTGGCCGGCCCGCGCGTGCAGATCGCCGCGCGCGCGCACCAGCAGGTTCTGGTAGGCGACCTGCTGGACCAGCACGTGGGTGAACCGATAGCTGGGGTCGGGGAACAGGCCGGTCTCGGCGAGCATCTCGGTGCGGACGAGCGCGGCCAGCTCGGCGTCGACGTCGAGCTCGGGCGGGGCGATCGCCGCCAGCAGCGGTCGCGTGAACTCGCGGCCCAGGACCGCGGCCACCTGCAGGGTCCGCTTCGAGGCCTCGGGCAGCCGGTCGATGCGCGCCGTGAGGAGATCCTGGATCGTGGACGGCACCTCGGCCTCGCGCAGGCTCGTCGCCGCGTGCTCGGCCAGCAGGCCCCGCTCCCGCAGGTAGGTCGTCAGCTCCTCGACGAAGAGCGGGTTGCCCTCGGCACGCCGCACGATCAGGTCGCGCGCGCTGCCGCTGATGAAGCCGCCGTCGGGGATCGTGCGCAGCATCACCGAGGCGACCTCGTCGGCGAGCGGATCCAGCGCCAGCCGCGTGTGGAACGATCGGCTCGCCCAGCTCGGCACGTAGCCCTGCCGATGCGTGCACACCAGCAGGATGGGCCGGGCCACCAGGCTATCGACCACGGCGTTCAGGTACTCCTCCGAGCTGTGGTCGATCCACTGCAGGTCTTCCAGCAGCAGGAAGAGCGGGCGGTGCTCGGCGCCGCGCAGGGTGAGGGCGCGGACCGAATCGATCATCCGCTGCTTGCGCTGGACGTCGTCGAGTCCGTCGACATCGAGCTCGCCGGCGGGCAGCGCCAGCAGGTGCTTGAGATACGGGATCGTCCATTCGAGGGCCGGATCCAGCCGCCGCACGCCGCTCTCGATCTTGCCCACCTGCACGCGCTCGGTCTCGCCCTCCTCCAGACCGAAGTTGGCCTGCAGCAGCTGGACGATGAGATCGAACGGCTGCACGGCGTGGGGCCGGCAGCGCGCGGCCAGGTAGGTCAGGTGATCGTCGTCGGCGTCGCGGCGGAGCTCGTAGACGAGGCGCGACTTGCCGATCCCCGCGGGCCCCACGATGGACACGATCGCGCCGTGGCCGCCGACGGCCCGCTCCAGCGCCCCGGTCAGCGTCTCCAGCTCGCGCCGGCGGCCCACGAAGGGCGTGAGCCCGCGCTCGACCGCGAGATCGAAGCGCGCCCGCCGGCGCCGCTGGCTCGTGACGCTGAACGTCCGCACCGGCAGGGGCAAGCCCTTGAGCGTGAGCTCGCCGGCGTCCTGCAGGACGAAGTAGCCGGCAGACAGGCGCATCGTGGCCTCGCTGATCAGGATGCCGCCCGGGACCGCCGCCTGCTGCAGCCGCGCCGCCAGGTTCACGGTCTCGCCCTGCGCCGTGTAGTCCATGCGCAGGTCGTCGCCGATCTTGCCGACGACGACCGGGCCGCTGTTGAGGCCGATGCGCACGGCGAGCTCGATGCCGCGCTGGCTGCGCAGGGTCTCCGCGTAGCCGGCCACCGCCTGCTGCATCGCCAGCGCCGCCGCGACCGCGCGCACTGCGTGGTCCTCGTGGGAGATCGGCGCGCCGAACAGCGCCATGATCCCGTCGCCGGTGAACTGGTTGACGGTGCCCTCGTAGCGATGGACGGCGTCCAGCAGGCGCTGGAAGCAGCCGTCCATCACCCCGTGGAGATCCTCGGGGTCCAGACGCGTCGACAGCGCGGTGAACCCGGCGCAGTCGACGAAGACCACCGTCACCTGCTTGCGCTCGCCCTCGACGGCGCTGCGCGAGGTGAGGATCTTGTCGGCCAGATGCTTGGGCGTGTAGCCGGCCGGCGCACCGACCGCGCGGGCCGGGACCGGATGAGCCGGCGCCGGCGGGGCTCCGGCCGGGCCGGAGGGCGCCGCCGCGACCGGCTGGCCGCACTCGTCGCAGAACTTCGCGCCGGCGCGCAGCTGGGTGCCGCAGCCCGCACAGGCGCGCGGCAGCGCGGTGCCGCAGCTGTCACAGAAGCGCGCGGTGGGACGATTCTCGTGCTGGCACTGCGGGCACGTCACGCGATCGCCCCTACCCCGGCGTGCCCAGGCTGCGTGCCGCCGCCAGCAGCTCGGCCGGCGCGGGGAACTTGCCGATGTCGTTCAGGCCGGCGGTGGCCTCCACGCTGGTCCAGCGTACGATCCCCTCGCGGTCGATGAGGAAGTGGCCAGCGAGCTGGGCGGGGTTCGTCGCGACGATCGTCTCGTCGGCCGGGGTCATCTCGAAGCCGTCCCGGTGGTTGAGCGCGTCGTTGGCCGCCAGCGGCGGCATCGCCTCCGGCAGCTCACCGGTCGGGTTGATGCGCACCGCGGTCAGCGCAGCGATGACCGTCTCGTTGAGCACGAACGAGGGCACCGCGAACGCGCGGTGCGTGCTGGCGTCGGGATCGGCCAGCAGGGTCGCCGAGGTCGGGTGGTAGCGGAAGTAGAGCCGGGCCCGGTCGGCCTGCGTGTTCATCACGGCGATGGTCTCGACGCCGAGCGCGGCCAGCGCGGGCTGCAACGTGCCGAGCTGGAAGACCTGGCGCCGGCAGAACGGGCAGTGCAGTCCGCGGAAGAGCCCCAGCAAGACGGCCCGCTTGGCGGAGAAGTCCTTGAGCGAGACGGTCCCCTCGCGATTCGCGGCGGCCAGGGTGAAGTCGGGAGCGCGATCGCCAGGCCGGAGAACCCGTACAGCCTCTGTCATCGGACACCTCGTCTCGGTCTGGGTACGTTTCGCCGCGGGCGGTGCGCAGGACGCCGACTAGTCTACCAACCTGGCGCCGCGGGAGGCATTACTCCAGGCGCGTGCCGCGCTCGAGCTCGTCGGCGTCGATGAAGCGCTGCCCGCCATCGGGCAGCTGGACCAGGTAGGCCGGACCGGCGGTGCCGTCGGCGAAGGCGTGGGCCTTCTCGGTCCGCAGCACCAGGCCGGCGGGCGCGTCGTCGCTCATCCGGACCAGGCGATCGCCCGATTTGAAGAAGAAGAGCCAGTCCGTCCGGCCGCGCGAGCGTGACGCCTCGGGCTGCGCGGCCGGCACTGGCGGCGGCGCCGGTTCA
>Ga0310811_10006010_pt1 | contig 15456 bp, 14 predicted proteins | sample YCmetagenome_FD_207642 | JGI IMG/M metagenome (GOLD analysis project Ga0310811, IMG submission 207642) | Soil microbial communities from experimental microcosm in Duke University, North Carolina, United States - YC | ecosystem: Engineered > Artificial ecosystem > Soil microcosm > Unclassified ...
CCAGCACGGTGCCGTCCAGCTGCTCCATGAACATGGCGGCGCCGACGATCAGGGCGATGGTGCGGAAATGGGGCTTGCCGCCCCCGGCGGAATGCATGATTTGCCCCGTTTAGGCCCTCCCCTGGGCCTCGCGCAAGAGCCGGTTTTTCCTTGATTTTGCGGCGATTCGCCCCGCCGGGCTATAAGGGGCCATGACCCTGCAAGCTCTGTATGAGGAGGCCTTAGGGAGCCATCGGCGCGGCGAACTGGCCGCGGCCGAACAGCTTTATCGCAGGCTGCTGGCGGCCACCCCCGCCAGCTTTGCCGCCCGGCACATGCTGGGGGTGCTGCGGGCCCAGCAGGGTGCCACCCAGAGGGGCTCGGCAGGCGAAGGACGGCGATACGATGGGCGATAATATTCCCCGCGTCCCCACCTCGTGGGGCGAACTTCTGGACAAGATCACAATCCTGGAGGTCAAGGTCACGCGCCTTCCCACCGCGAAGGCGCGCGCCAGTGCCGGAAAGGAACTGGCCATGTTGCGCGAGATCGCGGCCCCGGTTCTGTCCCATCCGGAAATTGCGCCTTTGGCAGCGCAGTTGAAAACGCTCAACGAAATGCTCTGGGACATCGAGGACCGGATCCGCGAGCATGAGCGGGCCGATGATTTCGGCGAGGATTTCATTGCCTTGGCGCGCTCGGTCTACAAGACCAATGACCAGCGCGGTGCGGTCAAACGCCAGATCAATCTCGTTCTGGGTTCTGCCCTGATCGAAGAGAAAAGCTACAAGCCCTATTAGCGAAAGGGCCCCGGACACTGCCCGGGGCCCTTATCGGCTTAGTAGCGGTAGCCGTAGCCGTACCCATAAGCCGGGGGAGGCGGGGGCGGCGGAGGCGGACCGTAGTCATACCGGTCATAATAGCGGTCGTGGCTCGAGGCCGCCGCGATGGCGCCCAGGGCGAACAGACCGATACCGAGGCCGACCAGCGCGCCGGTATTGTCGTGGCCATGCCAGCCGCGGCTATAACCGTGACCGAAGCCGCCATGACGATAAGGCTGTGCCGAGGCAGCGGTGGCGCCCAACAGCGACAGAGCCATTGTGCCGGCCAGTGCAGCTGAAAGAAGGCGTTTCATGGTGTTCTTCCTTTCTCCATCGATGCCGGCCTTTCGCCTGCATCGTTGAGGAGCACCATGACAGCGTGTCCATGAACCGGTTCTGAGGCCGGCATTTATCTCCCGTTCAGCTTCGGCACAGGTTCCGAATAAGGAAAACATAGGAAAAACAGATATTTACGTGAACCCGCGTGGATGCACCCCGGAAGGCACGCCCCGTCCAGACGAGGATGGTGAATCCGAGGGCCCGGCTCATCCCCGGAAAAGAAAAGGGCCCCCGTTGCCGGGAGCCCCTGTTCTTTTCCGTATCGGCTTCTCTTAGTTCGAGAAGCGCACGCCGATGCGGTACATGCGGCCGATCACGTCATACAGATTGTTGCTGGCGTTCTGGCCACTGGTATCCGGCGGACGGACGTTGGCGACGTTATCGATATTGGCATAGAGCTGCGTCTTGTCGCTGAGGTGCCAGTTGCCGCCCAGGTCGAAGTACAGGATCGAGTCCACCTTGTTGTAGTTGATGGTGGGCGTCTGGACCGTCGGCGCCGGGCAGGTGCCGGGGGCGCAAACCAGCGTGTTCCGGTTGGTGGACACGCCGCCAGAGTACCAGCGTTCCGTCAGGGTCAGGCCCCACACGTCGGTCTGATAGCTCTGGGTTTCCAGCAGCTTCCAGTTCAGCACATTACCGCCGGACTGGTTGTAGGTCGAGCTGCCGCCGCTGCCGTTCAGATTGCCCGCCAGTTCGACATTCCGCTGGGTGCCAGGGATACCGCTGTCGGAGATGTACTTGCTGGTGTGGTTGACCAGCGAACGGAACGTGAAGCTGCCGGGGATGTCGTACTCCTGCAGGTCGAACTGGTAGCTCGATTCCAGATCGAAGCCGTCCGTGGTCAAGGTCGCGGCATTGAACGCCTTGGAGGCGACCGCCGTCAGCTGGCCGGGCGTGTTGGTGATACCCGGATTGGCCGGACCCTGGTTCACGCCATTGGCGGTGGTGATGGCGTCCTGGTTGCAGAAGATGGACGTGCCGCCGGAATTGAAGCAGAGGTCTTCCACATTTTGCAGACCCAGTGCCGACACCGCGCCCTGAACCCGGATGCGGTAGTAGTCGATCGAGGATTGGAAGCCGGGCAGGAAGTCCGGCTGCCACACGATACCGGCTTGTGTCGTTTGCGACCTTTCCGGCTTCAAGAAGGGATTGCCTTCGTTGAGCTGACGCACCTGCTGATTGTTGCCGGCACCGGGGGTGATGGCACTCCAGAAGGAGTTGTTGACGCTGCCGTTCAGGCCCTGCGGGGGCGAGAACAGTTCCGACAGGTTCGGCGCACGAATGTCGCGCGACTGCAGGGCGCGCAGGCGGATGCCGGGGATGGGCGTATCCCAGGTCAGACCCACCTTCCAGGTGTTGGCGTCACCGGCGGTCGAGTACCGGGCGTGACGGCCGGCGATATCCAGATCGGCCTTGCCCCAGAACTGGTCGTTGAGCAGCGGCACGCCGAACTCAATGAACACTTCGTTCACGTGATAGGTACCACGACCGTCGTGATAGTTACCGGCGTTCCAGGCGCCCAGCGAACCGGCAGAGGTCGTGCCGCAATCGATGAACGGATCGGTGCAAGGCTCGTTGACCGTGGCCGGAGTGGAGGCCGTGAGGCCACCCGAATAGGGGTCGGAGCGCTGGCTGTAGTGCTCTTCGCGATACTCGTAACCGGCGGCGACGGAGATCGGGCCAGCCCAGTCGTCGATCGGCGAACCGTTGACGCTGAAGCTGAAGGCTTCCTGCCGCTGGGTCATGACCGCCGTCGGTCCAATGGTGGTGCCGCCCGGGACATTCTGGCCGTCGAAATAGGCGATCTGGCCCGGCGTCAGCAAAGTGCCGCTGAAGGGATTGAAAGGCACACAGCCGAAGGACTGCGCGATGGTGTTGCGGCAGACGATCTGGCCGTTCCCGGCGAAGACCGCGTCCTGCGCCAGGTTGAAGCGCGAAAGCTGCCCGTTGACACCGGCTCCGAAGGCGTTCGGCGCGCCCGACAGCGGCATGTTGTAGATCTTGATGCCGGTATCGCTCTCACCATGCTGGAAGTAGGAATCCCAGCTCCATGTCTTGCCGAACAGGTTGAAGGTGCCGTCACCGCCCACCGTGTAGCGGCGCATGGTGCGCATCAGGAACATCAGCTGGTCGGTGGGGATGTTGGCCCACTGCGAACCATAGGTGAAGGTGGCAGTCGAGGGCGCCGCCGCACCCGCCGCGCCGCCGATGGCCGCACCGCAACCGGTGGCGAAGGCCGCGGGGCTCGCGCCGTTCAGACCGAACGCCGTGCCCTGGAAGGTCTGGTACAGGAAGGCGTTGTCGCAGCGCATGGTCATGCCGTTCTTGTCCGAATTGCCCTGCGCCGGGATGTTTTCGGTGCGGACACCCGAATAGATCAAGCTGGCGAAGACTTCCGCTGACGGCGAGAGGTCATAGGACACGCGCGCATAGATGTTGCCGCGGGTAAGGGGGTCATAAAGACCCTGAGTGAACTCATGATTATCGGCCTGGTTACCCGGATCGGACGGCGTGCCGAAGCAGTTCGAACCGTTGGTCGGCGAGCCGCCCAGGGTGTTGCTGGCGGTCTTGAAGCAGGAGCCGGCCAGATCGAACGCGACCGGACGACCGCTGCGGTCGAAGGTGGTGAAGGCCAGCGGGCCGGTCTGAATGATGCCATAAGCCGCGACCTGGGTGTTCTGAATCAGGGGCCCAAAAAGGGTACGGGGCTGGCCGGCCGGCGTGGCGGCGTCGCTGGAGTAGCTCATCGTGCCGGACTGGCGAGCGAGGGTACGGCCGCCGATGTTCGGCTGGGCGGTGTGCTGGGTCTCAACCGGATAACGCGGCAGCAGGCCGTCGTTATAGGCATATTCGCCCGCGATTTCGAAATGACCGCGGCCGCCGGCGAAGGAGGTACCCGCGGCAACCTGGAACAGCGTATTGCCGGCGTCGCCATACGTGGACAGACCGGCCTGGGCGTTCATCTTGAAGCCCTCGAACTTCTTGTCGGTGACGAAGTTGACCACACCCGAAATGGCGTCCGAACCCCAGGAGGCCGACGCACCACCGGTCACCACGTCCACGCGCTGGATCAAGAGCTGCGGCATCTGGCTGACGTCGACGACGCCGTTGAAGTTGGCGCCCACGACGCGCTGGCTGTCGAGCAGCACCAGGGTACGCAGGGCCGACAGACCGCGCAGGTTCAGCGCCGACAGGCCGATCAGGCCGGTGGTGGTGGAACCGGTATTGTAGCCGACGCCGGTCGAGCCCTGCAGGGCCGGCAGTTCGGTGATGGCATCGAAGACGCTAGGCTTGGCCTGGGCTTGCAAGTCGGCAGCGCTCACGACCGTGGTCGGGGTCGGCGCATCGAAGCCGGCGTTCTGCAGGCGGGTCGAGGACACGACCACCTGTTCGACGGTTTCCTGCGCCATCGCGGTACCCGCGCTCAGCGCCAGAATCGCAGCACCGCTTACGAGGCGCACGCGAGTCTTGGTCAAACCATAATTCATAAGAATAGTCCCCCTGGACGGTTGTTCTACCGGCATCATGCCGGCCATCGGGCGGCTGGATAGCAGACGGGCGCGCCGCGAAGCGAGTGAAAGTTGTCTACAGAGGCGCGGAATGCGAGTGAACGTCACATTATTGCAACGCCAACAAAATCCACTGTTTTTGTGCAGCGCAAAATAAGTAAAGTGGCGTTTATAAATGGCCTTGGAAGAGAGCTATTCTCTTATATTGCATTGCACAAAGTCGGCTCTCTGGACACATATTATTAGGGTTCATAGCGGGGCGCTCTTCGGCCTGCTGTGAGAGGCCCGGAGCGGGAGGACTGACGAATCTGTCAGTGGCTTGTCCCCACTCACGATTGCACCCGGGCTCCGCTAGCAAGATCGGGAGGCCGCCGCTATCGTGCCGCCAAATCCAACCGCAGATCCAAACTTCAGGGACCTCATGCGCCGTTCATCGATGATGCTGATCCTGGCCGCAGGCCTTCCGGTGGCGGCCCTTGCCCAGGGAGCCAAGCCCGCCCTCTACACCGAAGCACAGGCCAATGCGGGCGCCGCCGTCTATGCCCAATCCTGCGCCGCCTGCCATGGCAGCCAGCTGGAAGGCGTGGCCGCACCCGCGCTCAAGGGCCCGGCCTTTGGCGACATGGCCAATGCGCAGAGCCTGACCGCCGATGCGCTGCTGGACGTGATTTCCAACACCATGCCGCAATCCGATCCCGGCTCGCTCAAGCCGGAAGAGTTTGCTGCGGTGACGGCCTATATTCTGCAGCAGAACGGCTATCCGGCGGGGACGACCGCGCTGGCCAAGGATGAGCCCGGCTTAAAGGGCGCGAAGATCACGCCGTAGACCGGGCGCAGCCGTTTTCTATTGAGGACGCCATGAAGACATCCGGGGGGGCGTGGCTGACAGCCGCGTTGCTGCTGGCCGGTAGCGCGTTGGCGCAGCCGCAAGCTCCGGTCGGCAGCGCCGGCGAAGCCGCGCCGCCGATCGCCGGGCTCAACCCGGGCACCGGCAGCTTCCAGAACCAGGCGGTGACGCAGAAGGTGGACGTCACCGACGCGATGATGATGGAGGCAGGTTCCTCCGACGACTGGATCCTGCACGGACGCACCTATGACAATCAGCGCTTTTCGCCCTTCACCCAGGTCAACGCCGGCAATGTGCGCCAGCTTCGGCCCACCGCCATCATCCAGACCGGGATCACCAAGACGTTCCAGATGACGGCGATCGAGGTGGACGGCGTGCTCTATCTGGAGACCGCCGACAACCAGGTCCAGGCCTGGGACGCCCTCACCGGCAAGCAGCTCTGGTCCTATATCCCGACCCTGGGTTATTCCAATCTCTGCTGCGGCCAGATCGCCCGCGGAGTCGCCGTCGCCTATGGCAAGGTGTTCGCCGCCCAGATGGACGGCGTGGTCGTGGCGCTGGATGCGAAGACCGGCAAGCCGGTCTGGAAGAGCGACAAGGCCAACGCCCTGCCGCAGCCGGCCTATTTCTATTCCTTCACCATCGCCCCCATCGTCTTCAATGGTTTGGTGCTGGTAGGCAATGCCGGCGCGGAATGGCCGACGCGCGGCTTTTTGGAAGCGCTGGACGCCAAGACCGGCAAGCTGGTCTGGCGCTTCAACACCACGGCGGCGCCCGATCAACCGGGCGGCAACACTTGGGAAGGCGAAAGCTGGAAATATGGCGGCGGCTCGGTGTGGAACGCGCCTGCTATCGATCCGAAAAACAATCTGATCCTGTTCGCGACCGGCAATCCCAATCCGGACCTGGATGGCTCCAGCCGCAAGGGCGACAACGCCTATACCGACTCCATCGTCGCCATCGATTCCCGCACCGGCAAGATCCGCTGGTGGTACCAGCAGGTGGCGCACGACATCTGGGACTATGACGCCTGCGCGCCTGTCGTGCTGTTCGACACGGTGGACGAACATGGAAAGACCGTGCCGGCGGCGGCTGAAGCCGGGAAGGTCGGCACAGTCTTCATCCTCAACCGCCTGACCGGAAAGCTGATCCGCAAGTCACAGCCGATCGTGCCGATCGGCCCCAATTTCATGAAGCCGCTGACCGACAAGTGGATGACGATCTGGCCGGCCAACAAGGGCGGCGCCATGTGGTCGCCGCCGGCCTATTCGCCCCAGACGAAATATTTTTACACCATGGGCGTGAACGAGGCGCACGACTATATCGCCAACAAGCCCCTGCCCGAGGTCTACAAACCCGGCACGCCCATCCGCGGCCAGTACAGCGGCGGCGACATGGCGCTGAACACCAAGGTCTTTGCGCCCAGCGGCACCTTCTCCGCCGTGGATACCACCACCGGCGCCATCGCCTGGCAGTACAAGTCCAAACGGCCCATGTATGGCGGGGCCCTGGCCACCGCCAGCGGGCTGGTCTTTGCCGGTGACATGGACGGGGACTTCATCGCCTTCGACGCCAAGAGCGGGAAAGAATTATGGCGCTATCCCATGGGGGCCGGCGTCTGCACCCCGCCCATCACCTATCGCATCAAGGGCGTGCAATATATCGCCGTGGGCGCCGGGGGTTGCCATGGCGGCGAGGTCCTGATGCATGATGAAGGCCGGCCGATCTTCGGCGACGTCTTCGCCATTTTCGCGCTACCGGAAAAAACATAAAAACAGAAGGTTCAGACATGGACGCCAAGACCAGGGAAATTCTTAAAGGCATTTCCACCGCCACCCTGACCACGGTGCTGCTGAAGAAGGGGCTGCGCAATGTCTGGCTGCGTGGCGCCTTCCCCAAACAGCCCGGCCAGAAACGGGTGGCGGGCACCGCCTTCACCTTGCGCTTTGTGCCGGCGCGCGAAGACCTGGCGACGCCGGCGAGCTGGGCCTCGCCCATCTCCACCCGCGCCGCCATCGAGGCGATGGAGGAGGGCGTGATCGCCGTGGCCGACGCGATGGGCGTGACCGATGCCGGCATCTTCGGCGACATCCTTTGCGCCCGCATGGCCAAGCGCAAAGTCGGCGCCCTGATCACCGATGGCGTGATGCGCGACATGGAAGGGGTGCTGGCCACGGGCCTGCCCGTCTGGTGCGCGGGCGCCGCGGCGCCGGCGAGCGTTGCGGGGCTGACCTTCATCAACTGGCAAGAGCCGATCGCCTGCGGCGGCATCGCGATTTTTCCCGGCGACGGCATCGTTGCCGACGGCGACGGCGCGGTGGTGATCCCGCAGGCCATGCTGGCCGAAGTCACCGAACAGGCGATGGAGCAGGAAACGCAGGAAGCCTGGATCATGGGTGAGATCGAAAAGGGCATGCCCCTGCCCGGTCTTTATCCGCCCAATGACGAGAACAAAGCGCGCTACGCCGCTTGGCGGAAGTCGAGCGGCAAATAACTTGCCAGCCGCAAGCGACCTCTTCCTGTTTCCTGGCGCGATGCGGCGAGATCCGGCGGTCGAGGCCTGGTTTGCGCGGGGCGATGCGGTACGCGGCTTTGCCCTGCCCTGGTTCGAGCGGATGCGCGGCTGCGGCCCGGATGTGCGCGAGCTGATGCATGACGGCTGTCCTACCGCCTGCGTGGATGACGCTGCCTTCGCTTATGTCGGCGCTTTCACGGGTCACGTGAATGTCGGCTTCTTCCAGGGCGCCAGTCTTCCGGATTCAGCGGGCCTGCTGCTGGGCAGCGGAAAACGGATGCGGCATGTGAAGCTGCGCTGGGGCGAGCCCGTCAACGAGACTGCGCTGCATGCATTGATCCTGGCCGCCTATCGCGACATGCGGCAGCGCGTTCAGTCTTAACCTCCTCACCATGGCCGGCCTCCGGCGCATAGCACCAGCGTATGCGCGCCATCCAACTTCCTTCTCGTGGATGAAAGTTGGATGGGCTGGGGTCGTTAGCGACAGCGTAACGACGCCCGCCCATGGTGGGTGTTAGGTTAGTCTTTGATGAAGTCCCTGAGCCGCCGGTAAGAACGCTCGATATGGCGGCGCATGGCGCCCTCCGCGGCCCAGTCATCGCGCGCGCGGATGGCGGCGATGATGGCGTCGTGCTCGTCCACCGCCTCTTCCGCGATCTCGCGCCGGAAGCAGGAGCGGAAGATATGGACATGGATATGCAGCCGCGCCAGCGAATCCGCGATCAGGTGGTTGCCCGCGCCTTGCGCGATCAGGCGGTGGAAATCGGTGTCCAGGTCGGCGAAGGCGTCATGTGACGGCGCGGCCTCGCCGCTGGCCAGCAGCGCCATGTCGGCCTCGGTCATCATTTGGGCCGCCTTGCGCGCGGCATGGGGCTCGATCAGCAGGCGGAATTCGAACAGCTCGTCCAGCTGCGCCCGGTCCATCCGCGGGGTGGTGGCATAGCCGGCGAAGTGCCGTTTGCTGACCAGGCCGTTGGCTTCCAGCATGGACAGCGCCTCGCGGATCGGGGTCTGTGACACCCCCAGTTCCCGCGCCAGGCTGTCCACCGACACCCGGCTTTCGGGCGGCAGCCGGAGAGACATGATGTCGGCCCGGATGCGCCGATAGACCTCCTCCGCCAGGCCGGAGCGCCGGGAGATCTGCCGGTCGTCATTCGCCGCCAGCGCTGGAACTTTGTTCACAGAAAGACTGCCTTTTTGCCTTGACCATCAGGATCATACCCCATACGGTGCCGAAATCCTATAGGATATTTGATCGGTGCTCGTCCCCGTCGAAGAGGTCCGCAAGCTGGCCGAGAGCATCCTGCTCGCCAATGGCGTGCCGGAGCCTCACGCCCGCACCCAGGCCGGCCTGTTTCTGGAAGCGGAGATGCGGGCGATCCCCTCCCATGGCCTGCTCCGCTTGCGTCGGGTGATCGAGCGCATCCATGCCGGCCTGTCGGTGGCGGACACCATCGGCGACCAGCAATGGACCGCACGCTCTTTCCTGTCCGTGGATGGCCAACGGGGCCTGGGGCCCGTGGTCGCCATGGCAGCGCTGGACACCATCGTGCCGCGCGCGAAAGAAGACGGCATCGCCATTGCCGCCATCCGCAACACCAATCACCTTGGGGCGCTGGCCTATTACGCCGAGTATGTCGCCAATCTGGGCCTGACCTGCATCGCTCTCACCATTTCCGAGGCGCTGGTCCATCCCTGGGGTGGGCGCAAGGCGATGATCGGCACCAATCCTATCGCCATCGGCGTGCCATCCGATCCCACCCCCATGGTGCTGGATATGGCCACGGGCCTGGTCTCCATGGGCAAGATCCATGACCACGCCAATCGCGGCGCATCGATCCCGCTCGGTTGGGCGCTGGACGAGAATGGCGATCCCACCACCGATGCCGCCGCGGCCAAGAAAGGCGCCATCGCGCCCTTCGGCGGCCCGAAAGGTTACGCGCTGGGCATCGCCTTCGAAGTGCTGGTGGCCAGCCTGGCCGCTTCCGCGATCGGCACCAATGTAAAAGGCACGCTGGATTCGGTGCATGTCAGCAACAAGGGCGACCTCTTCATCGTCATCGCCCCGCCCCATGCCGAAGCCGCCAAGGCCCTGGTCACCGATTATCTGAACGAAATCCGCGCCGCCGCGCCCGCCGATCGGGCGCATCCGGTGCTGGCGCCCGGCGACCGCGCCCATGCCGTGCGCTCCCAATCCATCAAGAGAGGCATGTTCATCGACGATGGCCTATGGACCGACCTGCAAAAGCTGGCGGCCGAGGCCCAAAAAAGGCCTGAGTCCCCATCCCGGAAGGAAAATGTGAGATGACTTCATTGTTCGGCGCCCTGCGCCTGCCCGCTTCGGTCGTGTTCGGCTCAGGCCAGCGCGCCGCCCTTGGCATGATGACGCGCGAGATTGGCAAGCGCGCCCTGGTCTGCACCGATGCGCGCATGGGCGGCGATGCCCAGTTCAAGGCGATCGTTGCGGATATTCAGGCCCATGGCGTCGAAGTGAAGGTCTATGACCGCACCGAGGCGGACCTGCCCATCAACGGCATCTCGGCCTGCGTGGAAGAGAATGCCAACTTCAAGCCGGACGTGGTGCTGGGCATTGGCGGCGGCTCCTGCATGGACATGGCAAAGTGCGTCGCCCTGCTGTTGCAACATGGCGGCTCGCTGCGCGACTACTACGGCGAGAACAAGATTCCCGGTCCTGTGGCGCCGGTGATCGCAGTGCCCACCACGTCGGGCACCGGCTCAGAAGTCACGCCCGTCGCGGTGATCGCCGACACCGAACGCGGCACCAAGGTCGGTATCTCCAGCCCCTATCTGATCCCAAGGGTCGCCATCTGCGACCCGGAGTTGACTCTCACCTGCCCGCCGGGACTTACTGCCGTCAGCGGCGCCGATGCGCTGACCCATGCCATTGAAAGCTTCACCGCCGCCCGCCGTGAGGTCACGCCGGACCTGACGGTCAAGAATGTGTTCGTGGGCAAGAACGTGCTCAGCGACACCTTCGGATTGCTGGCGCTCAAGAACATCTTCAAGGCGCTGCGCACCGCGGTGAAGGACGGCAGGAATATCGAGGCGCGCGAGCAGATGATGCTGGCGTCGCTGGCCGCCGGCTGCGCCTTCGGTGCCGCCGGCACCGCGGCAGCGCATGCCATCCAGTATCCGGTGGGTAACGAGACCCATACCCCGCACGGCATGGGCGTGGCCCTCTTGATGCCCTATGTGATGGAGTTCAACCGTCCCACGTGTGTCGAATGCTTTGCCGAGATCGGCCGGACCATCGGCCTGTCCGGCACCGATGAAGAGTTGTCGCGCAAGGTCATCGATGAAGTCGCCAGCCTGCTGAAGGACATCGGCATTCCGGTGACCCTGAAAGAACTGGGCCTGCCGGAAGACAAGCAGGACTGGACGGCGGAAAGCGCCATCGGCGCCGCCCGCCTGGTCAACAACAATCCCCGCAAGCTGGATGTGGACGCCATGAAGGCGATCACCCGCGCCGCCTTTACCGGCAACCGCTCGGCGCTTGCTTCCTGATCATCGAACAGAGAAACCCAAAGAGAATCTGATGACCAATACCCTCACGATCCCCACGCCTGCCAAGGGCCCGGCCCCTTTCCCGATTCCCACCGATCTTTGGATGGGCGGCAAATGGGTCGAAGCCGCCAGCAAAAAGCGCGTTGACGTCTTCGATCCGTCCACCGGCAAGAAGATCACCGATGTTGCCGACTGTGACGCCTCCGACGCGATGGCGGCGGTGGACGCCGCCGACAAGGCCGCTGCCGGCTGGGCCGCGACCACGCCGCGTCACCGCGCCGAGATCCTGCGCAAATGCTATGAGAAGATCGTCGAGAATATCGAATGGCTGGCCTATCTGATCAGCCTGGAGAACGGCAAGGCGCTGCCCGACGCACGCAGCGAAGTGCTCTATGCCGCCGAATTCTATCGCTGGTATGCCGAGGAATGCTGTCATGTGCTGGGCGAGGTCGCGATGGCGCCGGCCAGCGGCGCGCGCATCCTGGTGCAGTATCAGCCCATGGGCATCGCGCTTCTGATCACGCCCTGGAACTATCCGGCAGCGATGGCCACGCGCAAGATCGCGCCGGCGCTGGCGGCCGGCTGCACCATTGTGCTCAAGCCCGCCACCGAGACCCCGCTCACCGCTTTTGCCGTCGCCCAGATCATGCATGACTGCGGCGTGCCGGCAGGTGTGGTGAATGTCGTCACCACCGCCAAGGCCAGCGCTCTCTCCAAGGCGGTGCTGCACGACCCGCGGGTGCGCAAGCTCTCCTTCACCGGCTCGACCCAGGTCGGCCGCGCCCTGCTGCATGAAGCGTCCGACCAGGTGATTTCCTGCGCCATGGAGCTGGGCGGGAATGCGCCGTTCCTGGTCTGCAAGGATGCCAACCTGAACGATGCGCTGGACGGCGCCATGCTGGCCAAGATGCGCAACAGCGGCGAGGCCTGCACCGCCGCCAACCGCTTCTATGTCCACAAGGATGTCTACCAGCCCTTCACGGACGGTATCGTCAAGCGCATGTCGGCGATCAAGCTGGGCGAGGCGACCGATCCGGAATCCACCCTCGGCCCGATGGTGAACGAGAAGTCCGTCGCCAAGATCGCCGAGCTGGTCGACGACGCCGTCACCAAGGGCGCCAAGCTGCTCCTGGGCGGCCAGCGCCTCAACCGGCCGGGCTATTACTATCCGCCGACCGTGCTGGCGGACGTGCCCGATAATGCCGACATGATGAAGGAAGAGATCTTCGGACCGGTGGTGTCGCTGCAGTCCTTCGAGGACGAAGCCGAAGCCATCCGCAAGGCCAACGATACCGAGTATGGCCTGGCGGCTTACGTCTATACCCAGGACCTCAAGCGCGGCCTCGCCATCTGCGAGAAGATTGAGTCCGGCATGCTGGGCCTTAATCGCGGCCTGATGTCGGACCCGGCGGCGCCCTTTGGCGGCGTCAAGCAGTCGGGACTGGGCCGCGAAGGCTCGCATCACGGCCTGATCGAGTTCTGCGAAGTGAAGTATATTTCGACGAACTGGTAATTCTCACTGTTCTCACCATGGGCGGGCTTGACCCGCCCATCCAGGGGAACCGGCTCGTTTTTCGCTTGTGACTCTGGATGGCCGGCTCAAGGCCGGCCATGGAGAGTCAGGAAGAACAACTCACTTCCAGATCGCACATGGATGATGGCGGCGGCGCGGCAAAGGCCTCGTCGCCGTCATGCTCTTCAAAGGGCGTTTTCAGGATCTGGAAGATGCGATCCAGCACCGCCACATCGCCCTTGTCTTCCACGGCGCGGATGGCCGTCTCCGCCACCCAGTTGCGCAGCACGAATTTGGGATTGATGCGCGAAAGGCCCGACAGGTCTTCGCTTTCGGTGCGGACCCGGTAGCGCGACAGCCAGGCTTCGGCACCGGGGTCGCTGTCGCCGAACAAAGCCAACCACTCCCCGTCTTCGCCCGTCAGCTTCCGGAAGCTCAAAGTATAATCGGCACGCGTCCTGGCCATCAGCGCCAGCAGATCGCCGATCAGCCGGTCATCACCTTCTTCTTCGCGGGTCAACCCCAGCTTGGCCCGCAACAATTCGCGGTATTTGCGGGCGAAATGCTCCTCGAAGCTGGTGAGCTTTTCCAGCAGCTGGTCGCTGGGGATGAGGTCCGATAGCGCCAGCGCCAGCGCGCGCAGATTCCAGTGCGCGATCATCGGCTGATTGATGAAGCTGTAACGCCCCTGCTCATCGCTGTGATTGCAGATGAACTGCGGATCATAGGCGTCCATGAAGCCATAGGGACCATAATCCATGGTCAGACCCAGGATGGACATATTGTCGGTGTTCATCACGCCATGGGCAAAGCCCACCGCCTGCCATTGGGCGATCATCTCGGCGGTGCTTTTCACCACCTCGCCGAACCAGCCGGCATAATCCTGGGCGAATTCGATGAAGTATTCGGCGATGACATAATCGGCCAGCGCCTTCACTTCGGCCTTCTGGCCGCGATGGAAGAAATGCTCGAAATGGCCGAAACGCACATGGCTGCGGGCCAGCCGTGTCAGCACCGCGCCGGGCTCCCGCCTCTCACGCCGGACTGTCTCGCCGGTGGCGACAACGGCCAGCGCACGCGAGGTCGGGACCCCCAGCGCCGCCATGGCCTCACTGCAAAGATATTCGCGGATGGTGGAGCGCATCACCGCCCGCCCGTCCCCAAAGCGGGAATAGGGCGTGCGGCCGGCGCCTTTGAGCTGGATGTCCCAAAGCTGGCCTTTGCGGTTGCGCACCTGACCAATCAGCAGCGCCCGGCCGTCGCCCAACTGCCCGGCCCAGACGCCGAATTGGTGGCCGGAGTAAACCATGGCCAAGGGCTTGAAACCTTCCAGCGGTCGGTGGCCAGCGGCCACTTCGATAAAGCGCCGGTCCTTGAACACCTGCGGATCGAGGTCCAGCAGCGCCGCGGCATCCTCATTGGCGTGGATCAGCCTGGGCTCAACGCCCACCTTCTCCGCCGGCATGCGCGTGTAGAAATCGTCCGGCAGTTGGGCGTAGTGGTTCTCAAGATTCAGACCGAAATCCGACATGACTCAGTATAACGCTTTGCTGCTTTGCCGGTTGAGCCGGGTGCTCACCCTGCGCGTTTCAGCGCCATGATGCAATTTTCCAGCTCGCCCAGGAACCGGGAACGATCCTGTTTGCTGAAACCCGCATGATGGGTCTGCCCGCCCGCTGTAAGCTCGCGCAGATGCCGGCTGAGTTCCCGCATGCCTAGCGCCATGCCGATGCCCTCCGGCGTGAAAGGCTTGCCGTTCGGCCCCAGAACGCGGGCGCCCTTATCGAGGCAGCGCGCCGCCAGGGGAATGTCGGCGGTGATGCAGATGTCACGGGCGGCGATGTTGTCCACGATCCAGTTATCCGCGGCATCGGCGCCTTCCGCCACGATGACGTGACGCAGGAGCGGATTGGCGGATGGTCGCAAGCCTCCATTGCTGACGATGGTGACGGCCAGGCCATGCCGGGCCGCCACCTTCTCAACTTCTGCCTTTACCGGACAGGCGTCGCCGTCAACGAAGATATGAATGGTCAGGCCGTGCCCCCGCGTCCGTCGCTTTCGCAGGTTTCACTGGACCTGCTCACGCGCCGCCGGCGCGCCGCGCCGAACTGTCCTTGCCGCGATGCCAATGCGGACGCGAACCGTTGCGCTTCTTGGGCGCATGGGGATTGTGGCCGTCCGCTGCGCGGGGATCACCAGGCTTGTGTACACCCGGCTTGTGCCCGCCCGCCTTGTGGCCGTGCGGCTTGCCATGCCCACCATGACGATGGCCATGCGGACGGCGAGGCTCTTCCATTTGCCGGCGCTGCTCTTCCGTCAGTTCCGGCAGTTCATGGGCCACCACCTCGATCTTGATGTGGATCAGCCGCTCGATGTCGCGCAGATAACCGCGCTCGGAGGGGTCGCAGAA